>Ga0183095_10517_pt1 | contig 109269 bp, 85 predicted proteins | sample BioMet4_FD_130346 | JGI IMG/M metagenome (GOLD analysis project Ga0183095, IMG submission 130346) | Microbial communities from bioreactor (seeded with sewage sludge) at LBNL, California, USA - Biofuel metagenome 4 (v2) (version 3) | ecosystem: Engineered > Bioreactor > Anaerobic > Unclassified ...
CGTCATGCCCAGGCGGCGGGAGGCCTCCTGCTGCAGGGTGGAGGTTATGAACGGGGGCGAGGGGCTGCGGTGCTTTTCGCCCCGCTTGACGGAGCTTATCTTGAAGGGCTCGTCCCTGACGGCGTCGATGACGCCGTTGACCTCGGCTTCGGAATGGAGCTCGGTCTTCTTGCCGTTTCTGCCGTAAAATCTGGCGGAAAAGGCGGTGTTCGGCTCCCCGCAGTCCAGCCACGCGTCCAGAAGCCAGTATTCCTCGCTGACGAAGTCCTGTATCTCCCGCTCCCTGTCCACCACCATGCGGGTGGCCACGGACTGGACGCGCCCGGCGGAGAGGCCGCGGCGTATCTTTTTCCACAGCAGCGGGGAGAGCTTGTAGCCCACGATGCGGTCCAGCACCCGGCGGGCCTGCTGCGCGTTGACAAGGTCTATGTCTATGTCCCGGGGCTGCTGGATGCTCTCCGTGACGACTTTTTTGGTGATCTCGTTGAAGGTGACGCGCCGGGCCTTCTCGTCGGGGAGGTTCAGCAGCTCCTTCAGATGCCAGGATATCGCCTCGCCCTCGCGGTCAGGGTCGGTGGCGAGATAGACCATGTCCGCCGTTTTCGCTCTCTTTTTCAGATCAGCGATCACGTCGGCCCTGTCCTTCACCGGGATGTACTTGGGCTCGAACCCGTGCTCCACGTCCACGCCCAGAGTACTCTTGGGCAGATCGCGCAGATGGCCCATGGACGCCACGACCTTGTAATTGCTGCCCAGATACTTTTCGATGGTCTTTGCCTTGGCGGGCGATTCCACTATGACAAGGTCGGTCTTGGTATTTGCCATTGCTTTTCCTCACTTCGTTCTGATATTCAGCGTAAATCTCTTGCCGCTCTCCTGGGCCACATAGCCCCGGAGCTGGAGCATGGTGAGCTCCGCAAGCACCTTCGCCGGAGCCATGCCCGTCTTTTCGATGATGTCGTCCACATGCATGTTGGGCGCGGTCATGGCGGAAATTATTTTCAGCTGGTCTTCATTCAGATCCTTTAACTGTGCCTGCAAGTCAATATAATCTGAGCGGTTTTGCTTGTCAATGACTTTTTTGGGCGCATTTTCCCGAACTTTGCCGGCGGGGCGGGCGGAAGCCGGAGTTTTTTCCTCCGTTCCGGGCGGCGCCTCCATGGCTCCTGAGCCGGGTTCCCGCAGCTTTTCCGGGAACAGGCCCGCGAACTCGCACAGTATCTCCCAGCCGTCGGTGACGGGCTTGGCGCCTTCCTTTAATATCGCGTTGGAGCCGGCGGAATTTTCCGCGTCGGCGTTGCCGGGCACGGCGAATATCTCCCTGCCCTGCTCCGCGGCCTCCGCCGCGAAGAGCCGCGCCCCGCTTTTCACGGGGGCCTCCACCACCACGACGCCCACGGAGAGGCCCGCCGCGATGCGGTTTCTGGCTCTGAAAAAGCTGTTCTGCGGCACGGTGCCCGGCGGGTATTCGCTTAAAAGCGCGCCAACGGAGGCCACATCCTCCGCAAGGGAGCCGCGCTCCTGCTCGTGGGGCACGCCCAGCACGCCGACGACCGCGCCGCCGGCCCGGAGCGCGCCCTGCGCCCCCGCGGCGTCGATGCCAGCGGTGAGGCCCGATACCACCAGGCCGCCGCACTTTGTAATCTGATAGCCCAGATTGCGGCCCATCTTCAGCCCGTAGGGCGTGGCCCTGCGGGTGCCGATGACGGCGATGGCGGCCTCCTCGTCCACGGCGGGCAGGCGGCCCTTCACATATATGACCACCGGCGGGGCGTAGATATTGCGCAGCCTGTCGGGATACCGGGCGTCCTGCAGGGTGAGCGTTTCAATATTCTGCCTGCCGCACTCGTCCAGTATGCGCTCGGCCCTGTCCATGTCCCGGCGCTCCAGCGCCGCGGCGTCCTTTGGGCTCAGTCCCTCCACGGCCTCGAGCTCCGCATCCGGTGCGTAAAACGCGGTCAGCGGGTCGCCGCCGAAGGCGGAGAGCACCAGACGCCGCGCCTTGGGAGAGACGTCCGCCGAGGAGAGCCACAGCCAGTATTTTATTGACGACACGCCCGTCCCCTCTTTCTTTTTTACAGGGAGTCCTTCGCCATTTCCCACATGACCAGCGACGCGGCCACCGCCGCGTTCAGCGATTCGGAATCCGGATTCATGGGTATGATCACGGTGCCCTCGCACCTTGAAAGCAGCCGGGCGCTGAGTCCCCGGCCCTCGCTGCCGATGGCCACGGCGGCGTTTTCAAGCTTCGCGTCCCTTATATCCGCGGCGTCCTTCGACAGGGCCGCGCCGAAAAGCGCGAGGCCGTTTTCCGCAAGGAAAGCATCTATGTCGTCCGTCTCCAGCACCCGCTGGCGGAACACCGCCCCCATGGCGGAGCGGACGGTCTTGGGGTTGTAGAGGTCGGCGCAGCCGCCGGTGAGCACCACGGCGTCGATGCGGAAGGCGGAGGCCGTGCGTATCACCGTGCCCACGTTGCCGGGGTCCTGCACCCCCTCCAGCACTATGGCCCGGGAAATCTTCCCGCCGGGCGGTTGCTCCATGCCGACTGTAAAGACCGGGCCGGGGCTGCGCACCAGCGGCGAGGCGTAGTCGAAGAGCTCGTCCGGCGCGCAGTACTGCCCCGGCAGCTCCTCATAGCCCGGCGCGGCCGCGCCGCGCCACAGCACAGACGTGACTTCCCCGCCGAAGCGCAGCGCCTCCGCGAGCGTCTTTTGCCCGTCGCAGACGAATTCCCGCTTTTCACGGCGGTACGCCCCGTCGGTCTCCAGCGCGCGGAGATGCTTTATATACGGATTTTTTCTCGACGTTATCTTTTCCATAGTTATAACAAACTGTGGCGGAGCCGTGGGCTCCGTCACAGTCAGCTTCATTCCTCCAGCGGCTTCATCGTGGGGAACAGTATGACGTCCCTTATGGAATTGCAGCCCGTGAGCAGCATGACGCAGCGGTCGATGCCAATGCCCAGGCCGCCCGTGGGCGGCATGCCGTATTCCAGAGCGTTTATAAAATCCTCGTCCATCATGCCGGCCTCGTCGTCGCCGCCGGCGCGCATCTCGACCTGCTTCTGGAAGCGGGCCTTCTGGTCGATGGGGTCGTTGAGCTCCGAGAAGGCGTTGCCCATCTCGCTGCGGCAGATGAAGAGCTCGAAGCGTTCCGTCAGCCTGGGATCCCCGGGATTGCGCTTTGCCAGAGGCGAAACGTCCACGGGGTGGGCGGTGACGAAGGTGGGCTGCACGAGCTTGTCCTCCACCAGCTGGTCGAAGGTCTCGTACAGCGCGTTGCCCCAGGTGGGCTCCTTTTTGGACATGTCGGCTCCGGCGGCCTTCGCGGCCGCGACGGCCGCGGCGTCGTCGGAAATGGACATGAAGTCCACGCCCGTGTATTCCTTCACGGCGTCGGCCATGGTCACGCGCTTCCAGCCGGGCGTCAGATCCAGCTTCTCGCCCTGCCACTCCAGCTCGTAGGTGCCAAGTATCTCCCTGGCCGCGCCGGAGAGCAGCTCCTCGAAAAGATCCATCATGGTATACAGGTCGCCGTAAGCCTCATAGAGCTCCACGGTGGTAAATTCGGGATTGTGCCGGGTGTCCATGCCCTCGTTGCGGAATATGCGGCCGATCTCGTAAACCCGCTCGATGCCGCCAACGATGAGCCGCTTCAGGTTCAGCTCCGTGGCTATGCGCAGGTACATGTCCATGTCCAGCGTGTTGTGGTGGGTGATGAAGGGTCTGGCCGTGGCGCCGCCGGAAATGGTGTTCAGCACCGGCGTCTCCACCTCCATGTATCCCCTGCCGTCCAGATAGCGGCGGACATAGCCGACGAATTTCGAGCGTATCTCGAAATTGCGGCGGGATTCGTCGGACATTATAAGATCCACGTAGCGCTGGCGGTACTTGAGCTCCACGTTGGTCATGCCGTGGAACTTTTCCGGCAGCGGCCGCAGGGACTTGGACAGCAGCACGACCTTCTGGACGTGCACGGTGACCTCGCCGGTCTTGGTTTTGAAAACGTAGCCGGTGACGCCCACGATGTCGCCCACGTCGTACTTGCGGAAATCGGCAAATTCCTGCTCGGACACGGCGTCGATCTTTATATACAGCTGTATCCTGCCCCGGTCGTCCTTGATGTGGCAGAATATGGCCTTGCCCATGCCGCGCTTGGACATGATGCGGCCGGCCACGGAGACGGTCTGCCCGTCGTAGCTGTCGAAATCGGCAAGGATGTCGGCAGACCACGCGGTGCGGTCGAAGCGGGTCTGCACGAAGGGGTCGCGCCCCTCGTCCTGAAAATACTTAAGCTTGTCCCGGCGGACCTGAAGTATCTCGGAGAGCTCCTCGCCGGTAAGCTCCCCCTCCTCGGTCTGGTTTGTTTCCTTCTCGCTCATCTTATCCCCCGAAAAATCAGTCGTTCTGCACTGAAAGTATGGTAAACTTCAAAACTCCGGCCTGGGTGTCCAGCGTGACGGTCTCGCCCTCGCCGTGGCCGATGAGGCTCTTGCCCAGCGGCGAATCGTCGGAAATGCGGCCCTGCATGGGATTGGCCTCCTGAGAGCCGACGATCTCGTACTCCTCCTCGGAGTTCTCCTCCTCGTCCCGTATCTTCACACGGCTGCCCAGTATCACCAGGCCCACCTTGACCTCCGCCGGTTTGTCCACGATCTCCGCGTTTTCTATAAGGTCCTTCAGCTCGGCTATCTTGGAATACAGCTTGCCCTGCTCGGTCTTGGCCTCGTCGTACTCGCTGTTCTCGCTCAGATCGCCGAAGCTGCGCGCTTCCTTGATAAGCTCGGAGACCTCTTTCTCCCTGACGGTCTCGCAATATTCAAGTTCCTTTTTAAGGTCGTCCAGACGTTCCTGGCTCATCTTGTATCTGTTGCTGTCTGTCATATGAAAGTCTCCTTTAACTCAAATTGCCGATGCGGCAAATAACAGTTTTATAATTATAGTTTTAATATCCCCGGCTGTCAACAATATTTGTCAGGAGTTTTTCACGAGCTCCAGCGCCTTTGAAAGCTGCGGATCATCCTTGCCGTCGCCGGCGTTTACCACCACGTCCGGCGTGATGCCGCCTTGCTGGGACAGATCCACCCGCTTGGGCGTGAGATACTTGCGGCTGGAAATATGCACCGCGCTGCCGTCGGAGAGCTCGATGGTGGTCTGGCTGCGGCCCTTGCCGGTGGTGGCCGTGCCCACCACGGTGGCCCAGTTGTACTCCTGCAGCGCCGCCGCGAAGTATTCCGCCGCGCTGTAGGTGTTCTCGTTGACCAGCACCGTCATCTTCATCTGCAGGCACACGTTGTCGGACTTGGTCACGGTCTCCTTGCCGCTCTGATCCACGGACACGAAAAGATCGCCCTGGGGCAGGATGTAATCCAGCACCTTGATAAGCTCGGAGAGCATGCCGCCGGGGTTGTCGCGCACGTCGAACACCATGGACTTTGCGCCCTGGGACAGCAGCTCGTCGATGGCCTTCTTTGCGGCGTCGCCGCTGCCGGCGTCGAAGTTGGCTATCTTGATGTAGCCCACGTTTCCGGGCTTCATCTCGTAGCTCACCGGATTGTTGTAGACCACGGAGCAGTCAACCTTGTAATCCGCGGGGCTGCCGCCGTCGGCGGACACGCCCAGGGTGATGGTGGAATTGAGCTTGGACTGGATAAGGTCGCGGATGCCGTCAACAGTGAGCTTGGTCACGTCCGTGCCGTCCACGGTCATGATTATCCCGTTCTTGGCAAGTCCGGCCTTGGCCGCCGGGGAATCGGCTATCACGGAGGTGATGCGGAAGCCGCCGGTGGAGTCGTCCTTGGCGATGGTGACGCCGATGCCCTGATATTCGTTGGCGGAGCTGAGCTTATAGGTCTTGTACTCGTCCGCCGTCATGTAGTAGCTCCATTTGTCGCCCAGGCTGGTCACCATGGCTGCGGCCGCGGCGTCCTTCATCTTCGTCGCGTCGCTCTCGCCGATGTAGTTGTCCTGGATGGCGTTCTGCACCTCAAGGTACTTTTCGGCGCTTTTGTATCTGGACAAGCCGCCCAGCTTGCCGAAAATGACGAACGCCGTCACCGCCGCGGCGGCAAGGATGCATATCACGCATGCAAGTATAGCCCCGCCGAACCTGACCCGTCTGTCGAAAACGGTACGGCCGCGCTTTTTTTGATTTTCATTAGGAAGCTCGTTCACAAAGCCCCGTCCCTTCTCATAGTGCGAAATTTGCCGGGCAGTCCTGAATCAGACTGCCCGGCGTATGTATTGCGCCGCTGTCAGGCGTCGGAGGAATAGCGCAGGCCGCTGAAATACGCGGCGGGATCCGTGGTGGAGCCGTTGTAGCGTATCTCGAAGTGGCAGTGGGGGCCGGTGGACCAGCCGGTGGAGCCGACATATCCGATGGTCGAGCCCTTGCTTACCGTCTGCCCGGCGGAGACCGCGATGGAGCTCATATGCGCGTAAAGCGTGGTGTAGCCGTTGGCGTGGTTTATCATGACGTAGTTGCCGTAGGACGAGGAATATGTAGCCACGGCCACGGTGCCGGAATCGGCGGCGAGGATCGTTGTGCCGGAGCCAGCCGCGATATCGATGCCGGAGTGGAACTTATAGGTCTTGAAGATGGGGTGGTAGCGGTTGCCGTACTTGCTGGTTATCATGGAATAGCCCGGCACGGGGAAGGTGAAGCTGCCGGTGCCGGCGACCGATGAGGAAGCGTTGGCGGTATTGTTCTTCTTTGCCGCGGCGGCCTCGGCGGCCAGCTGGGCGGAGAGCTTGTTCATCTGGGAGATGACGCTCTGCTCGGCGGCCTCGTTCTCCTTGTAGGCTGCTGAATAGGTGTCGATATTGCCCTGGAGGGACGCCACCATCTTGGCGGCGGCGGCGCTCTTGACCTCCAGATCGGACTTCTCGTCCTTGAGGTTGGACTGCTTGTCCTTCATCTGGCTCTGGGTGTCCTCATACTCCTGCTTGAGGGTCTTGCACTCCTCCACGGAGGCCTTGTAGCTGTCCTCCAGGTTCTTGTCGCTCTGCATTATCTCTCCGATATCGTCCATCTTGGACAGGAGATCGGAGAGGCTGGTGGCGGAAAACAGCACCGCGAAATAGTTGTACTTGCCGTTTTCCTCCATGACGCGCACGCGGGAGCGGTAACGCACCAGCTGCTCGTCCCTGAGCGTCTCGGCCTTGGCGAGCTCCGCGGCCTTCTGCTCTATCATATCGTCGTAAAGGTTTATCTGCTTCTCCAGCAGGGCGATGTCCTGGCGCATCAGCTCGCACTGCTGATCCAGGGCCTGCTTCTGCTCAAGATACCCCGACTGCTGCTTTTTGAGGGTCGCTATCTTGTCTGCGGCGGCCTTCTTTTCGGCCGCGATGGCGTCCTTCTGATCCTGGAGGGCGTCTATCTGGGACTGGGACACGGCGCCGGCCATGGTGGGCAGGACGATCGCCACCAGCGATACGACCATAACGACCGCCAGGATTATGCACATTACCGTTACGAATTTTTTGCTCATTTCTGCCTCCTTCGAAAAACGCTCAGACCTTCAGGTAGTTTCGGATGGCGTTCACGCCGCCGAAGCCGCCCACCAGTATGCCCACGCCGAGGAAAATCAGCAGCACAGGCGTGGAAATGGTGGAGAACGGGACTACCTCCACAAGCTTGCCGGCTATCGTCTCCATTATCTTGCCGGTCACGGCCGCGTACAGGCCCCATTCGGCCAGAAACGCCAGCCCGCCGCCCAGGATGCCCAGCACCAGGCCCTCCACCATGAACGGCAGTCTGATAAAGCCGTTGGTGGCGCCCACCATCTTCATGATGCCTATCTCCTGCCGGCGGCTGAAAGCGGCCAGCTTGATGGTGTTGGACATGATGAAGAACGAAACGATGACCAGAATGACGATCAGCACCAGCGACACGGCGCTGACGATATTGCGCACCGTGATGAAGCCGTTGGCGTAGTCGATGTGCGCGTTGACCTTGTCGATGCCCTCCACCTTCTGGAGCGCGTCCTTGGTCTGGGACATCAGGCTTATATCCTTCAGATGTACGACGTACCTGTCTCTGAACACCGACTGGTCGATGCCCTCCATCAGATCCTTGTCGTAGTCCTTCATGAAGGAGTCCATGGCCTGCTGTCTGGTTTCAAAGGTCACGGAGGACACGTTGTCCACGGCCTCCAGCTTGCTCTGCAGGGCCCGGGCCTGGTCTTCCGTGTAATCCTCGCTCACGAAGGCCACGACCTCGTTCTGCTTTTCAAGATCGCTTATTATCCTGTCGATGTTCACCGCCACCAGCGAAAAGCTGCCCATTATGAGCAGGCACGCCACTATGACGGCCACCGACGCGAAGGACATAAATCTGTGGGTCCGGATGCTCCGGAAGCCCTCCCCAATGAGATACCCGCATTTATTCATTTTCATACCCGTAGTAACCGTCCATTCCGTCGCTGATCACGCGGCCGCCGTCGATCGCGATGACCCGCTTGGAAAACGCGTTTACCAGCTCCTTCTCGTGAGTCACCACGAGAACCGTGGTGCCAAGCTCGTTTATCTTCTCCAGGAGCAGCATAAGCTCCAGCGACCTGACGGGGTCCAGGTTGCCCGTGGGTTCGTCGGCGATTATCATGCGCGGGGAGTTCACAAGAGCCCTGGCGATGGCCACGCGCTGCTGCTCGCCGCCGGAAAGCTCCTGCGGCCGGCGCTTCTCGCGCCCGTCCAGCCCCACGAGGTTCAGCACATACGGGACCCGATCCTTTATCACCTTTTCCGAGGTGCCCACGACCCGCATGGCAAATGCCACGTTGTCGTAAACCGTCATGTCGTCTATCAGCCGGAAGTCCTGGAACACCACGCCGATAGTCCTTCTCATTTTCGGGACCTTGCGTCTTTTGATGCGGCACATATCGAAGCCGTTTACGGTTATCTCGCCCTCAGAGGCCTGTATCTCGCCCGTAAGCAGCTTTATGATCGTGGTCTTGCCGGAACCGGACGGGCCGACCAGGAAGACGAATTCGCCCTCGCTTATCGACAGATCCACATCCTGCAGTGCCGTGGTGCCGCTGTTGTCATAGACCATGGTCACGCCGTTCATTTGAACCATTGAGTAATTTCCTCCAAAATGCTCCGGATGCTCAGAGCCTTATCTCAGCTGTCTGGGCTGGTTGAGAGAATCCAGATACTTTTTGACCATCATCGCCACCTTGAACACTATGGCGTGGTCGAATTCCCGCAGATCCAGGCCGGTGAGCTTCTTGATCTTCTCAAGACGGTACACCAGCGTATTGCGGTGGACGTACAATTTCCTGGAAGTTTCGGACACGTTGAGGTTGTTCTCGAAGAACTTGTTTATCGTCTCAAGGGTATCCTCGTCCAGAGACTCGATGGGGTTCTTCTTGAAGACCTCCTGCAAAAACATCTCGCACAGCGTTGTGGGGAGCTGGTAGATTATGCGGCCGAGACCCAGATTTTCGTAGTTGATGATGCTCTTCTCGGTCTCGAACACCCGGCCCACGTCGATGGCGACCTGCGCCTCTTTGTAGCGGTCGGCAAGCTCCCGCAGATGGCGGGCCGTGGTGCTCACGCCCACCACGCACTTGACCTGCAGCTGCTCCCGCAGCGCCTTCTCGATGGTCTCCGCAATGCCCATGACCTCGGCTGTGTCGTCGGGGCTGGCAAGCTCCTTGATGACCACGATATCCGTCTCGCTGACGCTGAGCACAAAATCGTGCTGCTTGTCCGGAAAGAGATTCTGTATGACCTCCACGGAGACGATCTCCGGATGGTCGTACTGCCGGACCAGAAGCACGGCGCGGGGCACGTCCGTGACGAAATGCAGCTCCTTGGCCCTGACGTAAACATCGCCCGGCAGAATGTTGTCGGAGATGATGTTCTTTACGAAAGCGGCCTTGTTGTGCTTCTCCTCATAATTGGTCTTGGCCTCGTTGAAGGCCACGGCGGCGAGAACGCAGGAGCTTCTGGCCATGTCGTCCGTGCCTTCCACGAACACGGCATAGTCGAACTTGTTGCCGTTGAGGCCGATCAGCTTATATGTCCTGACGTCGGAAAACATCACCTGATCCATGGCGTCGTGGCCGGCCGGCCTGAAGTCCTCCAGCCGGGAGCCGATCATGGACAGTTCGCTGCACGCCACTACAAATCCCTGGTCGTCGATGACGCCGATGCATCTGTCGGTGGCCTCTTTCATCTGTGTGATCACGCTCTGAAAAATCCTGCTGGACATATACGTTCCTCCCAAAACAGCCTGATGGCTATTTCACAAATTATGAGCCCGCTCATAGTTTTACATAATAGTCCATTTTTGTGCGATTTTCAATAGAAAACCGCGTAAAATTTGTGAAATTTTTAAAGTGGATATTGCTAAGCGTGAAAAACAACAGGATTTTTGAGTTCTTTTTTAGCTATTTTTCATTCATCACAATGCACAACTGGTCATCTTCCAGTTTTCTGAATTCTCCTGGAGCGAGCTTTTCGTCCAGTCTGAGGCCGCCCACGGAGAGCCGGTGCAGGGCCTTTACGGGCAGGCCCCGGGAGGCGAGCATCCGCTTCACCTGGTGGTATTTTCCCTCCATCACGGTGACCAGGCAGTCGCCGCCGCCCAGTATTTCCAGCTTTGCCGGGAGACATTTGGTGCCGTCGCCCAGGACGAGGCCCGCCGCGAAGGCGTCGGCGTCGGCGCCGGTCGGCTCACCGTCCACATGGGCCCGGTATACCTTCTTTATCTCCGATTTCGGGGATATGACCCGGTGGGCGAAGTCCCCGTCGTCGGTGAGCAGCAGCAGTCCGGTGGTGTCCTTGTCCAGCCGCCCCACGGGAAAAACGCCCTGACGGCGCAGCTCCGGCGGCAGCAGGTCAAGCACGGTCTTCTGCCGTTTGTCCTCGGTGGCCGTCAGGATGCCGGCGGGCTTGTTCATGACGTAATAGTGGAAGCGGCTGTATGTAAGCGGCGCGCCGTCCACCTCCACCCTGTCATGCTCCGGGTCTATCTTGGCGTCGCAGGAGGCGGCCGCCGCCCCGTTGACGGATACCCGTCCGTCCCGGATATACTGCCGCGCGTCCCGCCGGCCCAGAAGCCCGGTATCGCATATGAACTTGTCAATTCTCATTAATGACATGGGGGTATTATAGCATACCGCGAAGCGGTTTGCTATAATGCGCCGTATTTTTTGGTTGCCGCGTCAGCGGCGAGAAAAATGACTTGAATCAAATATATTGGCCGCCGGCGGCCAATATAGCATACTGATCTCATTTTTTGAATAGTAATGGACAGAGGTGGTATACAATGGAAAAAAGCGGTTTCAAAATGACCAGAGCCACGGCGGTACTCATCATCATCGCGGCGGCGGTGGCGGCGACGGCGGCCGTCATAGTGCGGGGCATGCCGGACGGCGTGAACAGCGGAACCCAGTCCCTGATTAACGCGTCCACCGCGGCGGGCCGCGAGAAGTATCTGGAAAATCTGGGCTGGGAGATCGACCCAGCCAGCGAGCAGGCCCAGGATATCGTGCTCCCCGACAAATTCGGCGCCGTGATGTCGGAGTACAACAAGCTGCAGAAGCAGCAGGGCTTCGACCTCAGCTTGTTTTCCGGTCTGGAATGCAGGCAGTACACATACGCCGTCACGAACTACCCTGAGCCGGACGCGGGCGACGTGCTGGCCACTCTGTACGTCCACGGCAGGCAGGTCATAGGCGGCGACATACACTCCGCCGGCATAAACGGCTTTATGCACGCCCTCAAATAAAGACGTAATAAATCGAAAAATAGTTGCAAAAAATCCCGGACTCATTAGTCCGGGATTTTTTAAATGCTATATCACTCGTTGATCTCGATGACAACGCCGGAGCCGACAGTACGGCCGCCCTCGCGGATAGCGAAGCGGAGGCCCTTCTCGATGGCTATCGGGGTGATCAGTTCGACTCTCATGTCGACGTTATCGCCGGGCATGCACATCTCAACGCCGTCGGGCAGATTGATGACGCCGGTGACGTCGGTGGTGCGGAAGTAGAACTGGGGGCGATAGTTGTTGAAGAACGGAGTGTGGCGGCCGCCCTCGTCCTTGGACAGAACGTAGACCTGGCCGGTGAACTTGGTGTGGGGATGAATGGACTTGGGAGCTGCCAGAACCTGGCCGCGCTCCACGTCCTTCTTGGCTATGCCGCGGAGCAGGCAGCCAACGTTGTCGCCGGCTTCGGCATACTCAAGGGTCTTGTGGAACATCTCTGTGCCGGTGACGACGGTCTCGGTGGTCTCGTCCTTAAGGCCGACGATCTCGACCTTGTCGTTGATCTTGACCTTGCCGCGCTCGACACGGCCGGTGACCACGGTGCCGCGGCCGGAGATGGTGAACACGTCCTCGATGGGCATCAGGAAGGGCAGGTCGTCGTTGCGGGCCGGGGTGGGGATCCAGGTGTCGACGGCTTCCATGAGTTCCTTCAGGCACTCATACTCGGGGGCGCCGGTGTCGGTGGACTCGCTCACCAGAGCGTTCAGAGCGGAACCGCGGATGATGGGGGTGTCGTCGCCGGGGAAGCCGTAGAAGCTCAGCAGCTCGCGGACTTCCATCTCGACCAGCTCAAGCAGCTCGGGATCGTCGACCTGATCGCACTTGTTCAGGAAGACAAGGACGGAAGGCACGTTCACCTGACGGGCGAGCAGCAGATGCTCGCGGGTCTGAGCCATGGGGCCGTCGGAGGCGGCGATGACCAGGATGGCGCCGTCCATCTGAGCAGCACCGGTGATCATGTTCTTGATATAGTCGGCGTGGCCCGGGCAGTCGACGTGGGCGTAGTGGCGGCCCTGGATGTCGGCGTTGTCCTCGCCGGTCTTGTAGTTGTGGCCCTTGCGGTCGTTGGTCTGATACTCGACGTGGGCGGTGTTGATGGTGATGCCGCGCTCTCTCTCTTCGGGAGCCTTATCAATGGAAGAATAGTCGGTGTACTCGGCGTCGCCCATGAAGGACAGATACTTGGTGATGGCAGCGGTCAGAGTGGTCTTGCCGTGATCGATATGACCGATGGTGCCAATGTTCACATGGGGCTTGGTTCTATTGTACATCTGCTTTGCCATTTTGAAATCCTCCTCAAAATAATGTTGTGTTGATGATTAATTACTATTATATCGCAGAGTCGTTTCTGCGGACATTCATGAGAGTCTCCTGCAGGCCCTTGGGCAGCTCGGCGTAGTGGCTGGGCTCCATGCTGTAGGTCGCCCTGCCCTGCGTCTTGGAGCGCAGGTCCGTGGCGTAGCCGAACATGGTGGACAGCGGAACGTTGGCCGAGATCTCGCAGGCGCCGTTCTGCACGTCCGTGCCGGATATCTGGCCGCGGCGGGAGTTGATGTCGCCCATAACGTCGCCCATGTAATCGTCCGGGGCGGTCACGACCACCTTCATGATAGGCTCCAGCAGCGTGGGATCAGCCTTGCGCATGGCCTCCTTGAAGGCCATGGAGCCAGCGATCTTGAACGCCATTTCCGAGGAGTCGACCTCGTGATAGGAGCCGTCGAACAGAGTGACCTTCACGTCCACCACGGGGTAGCCCGCGACGACGCCGGCGTTCATCGCGCCCTGTATGCCCTGATCCACGGCCGGAATGAATTCCTTGGGGATCGCGCCGCCGACGATGGCGTTGACGAACTCATAGCCCTTGCCGGACTCGTTGGGCTCGACGCGGATCTTGACATGGCCGTACTGGCCCTTGCCGCCGGTCTGACGCGCATACTTGGTCTCCTGCTCGGCGGAGCGCCGGATGGTTTCCTTGTAGGAAACCTGGGGCTTGCCGACGTTCGCTTCGACATGGAACTCGCGGAGCAGTCTGTCCACGATTATCTCCAGATGGAGCTCGCCCATGCCGGCGATGATGGTCTGGCCGGTCTCCTCGTCCGTGTAGGTCTTGAAGGTCGGATCCTCCTCCGCCAGTTTCTGAAGGGCGATGCCCATCTTTTCCTGGCCGGCCTTGGTCTTCGGCTCGATGGCCACGCGGATGACCGGATCGGGGAATTCCATGGATTCAAGGATTATCTGGTTCTTTTCGTCGCACAGGGTGTCGCCGGTGGTGGTGTTCTTCAGACCCACTGCCGCCGCGATGTCGCCTGTCCAGACCTGATCCAGATCCTCCCTGTGGTTGGCGTGCATGAGAAGTATGCGGCCCAGTCTCTCCCTCTGGCCCTTGGTGGAGTTCATGACCGTGGAGCCCGTGGTCACCGCGCCGGAATAGACGCGGAAAAAGCTCAGTCTGCCCACATAGGGGTCGGTCATGATCTTGAAGGCCAGGGCGGAAAACGGCGCGGCGTCGTCGGGATGGCGGTCCTCCTCCTCGTCGGTCTTGGGGTTGGTGCCCCTGATAGCCGGGATGTCGATGGGGGACGGCATGTAATCCACGATAGCGTCCAGCAGCTTCTGCACGCCCTTGTTTTTATAAGATGTGCCGCAGGTCACGGGCACCATCTTGTTGGTGACGGTGGCCTTGCGGATGACCTGCTTTATAAGGTCGGCGGGGATTTCTTTGCCCTCCAGATACAGCTCGGCCACCTCGTCGTCGAACATGGAGACGGAATCGATGAGCTTTTCGCGATATTCGGCCGCGAGCTCCCGCATTTCCTCCGGGATCTCCTCGGTGCGCATATCCTTGCCCAGATCGTCGTAATAGATGTCGGCGTTCATGTCCACCAGATCCACGATGCCGCGGAAGGAATCCTCCACGCCGATGGGGAGCTGGATGGGAACGGCGTTGCACTTAAGACGGTCCTTGACCATGTCCAGGACGTGAAAGTAGTTCGCGCCCATGATATCCATCTTGTTGACGTATATCATGCGGGGTACGCTGTAGTGGTTGGCCTGGCGCCAGACAGTCTCAGACTGTGGCTCTACGCCGCCCTTGGCGCACAGAACCGTTACGCATCCGTCCAGCACTCGCAGCGAGCGCTCCACCTCGGCGGTGAAATCCACATGGCCCGGGGTGTCGATGATGTTGATGCGGCGGCCCTTCCAGTGGCAGGTGGTGGCAGCGGAGGTGATGGTGATACCGCGCTCCTGCTCCTGCTCCATCCAGTCCATGGTGGCGTTGCCGTCGTGCACCTCGCCGAGCTTGTAGTTCACACCGGTGTAAAACAGAATGCGTTCCGTCGTGGTAGTCTTTCCGGCGTCGATGTGAGCCATGATACCGATATTTCTTGTATTTTCAAGTGAAAACTGTCTTGGCATATAATATGACTCCTGTCGGGATTACCAGCGGAAATGCGCAAAAGCCTTGTTGGACTCCGCCATCTTGTGGGTATCCTCGCGTTTTTTGACGGCTGCGCCGAGGTTGTTGCACGCATCCATTATCTCGTTGGCCAGTCTTTCCTTCATGGTCTTCTCACTGCGCTTGCGGGCATAGCCGACAAGCCAGCGCAGACCGAGGGTCTGACGGCGCTCGGGTCTGACTTCAATAGGCACCTGGTAGGTGGCGCCGCCCACGCGGCGGGCCTTGACTTCCAGGCTGGGCATGATGTTGTCCATGGCCGTAGTGAAGGCTTCAAGCGGATCCTTGTCCGTCTTCTCCTTGATCATGTCGAAGGCGTCGTAGACGACCTTCTGGGCAACACCTTTCTTGCCGTCCAGCATAACGGTGTTGATGAGCTTTGTCACCAGGACACTGTTGTATACAGGATCGGGCAATATCTCTCTTTTGGGAACATTACCTCTTCTGGGCACTATGCTTCCCTCCTTCATTAAAAAATGATTTCACAGGTACTCGCACAAACTTCGTTGCGCGCTGCGCCCCGAGGTCTACTATTATATATTGAATATATCAGTAAACAACAGGGCTAAAGCTGTTGATATTTACTTTTTCTTTCCGGCCTTGGGTCTCTTGGCGCCGTACTTGCTGCGGGCCTGCATGCGGCCGTCCACGCCCTGGGTATCCAGAGAACCGCGGATGATGTGGTAACGCACGCCGGGGAGATCCTTGACACGGCCGCCGCGGATCATGACCACGGAGTGCTCCTGCAGATTGTGGCCCACGCCGGGTATATAGGCGGTGACCTCGTAGCCGTTAGTCAGGCGGACACGGGCGATCTTACGCAGAGCGGAGTTAGGCTTCTTGGGGGTGGAAGTACGCACGGCGGTGCAGACGCCTCTCTTCTGGGGGGCGCTCAGATCGGTCTCGCAGTTCTTCAGGGTGTTCAGACCCTTCTGCATTGCGGGGGAAGCGGACTTGTAGGTGACCTTTTCTCTGCCCTTTCTCACCAACTGGTTAAAAGTAGGCATTGTTTTCCTCCTTTCCTCGGAAAATAAAATATCTGAAATCCCTTGATATCAGGGAGTTTCCAGCGCTTTCACGCAAATGGGCGCAATAAGGCCCATGCGAAAATGAATTTTAGCATGTTTCACAATTTTAGTCAAGAAACTTTTTGCAAAAAAGCAAGAATATTCAGGGGGCGGAATTTTCCGTCCCCTGAAAAAGCGTATCAGAGCGCGTTGGTCTTGTTCACCAGAGCCGAAAGATCCACATAGCTCTCCGGGGCGGAGGCCTTCTCCTCGTCGGTCTTGGTCTCGAAGTTGCGGTACATCTCCAGTCCGGAGCCCGCGGGGATCAGCTTGCCGATGATGACGTTCTCCTTCAGGCCCACCAGATGGTCGACCTTGCCCTTGATGGCGGCGTCCGTGAGGACCTTGGTGGTCTCCTGGAAGGACGCGGCCGACAGGAAGCTGTCCGTGGCCAGGGACGCCTTGGTGATGCCCATGAGCAGCTGGGTGTAGGTGGCCTGGGAAAGGCCCTCCTCGCCCGCCGCGGTGCGCTCCGCCACGGCGCGGTTGGCGGCCTTCAGGTCGCCGATATCCACCATGGCTCCGGCGAGCAGGCCCGTGGAACCGGGCTCCTCCACCCTCACCTTGCGCATCATCTGGCGCACGATGACCTCGATGTGCTTGTCGTTCAGATCGACGCCCTGCTGGCGGTACACCTTCTGGACCTCCTGGGTGATATAGGTGCGCACGCCGGGGCGGCCGAACTCGTCGTCGTTCACGCCGCGGATGCTGAGCACGTCGTGGGGATTGAGGGCGCCGGAGGTGAGCTCCTGGCCCTTGTCCACATGGTCGCCCGTGTGGACGAGAATGCCGGCGGAATGGGGCGCGGTGTAAACTCTGGTGTCGCCCTCCGCCTCGTTGGTGACGGTGATGGCGGACATGACGCCCTTCTTGGTCTCCTCGATGGAGACGGTACCGGAGATCTCGCTGAGTATGGCCATCTTCTTGGGCTTGCGGGCCTCGAACAGCTCCTCGACACGGGGAAGGCCCTGGGTGATATCGTCGCCGGCGACGCCGCCGGTGTGGAAGGTACGCATGGTCAGCTGGGTGCCGGGCTCGCCGATGGACTGGGCCGCGATGACGCCGACGGCTTCGCCGGCGTTCACCGGCTTGCCCAGGGCCAGGTTGATGCCGTAGCACCTGGCGCACACGCCGCTCTTGGCCTCGCAGCTGAGCACGCTGCGGACGTCGGCGCTGTGGATGTCGTGGGATTCCAGGATGGCGGCGTCGCTCTCCTTGAGCATGTGGTCGGTGTCGAATATGACCTCGCCGGTCTTGGGATCGGTGATGGGCTGGGCGGGATAGCGGCCGTGGATGCTGACGCCGAAGGACTGGACCATCTGGCCCCTGTCGTAGACGGCGGAGGCCATGACGCCTTCTGTGGTGCCGCAGTCCTCCTCGCGGATGATGACGTCCTGGGAGACGTCGACCATGCGGCGGGTAAGATAGCCGGAGTCGGCGGTACGCAGGGCGGTGTCGGCCAGGCCCTTGCGGGCGCCTCGGGAGGATACGAAGTATTCCAGGACCGTCAGGCCCTCGCGGTAGTTGGCCTTGATGGGGATCTCGATGGTCTTGCCGGAGGTGTTGGCGATAAGGCCGCGCATGCCTGCCAGCTGTCTGATCTGGGCCATGGAGCCGCGGGCGCCGGAGTTTGCCATCATGTAGATGGGGTTGTACTCGTCCAGGCAGTCCTGCAGGGCGTTGGTGACGTCCTTGGTGGTCTGTTCCCACTCGGAAACCACCAGACGGTAGCGTTCGTCGTCGGTGATGAAGCCGCGCTTGTACTGTTTTTCGATGTTCAGCACCTGCTGCTCCGCCTGGGTGATGAGGCTCTTCTTGGCCTCAGGCACGGTCATGTCGAATATGGAGATGGTCAGGGCGGACTTGGTGGAGTACTTGTAGCCCATGGCCTTGATGTTGTCCAGCACCTCGGCGGAAATGGTGAAGCCGTACTTCTTGATGCAGCGGTCGATGATGTTGCCCAGCTGCTTCTTGCCCACCTGGAAACCGATCTCGTGATCGAACATGTGGGCGGGGTCGGTGCGGTCCACATAGCCCAGATCCTGGGGAATGGGCTCGTTGTAGATGATGCGGCCCACGGTGGTGGTGATCATGGCCTTGCGCTCCACCCCGTCGATGGTCTTGGTGACGCGCAGGCGTATGGGTGCGTGCAGGCCCACGAAGCCCTCGTTGTAAGCCATTATTGCCTCGTTGGGATCACGGTAGCACAGCAGAGGCTTGTAGGCGGCCTCCTTCTTCCCGTCCGCGGCGGCCTTCTTGTTGGCGGCGACGAAATCGTCGGCGTCCACGACCTCTCCGGCGGGCAGGCCGGTCTCGCCGGCGTCGCTCACCAGCAGCTTCTCGGCGCCCTTTTCGGCCTTGCCGATGCGCAGCATAGTGAGGTAGTAGGAGCCCAGGATCATATCCTGAGTAGGCACGGTGACCGGGTGGCCGTCCTGGGGACGCAGGAGGTTGTTGGCGGAGAGCATCAGTATGCGGGCCTCGGCCTGAGCCTCGGCGGACAGAGGCACATGGATGGCCATCTGGTCGCCGTCGAAGTCGGCGTTGTAGGCGGTGCACACCAGCGGATGCAGTCTCAGCGCGCGGCCCTCGACCAGGATGGGCTCGAAGGCCTGGATGCCCAGGCGGTGGAGCGTGGGGGCGCGGTTGAGCAGCACGGGGTGCTCCTTGATGACGTAGTCCAGCGCGTCCCATACCTCGGTGCGCTGCTTATCCACCATCTTCTTGGCGCTTTTAATATTGTTGGCGACGCCGTCCTGCACCAGCTTCTTCATGACGAAGGGGCGGAAAAGCTCTATGGCCATCTCCTTGGGGACGCCGCACTGATAGATCTTCAGATCCGGGCCCACCACGATGACGGAACGTCCGGAATAGTCCACGCGCTTGCCCAGCAGGTTCTGGCGGAAGCGGCCCTGCTTGCCCTTGAGCATGTCGCTGAGGGACTTCAGGGCGCGGGAATTGGCGCCGGTGACGGCGCGGCCGCGGCGGCCGTTGTCGATGAGGGAGTCCACAGCCTCCTGCAGCATGCGCTTCTCGTTGCGCACGATGATGTCCGGCGCATTGAGCTGCATGAGTCTCTTCAGGCGGTTGTTGCGGTTGATGACGCGGCGGTACAGGTCGTTAAGATCGCTGGTGGCGAAACGGCCGCCGTCCAGCTGGACCATGGGACGCAGCTCAGGCGGGATGACCGGCAGAATATCGATGATCATCCACTCCGGCTTGTTGCCGGACTGGCGGAAGGCCTCCACCACCTCAAGGCGCTTGAGTATCTTGGCTTTCTTCTGGCCGGAGGAATTGTCCAGCTCCTCCTTGAGCTCCACGGACAGCTTTTCGCAGTCGATCTGCTGCAGGAGCTTCTTTATGGCCTCCGCGCCCATGCCGGCCTCAAAGTCGTCCTCGTACTTCTCCTTCATGTCGCGGTACTCTTTTTCGGTGAGCATCTGGCATTTTTCCAGAGGAGTGGTGCCGGGGTCGGTGACGATATAGTTGGCAAAGTACAGGACCTTCTCCAGCACGCGGGGGGTCAGATCCAGGATGAGACCCATTCTGCTGGGGATACCCTTGAAATACCAGATGTGGGAGACGGGGGCGGCCAGCTCGATATGGCCCATGCGCTCGCGTCTGACCTTGGCTCTGGTGACCTCGACGCCGCAGCGGTCGCAGATCTTGCCCTTGTAGCGTATTTTCTTGTACTTGCCGCAGTGGCATTCCCAGTCCTTTGTGGGCCCGAATATACGCTCGCAGAACAGGCCGTCCCGTTCCGGCTTCAAAGTACGGTAGTTGATGGTCTCCGGCTTTTTGACCTCGCCGGAGGACCAGGAGAGAATCATTTCAGGGGAGGCAATCCCAATTTTTATGGCGTCAAACGGTGTATAGCTCATTATCAGTTGTCCTCCTCGTCATCGTCTATTGTATAGTCGTCCACAGGCAGATCCTTGTCGGATCCCTCATCGGGCGCATCCTCGATGGAGAAGCCCTCGGACTCGATCTCGTCGTCGCTGGAGTAGCTGTCCTCCTTGAAGCCGGGAACGAAATCGTCGTCCTCGTCATCCTTCAGCTCGATCTCGTCGCCGTTCTTGTCCAGCACCTTGATATCCAGGCACAGGGACTGGAGCTCCTTGACCAGGACCTTGAAGGATTCCGGCACGCCGGGCTGGGGGATGTTCTCGCCCTTCACGATGGCCTCGTAGGTCTTGACACGGCCGGTGACGTCGTCGGACTTCACCGTCAGTATCTCCTGCAGGGTGTAGGCGGCGCCGTAGGCCTCCAGAGCCCAGACCTCCATTTCGCCGAAACGCTGGCCGCCGAACTGGGCCTTGCCGCCCAGAGGCTGCTGCGTCACCAGGCTATACGGGCCGGTGGAACGGGCGTGTATCTTATCGTCGACCAGATGATGGAGCTTGAGGAAGTAGACCCAGCCCACGGTGACGTCGTTGTCGAACCGCTCGCCGGTGCGGCCGTCGTGCAGGACGCTCTTGCCGTCCTCGCGGATGCCGGCCAGCTTCAGGGTCTCGCGGATGGTGGCCTCGTTGGCGCCGTTGAAGATGGGAGTGGCGACCTTCCAGCCCAGGGCCTGGGCCGCGTAGCCCAGATGTACCTCCAGCACCTGTCCGATGTTCATACGGGACGGGACGCCCAGAGGATTCAGCACGATGTCCAGCGGGGTGCCGTCGGGCAGGTAGGGCATATCCTCGCGGGGCAGGATGCGGGAAACAACGCCCTTGTTGCCGTGGCGGCCGGCCATCTTGTCGCCCACGGAGATCTTGCGCTTCTGGGCGATGTAGACGCGGACGACCTCGTTCACGCCGGGGGACATCTCGTCGCCGTTTTCGCGGGTGAACCGCTTCACGTCCACGATTATGCCGCTCTCGCCGTGGGGGACCTTCAGGCTGGTGTCGCGGACCTCTCTGGCCTTCTCGCCGAAGATGGCGCGGAGCAGCCGCTCCTCGGCCGTGAGGTCGGTCTCGCCCTTGGGCGTGACCTTGCCGACCAGAATGTCGCCGGCACGGACCTCGGCGCCCACGGAGATGATGCCGCGCTCGTCCAGATACTTCAGCGCGTCGTCGCCCACGCCGGGGATGTCGCGGGTGATCTCCTCGGGGCCCAGCTTGGTGTCGCGGGCGTCGCACTCGTATTCCTCAATATGGATGGAGGTGAAAACGTCCTGCATAACAAGACGCTCGGAAATCAGGATGGCATCCTCGTAGTTGTAGCCTTCCCAGGTCATGAAGCCCACGAGGATGTTCTTGCCCAGGGATATCTCGCCGTGGCTGGTGGCGGGGCCGTCGGCCAGCACGTCGCCCTCCCTGACCCGCTCGCCCAGCGACGCGATGGGACGCTGGTTGATGCAGGTGCCCTGGTTGGAGCGGGAGAACTTGATGAGCTTGTAATCCTTGGTCTCGCCGCCGTCGTACTTGACGGCGACATGCTGCGCGTCCACCTTGACGACCTCGCCGTCGCCCTCCGCCAGCACCACCACGCCGGAATCAACGGCGCACTTGTGCTCGATGCCGGTGGCGACGATGGGGGCCTCGGTGGTCATAAGGGGCACTGCCTGACGCTGCATGTTGGCGCCCATCAGGGCGCGGTTGGCGTCGTCGTTCTCCAGGAAGGGTATCATGGCCGTGGCGATGGAGACCATCATGCGGGGGCTTATATCCACGTAATCCACACGCTCGCGGTCGACCTCGATGATCTCGTCGCGGTGGCGGCAGGTGATACGCTTGTGGGAGAGGCAGCCGTTTTCGTCCACGGGCTCGGAGGCCTGGGCCACGATGAACTGATCCTCCTGGTCGGCGGTGAGGTAATCCACCTGGTCCGTCAGACGGCAGGTGCCCTTCTCCACCTTGCGGAAGGGGGCAATGAGGAAGCCGTATTCATTGGCGCGGGCATAGGAGGCCAGATAGGAGATAAGGCCGATGTTCGGGCCTTCAGGCGTCTCGATGGGGCACAGACGGCCGTAATGGCTGTAATGCACGTCGCGGACGTCGAAGTTGGCTCTCTCTCTGGAAAGTCCGCCGGGGCCCAGGGCCGACATGCGGCGCTTGTGGGTCAGCTCAGCCAGGGGGTTGGTCTGATCCATGAACTGGGAGAGCGGAGAGGAACCGAAGAATTCCTTGATGGACGCCGTCACGGGGCGGATGTTCACCAGGCTCTGGGGGGTGATGATGTCCAGATCCTGCAGGGTCATGCGCTCGCGGATGACGCGCTCCATGCGGGAAAAGCCGATGCGGAACTGGTTCTGCAGCAGCTCGCCCACGCATCTCACGCGGCGGTTGCCCAGATGGTCGATGTCGTCTGGCTCGCCCACGCCGTGGGCCAGGGCGTCCAGATAGTTGACGGAGGCGTATATGTCGTCCAGCACGATGTGCTTGGGGATGAGCACGTCGATATTCTCGCGCACCGCGTCCTTGAAGGCGTCGCCCTGATACTGCTCCATGAGCTGCTTGAGGACGAGATATCGCACCTTCTCGTTGACGCCGCACTCGGCGGGGTCGAAGTCCACGTAGTGGGCCATGTTGACCATGCCGTTGGAAAATACCTTTACTTCCCTGCCGTCGATCTTCAGCGTGAGGTTGACCACGCCGCACTCGTCCAGCTTCAGGGCCTTTTCCCGGGTGATGACCTCGCCGGCGTCGGCGATGATCTCGCCGGTCTCGGGGTCGGCCGCGGGCATGGCCAGCTCAAAGCCGATGACGCGGGGGTACAGCGCCAGCTTCTTGTTGAACTTATAGCGGCCCACGCCGAAAATGTCGTAGCGGCGGCGGTCGTAGAACAGTCCGTCCAGCAGGGTCTCGGAGCTCTCCACCGTGGGAGGATCGCCGGGGCGCAGCTTGCGGTAGATCTCGATTAGGCACTCGTCCCTGTCGGCGCAGGTGTCCTTGTCCAGGGTGGCGACTATGCGCTCGTCCTCGCCGAAGATCTCCTTGATGCGCTCGTTGGTGAGGCAGCCCACTTCCCTGTCGGGGACGCAGGTGATCCAGGTGGCGGGCTGGGCCGGGTCGTACTTGCCCATGGCCTTGAGGAACCAGGTGATGGGCAGCTTGCGGTTCTTGTCGATGCGGACCCAAAAGATGTCGTTGGCGTCCGTCTCGTACTCCAGCCAGGCGCCGTGGTACGGGATGACGGTGGTGGCGTAAACGGAGAGCATGGTCTTATCGGTGTTCTTATCGTAATACACGCCGGGGGAACGGACGATCTGGGAGACGATGACGCGCTCCGCGCCGTTGATGACGAAGGTGCCGCCCGGAGTCATGAGCGGGAAATCGCCCATGAAGATCTCCTGCTCCTTGATCTCCTCGGTCTCCTTGTTGCGCAGGCGCACCCGCACCTTCAGCGGCGCGGCGTAGGTGGCGTCCCTGGCCTTGCATTCCTCGATGGTGTACTTGGGCTTCTCGTCCATGGAGTAGTCCACGAAGCTCAGCTCGAGGTTGCCGGAATAGTCCGTGACGGTGTCCACGTCCTTGAACACCTCGCGCAGACCCGTCTTCAAAAACCAGTTGTAGGAGTTCTTCTGGATCTCCAGCAGGTTCGGCATGTCCTGGATCTCTTCGCTGCGGGCAAAGCTCTTTCTCAGAGTCTTGCCGTAGAGAACGTCTTTTGGCATTTGCACACTCTCCTTAAACATATTCGCGAACGCCCGGCGGAGTTGTCACAAATCATCCGCATGGTGTTGATTTTACTTGTGGATAATGCTATCATTTGGAATGTGGATAGTGGGGCAGAGTCCTCCCTAAGCACATATAGCAAGGTATTTTATCATTTTTATACAAGGCTTGTCAAGAATATTTTTGTAAAATATACAAATTTCGGCGGGAGTTTTAGGCTCCGGCCTTTTTTGTTACCGGGAGCGTCCATGGATACACGCGTAATTCTCCTTCTGGCGGCCGAGGCCGCATTCGCTTTTGCCCTTCTGTACCTCTCCGGGGCCGTGAAAAAGCCCAGGCAGGCGGTGCTGTCCGCCCTGCTTATTGCGGCGGCCTTCGCTGTGCGGGGCGCCATGCTGGGCCACGAGACCGACGACTATCTGGATTTTCTGACCAAGTGGGTGAAGTACTTCGCCGACAACGGCGGCTTTCGCGGCCTGCGTGGCTCCATCGGCAACTACAACATCCCGTATCTGTATTTTCTGGCCTGGTTTTCGTATTCGGACATAAAGGATCTCTACCTTATTAAGCTGCTGAGCATATTCTTCGACGTGATACTGGCCTGGTCGTCCATGCAGCTGTGCGGGCTGTTTGTGAAGAGCGCGGACAGGAAGCTGGTGTGCTTCTTCACCGTGCTGTTCCTCCCCACCGTGCTTTTGAACGGCGCTTACTGGGGCCAGTGCGACAGCATATACGCCGCCTTCGCGGTGCTGAGCGTCTATCTGGCGCTGGACAATAAGCCCTGGCTGTCCGTGGCCGCCATTACCGCCGCCTTCGCCTTCAAGCTGCAGGCGGTGTTCGTGATGCCGGTGTTCGCCGTGCTGCTGCTGTGCCGAAAGATCAAGCCCGCGCATCTGCTGGCCTTTCCCGCCGTGTACGTGCTCATGGTGCTCCCGGCGGTGATCGCCGGCAGGCCGTTCATGGAGACCGTGACCCTGTATTTCAGCCAGACCGGCAGCATCGGCGACGGACTGAACTACAACTCCTCCTCCCTGTTCTCCATCGTCGATCCCCAGAACACCGCGCTGTGGTCAAAGCTGGCCGTGGTTGGGGCTTTTGCCGCCGTACTGCTCATTCTGGCGGCGGCGCTGGTGCGGCGCAGGCGCATAACAGACCGCACGGTGCTTGCCGCGGCTGCGCTGTTCGCCGTGGTCATACCCTTCCTCCTCCCCCACATGCACGACCGGTATTTCTTCGCGGCGGACGTGCTGACGCTGATCGTCGCCTGCGTCTCGCCGGAGTGGTTCGGGCTGCCCTGTCTCGTCCAGTTCGGCTCTCTGCTGGGGTACTACGCGTTTCTGAAAATGGTGTATCTGATGCCCATGAACCGCGGCGGCTGCGCGATGCTGCTGGCCGCGGTACTGGCTGCTGTGTATTACCGCATAAGCTTCAGATCCAAAAAGGCCAGGCTGTCAGAATAGGCAGACGGCCGTAAAACATAAGCTGCCGCGAATGAGTCGTCATTCGCGGCAGCTTTATTTGATCATGGCGAAATCAGCGCGGCAGGCCTGAAATTAAAATCGCCCGCGTTTCCCTGTGGCTTCCCCTTGCACCCTCCACACCGTAGGGCGCGACGACCCCGGCGCGCCGCCCTCGTCCTGGCAGGAGAGGGTCATCAAGGGGGAAACACGCCGTTTCCCCCTTGAAATCGCCTCGCGGCTTTGCCGCGATAATCGCGCTCCGCAGAGCGCGGGCGATTATAGGGGAAGCTGTCGGCGCAAGCCGACTGATGAGGTGGAAAACTCAATGTCCGCCGGGAACTCCACCTCATTCGTCACGGCAAGCCGTGCCACCTTCCCCTCAAGGGGAAGGCCCCCGGCGCCCCTACATTTCTACTCGATAACTGTCGGTCTGTCCTGCGGTCTTTTGCGGCTCAAACATAGCCGCAGAGGCCGCGGACGCTGACCTCTCCGCTGTTTATCACCCGGCGCTCCCCGTTCCGGAGGCGCACCGCAAGGCCGAAGGAATCGTCGATGTCCTCGGCAAAGGCCCGCTCCTCCCGGCCGGCCGATATGAGCACCACCTCGTTTCCCGGCGTGAGACAGTCCCGCCTGTATCCGGCCAGAACGCCCTCCCGGGCGCCGGGCCAGCCGGCGCGCAGCGCGTCGAAGCCGTTTATCATCTCTGCGGCAAGCTTAGCCCGCGAGACCGGTCCGCCCGCGGCCTCCATTATCGACCCGGCCACGTTCCGTATCTCAGGAGGAAAATTCTCAGGCGTCTCGTTGGCGTTCACGCCCACTCCGATTATCACAAACTGGACCCGGCCGCTCTCGCTCTCCACCGACATCTCCGTGAGGATGCCGCAGATCTTCTTTTTGTCCATCACCAGGTCGTTTATCCACTTTATGCCCGGCCGCGTCCCGCAGGCGCGCTCCACCGCGCCGCACATGGCCTCCGCCGTCCAGGCCGTCACCGGCGCCATGTCCTCCGGGGCGCTCTCCGGACGGAGCAGCAGGGACATGTATACGCCCTTGTCGGCAGGAGAGCGGAACTCCCGGCCCAGCCTGCCCTTGCCGCGGGTCTGGCAGTTTGCCAGCACGATCTGGCCGTCCGGCGCGCCGTCCATGGCCATGGCCCGCAGCCGGTCGTTGGTGGAGTCCACCGAATCCAGACACAAAACTGTTTTCAGCCTCTCCTCCGGCAGCAGCGCCATCAGCTCGCCCATGCTCAGCCTGTCGGGCGCGTTTTTCAGCTCATAGCCACGGTTGGTGCCGGAGTCCACCTCATAGCCGTCGCTCCTCAGCGCCATCACGGCGACGTTCACCGCCGCCCGGCTGACGCCCAGCGCGCGGCTCATCTCCTCCCCGGACACACAGCCCCCGGAACGCTTAAGTATCGCAAGCACCTTGTCTTTGGTCATTTCGTCGCCTCCCGCTTACATTATAGCATCCGGCGCAAAATTGTAAATCATTTCTTTTTTGCTATTGACAATCATGCCCGGCGCGCTATAATAATTGTAAATTTATTTTTATGGAAGGTTTACAATTATGAAAACCAGAGACATGGCCCTCATCGCGCTGTTCGCAGCGCTCATCGCAATATGCGCCTGGATATCCATCCCGGCCCCGGTCCCGTTTACATTGCAGACCATGGCCGTGTTCCTGGCCGTGGGGCTGCTGGGCGGCAAACGCGGCACGATAGCGGTTGCAGTTTACATAATGTTGGGCGCCGTGGGGCTCCCCGTCTTTTCCGGCTTCAACGGCGGCATCGGCGCGCTGCTGGGCCCCACCGGCGGCTACATCATCGGCTTTCTGGCCTGCGCGCTGGTGATGTGGGGCTTTCTCCACATCTTCGGCAGCGGCACCTGGTTTCTGGCCGCGGCCATGGTGCTGGGCCTGCTGGTGTGCTACGCGCTGGGCACGATATGGTTCATGGAGGTATACACCCGCACCAAGGGCGCGATAACGCTGACCGGTGTGCTCTCCAGCTGCGTGTTCCCGTTCATTATCCCCGATCTTGCCAAAGGCGCGCTGGCGCTGGCGCTGACTGGCCGGCTGAAAAAGCTGGTGCCCGCCGCCGCCTGACGCGCAGAGCAAAAAACCGGCCGTCTGTATGGCGGCCGGTTTTTATATTCATATATTCACTTGAACAGCTTGTTGAAGACCAGCGTGGCCACGACGCTTATGGCGGCGGCGACGCCGATTATCGCTCCGAAGCCCCAGGGGCTCTGGGCAAAGGGCATTCCGGCCGAATTCACGTTCATGCCGTAGGCGCTGAATATCATGGTAGGGATGGCCATGACGATGGTCACGATGGCCAGGACCTTCATGACGATGTTGAGGTTGTTGGAGATGACGGAGGCGAAGGCGTCCATCATGCCGCTGAGAATGCCGCTGTATATATTGGCCATCTCGATGGCCTGCTTGTTTTCCACGATGACGTCCTCCAGCAGCTCCGCGTCCTCGGGGTACTTTTTGATGAGCTCAGTACGCAGGAGCTTTTCCAGCACCGCCTCGTTGGAGCGCAGCGCTGTGGTGAAGTACACCAGGCTCTTTTCCAGCTTCAGAAGCTCGATGAGCTCCCGGTTCTGGGTGGATTTGTGGAGCTGAGCCTCGACCTCCTCGCTCTTTCTGTCCACATTGCGCAGATACTGAAGATACAGCGTGTCGATCTGATACAAAAGCTGGAGGATGAAACGGGACTTCATCTGCGTGCGGAAGCCCTTCACCCGCCCCCTCACGAAGGTGCCCAGCACAGGCGAATCCTCGCTGCACACGGTTATTATCGCGTCGGGGACGATGAGGATGGAAACAGGGACGGTGCTGTAAAGCTCCTTGTCGCTCTGCTCCTCCACGGTGGGTATGTTCACCAAGACCATGGTGTAGCCCTCGTCCGCGTCGATGCGGGAGCGTTCGTCCGCGTCCAGCGCGGCCCGCAGGACATCGATATCAAGATTGTAGCGCGCTGAGACTCCGGAGAGCTCCTTTTCCGTTGGGGCTATCATGGACACCCAGCATCCGCTCTGCGGCTCGTCAAGCTCTCTGAGCTTGTCTTCCTCGGTCAAATAGCAGTGGATCATATGCAGCCTGCCTTTCGCGGCGCCGTGCCGCCGTGGCACGGTGCTAAAGAGTTTTTATTTTCAGTTGTCGTCGGTGCCTTCCGCTACTTTGGTCGTCGTCCACGCTATCACATCCCTGTCCCTCGTATGGGCCGGCCTGCCGCCGGTCTTATAAAGGCGCAAAAAACAGCACATCCATGGAACTGCAACCGTCCCACAGATGTGCGGTGGCGCACCCTGCTGCCGCCCGCTGAGCGGCCCGGCCGGACATCCCAAACGGACGCTCCGCCTGCCCAGTTCCGCGCTTTCCGGCTCTCCCGCCGGCAGAGCCGGAATCAAGCGCGCTGTGTTTGTTTATTATATGTTACGGCTTTGCAATTTGTCAATAGCGACCGTCCTCGGCAAATTATTTTAAAATCGCGGCAGAGCGAAAAAACGGAGCATCCCTTTGGATGCTCCGTTTTTTTCGTCTTCAGGACGCCTTCTGGCATCTGACGGTCACGCGGCTCACGCCCCCGATGGTGCAGGTGAAAAGCGTGAGATCCCAGTCCCCGTCCTCCATGCCGGTGACGTCGCTGCCGGCCAGCTTTTCCACGGAAGACACCGTGTATTTGTACACTATCCCGTCGACGTCGGTGAAATCCACCTCGTCGCCGGTCTCCAGCAGCTTCAGCCCGCCGAAGTGGCGCTGGTAGTTGTGCCCGGCGATGATCAGATCGTCGGTGAAAATCGAGCCCTTGTAGCGGCAGGGCGCCTTCTTCAGCAGCGGATAGCTCCACTCGCTGTTCACAGGCAGGTCGATATTCAGGGCCGGAATGCTGATATAGCCGATGTAGGTGCTGCCGTCCACGGTAACAGTCTGCATCTGTTTCGCGGCGGTCTCGGTGTCGGTCCGCTCGGGTATCACCTTTTTGAGCTCCGTGACCGCGGCCTCTGCCCTTTCGTCGGCGTTTTTCTCGCTGACGATATTGTACGCGGCCAGCGCCGCCGCCGCCAGCAGCAGCAGGCAGCCCAGCAGCATCAGTGCCCGCGCGCCTTTACTTTTTTTCGTCATGTCCGTTTTTCCTGCTCCAGCCTATCCCGAACAGCACCAGCCCGCATACCGCCAGCGCCGGAACAGGCCACCACAGCACGCCGGTCTGGGGCAGCTTGCCGGGAGTTCCGGGTGTGCCCGTGGTCGGCGTGGGCGTCGGGGTGGGCACATTCGCGCCCGGTACCGGCGGATTGGGGATATCCGTGCCCGGTACCGGCGGATTGGTAATATCCGTGCCCGGAGTGGAGGGCGTTGGCGTGGGCGTGGGCGGCGTGGTTGTCGTGCGAGTGTTTGTTATCACGATTACCGTCCCGTCGGCGGAGTACGTCACCGTGTAGCCGTCGGGAACCGAGGTCTCGATGACCGACCAGGTATATTTGTCGGAAAGTCCGCTCCAGGTGCAGCGCCAGTTGTTTTTGTCGGAGAGCACCGACGTTCCGGCGTTCGCGCCGTCCCGGAGAAGCTCCACGGTTATGGACGCCGGGCGCTTGGCGCTGTCTGAGGAATCGTTCCATATTTTCAGCACCGTTATGTCAGTCGTACCTCCGCCGGGCACCACCGTTTCTGACGAGCCCTTGGGCGACGCCGTCACGTCCCAGCTCACGCCGGAGCTGCTCCACTGGGGCAGCGCAATAAGCGCCGGCTGGAACGAGTATGTGACCCCGCCGATGCTGACGGGGGTGAACACCGCGAGATAAAGTCCGGAGGCCAAGCCGGAAAAGCCTACATTTCCGCCGCCGTCCGAAACGCCGGAGGCGGCCGGCTTCACGCCGTTCGCGGTGTTGCCGGCGTAAACAGCCAGGGAATTCGCGGCGGTCTGCCACTGGGCGGAGGTCTCAAGGCCGTTGAGCTCCACCTTTGCCGCCTTGAACTGCGCCGTGGCCGTGAAGGTCGTTCCGCTCACATCCGCCGCGCGGTAGAGCAGGCATTCCACGCCCTTGACAGCGCGGGAGCCCACGTTCAGACTCAGCGTCAGGGACGCCGTCCGGCCCGCGGCCAGAGCCGACCCGGCAAAAAGCTGTACGGCAAAGCAAAGCAGCACAAGAAAATACAGCAACTTTTTTCTATTCATTTTTGTTCTCACCTCTGTTTTCCTTTTGCGGCTTCGACGTCTTTATAAGAAGCAATATGAGCAATATCAGCAGCACCGGCACGGCAATGGCCGTGGCGACTATCAGCGGGTCGGCGGCGTCCGCGTCGGCTGAAGTCCTGAGGGTCTCCCCGCCGGTGGCGTCGTAGGGCACCCGGTGTCCCCGGACTAGCAGTCGCTGGGTGTTGATGCCGTAGGGGGTGCAGGTCACCAGCGTGCAGTAATCCCTGCCTTCGGTTATGCCCAGAGCGCTGACGTCCTCGGGCTCCACCACAAGGATCTGGTCCACCTCGTACTCCAGCACCTCGTCCAGCACGTGCAGGGTGAAGGTGTCGCCCTTCTGCAGCTGGTCGATGTCGGTGAAGAGCCTCGCCGAGGGCAGTCCCCTGTGGCCCGAGAGCACGCAGTGCGTGCTCTGGCCACCTACAGGCAGAGACGAGCCTGGAATATGCCCCGCGCCCACAGCCAGCACCTCGTCCGAAACGCCGTGGTATATGGGCAGAGAAACGCCGATAACGGGTATCTCTATGTAGCCCATTATTCCGCTCCCGGTGGGGTCCAGAAGCTTCTCATACTCCGCGGTTTCTGTGTCGGACAGGTTGAATGACGTGGGGGCGGAGGCAAGGTGGCTGTTGTAGTTTTCCGCCGCCGTCCTGACGGCGGTGAAGTCCTTTGCGGTCAGCTTGGACAGGTCCTCCTTATAGGCGGCGATGGCGCGGGTCTCATGCTTTTCGTTCACGTAGTTCGCCACCGAGGGGTACAGCAGCAGGGACAGTCCTACCAGAAAAACTACCAGCAGGATAACTGTTGATTTGTGTTTTCTCATAGGGCTCTCCTTGCGGCTGCACGCCGCGGGGCGGGTCTCCCCCGCTCCGCGGCAGTGCGAAAAATGCTTTATTTCCGGTCTTCGCCGGAGACCTTGCGCTTGGTGACGAGCACCACGGCCGCGCCGATCATGAGAACGATGCCGGCAACGGTGAAGATGGTGGTGCCGATGCCGCCGGTGGACGGCAGCGTGGAGCCGGAGTTATTCTCCACGTTCAGAGCAACAGTACCGGTAGAAATGTTGCCAGCAGTGGTCTTTTCGCCGCTGGTTATATTAAGTGCAGTCAGCGCATCAGAAGCCGTCCCGCTGACCCAACTCTGTCCATTGGTGGTGGTGGCAGAAATGGTGAGCTCCACGTCGTTTGCGAGCTTGTTGTAACCGTCGGGAGCCTTGGTCTCCTTGAGGTAGTAGGTTCCGTCGTCAAGGCCCGCGACCTTGAACAGGCCGTTTGCGTCAGAGGTAAGCTTGGTGGCTGCGGTTTCATCGGTGGTCCAGCCGGTCACTTTGCCGTTGGCAACGATCGCATAGGAAGGAGTGGTGCCGTCGGTCTTATAAAGCTCGAACTCAGCGCCGGCGAGCTTAGCATTTGTCTTGCCGTCGACCTTGGTGGTGTCCAGCTCGTATGTAAAGACTATGACCTTATCGGTGGGGGTCTTGCCGGTATCGCCCTGGCCGCCCTGGTTCGGGTTGTTGGAGAAGGTCAGGTAAACTTCGTTGGGGTTGCCGGGAAGGCCTATTGCAGCGCCGGAATTGAGGGTAGCGTTGTACTTAACAGTTATCTTGCTATTCGCGTTAACGGAAGTGATGGTCTTGAGATCAGCGAAAGTAACGGTAAGAGTCTGGCCGTCAAGAGCGGTGGTGAAACCAGTGGTGATCTCGGTGCCGTCAACATAGACCTTTACGGAAGCGGCATTGATGGTCAGACCGGCGGAAGCAGTATCGTGGAACACATAGTTGTAGGTGGTGTAATCAGCGTAGTTTTCGGGCAGGGTGCCGATGAGCTCGAAGGGGACGGTGTCGCCGATGCTGTAATCGGCCACGTCGTTGTAGCCCGTGCCGTAATTTGTGTCATCAGGGGTGGCTTTGACGTTCTCTTTGACTTTCTTTTCAACGGTGGGAACGGTGCCCTTGGGGGCGGCTTTCACATCTGCAACAACTTCGAGCATGAAGCGGGTATAGGAATCGGTACTCTTCTGAGTACCATCTTTATCCTTGACCAGATAGTAGCCTGCATTAAGGCCGGAGATGGTGTAACCGCCTGTAACTGCCGTGCTGGTGCCTGCGACGGTCTTGCTTAGATGCTGGCCGACTATCTGGGCAAAGGCCTGCGTGGCGGTTGCATCGGCGCCGAGTTTTGCGTCGGAGAGCACCTTGGCAACATCAGCAGCACTGGCGCATTTTGAGAAATCAAGGCCGCTGATCGATGCACCCTTCAGTGCGGTGAGGAGCGCAGCGCCGTCAACGCCGCTGCCCCAAGTGATGTTGGACAGTGTGGTTCCGGACAGGTCGCCGGTGAAGATCTGGTAGGCCTCGTAGGTGTGGCCGGTGGCGGTGTTGTCAATGGTGATGGTGTAGGGGCCGTTGGCTGCGAAAGCGCAGACGGACAGAGCCAGCACCAGCGTCAGAGTCAGCAGCACCGACAGGATTTTCTTGCTTGTTTTCATTGCTTTTCCCTTTCTTTATCTTAAATAATATTTATTGCCTGAATGTTGGAATGAGCGAGCCATCACGGTCTTGACGATCCGCCTCCCCGCTTTTTCCATCTGCGCCCGGCAAGGACAGCCGCAGCGGGAACGAGCATTATGGCCATTCCCAGCAGCCTTATCGGCAGGGTACCCGTCCCGCCCGTGGACGGGAGGGTATAGCCGGACGCAGATGTGGTGTTGTTGAACGCGGCCGAGCCAGCCTGTGAAAGGACTGTTTCGTTCACCGTGTCGCCGCTGAAAACGTCATTCAGCGTCTGGCCGGTGTTCAGAGAATAATATGTGATAGTCGGCTGAAGGGTATTCCCCGACTGGGTCACTTCGACCTTCACGATATACGCCGCATCCGAAAAATTATAGCCTGTGTTAAGGGTGTTGTCGGAATAGCCGGAGGTTTTCTCGCAGATGCAATACCAGTATGTGCCTTTCTCCGTATAGCTTATCGGGTCGAAGGTTACCGCGCCGTACGACTGCGTCTTGTCCTGAACAGTCTGCCAGCCGCCGCCTGTATGCTCGTCAAGATAGAACTCAAACGCCTCGTTCCCCGCTGTCTTGCCGTCGATGGTCTTGGATGCGTTCAGCACCGCGCTGCCCGTCGGCACGATCGTGCCGGTGAAATCCGTGCGGTGGGATTCAGCGTTCACATTTACATTATCCGCGACGATGGTTCCGTTAAGATTCTGCGTAATGTTCACTGTGGCTCCGGGAGCTATGACCATACCTGTCATGAGGTTTGTATTGATCGTTTTTCCGCCAGCGTTGGTAAAATTCCAGATTACCTTACCGGCGTTGAATACTGTCACCTCGTTGGTACTCTGCTCCGTTCCGTCTATCCAGACTGTGGCGTTGGGTAGTGTGATGGTAGAACCGCCGAAGTCGCTGCAATTTACATTGACGATAATGGTTCCATCACAGCCTGTTTGAAATCCCATCATTTTCAGCTTATGGGCGTTTCCTCCCATGCTATTCAGATCTTCGGGAGTAAGGCTTATATATCCCGCACCTGTCGGGTTATTCAGCGTCAGACTCATGTCGTTCTGATCTTCGGTGCTCTTTGTAATGCCGACATCTATTTGCGCCGCCAGGTGCGCCGACAGTGTTTCGATCTGCGCCTTTACTTCCGAAAGATCGATGAATGGCGCGGTACCGCTGTCGGAATCCTGTATGATATTTTGCGGCTTGTCGATCTTGGTGCCGTTCACTGCCAGCGCTTTTTCATTATCTTTTGTTGTGACCGTATTACTGCTGCCTATCACAAGCGTGTTATTTTCAGAAGATTCACTGACGCCATTTACATGTTTATAATTGACGACATACGAAAGCTCCGGCGTAAGATTATTGGTACCGAAATTGGAATTCGCATACAGATTATTTGCCAATACGTTTCCGTTGCAGTGGGTATTCAAATTTGCGGTGTCGAAGGCCACGATGTGAAAGCTGCCGGAAACGCCCAGCGGGCTGTTGCTGACGATATATTGCTGGTATTCCTGTTCTGTTGTGAATGCGTCCTTTGTGCTGTTATAGCTTAATGTGTAATTGCCGTATTTGCCAGCTGACAGCGTTGTATTTGTCGCGGCCAGCACCGCCTGTGCGGCATATACCGAAAAGTGCCCGGTATCGAAAGAAGTTGCGCCGGTGTCCTCCGCGGTCTGAGAGGTCAGCAGCTGGGGATCGCCTGCGTCAGGCACATAGTATACATCCACGCTCTGTCCGTCCTGCAGCGAAGGCTGCTGGTCGGTCGGCAGCTGCACGCTAACCGTCATGGTGTTGTCCGCTTCAGGCTCCCAAAGTGTTCCGTCCGCTTTCATCACCGTGATGTTATAGGCCCACAGCGCCGGCTCGTCCGACAGCGTAACGCTGAACGGCACAGCCCGTACCGCCGCGCCGGCTGGCATCATCCCTGTAACAGTGATGACCGTGGTGTCGTCCGAGAGCGCGGTGCAATCCGCATCGGCATAGATTGTCGCCTGCATACACGCCTGTGCCAGTTCCGTCTCGTCGGGCGATGGCGTGGATGCAGCCGTGGTTTCCGCCGTGGTCGCCGGTTCCGCCGTGGCCTCCGCCGTGTCTGCCGACGCGTCTGCCGCAGCGTCTGCCGTATCTTCGCTGGTCGCCGCCGCCGTAGCGGTCTCATCGGCCCAGGTCAGCGCCAGCGTCGAGCCGACGGCGTCGTCCGCGAGCATGGTCTGCGCGTCTGCCAGCGCGGGCGCGGACACTCCGCGCAGCGCCGCCGACGCGGCCGTGGCGGAAACGAAATCAAGCTTCAGTTCGGAGGTCTGTCCGGCGGGGAGCGCGAACCAGTATTCCGCCGCGCCGGAATCAGTATATATTCTGTGCAGCGTCACGGTGTTTCCCACCGTATCGGTCACGTCCGCACAGTTGGAATCGGAATCGAATGTGTACTTTTCGGCCAGCGCGGCGTTCCCTTCCTTCGCCGTCAGCAAAAACACCCGCTCGCTGTCCTCCGCCGTGGCGCCCACGGTCACCGTTATCGTCTCCCCGGGCTTTGCGCTGGCGGTCTCAGCGGAGAGTGACGGATTGCCGCCGTCCTGGCTGAATGCGGGCAGCATGAGCGACAGGAACACAACGACAGCCGTGAACACAGACAGAAGTCCCACGGTGCCGCGGCGGCGCCGGACCTGTCTGTGCCTGGTCACATAGCTCTCAATTTTTTCTGTGTCTCTATTTTCCACTGTCCGTCCTCTCTTCCCGCCGCGTCCCCGGGGTCACACCCCACCGAACACGTTCAGCGGCCAGATACGCAATATTACTTTTCCAGCCACGGATTTTTCCGCGATACATCCGATGGCCGACGAACGGCTGTCCACCGACACGGCCCTGTTGTCCCCCAGGACGAACAGTCTGCCGTCCGGCACCGTGCACGGAAATTCCGTGGTGCAGTCTCCGCGGCTGGCGGCGCTTATGTACGTCTCGTCCAGCTTCGCTCCGTTTACATACACCGTTCCGTCTTCCCTGATGTCCACTTCTTCTCCCGCAGTGGCGATCACCCGCTTCAGCAGCAGCTTGTTGTCATAGTAGAAAGCCACTATGTCTCCCCTGCGCAGCGACGGGTTCCGCACCGAGAGCAGTACCTCGCCCTCGCTCAGCGTGGGCTCCATGCTGGTGCCCCGCACCTGCATGGCCGAAAGCAGCAGCGTGGAGCACAGTATCGCCCCGGCCGCCACGACTATCAGCGCCCATAAGGTGCCCCGGAGGGCGCGCCCGTAGCTTTTTCTGCGCCCGCGGCGCTCCAGTTCCCTGTCCAGCTGCTCAAGGGTAGGTCTGTCGCGACTATTCTCATTCATCCTTCTGCTTTTCAAAATCCAGCTTGGGAATATTAACCTCGATGTCCGAGGTCTTCAGCAGCTCCCTGAGCCCCACATGGCTCTCGTAGAACGCCTCCAGCTTTGTGTGGAGGTCCTGCCAGTACGCCTCCGCCTTCTCCTTGCCCTGGCTTTCGATGTTCCCGGCGGATTCTATGGCCTGGCGTATCTGGGCGTCGGCCTTCTCTCTGGCCTCACCGATTATCTTGTCCGCCTGTGCGGAGGCGCTGTCGGTCTTTTCCTTTATCTCGGCCAGATACTGATCGGCCGCCGCCTGCGCCGACTGAAAGACACCGTTGAGCTCAAGGGACGCGTCGGCGATGGAACCGCATTTTTCAAGATGGGTGGTCTTGTCGGCCAGGGCCTTGTTGAGATCTTCTATCTGCGCCCTGCTCTGCTCCAGCTCCGCCTCCTGGTCGCGGATGATCTTCAGCAGGTCGGTTTTTCCCAGGTGTTTTATTTCATCGTCTGTCATATGGCGCTCCTGTTATCTGATTTTTGCAGCCTGTGTGTCACATGCCATATTATATCTTGAATTATTCCAATTTTTGTTCCTCTTCTTCACACATTCTGACCTTTTCTTCACATTGCAGCTGTAAAAAGCAGGGAGCCGGACCTGTCGTCCGGCTCCCCGCCTTTCAGCTTGATTAATATTTTGACTTTATGCTTTTACCGGTATGATTATCTGAAAAACGAACTCACCGTCTTCGGTATGGCAGTCTATCGGCGCGCTGTACTTTTCCGAGAAGGCCAGCACGCTGCGGGTGCCGTAGCCGTGTTCCCTGCCTTTCTCAGAAACCGGCAGACATGAGTCATCGGAAAAGTGCAGTTCTCCGGTGTAGGAATTGGCAATTCTCACTATGAGCTGCGCGCTTTCATGGAAAATGTCTACCTTAATAAAGGGTTTCTCCGCCGTCGGTACCTTGGACGCGGCGTTCTGCGCGTTTTCAAGTAGGTTCAGTATTATCGTCGCGAAGTCCGTCCGTACTGACAGCGGCAGTTCGCAGTCCGCCGCGGCGCAGCGGAAGTCTATGCCCTTCTCCTCCGCTTTCTGGGCCGCGGAGGACAGGATCATGTTCAGCACCTGGTTCCGGCAGTACTCCTTCTCCACTGTCTCGTCCAGCCGGCTGCCGGCCTCGGTCATCATCTGGCGGATGGCCTCCTCGTTGCCCGCGTCGAGATAATACAGCACCATGGTCTCCCGGTGCCGCAGATCGTGGCGCAGGATGGCCATTTTCTCCTGATTTGTCTTTTCCTGTTCTATCCGGCGCTCCAGCGACGAGGCGTAGGTCTCCAGCAGTTCGTTGTCTCTGGAGAGTCTGTAACTTTTTCTCTGCGCCCGCAGCAGCGAGGCCATGAGAAAGTAGTAGGCGAACATCAGGACGACCATTACCGCAGCCAGTATTCTGCTGTCGTCATCATTGAATATATTGCCCGGCCAGGCCGAAGCCGCGTATATGGACATGTAGCACAGCGCGGGGATTAGGCACAGCTTTTTCCGGCCCCCCAGCTTATCCATGACCTCCGGCAGAGACGCGGCGTCGCTACTCTTAACTATGGCCGCCAGTACGCCGATATAGAACACCGCCTGCAGCGCGATCGCCGCCACCGGGCTCTTGAGGTAGTAATAGATTATCGTGCCCACGGCGATGCCGGCCAGATCGTAGGTGCTGGCAGAAAGTCCGGCAAACAGCGCCCGGTCGTCCCGGTGGGAGCCAAAGCAGAACGCCGTGCCGATGACGGTCAGGATCTCAAAAATATTCGCGCAGTTGGCATACAGGGAGTATCCCACTATAAGATGCTCGGATATGACCATGTCCGGGTATACTGTGACGGCAAAGCTGCACGCCAGTATCAGCAGGGACCTCAGTCTTCCGTATCTGTGGGGCTGGAGGCACCACAGGAAGGCCAGCAGGAACAGCATGGACACTCTCAGCATGACAAAAACGCCAAGGTTCATTTACGTCCGCACCTTCTGTCTGATATGTATTTCAGATACTGCTGGGTCACGTTCTGGCCGCACCGGCGGCTCACCGGCACCTCTTCGCCGTTATCCATGACGATATTGTCCCGGGTCATCATCCGTATATGCCCCATGTTAACGAAAAACGACTTGTGCGGTCTCATAAATATCGGGTCTTCCTGTACCGGGTCCACCGCGTCCTCAAAGGAGCTGCGTATCTTCACACTGGCCACGGACGCGCCGTCGGAGAGCACATACACGGCCGTCCTGCTGCGGTTTTCAATGTAGACGATCTTGTCCGAGGCGATCGACACCGTACCGCCGCCGGTCTTCACGGAGTAGACCGCGGGCTTGTCGTCGGCGCACAGGGAGAGAGCCAGGTCCAGCGCGGAGTCCAGCTCCTCCTGTCTCACCGGCTTCACCAGATATCTCAGCGCGTGGTTTTCAAAGGCATCCAGCGCGAATTCCTGGGACGACGTGGTGTAGATTATCGGCGCGTCCGGCTCCCGGCTGCGTATCAGCTGCCCGATCTTTATTCCGTCGATACCGGGCATGAGTATGTCCAGCAGGTAAAGGTCAAAGCTCAGTCCGCTTCTCAGGCACTCTGACAGCTCTCCGGGATCGCTGAACGAGCAAACGCTCCCCTTTGCTCCTGGGTGCGAATCGAAATACGCCTCCACCTGCTCCAGCAGCGCCCTCATATCGTTCTCATCATTGTCGCATATCGCTATTCTCAGCATTCAACTGCTCCAGCCCAAATGTATTTATATAAGCCCTCACCATTATATATTATTCATCTGGTAACAGTCTGACTTGTTTTTCACAAAATGCAACATCTTTTTCACGAAAATATCGTGCCGGCTCAAGATATAAACGGCAAAATGCGGCAATTTTGAGCGATGCCCGTCTGTTTATGATACATGAGAACGCGCAGGCAGCAGGCCCGCAAGGCCTGCTGCCGTGCTCATCTCAATACCGAACGTTTCGCATGGGGCGAGTATGAGAGGGGATTGTTTATCCCCTCTCATACTATTTGAGCGAAGCGAATATTTTCGCGGCGCACCGCCTCGCGGCTCTGACATGCCGCCGGCATGTCATTCACTCCCGCTCGGGTTCAAGTCCCTCTGCGCAGGAATGCAGAAAAATATTCGGAGGCCCTGACGGGCCTCCGAATATTTTTCTGGTGCGGGAGATGGGACTTGAACCCACACGTCTATGGTAGGACACAGGCACCTCAAGCCTGCCTGTCTGCCAATTCCAGCACTCCCGCATATACCCCGCCAAGCGCTGCGGTCACATTTGAGACCGGCGGCGTTGTGATTGGCGTGCCACATTTAAGGCGAATGTAATTATAACAGAATGCCGCCATTTGTCAAGGGCGAATTTCCCGTTATGTCAATATGTTCTGCGTCGGCATACTATGATCTGTGGGGTGATCGGCATGGATGACGGCTGCGCGCTGACGGCGCTGTCGGCCTCGGCCGCGTGCGCGCTGGCAAAAGATCTCAGCGTCGGCCAGCTTGCGGCGCTGTCGGCGTTTTTGTGCTCGCTGGGCGACAATCTGGCGATCATCGCCGCCCGGCGCGGGGAGTGCGGAAACGGCAGTGAATGTTAAACGAATATTTGCCGCTTTTGCGCGCAAACTACCAGCAGATATCAAATCTGGAGGTAAAACATATGAACAGGAGAAAAATCCAATGCTTCGCGGCGGCAGCTCTGGCCGCGATACTGGCCTTCGGCGCGGCGGAGTTCCCGGCTCTGGCAAACTCCGCGCCCACAGTGCAGAATCAGGAGCTGGAGACCTACCGCGGCGTCTCCGTGGGCGGGCGGCTGTCCGCGGTGGATCCCGACGGAGACACCGTGATATACCGCGTGACCACCCAGCCCGTGAAGGGCGCCGTGGAGCTGAAGGAAAACGGCGAATTTGTCTACACCCCCGCCGACGGGAAAAAGGGTAAGGACTATTTCGGCTACAAGGCCTCTGACATGAACGGCAACACCTCCCAGGAGGGCACGGTGATCGTCACCATCAGCCGCAAGAAGGCCGCCGTCACCTATTCCGACATGACCGGCAGCGGCGAGTATCTGGACGCCGTCACCCTGGCGCAGGAGGGCATATTCACCGGCGAAAAGGTGGGCGACACCTGGCTTTACGAGCCTGAACGCAGCGTTTCCCGGGGCGAATTTCTTTCCATGTGCATGGAGCTCGCCGACACCAGACTGCTGTCCGGCGTGCTGTCCACCGGTTTTCTCGACGACACGGACATCCCCGGCTGGGAGAAGCCCTACGTCGCCACCGCCGTCATGAACGGCACGGTGTGCGGATATTCCGCCGCCGGCGGCGCGAATTTCGACAGCAGCAAGCCCGTGACCATGGCGGAGGCCGCCGTGATGCTCAGCAGCGCGGTGGGCTTTGAAAACGTCGCCGTCGCGGACACCGGTTCCTCCGTCCCCGGCTGGGCGGCACAGTCCGTGGCGAATCTGGCCTCCCACAGCATACCCACCGACGGCGCCGTCTCCTCGGCCGTGACCCGCGCCCAGGCGGCGCGGATGCTGGTCAAGGCTCTGAACGCGCTGAAGGCGAAATAAGATCCGGGCGGGATCAACCCACCCGGATCTTATCATTTTGACTTCAGTCTCTCCGCCAGTTTGTCGCCGCCGTCGGCGAGGATGGTCTTGTACTCGCTGTAGATAACGAAGCCCGGCATGGCGCCGGAAGGCTTTTTCACATTTTTCACCATGGTATAATCCACGCTGGCCCTGCCCGCCTGCCGCGCCTGGGAATAGTACACGGCAAGGCCCGCGGCCTCCTCCACGGTGCGCCGGGGCGGCTCGGCGCCCTCGCAGCAGACGATCACATGGCTGCCGTGGATCTTCTGCGCGTGCAGCCACAGATCCGTTCTGCGGGCCGTCTTGCCCGTCAGCTCGTCGTTCATGGCGTTGGAGCGGCCCACCAGAATTGTCAGGCCGTCCGACGACGTGAAGCGCAGCGGCCCCTGGGGCTTTGCCTTTTCCGCTCTGCCTCCGGCGGTCTTTCTGATAAAACCGGTGGCGTTCAGCTCCCGGCGGATGTCCGAAAGGTCCTTTTCCGACTCCGCCCGGTCGATCTCGTCCAGCACGCTGCCCAGATAGTCCAGCTGCTTTTCGTTTTCCGCGATGAGGCCGTTAAGATATCCCTCCGCCGTTTTCAGCTTGGCGTATTCCTTATACATGGAGGCGGCGTTCTGCTGGGGCGTTTTCAGCGGGTCGAGGGCTATCTTTACCGCGGGGCAGCCCTCGGCGTAAAAGTCCTCGCAGTCCAGGACGGGATCGCCCTTTTTCATGCGGTACATATTGGCGGTGATAAGCTCCGCCGCGTGCTTTATATCGTCCCGGCCGGCGGTCTTGGCCAGCTCCTGCCGCCGGGCGTCCAGCTTGCGGGCGGTGCGGTCCCGGGCCGTGCGCACGCTGCGGGAGAGATCCCGGCCCCGGCGGCGCATGCTCTCCGCCCGGTCGCGCTTGGAATAATAGGCGTCCAGCAGCGAGGAAAAGTCGGGGTACTCCTCCCCCTCCGCCGCCTGGCCGTACTGGGAGATGCGCATAAAGCTGAAATCGGCCGGCTGGCCGTCCTTGGTCAGCAAATACGGGGTGAAGTCCCCGGCCATGACGCTCTCGTACAGGGCCTCCATGGCCTCCGGCATACTCTCGGCGTCCCCGTGGCAGCGGTAGTCCAGCTCCCGGGCGACCAGCGGCGAGAGGCCGGAAAACGCGCCCATGAGGCGCTTGTCCCCGCTCTCCTTGGGGTCCGTGCCACGCCACAGCGCGGCGCGCTCTTCCGGGGTGCAGGCGAAAAAGCCGGGCCGGGCCTGCTTCGGCGGCAGGCGGTATATCATGCCGGGCAGCAGCCGCCGCTCCGCGTCGCCGCCGAAGTCCATCCGGCGGATGCAGTCGATGATGTTGCCGTCGCTGCCCACCAGGATGATGTTCGCCGAGCGGCCCATGAGCTCCACGGCCAGCTTTTTTTCGCTCTGCTCCCCCAGCTCGTCCCGGGTGAGGATGTCCATGAGCACCATGCGCTCAAAATCAGGCTGGGTCACGGACAGTATCTTCGCGCCGGTGAGGTGCTTGCGCATGAGCATGCAGAACATGGGCGGCTCCGCCGGATTTTCATACGAGGCCTCCGTCAGGTGCATTCTTGCCGCGCCCACGTTGGCGGACATGAGCAGGCGCAGATTCTCCCCCTGCCCTCTCACGGACAGCAGCAGGGCGTCCCGCTCCGGCATCTGCACCTTGTCGATGCGGCCGCCCTCCAGACGGGGCTTCAGTTCGTTCACAAGCGCTCTGAGCGCCACGGCGTCCAGCGGCATGGTCAGGCCTCCGAGATCACGGAAAAGAGCTGGTTGAGCCTCTCCGTGCGTCCCAGCAGATACAGCCAGCCGAACAGCGCCTCCAGAGCCGTGGCGGCATGGTACTCCGCGCCGTCCGCATGCTGGGGCATGGAATTCACATGGGCGTTGCGGCCGCGCCTGTACACGGCCTGCTCCTCCTCCGTCAGCATGTCCGCTATCCTGCGGGCCGCCGCGGCCTGGGCCGGGGCGTTCACCCTGGAGACCGTGAGCCTGTGCAGATCGTTCACCTGGGTGTGCCCCTGGGAGCACAGCAGGGCGCGGGTCATCAGCTCGTAGACCCCGTCGCCCACATGGGCAAGGCCCAGCATGCTCACGGCGTTCACGTCCCGCATTTCCATCTGAGGTTTAAAAAAATCCATAAACGTCTCCTATAAACAGGTAAAGCAGGGCGGAAAAACCGCCCTGCAAATTTATATATTGTCGTCCTCTTCGGGGGGCTCGTCCTCGCCGAATTCCATGCGGGTCTCCATGATTTCGGTGGGGGCCGTGCCCTGCACCATCTGCATCTCCTGCCACTGCTCCTTGGTTATGAGCACCTGCCGGGGCTTGGAGCCCTCGAAGGGGCCGACGATGCCCATCTCCTCCATCTGATCCACCAGCCGGGCGGCCCGGGAATAGCCCAGCTTCAGGCGGCGCTGCAGCATGGAAACGGAGGCCTGCTTGGTGTCGAAAATGACGTCCACCGCCTGGGGCAGCAGCTCGTCGTAATCGCCGCCGGGGCCGCTCTGGGGCTCGTCCCCGTCGGAATCGGACTTGCTGTTTTTCTCCTCGGCCGCTTTTTCGATGGAGGCCATGATCTCGTCGCTGTAATCGGCCTGGCCCTGCTGCTTGACAAAGTTTATGACGTCCTCCCGCTCCTCGTCGGAGACGAAGGCGCCCTGGATGCGGATGGGCTTGCCGGAGCCCAGCGGGGCGAACAGCATGTCGCCCAGACCGATGAGCTTTTCCGCGCCGGACTGGTCCAGGATTATGCGGCTCTCCATCGCGGAGGAGACCGCGAAGGCGATGCGGCTGGGTATATTGGCCTTCATCAGGCCGGTTATAACGTCGGCTGAGGGGCGCTGGGTGGCGATGACCAGGTGCATGCCGGCGGCGCGGCCCATCTGGGCCACCCGGCAGATGCTCTCCTCGACCTCCTTGGAGGCCGCCATCATCAGGTCGGCCAGCTCGTCGATCACGATGACCACCCGGGGCAGGATGTCCTCTCCGGCGGCCTTGCGGCGCTCGTTGTAGCTGGTTATATCGCGCACGCTGTCGTCGGAAAAGAGGCGGTAGCGCTTGAGCATCTCCACCACGGCCCACTGGAGGGCGCCGGCGGCCTTTTTGGGGTCCGTGACCACCGGGATATACAGATGTGGAATGCCGTTGTAGACGCCCAGCTCCACCATCTTGGGGTCGATCATTATGAGCTTTACTTCCTCCGGCTTCGCCTTGTAGAGCAGGCTGATAATCAGCGAGTTCATGCACACCGATTTGCCGGAGCCGGTGGTGCCCGCGATGAGCAGATGAGGCAGCTTGGCGATGTTGCCCACGATGCCGTCGCCGCTGATGTTCTTGCCCAGGGCGAAGGACAGCTTGGACGGCGCGTTTTTAAACTTGGGCGTGTCGATGATGTCCCGGAGGTACACGGGGCTTACCAGCTTGTTGGGCACCTCGATGCCCACGGTGGAAATCTTGTCGGGTATGGGCGCTATGCGCACGCTCACCGCGCCGAGAGCCAGCGCGATATCGTCGGACAGGTTGGTCAGCCGCGAGAGCTTCACGCCCTGATCCAGCTCGAAATCGTAGCGGGTCACGGTGGGGCCCCGGGTGATGTCCGCCACCTTGGCCGAAACGCCGAAGCTGGTCATGGTGTTCTCCAGCCGCTCCCGGTTCATGGCTATCTCTTCCCTGCCGTCGACCGAACCGGCCGGGCTCTTCCGGAGAAGCTCCACGTCGGGATAGCGGTATTCCGGGCTGTCGGTTTTGGCGGCGATCTCGCCGCCCACGGCGGCGGCCTGAGAGGCGACCTCGTCTTTGGTCATTTTGGGCTTCGGCGGGTCGGATATCTCGCCGGAGGCGGTCTTGCCGTCCCCCGCAAGATTCACCGGGACGCCTGCCAGCGCGGCGGCCTCCTCGATGGCGGCGGGTTTAACGGCGGCGGTGGGAGAGGGCTGATTTGCCGGGGTCAAGGGCGTCTTGTCGCCTTTCTGGACGCTCTCCGCCGGCTTGGCCTTGGGCTTTACGAAAAGTCCGCGCTTCCCGTTCTGGGTCTCCTCCTCCGGCTCGTCGTCCAGAGGGATGTCTATGCCGCGGCGGGGATTGGTAAGGGTCTCAAAGCGGGGCTCCGCCGCTGCGGCGGCACCGCGGCCCCGCACCGGCACCTGCTCCGGCTCCGGGTCGGGCATGGGCTCCGGCTCGTATTCCGCCCGCTCGCGGCTGCGCGACCAGGCGACGATCTTGCTTATGGACAGGTTGAACATGGACAGCGTGAAATAGATGAACGCCGCCAGCAGCAGCGGAAATGCCCCGTAAACGCTGAGCACCTTTTCCAGTCCGTAGGACAGCAGGCCGCTGATGACGCCGCCGAAGGCCAGCTGCGTCCCGTCGGAGTACAGCAGCGACACAATGGCGGCAAAGCCGCCCGCCGAGCCGGGCTCGGCCTGGGAAAACAGCAGATGCGTCATGGCGCCGAACAGCACCGGCAGCAGCAGCGCCGAGGTCAGCCGTAAAGCCACCGGGCGGCCGTGGTGCGCCAGCATGATATAGGCCGCGATGAACATCACCGGCGGGAAGATATAGAAGCCCCAGCCCACCAGACCGCCGATAAGCTTTCTCAGGCCGCTGATGAAGATGGCGTCCACCCCAAAATAGGCGATGAACGAGAGGAGCCCAAGAAAGGCCAGCACCGCGCCGGTAACCTCCCGGCGGACGGGCTTTTTGGGGGCCGCGGACGCGGAATGAGCCCCGGAGGCCTTTCTCGCCGCCGGAGCCGATTTTCTGCCGCCAGATTTTTTAACTGTTTTTTTGCCGGAACCCTGTGCCATTGTCTTTTGTACGTTCCTTTCAGAGAATATGTCAGATGATGAGCGACAGCACTATGGCCAGCGCGCCCACCACCCAGCAGTAATACGCGAAATTGCCGAACTTGCCCTTGTTGGTGATGGCCTTTACCAAGCCGATGGCAAATATGCCGGACACCATGGCCACGGCCATGCCGATGAGATACGCGGGGATGAGGCTGGCGTCGATGCCGGCCTTGACGGCCTTGACGAGACTGAGTATGTTGGCGCCCAGCACCGCGGGGAGCGACATGAGGAAGGAGAACTTCACCGCGTAGTCGCGGCGCTGACCGGTGGCCATGCCCGCCGCGATGGTGGTGCCTGAGCGGGACAGGCCCGGTATGGTGGCGACAGCCTGGCACAGACCGATTATCAGCGCGTCCGTCACCTTCATGCTGCCCTCCGTCTTGCGGCCCGGGGCCATCTTGTCTGCCACATACAGTATGCAGCCGGTGAGGATGAGGGCGACGCCGATGAACGCCGTGTGATAGTAGAGCTGCTCCACATAGTCGTTCACGGGGAGCACGAGGAACAGCGGCAGGGTGGCCACGACGATCATGAGGAACAGCCGCGCCGCGGGATAATGTCTTCTGCTGCCGTCGCTTGCCGTGAAGGCGCCGGCGCGGAAACACTGCCCCAGCTCCCTGAACATGGAGACGATGTCGCCCCAGTAGACGATGCAGATGGAAAGCAGCGTCCCGAAGTGCAGCAGCACGTCGAAAAACATGTGTCCGTTTTCCGTGGTGGTCATGCCGAACAGGTTTTGCAGAATAGCCAGATGGCCGGAGCTGGATATGGGCAGAAACTCCGCCACGCCCTGTACCAGGCCAAGTATTATGGCGTTCCATATTGTCATAAGGCTTCATCCCCCCGGAAATCAAAATACGGCGTTATGTATACCTATTTGAAAATAATAGCATATCTTTTCCAAAAGTACAAGCCCTGTTTTCCACTCCGCTTCGGTTGGGCAATTGATACGTTTTGTGAGAGGGCTGCCAAAAACCCGCAATTTACATTCATTCCGGGCTGGTGTATATTGACAATAATATTTCGGTATGGAGGCGCGGAGTGAAAAAGCTTAACTACTGCTGGATAATATGCGCGGCATGTACCCTGGTGCAGCTTTCCGTCTCCGGGATGCTCACTGATTCCTTCACTGTTTTCCAGCCATATATTCTCTCTGAAAACGGGTTCACCAACACCCAGCTGTCGCTGCTTATCGAAATACGCACCGTCATGGCCTTCGCAGCGCTGTTCGGCGTCATATGGTTTTACGACAGACTGGGCTACCGCCGGGGGCTTGCCGCCGGCGCCGCTGTCACGGCGGCCGCGTTTCTTGTTTTTTCTCTGGCGGACAGCTTCGCCGCCTACTGCGCGGCCTTTGCTCTGGCCGGCGTGGGCTACACGCTGGCGGGCGCGGTGCCCTGCTCCCTCATTATAATGAAGTGGTTCAGGAACAGGAGCGGTCTGGCGCTGGGCATAATGGCCTCGGGCACGGGTATCAACAACATCGTCCTCTCCCCCCTTTTCACAAAGCTCATAATCGCCACCTCCATCCAAACCGGCTTCATGGTGCAGGCAGTATTCAACGCCCTTGTGGCGGTGCTTCTGTATTTTGTCATCGGCACTCCGGAGGAGAAGGGCTGCGAGCCGTATACCGCCCCGGGCTTCACGGCAAAGGTCCCGAAGATAGGTTCCTGGCGCATGAGCAGAGGACAGCTTATGATAATGATGGCGGCCGCGCTGCTGCTGGGCGGCTACGTCAACGTGGGCTTCGGCTATCTCACCACCATGTATTCCCTCGAAGGCTTCGCCCCCATGCTCATCGCCGCGGGCATGTCTGTCATCGGCGCGGCGCTCATCGCGGGAAAGTGCCTCTTCGGCATCGTGTCCGACAGACGCGGCGCCATGCTCGCAAACACGCTTTTCTACGGCGCTTCCGCCGTTGGGCTGGCGCTGTGCTGCTTTTCCGGCGGAGGCAGCGTCAGGATGTTCGCCGCCATGCTGTTTCTGGGGCTGGGCATGAGCATGACCTCCGTGTCCCTGCCAATATGGAGCGCCGATCTTTCCGGCAGCGATTATCCCGCGGTACTGAACAAGCTGCAAATGGCAAACATGGCAGGAAATCTGGTGTTCAATATGCTGCCCGGGCCGATAGCGGACCGCTTCGGCAGCTATGTCCCGGTATACATGATCTTCACCGTGATCTGTGTTTTGTCCTTCGCCATGGTTCAGTACATATATTTCGCGCGAAAAAAATCGGCTGCAAAAACATGATTATGCGGGCCAAACGGCCCGCATATATTCTATTCGCCCCGCAGATAATAGATGCGAGGTGATTTTTTATGACTCCCAAGGAATTGCTCTATGTCGAGGACGCGCTGGAGCACACAAGCTTTCTCATGACACAGTGCCGCGACGCGGCCAACACCCTTACCGATCCCGCGCTGAAAAGTCAGGCGCAGCAGCTTGCCGGCGACAACCAGCGGCTGTTCACCCAATTCTACAATCTTATCTGAGGAGGCGGAGAAATGGACGACAAAACCACTATGGAGAATCTTCTCCTCACCACCAAGGGCGTGTGCGACCTCTATATGCACGGCGCCATCGAATCCGGCAGCGACAACGTCCGTCAGGCCTTCGGCACGGCGCTCAACAGCGCCCTCAATATGCAGGACGGCATCTACCGGCAGATGTCCGGCAAGGGCTGGTACTGCGCCCAGCAGGCCGAGCAGCAGAAGCTGCAGCAGGTCAAGCAGAAATTTTCCTCCGTCGGCTGAGAGCCGCTCCGCGTCCGTTTTTTCGGGCGCGGAGATACATACCGGCTTCTTGAAAAAGCGTCCGCTTTGTGCTAATGTTATGGCAAGTTGCGAACGGAGGTTCTGCATATGAGAAGGGACATTTTTTCAGGGACGTTTTTCCTTGTTATTTCAATACTTGCGACGGCCGAGGCCTCGGTGAGCGTAATGAATTCCGCACCGGACGTGCTGGGGATCCTGTTTTCCGTCGCCCTGTGGCTGATGTATGCCAGCGCCAAAAACGGCGGCGAAATACGCGGCGCGCGCATGGGCTGCGGCACGGCGATCGCTCTGTTCGTGGTTAACTGGGTGGCCGTGGGCCTGCTGGCCGCGGCGGCTGCCGCCGTCATGTTCCTGCCCCAGGCCATATACGACAACATGGGCAGGATCTACTTCACCTTCGGCTCCGACGCGGCAAGGGCTCTCTCCGGACTTCTCAGCCGCCTCATCAGCTCCTCCGGCGGCGTGGCTTTCGTGTGGATGGGCCTCTTCCTGCTGGTGCTGGCCGCCGCGCTCATCGTCATAAACCTGTTTTTCGGCAGGTGGCTCATGCTCTTCGCCCGCTCGCTTAAGTTTTCCGCCGAAATGGACACCTGGGACGTGGAAAAGGCCGCTCCCCTGAGCAAATGGATGTTCGTGCTGGGCATCCTTGTGTCCTGCGGACTCATTCTCATCTTCAGCGACGGCATGGCGGCCTTTCAGTCCGGCTGCGCCGGCGCCGCAATGATCGTGGCCTCCCGCTGGCTGAAGTACGAGGTCGTCCCCACCTGCTCCTGCGAGATCGAGCAGCCCCAGAGCGAGTGGTACGCTCCCGAGGAATAACACCGCATTTCGCGCGGCTTCACGCCGACAAGCCCCTTCCGGGTCTGCCGGCGTTTTTTTATTCTCACAGCGCCGCAAATGATTATTGAGGATTGCGAAATATTATGTTATATTTTAAGTTACTGCATTACAGTTGGAGAAAGAGGGACACAATTTGAAAGACAGAGTCATATCCGCGGCGGTGCTCATATCCCTTGTCATTCTGTGCATGTTCACGCCCTATACGCGCGTTCTGCTGTTCACGGCGGCGGCCGTCCTCAGCGTGCGCGAGCTGAAAAACGTCTTCGGGCTCATGAAAATAAAGTGCGTCGACTGGGTCGTATACGCCTACATCGGCGGGAATTCGGCGATGTGCCTGCTGGGACTCTGGTTCAGGATCAGTCTTGAATACTATCTGGCCTGGATGTTTTTGGCCATGTTCGCCGGCATGTTCGCCGGCATCGTGGACGAGGACGTGCACGGGCCCGGCGCCATGGCCACCATGGGCATCCTGCTCTACCCCATGTATCCCTACGCCGCCATCACCCTCATCGGCGTCTCCCGGGGCTGGGTAGCCGTTTTCGTGATAGCCTGCCTTTCCACCTGGATCTGCGATTCCGCCGCGCTTTTCGGCGGCAAGGCCTTCGGCATCCATAAGCTTGCCCCCTACGTCAGTCCCCACAAGACAGTGGAGGGCGTGGTGTGGGGCGCGGTGTCCGCCTTCCCCACCGGCGTTCTGTGCTTCTACCTGCTGCGCTTTCTCCACAGCCCGGTGGACATGCTCACCTGCATCGTCGTATCCCTTATCGCCTGTTCCTTCGGTCAGGTGGGCGATCTGGCCGCCTCCCTTCTCAAGCGGATGGTGGGGCTCAAGGACTATTCCAATCTCATTCCCGGCCACGGCGGGATGATGGACCGGGCCGACAGTCTGCTGTTCTCCATACCCGTGGCATGGTTCTGCCTTCATCTGGCACACGCTATATGACAGGAGTTTTTTATGCTTGATTTTTCCCAAATGAAGCGGCTTCTCTTCATTGTGAACCCGGTCTCCGGCAAGCGGCTGGCGCTTAAGTATCTGCCGGAGATCTCCAAGCTGTTTTTTGACAGCGGGTATCTGGTCAACGTCATGGTCACCGGCCGCCAGGGCGATGCGGCCGAGTACGCCCGTCTTTACGGCGGCGAGGCCGACCTGCTGGTCTGTCTGGGCGGCGACGGCACCTTCAATGAGGTGGTGACAGGGCTTGCCCGGGGCGGCGTGACGACGGACGTGGGCTACATTCCCGCCGGCAGCACCAACGATTTCGCCGCCTGCCACGGCCTGTCCTCCGACGTCATGCTTGCCGCCGAAAACATCGTCAGCGGCGGAACGCACCGCTTCGACGTGGGCAGATTCGGCGAGCGCTACTTCACCTATGTGGCGGCCTTTGGGGCCTTTTCCTGGCTCTCCTACACCACGCCGCAGAATCTGAAGAACGTTTTCGGCCACTCCGCCTACATTCTCGACGCGGTGAAGGATCTGTCCAAGGTCAAGTCGGAAAAGCTCTCCGTCTTCTCCGACGGCAGGGACTGCGAGGGCAGCTTCATCTTCGGCGCCGTGTGCTCCTCCACCTCCGTGGCGGGGCTCTTCGAGCTGCCGGAAAACATCGTCGACACCTCCGACGGAATGTTCGAGGTGCTGCTTGTCCGTGAGCCGCCCACCCTGCTGGAATATCAGAACATCGTCCGCTGCGTGCTGGCCCGTGATTACGACTCCAGCCGGTACATCGAGTTCTTCCAGTGCTCCAGCCTGACGGTGGACGCCGTGAAAAAGCACACCGACTGGTCGCTGGACGGCGAGCACGCCGTGGCTCCCCAGCATCTGGAGATAAGCAATCTCCGGCAGTTCATGTCCCTGAAAAGCTGACAGAGCCGTTAAACTCCCCCGCTTCTTCCGAAGCGGGGGAGTTTTGTTGTTTACACGGCGGCCGTATAGTGTTATCATACGTCCTTGTATCCATATCGGTTAATTGGGAGCGTATCAATGGAAGAGCAAAACAGACTGACAATGTTTGAAACGGAGACCATCGGCGCGCTGCTGCTCAGGTTCTCCATACCCTGCATAGTGTCCATGATCGTCAATTCCGTCTACAACATCGTGGATCAGATCTTCATCGGCTGGGGCGTGGGCTATCTGGGCAACGCCGCCACCAACGTGTGCTTTCCGCTGGTCACCGTCTCCATGGCCATAAGCACCCTCATCGCCGACGGCTGCGTGGCGTATTTCAGTCTAAAGCTGGGCGAGCGAAATTACAGCGAGGCGGCGGCCACCATGGGCAACGGCACCTCGGCCGCGCTGGTTTGCGGCCTGCTGCTGACCGCGCTGGCGGAAATATTCATGACGCCCGTGCTGGGCGTGCTGGGCTCCACGGACACAGTGTTTCCCTACGCCTATTCCTACGGGCGCATCACCATGCTGGGCGTGCCCTTCGTGTGCGTCAGCATGACGGTATCCAGCCTTGTCAGAGCGGAGGGCAACCCCCGCTACGCCATGGTGTGCATGCTGGCGGGCTGCATAACGAACATCTTCCTGGACGCCTGGTTCGTGCTGGGGCTGGGCTGGGGCGTGGCCGGGGCCGCCTGGGCCACGGTGATCGGGCAGGCGCTGAACTGCGCGCTGGCCCTGGCGTACATACCCCGGTTCCGGGACGTAAAGTTCCGGGCCAAAAACATGCTGCCCAACTGGAAGGTGCTGGGCGGCTTCATGCCTCTGGGCATCTCCAGCTTCTTCACCCAGGCGGCCTCCACCGTGGTGCAGATATGCATGAACAACATGCTGGTCAGGTGCGGCGCGGCAAGCGTCTACGGCTCCGACATACCCATGGCCGCCTTCGGCATCGTCATGAAGGTAAATTCCATCATCGTCGGCATCATGGTGGGCCTTGGCGTCGGCAGTCAGCCCATCGTGGGCTACAACTACGGCTCCAAAAACTACGGCAGGGTCATCAGGACCTACCGCCGCACCATACTGGTGGGCTCCATCGTCGCCGTCGCCGGCTGGGCCTGCTTCCAGCTCTTTCCCCAGACCATCGTGAACTTTTTCGGACAGGAATCCGCGCTGTACAATCAGTTCGCCGTCCTGTGCTTCCGTCGTTTTCTGTGCACGGTGTGCCTGCTGGGGCTCATCATCCCCACCGGCATCTTCTTCCAGTCCATCGGCAAGCCCATGAAGGCCATGATCTCCACCATGTCCCGCAGTCTGCTGTTTTTCGTGCCCTCCCTGTTCATTCTGGGCGGCAGATACGGCATCGACGGCATACTCTGGGCCGGGCCCGTGTCCGACGTCTGCGCCGCCGTGCTGGTGGGCGTGCTGGCCGCCGGGGAGATGCGCCGCATCACGGCGCTGGAAAAGGCCCAGGCGGAATGAGGCTCAGCCGTCCATCTGTCCGCGGAGCCAGCCCAGAGCGTCGGAGAGCGTGCCCACCCGGTCGATGAGCCCGCACTTCACGGCCTCCTCGCCGTATATGACGCTGCCCACGTCGTTGGCCAGCTCGTCCGTGTCCGTCATGAGCTCCAGATATTTTTCCCGGGAAACGCCGGAGTGCTCCACCACGAAGGATACTATGCGCTCCTGGATCCGGGCAAAGTAGTTATAGGTCTGGGGCACGCCGATGACCACGCCGTTGAGGCGCACGGGGTGGATGGTCATAGCGGCGGAGGGCGCGATCATGGACATTTTCGCCGCCACAGCCAGCGGCACGCCGATGGAATGGCCGCCGCCCAGCACCAGCGACACCGTGGGCTTTTTCATGCCCGCGATGAGCTCCGCGATGCCCAGACCGGCCTCCACGTCGCCGCCAACGGTGTTGAGCAGTATTAGAAGCCCCTTGATATCCGGCGACTCCTCCACCGCCGCCAGCAGCGGCATGACATGCTCGTACTTGGTGGTCTTCTGCTCCTCCGGCAGCACCTGGTGCCCCTCGATCTGGCCGATGATGGTGAGGCAGTGTATCTCTCCCGCCGCCGCCGAGCCCAGCTCCCTGATATTCTCGTTGTTGTTTTTGTTATCCATGCGGCTATTGTTTCCGCCGCAAACGGAAAATATTAAAACTCCTCCGGCTTTCGCCGGAGGAGTTTTTGCGCGAATTTTTATTTGTCGGAATACGCGGCCAGAACGCCCTTGTAGGTCATGTAGCAGTCCAGCTTGGACACGACCTCGAACGGCGCGTGCATGGACAGCACCGGCACGCCGGCGTCGATGGTGTTGATGTTGCGGTCGGCCATATACTTGGCGATGGTGCCGCCGCCGCCCTTGTCCACCTTGCCCATCTCGCAAAGCTGCCACACCACGTGGTTTTCGTCGAAGATCTTTCTCAGATACGCCACAAGCTCCGCCGCGGCGTCGCTGGTGTCGTACTTGCCCCGGGCTCCGGTGAATTTGCAGATGCCCATGCCGTAATTTATCATGGCGTCGTTGGACTTTTCAAAGACCTCGGGATATATGGGGTCGAAGGCCGCGGTCACGTCCGCGGAGAGGCAGAAGCTGTTCTCGTAGCAGCGGCGCACGTCGGCCACCTGCTCCGCGCACAGATCCTCCATAAAGCAGTCGAAGGCGGCGGACTTCATGCCGGAGACGCCGTCGGAGCCGGTCTCCTCCTTGTCGGCCAGGATGCACACGCAGGTCCTGGCGGGCACGCCGTCGATGTCGAACAGGGCCTTCAGCTCCGCGTAGGCGCACACCCTGTCGTCGTGGCCGTAGCCGCCCAGCATGGAGCGGTCGAAGCCGATCTCGCACACGTCGTAGGCGGGCACCGCCGCCAGCTCCGCCGAGAGGAAGTCCTCCTCCGTGATGCCGTACTCGTCGTTGAGTATGCTCATCACGGCCAGCTTGACCCTGTCCTTGCCGCCGTCGTCGTAGGGCACGCTGCCGATGAGGATGTTCAGGCCCTCGCCGGTGATGCCCTCCGCCATGGTCTTCTTCATCTGATCCTGGGCCAGATGGGGCAGCAGGTCGGTGATGACGAATCTGGGCTCGCCCGGTTCGCGGCCCACGACCACGTCCACCGTCTTGCCGTTCTTCAGCACCACCACGCCGTGGAGCTCCAGCGGCACGGTGACCCACTGGTATTTCTTTATGCCGCCGTAATAGTGGGTGCGGAAATACGCCAGCTCGTCCGACTCGTACAGCGGTATCTGCTTCAGATCCAGCCGTGGGGCGTCCACATGGGCGCCGGCGATGACGCAGCCCTCCGTCAGCGGCTTTTCGCCCATGACGGCCAGGATGAGGGACTTGCCCCTGTTATTGAAGTACACCTTGCTGCCGGGCTTGAGCGCCATGCCGCGTCTGTACTCCCTGAAGCCGCGGCTCTCCGCCTCCGCGATACCCAGACGCACGGCCTCCCGCTCGGTGCGGGCGTCGCTGAGAAACCTGGCATACCCGGTGCAGTAATCCTCTACCGCCACGCGCTCGTCCACCGTGACAAGATCGTAGCCGTTTTCGCGTTTGTAGAAAAGTTCCTTCCTTATTTTGTCGTTTTCCTTTTTTCCTGTCATTGCAGTACCTCCATAAAAAGTGCTTCGCACTGTTTTTTGAATTCGGTCTTCGTGCCGGTGTTGCGGAGTACCCTGTTGCAGTTCTTCCTGTAAAACTCGTCGTCCGGCTGGGCGTTCACCCGCAGCTCGGCGTACTCCCGGGAAACGCCGTCCCTTTTCATGACGCGGGAAATGCGCTTCTCCCTGTCCGCCGTGACGCCGACCACATAATCGCATTTTTTGGCAAGGCCGCTCTCGATGAGAGCCACGGCGTCCACGGCCGCGAGAGTCCCGCCGGCCATGGCCCAGTCCCGCAGCAGCCCGTCCACCCGGGCGCTGATATATTTGTGGGTTATGGCGTTCAGATCCTCCAGCGCCCCGGCGTCGCCGAACACCGCCGCGCCCAGCGCCTTTCTGTCCAGCTTCCCGCCCGGGGCGGCGTCGGGGAAGCGCCCCGCTATCTCCGCGAGCATGTCGGCGTCGGTCTGCAAAAGTCCGTGGTACACCTCGTCGCAGTCTATCACCAGCGCGCCGCGTCTTTCCAGGCAGCGCAGGGCCGTGGTCTTGCCCGTGCCGGTGCCGCCGGTGATGCCGATGATCTTCATTTTTTCCGCCAGCGCGCCGGCTATCTCTTCCGCCGGCAGCGCGCCCTGACGCAGTATCTTATAGGGCCTGGAGGACATGTCGATTATGGTGGACTCCCGGCCGAGTCCGCATTCGCCGCCGTCCAGCACCGCGTCTATTTTCCCGTCGAAGTACTCCAGCACCTGCCCGGCGTTTTTGGGGCTGGGCGCGCCTGATGGGTTGGCCGACGGGGCCGCGAAGGGCACCCCGGCCGCCTTCAGCAGGGCCAGCGTCCTTTTGTGGTCGGGGCAGCGCAGACCCACGGTGTGCCCGCCGGCCCGCACGATCTCCGGCACCAGCTTGCGGGAGCGCAAAACGACGGTCAGCGGCCCGGGCCAGAACTTCTTTGCCAGCGCGTGGGCCTCCGGCGGCACGTTCCGGCAGTACTTTTCCATGGCGCTCTCGTCCGGCACCATCAGCGACAGCGGCTTCACTGCCGGGCGGCCCTTGACCTCGTATATCTTCTCCACGGCCTCCGCGTCCAGGCCGTTTCCCGCCAGACCGTACACCGTCTCCGTGGGGACGGCCACCAGGCCGCCTCTCCTTATGGTCTTGGCGGCCTCGACCACGTCTCTTTTATATATTTTCGTTTCCATTGTCTCTCTCCGTCATTCGCTCTGCTCCCTCAGTTTTTCCGTCTGGAACTGGGCCGTCAGGGCGTCGATTATCCCGTCCAGGCCGCCGTTCATGACCGTGTCGATGTTGAAGTTTCTCGTCTCCCCGGCGAGCCGGTGGTCCGTGACCCGGTTCTGGGGAAAATTGTACGTCCTTATCCTGTCGGAGCGGTCGCCGGTGCCCACCTGGCTTTTGCGCTGGGCGGCCACCTCCGCGTGCTGCCGGGCCTGCTCGGCCTCGTACAGCCGGGAGCGCAGGATGCTCATGGCCCGGTCCTTGTTCTTGTACTGGCTGCGCTCGTCCTGGCACTCCACCACCGTGCCGGTGGGCAGGTGGGTTATGCGTATGGCGCTCTCCGTCTTGTTGACGTGCTGTCCGCCCGCGCCGGAGGAGCGGTAGGTGTCGATCTGCAGGTCCTTGGGGTCGATGGAAAACTCCACCTCCTCCACCTCCGGCAGCACGGCCACCGTGGCCGCCGAGGTGTGGATGCGGCCGCCGGACTCCGTCACCGGCACGCGCTGCACCCTGTGGCCGCCCGCCTCGTACTTCAGCCGCGACCAGGCGCCCGCGCCCTCCACCACGAAGCTTATCTCCTTCACGCCGCCCAGCTCCGTGAAATTGGAGTTGGCGACCTCTATCTTCCAGCCCTTTGAGTCGGCGTACATGGTATACATGCGGAACAGGTCCCGGGCGAACAGCATGCCCTCCTCCCCGCCGACGCCGCCGCGGATCTCCATGATGACGTTTTTGGCGTCGTTGGGGTCCTTGGGCAAAAGCAGCAGCCGCAGGGAATTTTCCAGCTCCGCCAGACGCCGCTTAGCGCCGTCGTATTCGTCCCTGGCCAGCTCCTTCAGCTCCGGGTCCTCCAGCATGGCTTCGGCCGCGTCCATATCGGCGCGGCAGGCGGCGTAGTTCCTGTATTCGGTTACAATGGGTTCAAGTTCGCTGAGCTCCCGGGCGCACCTGGCGTAGGCTTCGGCGTCGGAGTAGGTCTCCGGCTGCTGCATCCGGCTCTGGAGCTCCGTTAATCTGTCGTCGAGCTGTTTGAGTTTATCGAACATCTTATCACCTGATTGGTTATTGTATCACATCGCATATTCTCTGTAAACATGGAAAGCCGCCGGATTTTTTGCAAAATCCGGCGGCCGGTATCCGGGCGTCAGTCGGTTATGGCGGCGGACGCGACGGTGGCATAGCTGCTCAGGTCTATCACCGTCACGCTGCTGTTGCCGACGATGTAAAGGAAGTTTCCGATATACGCGCCCCGCATGTTGTAATCCCAGTTGTCGGCAGAGCCGGAGATGGTGGCGAGCTTTGTGAAGCCGCCCTCGTCGGCATAGGAATACAGCGCGTAGCCGCTGTCCATGGGGAAGCCGATGAGGTTCCTGTCGGGGCTTATGAGTATGGCGTGGGGGTCGTAGAGCGCGGCGGAGTAGCCCTCGCCCAGCTCGAGGGACTTCGCGACGGAGACGTTGGCCTTGTCCGATACGTCGAACATGACCAGCTTCATGCCGGTGACGCTGCCCTCCTCCGTGGCGGACTGGCCCAGTCCGAACAGGCGTCCCGCCGACCAGACGTGGAGATACTCCGAAAATCCGGGCAGCTTGAGCTCGCCGAGCTTTACGGGTCTGGTGGGGTTGGAGAGATCGTAGGCGAACAGCGGGTCAATCTGCCGGAAGGTGCAGATATAGGCGGCGACGCCGTCGAAGCGCACGGAGTAGATGCTCTCGCCGGGAGCCACGTTTTCCGCCCGGCCCACGATATTCAGTCCGGAATCCAGCACGTACAGGGCGTTCGCGGTCTTCTGACTGCCGTCCTTGTAGTTTTCAAAGCCCTGCTTATCGTCGGCGTATATCGAATATGTGTAGGTATTGTTGGTGGTGGCGACCCTCAGATAGCCGTTCAGCTCGTCCATGGAATAGCTGTCCTTCAGCGTGCCGGGGACGACTCCGGCGGACTGGACGTCCATGGATTTCAGCCCGATGCGGGTTATCTGCGTGGTGCTGGAGCAGTTGTGGTCCGTCACGGTATACACGCCGTCAGTGCGGGGGGAGGAGGTGTTGTCGCCGTACTTTGCCTCGGCAAGATACAGCCGCTCGGCGTTCATATATATGATGCTGCCGCTGCCCAGGACGGACAGGGAGTTGGAGAGCGCGGCAGTGCCGATATCGTAGGCGCACACCACGGCGTAGGAGGCATCCGCGGGGGACGGGAGCATGCTGATCTTCTCCGCGGGCATGGCCGAGGCCGTGCCGTTGCGGTACAGCTGCGGCACGAAGGTGCCGGGCTTGGTCTGGTCCACTTCGGAATACACCCAGTAGTTGGAAACCACATACAACTTTCCGTCCGCAAGGCGGGTGCCCAGCAGGCTGCCGTCCTGCCCCAGCGTGCTCATCAGCTTCGGCGCGGCGGGGTCTGACACGTCGTATACGGCCACTGTGGTCTCCGATCTCCGGGGCCAGCCAATATCAGGGCGGGCCGCGGCGGTGTCGGACATGGCGACGTCATTGCACAGATAATAGTCGTAGCTGCTCATGACCACTATGAGCCTGCTGCCGCTGATATAGAGCTCGGAGGCGTACTTAAGGTCGTTTTCCCCGGTGAGCGCCGTGCTGGACACCTGGGCAGTGGCCGTTCCGTCCGCCTTGAAGATAAGGAGCCGACTGTCGTGCAGGGCGTAGATGTACCTGCCGTCGGTCTTCACGACGTCTCCCTCGTCCACTCCGGAGACCTGTGTGTTGGTCTTTGAATAGTCGGAGGAAGCGTCGGCCCTGCTGTCCGTGGGCGCCGCGCTGGTGCCGGTGCCGTCCGCGGCCTTTTCTGCCAGGTTCAGCGACGCCGCGCTGCTGTAAATCGTGTTCTGGCTGTTGGTCTTCGCCTTCTTCACCGCCTCGCATATGGCGGCGTAGCTGCTGCGGCGCTGGATGGTCACGGAGGATTTAATCCCCGCCTTTTTCGTCTTGGCCGCCGTCGCCGCGGCTGTTCTCGGCGCGGCTCCCGCCAGCAGGGCCAGGGTCAGCGCAAAGCAGATGGTTATTGCCGCTGTCTTTTTCATCTTCATCAAGGTGCACCCCCAAAAACAATTTTGACCATATGACGGCGTTTATAAGAAAAAGTTTCCTAAAAAAACCGGGCGTTTATTATACGCCCGGTTTTCATATCACATATCAGGTTCCCAGATACGCGGCCTTGACGGCCTCGTTGGACAGCAGCTCCGCGCCGGTGCCGGTCATGGTGATGCGGCCGGTCTCCAGCACATAGCCGGTATTGGCGGTCTTGAGGGCCATGTTGGCGTTCTGCTCGATGAGCAGCACCGTGACGCCCTGCTTGTTTATCTCCTTGATGATGTCGAAGATGCCCTTCACCACCAGCGGCGCCAGACCCAGCGACGGCTCGTCCATCATGATGACCTTGGGGCGGCTCATAAGCGCCCGGCCCACGGCCAGCATCTGCTGCTCGCCGCCGGAGAGCGTGCCGCCGGCCTGCCAGGAGCGCTCCTTCAGCCGGGGGAAGAGCTCGTAAACCCAGTTCAGGTCGTCCGTCAGGTCGTCCTTGCGCAGGTACGCGCCGATGCGGAGGTTTTCCACCACCGAGAGGTCCGGGAATATGCGGCGGCCTTCAGGCACCAGGGTGATGCCCTTTTCCACGATGTGGTTGGGCGCCTTGCCGGTGATGTTTTCGCCCTCGAAGATTATGCTGCCGGAGCGGGGCTTCACCAGACCCGCGATGGAGCGGAGCGTGGAGCTCTTGCCGGCACCGTTGGCGCCGATGAGGGTCACGATCTCCCCTTTGGGAACGGCGAAGGTGATGCCCTTGACGGCCTCTATGCCGCCGTAATTGACCTTGAGGTCATTGATATTAAGAAAATCCTCACTCATGTTCAACAACCCCCAGATATGCGTCTATGACACGCTGGTCGTTCTGCACCTTGGACGGCACGCCCTCGGATATCTCGCTGCCGAAGTCGATGACGTAGATGTAGTCCGAGATCTTCATAACCAGATCCATGTGGTGCTCGATGAGGAACACGGTAAGACCGTACTTGTCCTTGGTCTGCACGATGAACTCCGCCAGCTCCTGAGTCTCCTGCGGGTTCATGCCAGCGGCGGGCTCGTCCAGCAGCAGCAGCTTCGGCTCCGTGGCCAGGGCTCTGGCTATCTCCAGACGGCGCTGCAGGCCGTAAGGCAGGCTGGTGGCCATGTCGTCGGCGTACTGGAGCAGGTTCTGCTCCTCAAGCAGAGCCGTGGTCTCGTCCCGCATGCGCTTCTCCTCGGACCTAGATATGCGGAAGGTGGCGGTGAATACGTTCTGCTTCGCCCGCATGTGCTTGGCCGTGAGAACGTTGTCGAACACGGTCATGCTGTTCCACAGGCGTATGTTCTGGAAGGTGCGGGCTATGCCCAGTCTGGTTATGCTGTCAGGGGTGGGGCTGATGGGCTTCAGCGCGGCGTATTCGTCGCCGTTCTCGCCCAGATACTGTTTTTTCATCTTGCCGGCGGGGTGATTGCGCACCATGGGCTCGCCCATGAAGGTCACCAGACCGTTGGTGGGCTCGTAGACGCCGGTGATGCAGTTGAAGGCCGTGGTCTTGCCCGCGCCGTTGGGGCCGATGAGGGCCGTGATGCCGCCGGGGGCCACATCCATGGAGAGGTTGTTCACGGCAACGACGCCGCCGAACTGCATAGTCACGTTTTCAACGTGAAGAACGCTTGCTGCTTCGTTCATTTCGCGTCACCTCCCGCTTCCGGGGTCTTGGACTTTTTCTTGAAAAGCTGGCCGGTGAACAGGCGCTTGAAGAATCTGCCTATGGCCCGGAAGAACTTTGCCACGTCGTCCCAGTTGAATTCCTTGTCGCCCATGATGCCCTTGCGGAAGAACAGCACCACGATCATCAGGATGACGGAGAACACCACCATGCGGAAGCCGGCCTTCAGCAGCGGCACCTGATGGGTGCCGATGTACTGGGTCTGGTCCAGGGGGCGCAGCCACCACTCGCGGGCGGCGATGACCAAAAGCGAGGAAATGATGCTGCCGGTGACGCTGCCCATGCCGCCGATGACCACGATGAGCAGTATGAAATACGTCACGGCGATGGTGAAGGTGGTGGACGACACGGCGCCCATATACATCGCCATCAGCGCGCCGCCGATGCCGGCGAAGAAGGAGCTGATGATAAAGCTCATCTGCTTGTGATGGGCAAGGTTGATGCCCATGGCCTCCGCCGCCACCTCGTCGTCGCGTATGGCCTTGAAGGCCCGGCCGTAGGATGAGTTGATGAGCAGCACCACCACCGCGATGCAGATGACGGCAACGATGAATATGCCGTAATAGGACGAGAATCCGGGGATCTTGGTCAGACCCAGAGAGCCGTTGGTGATCCTGTTCAGCGGGGAGCTGGCGATGACGATACGCACCACCTCGGCAAAGCCCAGGGTGGCGATGGCCAGATAGTCGCTCTTGAGCTTCAGAACCGGCGCGCCGATGAGGGCCGCCAGCAGTGCCGCCATCAGGCCCGCCGCGAGAAGCGCCACGGGTATGGGGAGCACGATGTTGGAAAGCCAGCCCGCCACGCCGTAGAGGTAATACACTCCGGCGCGGGAGGCCACGGGGATGGTGAGTATGGCGTAGGTATAGGCGCCCAGCGTCATGAAGCCGGCCTGGCCCAGGGAGAACAGGCCCGTGAAGCCGTTGCAGAGGTTCATGGACACGGCCACCAGCGCGTAGATGGTGCCCAGCTGCAGCACGGTGCGCAGGTTGGCCCATTGGGAGCCGGACTTGGGCGCGAACTGGCCGACGCAGACGATAATCGCAGCTATGGCCGCAAGGCCGATGATGCTGCAGTTTCTTTTCGCAGTTTTCGTCATGGTCACACCTTCTCCTTTATCTTCTCTCCGAAGAGTCCGGTGGGCTTGACCAGCAGTACGATGATGAGGAGCACGAAGGTTATGACGTCGCTGTACTGGGACAGGGTCGCGCTGCCCTTGACGAAGGTCTCGGAAAGGCCGATGAGGAAGCCGCCCACCAGCGCGCCGGGTATGGAGCCGATGCCGCCGAACACCGCCGCCACGAAGCATTTGAGTCCGGGCAGGGAGCCGGCCAGCGGGTACACCGAGGCGCGGGGGATGAAGTACAGCACGGAGCCCAGCGCGGCCAGGCCGCTGCCGATGACGAAGGTGAAGCTGATGACCGCGTTAATGCGCACGCCCATGAGCTGGCTGGTCTCAAAATCCCGGGACACGGCGCGCATGGCCATGCCGATCTTGGTCTTTCTGATGAGTATCACCAGGGCGATGACCAGCAGGATGGTCAGCACCGGGGTGATGAAGGTCACCAGCGTGGTGGAGATGTTGCCCAGCGTGACCTTGGAACTGAGGAAGCCCATCTTGTCGTAAGGATAGCTTTTCGGCTGGGCGGAGAATATGTAGGTCGCCAGATTTTCCAGCAGGTACGACACGCCGATGGCCGAGATCATGATTGACATGCGCGGCGCGTCCCGGAGCGGCTTGTACGCTACCTTTTCTATAACAACACCAAGGATGATGGTGGCTATAATCACAATAATTATGGAGATGTACCACGGGATAAGAAGGTCGGTCATGCAGATGATCATGAAGTAACCGGCCATCATGAAAATATCGCCGTGGGCAAAGTTGATGAGCCTCAGAATGCCGTATACCATGGTGTACCCTATCGCTATGAGAGCGTAGATACTGCCTATGGACAGGCCGTTCAGGCAGTTTTGCAGGAACGTGTCCATTGGGTGACCCCCTGTCGGTTCGGGCCGATGCGGCCCGTAATCTCTTTAAAAAACAGACAAAGCAAATCGGCGAGGCGTCCCCGCCGATTTGCATGTCGTCAAAATATATCGCTTTTCCCGGTCAGCGCCGGGAGCCGGAGGTTCAGGATGCGGCGGTGAAGGTGCCGTCGGTCTTCTGGGTGCCGACAAACTTGAACGCGCCGTTGGTGATCATGTCTATGTAGGCCATGTCGCGGATGGCGTCGCCGTTGGAATCGAAGGAGATGCTGCCGGTCACGCCCTGGAAGGAGGTGGCGGCGATGGCGTCGCGCAGAGTTTCGCCGGTGGGTGCCGCGGTCAGGGACTTGAGCGCGGTGTAGACGGCCATGTAGGCGTCGTAGCCCAGAGCGGAGACAGCGGCCACGGTGTCGTTGCCGCCGTTGAGCTTCAGGTTGGCGGCGTCGCCGTTGATGTAGGCCTTGAAGCCCTTGACGAAATCGGCCGCGCTGGCGTCGCTCTCATCGAAGAAGGTGGACATTGCGATGCCTTCGCAGTTGTCGGCGCCGGCATTCTCGATGATGGTGGCGTTCTGCCAAGTGTCGCCGGCCATGATCTTGCTCTTAATGCCCATGTCGCGGGCCTGCTTGATCAGCAGTCCGGCGGTGACGATGGAGGACGGAGCAAAGATGACGTCGGGATTGGCTTCCTTCGCCTTGGTCAGAAGAGCGGTGAAGTCGGTCTCGTTGGTGTTGTAGGTGCCGTTATAGACAACGGAGCAGCCGTCCATCTTGGCAAAGGCGTCCTTGAAGTAGTTGGCCAGGCCGGTGGAGTAGTCGTCGCCGTTCTGGTTGATGACAGCGGCGGTCTTGCAGCCCTGGGAGGAGGCGTAGTTCGCCATGACGGTGCCCTGGAACGGGTCGAGGAAGCACACGCGGAAGTAGTAGTCATTGCCCTGAGTGACCTGGGGGTTGGTGCAGGAGCAGCCGATGGCGGGGACCTTGGCGTCCAGGAAGGTGGAGCCGGCGGCGATGGACACGCCGGAGCCGTAGGAGCCGAGCACGGCGATGACGCCCTTGCTGATAAGGCTCTGGGCGGCGGTGACGGCAGCGGCCTTGTCGGACTGGTTGTCGACGACCTCAAGGCTGATGTTGTAGGTCTTGCCGGCGATCTCCACGGTGGGATTCAGGGACTGGGCGTACTGGATGCCCAGAACCTCCTGCTGTCCGCCGGCGCCGTTCTCGCCGGTGGCCGGCTCGAACACGCCTATCTTAAGCGTTTCGGCGGTGGCCGCAGCACTGGTGCTGGGGGTGCTCGCCGATGAACCGCAGGCGCACAGTGCAAGGACCATGCACAGCGCAAGTATCAGCGCAAGAAACTTTTTCATTCTGTTTTCCTCCTGTTTTTCTCAAAAAATGTGAGAGCGCATAGTGTCCGTTTGGCATGGACAAATGTTTTGCTCTTGTGCAATTATAAACTACGGCACGCTAAATTGCAACAACAATATCCATGAAATCAGCCTCTTTTTTCCGGGGGCGTGTCAGTCAGATTGCACAACGCAGGGCCCTGTACGCCAGTCGGCGCCGCCCCGGCGCTCCTCAGACGCCCGTCTTCCCAGGACGTATAGGTCGTGGGCGTCGGCGCCCAGGGCGAAAAGTCCGGCGCAGCGCGGAGACAGGGCGCGCACGTCGGCGGGCTTGGTGACGATGGGTATATCCGTGGTGCCGGCGGCGGCGCGCAGTATCTCCCTGCCCCGTCCGTTCACCGCCAGCACCCGCGTGTACGGCGGGACGCCGTCGGTCATCCCGGAGGTCACCCCCAAAGCGGCGCACATTATCATCCGCCGTATGCGGGACATGGCGCAGCCGCGGGACTTGGCCGCGGCGGCGATGGAATCCAGACCCGGCTCCTCCCGCACGGCCTTGTAAAGGGCGTCGCCCACGCCGCCGCCGGCGTCCGGCAGACGGCCGAAGGCCTCCGCCGGGAGCATACGCAGCCGGGACACCACCGCCGTCTCCAGCATCTCCGGGGACATGAAGCCCCGGCCGATGGTCTCCTCTCTGGTGAATACGCGGGCGGCCTCGGCCGGCATGTAATCCGTCATGTCCGCGCCCTCGGCCATGCCGTGGCGGATCTCGGAGGCGGATTTGGGCCCGCCGGAACCGGTCTCGTCGTGGCCCGCGCCGACGCGGCCCACGGTGACGGGCTCCAGATGCGCGCCGTCCTGATATATGGCCTTCACATACTCCACGGCCAGAATGTTGTTGGGGGTGTCCAGCACGGCGGCCAGCTCCGGCGCGCGCTTTCTCAGCGCCTCCTGCCGGGCCGCGGCGTAGGATATCCCGCCGCCCAGCTCATCCTTCACGGCGGCGTTCATGGCCGGATCGGCCAGCGCCATGGCCGTGTTTTTGATGAGCTCCAGATCGCCGCATTCGGATCCGAAGGACAGGTGCGTGCACTGTCCCAGCGCGTCGAGGATGCCCACGGCGCCCCTGGCGAAGCCCTCCGCCGAGGCAAGACACCAGGGCAGCGGCAGCTCCAGCACCAGATCGACGCCGCAGCGGCAGGCTGCCTCCGCCCGGGCGAATTTGGAATACGCCGCCGGCGAGCCCCGCTGGACGAAGTCCCCGGTCATCACCGCCACCACGGCGCTCCCGCCGCCCAAGAGCCGCCTGGTCTCGGCCAGATGATACGCGTGTCCCCTGTGGAACGGGTTGTATTCCGCCACGATGCCAACGGTGTTCATAAGCAGCCTCCTTAAAAAGTGCTTGCGTTTTCCGGTAAATGTATTAGAATTAACAATGCTGTATATTATGGTATTTTACCTGTAATCTGGCGAATTTTCAATATTAAGAAAGGAACTGAACAAATGAAGATACTTGTTATCAACGCGGGCAGCTCTTCCCTCAAGTATCAGCTCATCGACATGGAGACGGAGGCGGTGCTGGCCAAGGGCCTGTGCGAGCGCATCGGCATAGACGGCCATCTGAAGCACACTCCCCTCGTGGGCGGCAAGCCCAAGTTCGACGAGAACGTATCCATGCCCACCCATTCCGAGGCCATAGCCGCCGTCATCGACAAGCTGACCAGCAAGGAGTACGGCGTGGTGTCCTCCATGAAGGAGATAGACGCCGTCGGCCACCGTCTGGTACACGGCGGCGAGAAGTTCGCCTCCTCCGTGCTCATCGACGACGACGTCATGGCCGCCGTGCGCGAGTGCATCCCCTTCGCGCCCCTGCACAACCCCGCCAACATCACCGGCATCGAAGCCTGCAAAAAGGTCATGGGCGACGTGCCCATGGTGGCCGTGTTCGATACCGCCTTCCATCAGACCATGCCCGGCAAGGCCTTCATGTACGCCCTGCCCTACGAATATTACAAAAACGACGGCGTGCGCCGCTACGGCTTCCACGGCACCTCCCACCGCTACGTTTCCGCCCGCTGCGCCGAGATGCTGGGCAAGCCCCTCGGCGAGCTGAAGATCATCTCCTGCCACATGGGCAACGGCTCCTCCATCTGCGCCATCGACCACGGCAAGAGCGTGGACACCTCCATGGGCTTCACGCCGCTGGTGGGTCTGCCCATGGGCACCCGCTGCGGCGATCTGGATCCGGGCGCCATGCAGTTCATCATGAACAAGTACAATCTGGGCATCGACGAGATGCTGAACATCCTCAACAAGAAGTCCGGCGTGCTGGGCGTCTCCGGCGTGAGCCCCGACTTCCGCGATCTTGAGGCCGCCGCCGACAAGGGCGACGAGCGCGCCCGTCTGGCTCTGGACATGTTCTATTACTGGGTCGCCAAGGTGGTCGGCTCCTACGCCGCCGCCATGAACGGCGTGGACGCCATCATCTACACCGCCGGCGTGGGCGAGAATTCCGCCTCCACCCGCAAGGCCATCTCCGGCTACTTCGGCTATCTGGGCGTCGAGATCGACGACGAGGCCAACAAGAAGCGCGGCGAGGACATCGTCATCTCTACCCCCGCCTCCAGGGTCAAGGTCATGGTCATCCCCACCAACGAGGAGCTGGTCATCGCCCGCGACACCCGCGACATCGTCTGCGGAAAGTAACTTTTACAGTATAAGGCGCCCGCACCGAAAAGCGCGGGCGGCGCAAAACAATAATTGCCGCGAATGCTCGGTCATTCGCGGCAATTATTTTGTATATCTGCGGCAGGAACGAAGCGGTAAACGGAAGTTGCTTCAGACAATTGCGACCCCATTTCTCTCCCATTCTGGGAGAGAAACCGTGTCGCCCGTGAAAGAGAGCAGACCAAAGGAGGATTGCGATGTTCCCCCTTTGGAATCTCCTTTATGAGCGCCGCCGTAAGGGGGCCGCGGCCCCCTTGCAGGGTCAACCCCCGGAGATACGGGGGCCGAAAGACGAAGGACGTAGGGGGCGGCGTCCCCGACGCCCCGCGTCATCTTGGCTTCCCCTTGAGGGGAAGCTGTCGGCGCAAGCCGACTGATGAGGTGTAATGCCCCGGAAATAGCAGTACAATTTGCAATATTATTACGCCTAATTCGTCGCGGGATGTAGGGGCGGATATCATCCGCCCCTACATTTTTTCTGTAAGCGCAATTGTTTGCCTCGCCAACTTCCGGTTTGCCGCTCTGATTGAGTCTTCCTCAGCCTGCCGGGCGGACGGTGAAGGTCTGGTAGGCCAGCGTGAGATACCCCGATCTCACCGTCACCTCCAGCGTGAACGCGTCCGTGCCGGAGTCGGCCGCGCTGAGGAAAGCCTCCAGCGGTACCGTTAAACTGCCTGAGGCGTGATTTGAAGCGACGGCCAGGGATTTCTGCCTGACTACAGCCGAGAGGTTCACCGTGCACTCTCCGAAGCCGTCCAGCGCAATGACCGCTCTGGCGTCTCCGGGCAGATTATAAACTCCGTTTTGCGCCGTTATCTCATTGCCGCCGGCGCCGTAAAATTTCACCGCAGGCTGCGCCTCCGTCCAGGTCGCGCCTCTGTCGGAGCTTATGAACGTCGTAGCCAGCTCTCCGGAATCGTCGCTGTAGAAAGCGGGCAGCGCGACGAGCTTGCCGCTGTACGCTGGAGACAGCGGGGTCAGCGAGACGTTCTCTGTCCCGGCCCTAACAACCAGCTTGTTCCATGTCCTGCCGCCGTCCCGGGTCACGCACACCGCCGGGGCAAAGTCGCCGTCCTCGTACCGGAAGCAGACGAAGCCCGTGTCCGCGTCGATGAAGTTCGCGCCGGTGACCACCCGGCCGTATACCTTGTCCAGATCGCTTTTCACCTTATTCCATGTTTTGCCGCCGTCGGCGGTGGTAAAAAGGCTGTGCTGCTCCGCGCCCAGGGCCGGTGGGCTGCAGGTGAGCAGCCAGCCGTTTTCCGTTGTTGAAAAGCCGGTGAGCACGCTCTCCACGCCGTCTTTAAATGGTATCTCCGTGCTCCGCCAGGTCTTGCCCTCGTCGCCGCTCACGCGCACGGTTACGGGCGCGCCCACGGTGCTGCCGAAAGCCAGTACGGTCTTTTCCGGCGACACGAACACGCCCAGATGCGAGTAGTCCCCCGCCGTCTCCGGCGCGTACAGTTCCTCCGTCAGCGGCACGACAGTGCCGTCCTTATACCACAATTCATAATCGCTGCCGCTTTTATACGCGATCCCGCATTCGTTAGTCCCGGTATTAAGCCAGGCGGGCCAGGCGGTTGTGGTCCCGCTTGCCGTGGAATACGCGGTGCCGTCGTATATGGCCTCGCCCGCCGCAGCCGTGACCGCCGGGCCCGACACCGCGGCGCAGCCGGCCAGCAGCAGCGCCAGCACAGCGGACAGCGCCGCCGCGCCTCCCCGGCGCGCGCCGTAATTTTTAATGCTCAGCAGTCTCCCCTTCAGCTGCCGCTTCTCCTCGCACATGGTGGTGGCCGGAACTCCCGCGGGCAGCGGCCGCTCCGCCGACATGCGGATGAGCGTGTTGCCGTACGCGCGGCGGCCCTCCTCCGTCATGCCGCGTACTGCGGCCTCGTCGCAGGCCAGCTCGCACTCCCTGGCAAGCTCCCGGCGCAGTGGTATCATCAGCGGGTTGAACCAGTGCAGCGCGGTCACGGCGGCGGCGAACCACTTATATATAATGTCGCGCCGCCTCAGATGCGCCAGCTCGTGGCGGAGGATATTTTCCAGCTCATCGGCGCCGTATTCTCTCTGCGGCAGCACGATCACCGGGCGGAAAGCGTCCAGCAGCATGGGCGTCCCCGCCGCCGGACTTTTAACAAGGGCCGGGAGATTCCACCCGGCAAGGAGGTTCAATACCGCCCGTTCCTCCTCAGAGGCTTCGGAGGCCGCGCGCATCAGCCCTCTGCAAAATTTCGCGTACGACAGCGCGAACCAAGCCGCGCTCCCCGCCGCTCCCGCCGCCCATACCCAGAACAGGGCGTCCCACGGAAAGCCGGACGCCTCCGTCGCCCGCGCGGCGGCGCCGGGCTGCGTCTCGGGCGCGGCGGCCTCAGCCGGGGTCTGCGGCGCGGCGGCTGCCGCTTCGGCGGCGGATGTCTGCGCCGTCTGAGCCGCAGGTAGGTTTGCCTTCTGCGCGCCTGCCGCAAAAATATTCGCGGGCAGCGGCGAGGCGACCGGCAGTATCAGCCGCAGCAGCACCGCCAGCCACATGTAGTACGCGAAGGCCCGGGAAAGTCTGCCGCCGCAGAGCCGCAGCGCGGCAAATAAAATCAGCCCCAGAGCCGCTCCCGCCGCCGAGAGCCACAGCAGGGTCTTCATAAACTCAGCCATGGCCGTCCTCCCCGTTGAACATGGCGGAGAGTTCCGCGATATCCCCGGCGCTGAGCTTCCCTTCCGACACCAGCGAAGCCACCAGCTTTTTGGCGCTGCCGGAGTAAATCTTGTTTATAAAGGCCTGGGTGGACCAGGCGCTGTACTCCTCCCGGGTGAGCACGGCTTCGTACACGCCCCGGCGGACAAGACGCACCGCGCCCTTGCTCTCCAGCCGGCGCAGCAGGGTCTTCACCGTGGAATCGTCCCAGCCCCGTCTCTCCGCCAGCTCCCGCCGTATTTGGATGAGCGGCTCCGGCTCCCCCGCCCGCCACAGCGTCTTCATCACCTCAAGCTCCGAATCCTGTATTTTGCCCGCAAGCGTGTCCATGGCTGCCTCCTTTTGAGAAAGTTTACTCTTGTAACTTTTACGATAAGTTTACAATGATAAACTTTGTTTGTCAACACCCCGGAGGCAGAAATAATTATTATTTTTCCGCTGGGTTTTCTGTTGACTTTACCGAAAATACGCGGTATACTGTCAAGGCCGCATTGAATGGGCATGCAAGCGGGACATGCTCCCCGCCCATGAGAGCGAGACCTGAATGAAAGGATGAAACAAGCATGAAGCACGCAGTTATCGAAACCGGCGGAAAGCAGTACAGCGTTGCGGAGGGCGACGTCATTTTCGTTGAGAAGCTCGACGTACAGCCCGGCGACAGCATCAAGTTCGACAAGGTTCTGGCCGTTGTTGACGGTGAAAACACCGTTTTCGGCGCACCCGTGGTCGACGGCGCCGTCGTATCCGCCAATGTGGTGAAAAACGGCCGCGGCAAGAAGGTCCGCGTCTACAAGATGAAGCCGAAAAAGGGCTATCGCAAGGCTCAGGGCCACAGGCAGCCGTATACCAAGGTCCAGATAGAAACCATCAACGCCTGATTCCGCATACTGATTTTGACTAATGGAGGTGTAATTCCTAATGGCACATAAAAAAGGCATGGGCTCCACCAAGAACGGCCGCGACAGCAAGTCCAAGCGTCTCGGCGCCAAGAGAGCCGACGGTCAGTTCGTCCTGGCCGGCAACATCCTCGTCAGGCAGCGCGGAACCAAAGTCCACCCCGGCACCAACGTCGGCAAGGGCAAGGACGACACCCTGTACGCGCTCATCGACGGCACCGTGAAGTACGAGCGTATGGACAAGGACCGCAAGATGGTCTCTGTTCATGAAATCGCACAGTAAGGTTACAATAATGGGGACGGAAATTTTCCGTCCCCGTTTTCTTTCTGCTGGACATTATATGAGGTAATTTAATGGCAAACGCATTTGTTGACAAAGCGAGGATAACCGTCCGCTCCGGCGACGGCGGCAACGGCGCGGTGGCCTTCCACCGCGAAAAGTACGTGGCCGCCGGCGGCCCCGACGGCGGCGACGGCGGGCGCGGCGGAGACATCATCTTCACGGTGGACGACAACATGTCCACCCTGATGGATTTCCGCTACAAGCGCAAATATGTGGCCGGAAACGGCGGCCACGGCGACATCAAGCGCTGCTCCGGCCGGGACGGCGAGAGTCTGCGCATCAAGGTGCCCCGGGGCACCATCATCCGCGACGCCGATACCGGCGCCGTGATGCACGACATGTCCTCCGGCGAGGATTACGTGGCCGTGCGCGGCGGCCGCGGCGGCTGGGGCAACATGCACTTCGCCACCCCCACCCGGCAGGTGCCCAACTTCGCCAAGCCCGGTCTGCGGGGCGAGGGGCACGACATCATCCTGGAGCTGAAGCTGCTGGCGGACGTGGGTCTGGTGGGCTTCCCCAACGTGGGCAAGTCCACGCTGCTGTCCGTGGTGAGCAAGGCCCACCCCAAGATCGCCAACTACCACTTCACCACCCTCTACCCCAATCTGGGCGTGGTCTATGTGGACGAGGGCGTGTCCTTCGTCATGGCGGACATCCCCGGCATCATCGAGGGCGCCTCCGAGGGCGCGGGCCTGGGTCACGACTTTCTGCGGCACATCGACCGCTGCCGCCTGCTCATCCATCTGGTGGACGTGTCCGGCAGCGAGGGCCGCGACCCGGTGGAGGACTTTGAGGCCATAAACGCGGAGCTGCGGGAGTACAGCGCGGCCCTGGCTTCCCGCGCGCAGATCGTCGCGGCGAACAAGTGCGACCTTCTGGGCGACGACCGGAGCAACATCGACCGGCTGAAAAAATGCGCAGAGTCCAAGGGCTATAAGTTCTTCGAGCTCTCCGCCGTCACCCACGCCGGCACCCGGGAGCTGGTGAACGCCGCCGCAGAAATGCTCTCGGAGATCCCGCCCCTCGCCCCCTACGAGGCCGACTATGTGAAGCCCGAACCCGTCATCGACACCTCGGAGGAGCTCACAATCGACCGCGACGGCGACATGTGGGTGCTGGACGGCCCCTGGCTGCAGAAGCTGGTGGAGAGCGTCAACTTCTCCGACAACGAGAGCCTGATGTGGTTCGACCGCATCCTGCGGGAGTCCGGCGTGTACGAGCGCATGGAAAAGCTGGGCTGCAAGGACGGCGACATCGTCAGCATCTACGATTTCACATTTGAATATAAGGAATAAGTGATAAAACCCCCGGACTATTAAAAAAGTCCGGGGGTTTTTGTCATTCCGCTTTTTCAGCTTCCGCAGTGGTGGTGCTCCTCGCCGTGACCGCCGCAGCCGTGGTCGCCGCAGTGGTGCTCGCCGTCCTCGTGGTCGTGGTGATGGCACACAGTGTCTGGGTCGTAGGAAAGTCTCCCCGCCAGCAGCGCTTCCACCGCGCCGTCGGCCGTGCCGGCCGCGCCGGGGTAGACGGTTATTCCCGCCTCGCCCAGGGCCTGTCTGGCTCCGCCGCCGAGACCGCCGCAGATGAGCGCCTCAACGCCCAGCTCCTTCAGCCTGCCGGCCAGAGCGCCGTGGCCCGCGCCGTTGGTGGACACGACCTCAGACGCCTTCACGGCGCCGTTTTCAGTCTCGTATATCTTGAACTGTTCAGTGTGACCGAAATGCTGGAATATCATGCCGTTTTCGTATGTGACCGCTATCTTCATAAAATCACTCCTTTCTTTTGTTTCCTTGTCTATATAATAGCGCAGTTATTGACATATGTCAATAACTTTCAGGAAAATAATTTCCCGCACCTATATTATGCGGGAAATTATTTCATTATCAAAGGCGTTTTTTGCACTCCGGGCACTCCAGCCCGCAGGCTCTGCCCTCGCAGTTGCGGCGGACGCAGTTTTTGCCGCAGCAGCTTGAGTTGCCGCAGACGTCGTAGCTGCCGCCGGTGATTACAAGACGGCGGCCGTTCACCAGCGCGTCGGCGATCTTCTCCCGGGCGGTGTTGTACACGGCCTGCACGGTGGTGCGGGCCACGTGCATCTGCTCCGCGCAGTCGTCCTGGGTAAGGCGCAGATAATCGATGAGGCGGACGCACTCAAACTCGTCCACGCCCAGTTCCACCGCTCCGGCGTCCCTCTCCCCGCAGGGCAGGAACTCCCGTGTCTCCGGCATGGCGCAAACATGTCTTTTTTTCATCGGGCGCGGCATTGCTTTCCCTCCTCGGCTCGTTATGATCTGATTATAAATCAAATCCCGGGAAAGTCAAATCCGCGCTTTGCGTCAGCCCTTGGCGCAGGTGTTGACCCAGTCGATGAAGTTGGCGGTGCTCTCGCCGGTGCGCTCCGCCATGACGTGCTTCATGCCCCAGACTGCGGCAAAGTCCACGCTGGATACGGAGGAGGTGTTCTCCAGCGCCAGCGCCAGATTGGACTCCACCGTGAGGGCGGTGTCGGACTGGAAGGCGCCGGTGCGGATGCGCCAGTATTTGGCCACGGTGGAGGTGCCGCAGCCGTCGTAGTACCCGCACAGGAAGTACATGGGATTGTACATGTTCACGCGGGTCTGCATGGCGGTGCCCAGCTCGTCCTTCAGCGCCAGATCCGTCTCATAGTCGGTGGGGTAGCTGCTGTTCCAGTCGCTGAAGGCGGAGTAGCCGGAGGCGTTGTCCTTCAGCAGCTTTGCCAGCACCGCGTCGAAATGATAGCTGTTGCCCTGGCCGTTGCCGAAAAGGTTGTTTTCGCCCTGGCCCCTGTCCACCTCGTCGAAGGCGCCCAGGCCCTTGGTGGCCGTCTTGCAGTTCTGGGCGAAGGCGGAGAGGCTGGTGATCTTTGCGGTGTTGGCTGCGGAATCGTACTGCACCCACTGGGTGTCGGAATTGAGGGAGTCGATGTAATCCTGCGCCGTGGCGTAGGTGGTGCCGGAGGACGAAGCCGAGGACGCGCCGCTCGCGGCGGGCATAGTGCCGGTCATGCCCGTGGGCGCGCCGCTGGGTCTCACGCCGCCGGTCATGCCGCCGCCCATTCCGCCGGCGGAGCCGCCCGGGAATTGGGCCGTCTCGGTCTCCGTATAGGGAAAGGTGGTGTCGGACAGGAAATTATTGAGCGAGGTCTCCGCCACGGAGAGGATATAGTCGTAGTAGGAGCCCGCCTGATACACGCCGTCGGAGGACTTGGTCAGCGTCAGCTCCGTCCCGTCGTTCTTCAGCTTCAGGGCGTTGATATAGTCGGCATAGGCGGAGGCCAGATCCTTGGACAGCGCGGAGCCGAAGCTGGTGTCGGCCCGGGTGTCGCTGGATGAGAACTGGCCCATGTTCCACTCATAGGCCTCGTCGGCCTCGTCCAGACTGGTGATGGGGCACCAGCACATGGAGCCGGTGACGGCGTCGCTGATGGCCGCGCCGGAGGCGTCCTTCATGGCCGCGCCGATGGCCTCGAGATACGGGGTGTACAGCGGGCTGTCGCCGGTGGCGCCGGCCAGGGCGCTCTGGGCTCCGCCGCCGCTCATGCCGAAGGTGTAGAAGTTGTCCATGTCGCCGGGGATGAGGCCGGAATTGAAGCGGCAGTAACGTATGGCGGCCTTGATATCGGTGACGCCCCAGGGCGCGCCGCCGCTGTACGACTGGTTGTCCGCGGTTCCGGACATGCTGGAGCGGCCCCGGATGCCGGGCTGCACATAGACGAAGCCGGCCTTCAGATAGTCGGACACGGAATCATAGCTGAATTCCGTGGGCGCGGCGGAGGCGGAGTAGCCCGGAGTGTTGACGGGCAGCACCACTGGCGCGGTCTTGGCGGTGTAGCTGCCCACCGTGCCGGAATCGCTGGGCGTGCAGGTATAGGTGCCGTCGGAATTCCCTTTGCCATTCATGTAGGCGCCGGGCACATAGATGCCCATGGTCTCCACGTCGGACGCCTGAGGCGCGGCGCAGTAGGCCACGCCCACCTGCCAGTAGACGTCGTTGTCGGCGTCGTAGTTCCATATGGCGCTGTTGAAGGTCAGCGCCTGATTGTCCTGGGCGTAGGCGTCCGTGGCGCTTACGGCGGCGGTGGCGCCGGAGCTGCCGCATGCGGCGCAGGACAGGGCCATGGCGGCTGCCAGCAGTATCACCAGCGTATTTCTGACGATTTTCATTTTCTGCCTCCCGTAAAAGCAATAATCTATTTTTTCGACGCGCTTCCGTCGATAAAATTCATGCACTTCCAGAGCTTGTCGAAATCCATATCCGGGTTGCGCCCGGCGGCCAGAATGAGCTGGATGAACAGGTAGGCCGCGCTGTCGCAGTCAGCGGCGAGCACCAGCTCCCCCCGCTCCGCCTCCGCTGACAGAAAGCCGCGGACGGCGGCGTACATCGCCTGCTCGTTCTTCCGCCGCCGCTCAGTGTTTTTTTGCGTGGGACTCATTAAACTCATGGCCGACAGGTAATAGCGGCGCTGGAAGTCCGTGACCATGTCGTATATCAGCTCGGCCTTGCCGCGCAGCGGGCGGTCGGAGGCGGCCAGGGGCTCTATGGCGGCGATGACCCCGGCCCAGTCCGTCTCCATCAGCTCCAGCACCAGCTCGTCCTTGCTTGCGAAATAGTGGTAGAAGGTGCCGGAGGCCATGGCGCACCTGGACGTGAGCTCCCGGACGCTGAATTTGCCGTACCGTCCGTCCTGGTTCTCCATCAAAAACCGCCGGCCCTCTCTCAGCAGGGCCTCCCTCGCGTCTTTTATCTTTTCCGGCAACCTCTTCGCCTCCGTGTGAACAGCGTTCATATGATGCATAAAGATACCACGCCTTTTCCAAAAATGCAACAGAAATATTGGAAACGTCCGCGATCCCGACGGACGAAGTGGTTTTTGCGGAGAATTTCGGCACATTGTGTTGTTTCTTCTTGCGTATTCGGGATTTTCAAATTATAATCTGCTCAGATGCGTGAAGATCGGAGGCGGCGTGCACGGATACCGACGAAGAACTCTTCCGCCGCTATCTCTGCGGCGGCACGGACGAACTGGCGGCGCTGGTAGAACGCCACGGCGACAGCGTCACCTTATATATAAGCGCCATAATCGGCGACGTGCAGGACGCCGAGGATCTGATGATCGAGGCGTTTTCCCGGATCTGCGCAAAGGAGCCGCGCTTTACCGAGGGCGGCTTCCGGCCCTACCTGTACAAGACGGCGCGAAATCTGGCGCTGCGCTTCGCCTCGAAGAACCGCCTGCGGCGGCACTTCGGCTTTGAGGACGCGGATACGGAGCCGGAGAGCGGCGAGCTTCTGGAGCGGGTGGTGCAGACCCGGGAGCTGAACAGCACCCTGCGCCTGTGCATGGAAAAGCTGAACCCCGACTACCGGGAGGCGCTGTACCTCACCTACTTCGAGGGACTCAGCCGCAGACAGGCGGCCGCCGTCATGGGCAAGAGCGAAAAACAGCTGGAAAATCTGGTGTTCCGGGGCAAGAAGTCGCTCCGCGCACTTTTGGAAAGCGAGGGGATCACCGATGCGCAGTACGTCTGAGCGGACCGCGGCCATACAGGCGCGGACCGGGGAGCTGCGGAAAAAGAAAAGCGACCGGCGCGGCGCCCTCGCCGTATGGCTGTCCGCGGCGGCGGCTCTGGCCCTGATCGCGGGTCTGGGATTTGCCATGCCCGCACTGATGGCGCGGCAGAGCGCCGCCCCCGGCGGCTATTCCGGCGCGGCGGCGAGCGTGTTTGCCGCTTCCGGCGCGGTGGGCTATGTGCTCATCGGCCTCCTGGCCTTCGCCCTGGGCTGCTGTGTGACCATACTCTGCTTCCGGCTTCGCCGCCGGAACCGGGAGGAACGCGATGATCGAGATCGTCGATAACGCCGTCCAGCTGACGGTGACGCTTCTGTGCGCCGGCGTCTCCTGGGTACACGCGGCGCGGCGGAGAAAGCAGGTCTACGCCATTCTGGGCTGCTATTACAGCGCGCTGGCCATGGGCATTCTGTACTGGCTGGTGTACGACATCGTCACCTCCTACACGCCGAAGATCTTCTATGTCTCCGACCTGTGCTGGATGGCCAGCTATCTGTTTCTGCTGATGCTGGTCACCGAGACGGCGGGGCCGGAGGAGCGGGCGTTCCGCCACCCCGCCGCGTGGGTCTCCCCCGTCGTTTCCACGGCGCTGACGGTCTTTTACTGTCAGTGGGGCGACTGGCTGGAAAACGTGGTCTGGTGCGGTCTCATGGGCGCGGCGGGCTGGTTTTCCATCCGCGGCTGCATCTGGGCCGCCCGGCAGAAGGATACGGCACGGCGGAACTTTCACGGGGCGGTGCTGATTCTCATAACCGTGGAATACTGCCTGTGGACGGCGTCCTGCTTCTGGACCGAAGACAGTCTGGCCAACCCCTACTTCTGGTTCGATTTCGGGCTGACCGCCTCCGCCGCCCTGCTGCTGTTCGCCACTGAAAGGGCGGTGGTCGAATGACCTATATCGACCATATCTACGCCTGCATGGCGGCGCCCATGCTTATCGGGCTGCTGTTCGCCGACCGCCGCTGGCGCATCGGCATCGTTTTCGTTCTGGCCGGGATGACGGCCTGCCTGCTGTCGGCCTACATCAACAGCTTTTTTGCGGGGCTCTACGGCGCGGACGTGGCCACCGCCACGGCGGAGATCACACCGGTGGTGGAGGAGATAATGAAGCTGCTGCCGCTGCTGTTCTATCTTCTGGTGTTCGAGCCGAAGCCGGAGCGGGCACAGATGGCCATGATCATCATCGCCGTGAGCTTCGCCACCTTTGAAAACGTCTGCTGGCTGGTGGAAAACGGCGCGGAGCAGCTGGACTTTCTGCTGCTGCGGGGCTTCGGCACCGGAGCCATGCACGTGGTCTGCGGCGCGGCGGTATCCACAGGGCTGGTCTACATATGGCGCTCGGCCTGGCTGAAGGTGGCGGGCACGGCGGGCCTTCTCTGCACCGCGGTGACCTTCCACGCCATGTACAATCTTCTGCTGAGCGCCGGAGGCGGCGCGCAGATCTTCGGCTATATGATGCCCATCGCCGCGGCTCTCATCGGCTATGCTCTGACCAGGCTGCTGCGCGCGGGGAAAAGCGCGGACAATTGAACAGCGTCTTGCCGGGGCTGCCGCATTTTTGCGGCGGCCCCGGATTTTGTCATCCCGAGGCTCCCGGGCCGAAGGACGACATTTTTATCCGCGGCGGTTTTTGCGCTTTTTTCAAAAACCGGTGAGTGGTTTTCGGATTTTGTGTATTTATAGAAGTAGAAGGCAAATTTTGCTGAAAGGGGCGTTTCGTATGCTGGATACCGGGCAGCGGACGGCGCTGATAATGGTCCGGGCGCGGACCGAGCGGCGAAAGCGGGCCAGGCGCGGCGACGCGGGCTTCGCGGCGCTGGCGGCCGCGCTGTGCGCCTGCCTTGCCGGACTGTTCCGCGTCTGCACCGACGGCGGCGGCGCGGGCTATGTGCCGGGGTTCTACGGCTCCGCCCTGCTGTACGGCAGCGCGGGCGGTTACGTCCTCGCGGGCGTGCTGGCCTTCGCGGCGGGCGTCGCGGTGACGGTGATATGCATCAGAAGCAGAAAAAAGCAGGATAAGAAAGATAAAAACAGGGAGGACAAAAAATGAAAAGGAAGCTTTTATCCTTCGCGCTGTGCCTGGCAATGGCGCTCAGTCTGCTGCCCATGTCGGCGCTGGCGGACGGGAATACCGGCGCCTGGACGGACAGCGGAAACTACGACACGTCCTGGTATAACACGACCGACTACAGCTTTACGATCTCCACGGCGGCCGAGCTGGCGGGTCTGGCCGCCATCGTCAACGGCTTGCCGGACAAATTTACAGGCAAGACCGTCACCCTGGCGGCGGACGTGGACCTGGCCGGCCACGACTGGACGCCCATCGGGATTAGCGGCACTTATTTTACCGGCACCTTCGACGGCGGCGGCCATAAAATATCGAATATGACGGTAAAGCTTGTCGGCGACGACTTTTATGCCGGCCTCTTCGGCTATTGCGACGGCACGATAACCAACCTATCCGCCGTCGGCGTGAACATAACGGCCACAGGATTATATGCAAGTGCCGGCGGCATCATTGGGTTTTGCGAAAAAAACGGGGCAGTGACAAACTGCACCGTCGGGGGCAGCATCACCGCCGCCGGTACAAACAATAGTTTTGCCGGCGGCATCGTGGGGCACAACAACGACGGCAAGATTAAAAACTGCGCCGTCACCGGTACCGTCTCGGCCTCCGGCGGCAGTCAGAGCGAATGCGGCGGCATTGCGGGATATGGCGGCGGAAGTCAGGTAATTGAAAACTGCTCCAGCGCGGCAGCCGCTTCCGCCACGGGCGGCTCAGCTGCGAACGATTGCGGCGGCATTATCGGGGTAACTGCTGGTGGCAAAATCGCCAACTGCTTCAACACCGGCAGCGCCACAGTCGGCGCTTCCAGCGACAACAATTTAGCCTGCGGCATTGCGGGACAGACAGACTACACTGCGATTACGAACTGCTACTCGCTGAACAGCGGGATTGTCATAGAGGGCATGCAAGGCGCTGTTAACTGCGCCAGCTTCACGGAGGCGCAGGGCAAGGGGACGGATAGCACATTCAGCTACACCATCGGCACGGGGGACAACGCCGTTACAATCAACAGTTCCACCCTGCTCGCCGCGCTAAACGCCTATGTGGCGGCCAACGACGACTCGACGCTCAAATACTGGAAGCAGGGCAGCAACTCTGAGGGCGCCGCCGACTACCCGGTGTTCTGCGGCACCTGGGAGGAGGCGCTGGGCGTCAAGGGCGCGGTGGACATCTCCGACCGGAGCATCGACAACGCCTGGGAGCTGGCCAAGCTGGCCAAAACGGTCAACGGCGGCAAGAACCAGCATAGCGCCCCATACGACATGGGCAGCGACGTCGACCTGGGGCTGTACAACTGGGTTCCCATCGGCGACGGGCGCATAAACAGCAACACGCAGGCGACCTTCGACGGCATCTTCTCCGGCGACGGCCACAGCATCACGGGCATGAGAATAAGCGAGACCGCGTCCAGCGGCACCGTTTACGCCGGCCTGTTCGGAATACTGGACGGCAGCGTCAGCGGGCTGCAGCTCTCCGGCAGCGTCGCCGCCGCCCTCACAGGAGAAAACACCTGCTGCTACGCAGGCGGCGTCGCGGGCTATAACAACGGCGGCATGAACGGCTGCGTCTGCAGCGTCAAGGTCGCGCTCACCGGCGGAGCGGCGCTCTACGCCGGCGGCGTCGCGGGCTTCAGCCCCGCTGCCGTATACGAATGCTCCTCCGCCGGAGCCGTATCCGCTTCCGGCGCGGCCGCTCAGGTCTTTGCCGGCGGCGTCGCGGGCAAAGGCGTTAATGCGGAAGACTGCGCGAACACCGGCTCCGTCACCGCCGCCGCGACGAACTATGCCTGGGCGGGCGGCATCATCGGCAGCGACTCGCATGGCGCGATCACCGGCTGCCAAAACAGCGGCGCGGTGTCCGCTTCCGGCGCGGAATGCTATGCCGGCGGCGTCGCGGGCGAGCTGGACAGCGAATCCGCCAGCGCCTCACTGACCAACTGCGCCAACACCGGCGCAGTGACCGGCACCCCCGCGGCCGCGAGTCTGCCGGTCTCCACGGCCTCGGCCTTCGTCGGCGGCCTTGTCGGGCAGACGCAGGGACTCTCAGACAGCTCGGTCACCGTCGCCAATTCCTATAACACCGGCAATGTTACCGCCGCTGTGTCCGCCGCAGTCGCAGGACCGTCCGCCGCTGTCGGCGCGGCTGCCGGAGGTCTGGTCGGCGGCCTTGGCGGCACCCCCACGCTCAAGCTCTGCTACAACGCCGGCGCGGTGTCCGGCTCCGAGGGCCGTACAGGCGGTCTGGCCGGCAGCGCCGCAGGCGCTCCGGCGCAATACTGCTACTGGCTGCTGTCCACCCCGAGTCCCGGAGTCGGCGTCGGCCCCGGCCATCCGTTCGCCTCTGCCGCCGAGTCAGCCGCGCTTGCCGCCGAGCTCAACTCCGGCGTCTCCGTGCAGGATAATCCCGCGGCCTATCTCAGCTGGCGCGTCGATCCCAATCTCAACGGCGGCTATCCCGTGTTCGTCAGCGGCAACTGGGCGGACGGGGATGACTTCACCGGAGCGCCTTACTACGCCAACACGTCTTGGTACGGCAACGGCAGCGCAGACAGCTTCACCATCACCACGGCGGCCGAGCTGGCGGGCCTCGCCGCGCTGGTGAATAACGGCGACGAGAACGGCGACGCCGCTACCTTTGCCGGCAAGACCGTGACGCTGGGCGCGGACATCGACCTCTCCGCCCACTACTGGACGCCCATCGGCGATATGGACGGCAACTCCAACGCCTATTTTGCGGGCGCCTTCGACGGCGCCGGCCACACCGTCAGCGGCATGCACGTGCGCATCGAGCAGTCGTGTTCCGACGCCTACGCCGGACTGTTCGGCCATATTGATTCCGGCAGCGCCGTGAGCAAGGTGAACGTCACCGGCAGCGTTTCAGTCAGCGTGGACAGCAGCGATTCCTGCTACGCCGGCGGCATCGCGGGCTATAATAGCGGTGAGATCACCGATTCCTCCGCGGCCGTCCCGGTGGTCGCCGTGATCGCCGCCCGTGAAGATTACGAAAAACTAGACCCTGCTCCGTATGGAGCCGTCGCAGCTGTGGGCGGCATCGCGGGCTGGAACCTCATCGCTAAAAACTGCTGGCACTCGGGCCGCGTTTCCGCCTCCGGCGGCAATGTCGGTTACGCGGGCGGCGTCGCGGGCTACAATAATATACGGGTATCCCTGCGGCGGCTCATCCCCACTGTAGTCCGGGCTTCACCGCCTTCAGTTTCAGCTCCCACACTATCTTGGCGGTCTGCTCGTTGTTTATGTTCGCCCGCGGCAGCAGCGTCCCGTCGGGATAGCCGCTGAAAAAGCCCAGCGCGACAGCGGCCTCCAGACTGCTTACGGCATAGCCGCTGACATTGGCGCGATCGGTGAACCGGCTCAGGCCGCCAGCCGTGCCCGACGGAATAAGGCCGCTGTTTCGCAGACTGAAGGCGCGCATGAGCATGGCTGCCGCTTCCTGGCGCATTATCGGCGCGTCCGGGCTGAAGCCCGTCGCCGAAACTCCGTTTATTATCCCGCACTGGTAGGCCGTCTGCATCTGCCGGAAGCCCTGCGAATCCGCATTTACATCGGCAAAGGGGAATCCCGTCCTTACGGCGTCCAGCCCGCTGAGTCCCAGCGCGTTTACGACAGCCGTGCAGAATTCGCGGCGGGTGGTCTTTTTGCCCGCGGCAAAGTTCCCGCCTGCGTCCAGACTCATGATGCCGTTGTTAACAACGGTCTGGACGGTTCCCGCCGCCCACGCCGGCAGCGAGGACGCGTTGCGGATGACCGCGGCGGCTTTCACCGACGTGTTTTTCGCTGTGAGCGCCGACGTTTTGTAAGCGCCGGCCGCCCAGTCGCCCATGGGGTTCACCACGAAGCGGTCGGTCTTCATCATCTGCTGTAGCTGGAATTCGATATTGAAGGAATCGGTCATGCCGGGCGTCAGCTCCTCCAGATCGTAGATCAGGGGCGCGGGAGGAGAGAACGGCGGATTCGTAAGCGGAACGCCGGTCACCGACATGCCAGAAACGATGTGCCGCATCTGGAAGACGCTGCGTGAGGCCGCGTCCTGCTCGCTGATCGGCTGGCTGGCGCCGGCGCCGGGCGAAACGGCCTGCTTTGCCGTCCGGATCCCCGCGAAGGCGCTGAGATCCATATCCGCCGGCACTTTATAAATGATATTCGGCATCTCGACTTTTTCGTACAGCGTCGACGGCGCGCCGGTGGGGCTCTGCACGGCGGACTTTCTCGTCACCGTGACCGTCGCCGGGATGTCCGGCTTCAGCTCCTCCCAGCGCCAAAGGTATGCCGCCTGGGTGCTGGTACCCTCGCTGCTGCTCACGGCGTCCCCCAGCGTCAGGACCGGCAGAGTTTTGTCCTCATACAGCAGCACGGGAAACGGCGCATCGGGATAATACTCGAAATGGTTCGGGTAGCGCACGTTTGCCGCCGGGAATTTTACGTAGCCCAAATCCTGCGGCGGGAACGGGCCCTGAACGAAGCCGGGCGGGACCTCGCCCAGCGCGACATACAGATTTGCCGTTCCCGTATACGCCCGGCTGCCGCCCTTGTTCACGGCGAGGAGCTGGAGCGTTACGTTGTGCTGCACTCCGATGCTGCTGCCGGAGTAATCCGTGATGGGCACCTCCTGATCGATAGTCAGCCGCCGCACGACGATATTGTGCCTCGTGGTCAGCCCGTATTTTCCGGACGGCGTCTGGGTCCCGTAGGTATAGCCGCTGTCGTTTATCTGCCAGCGCAGCTCGCAGTTCGGCTTCACGTCGTAGGCGGCCATGGAAGCCACGTTCAGTCCGGGCTTTTTCAGCGCGTACTGCGTGACGTCCTTTTTCGCGGTGAAAACGGCCTTTTCGGTGACGTTGGTCGTCTTGTCCGTGGAATACACGGTGACGGGCCCCTCGTACCAGATGCGTTTCTGGGTGTCGAACTGCACCTCGGCGTTGGGCACGTCCAGAGCGGACAGGTCTCTGCCGGAGAGCGTCTGGAAATCCACAGTGTCCTCGAAATAATCGCCCTGCATATTGGCCGCTCCCTGGAAGGCCTCCCCGGTGACGAACGGGCTGGCCGCCTGGATGATGTCTGTCTGGCCGTTAAAGCCGGGAGCCTTAACGATGATGCTGTCGCCCTTGCTGACGTCCACTTTCCAGACCCCGAAATCCACTCCGGCGCAGCCGTTGGCGTCGGTGGTCACGGTGTACCTGGCCGTGGGATTCTGGTTCGCGCCGCCCTGCGGGTCGTTTCCGGCGGCGTAATACCAGATCTCCAGATTCCGGTCTTCAAAGGGCAGCTTATCGCTGAACGGGTCGGCGTACGGCGCCGCGGAGCCGCTGGGCCGCTTCATGAAGGCGGCGATATTGATCTTGTTCTGATAGCTGCACAGGCGGCTGAAATAGAACACCACCTCGTCCTGCTGGCGCATGGTCTTGCTGCGCTCCAGGATGGGCAGGTGATATTCCAGCAGCGTCGTCCGATCGTCCAGGATGGTCACAAAAGCGTGCACCACCGCGTCGACGCCGTAGTTCATGGTCGTCTGGGTAAAGTCGGCATAGGCGTAGAAGCCCAGCCTGAGCTGCGCGTCGAACACGTCCACGCCCAGGATCTCAAGCTGCACCAGCGGCGTCACATACACGCCCGCGTGGATGTAGCCCATGGGGTCGCACTCCGCGCCGGAGAAGGAGTCGAAGCCCTTGTTGATATGGAACGAGGTCGGTATGCCGAATTTCGTGCTGCCGTAAACGCTGGCCGAGGCGATGACGCCCTCCTCCGCCTTGACGGTCAGCGTGATGTCCCCGTCCACGCTGAGGACGAGATAGATGCCCACCCGCACGGCTCCGAGCTTTGGAATGGGAACGTCCAGCGAAAACACCGGGCAGTACATCTCCTGCGTTATCTTCACGTCCAGCAGCGCTTTCAGGTCGATGAACTGCGCCGCGTCCACAAATCCGAATTCGTAGCCGTGGGAAAAGGAATAGTCCGCCACGATCCCGGGGCTGATGCCCAGCGCCCCCTCCAGATGCAGCCTCACGGTGGATTGCCCGGAGCCGAAATTAAAGGAAGAAAACACATAGTCGCCGTTGTAGCGATAGACCTTCGACCCCCGGGTTTCAAATAGTCGGTACATTTTCTGCATGTCGGCCGACGGAGCGCTGCCGCTCATCAGCTTCTGCCCTCCGCCGTCCTTCCCGGCGAGCATCGCGGCGTATTGCTCCACGGGAATGCCCCTGACGCCGTATTCAGTTATGTTGGCTGCGGTGGGCGTGATGACCTGCCGGGGGATCGTGAACTCGCTGAACAGCTCGTACATGGTGGGCTGCGCGGTTATGTAGGTGCCGTCCGGGTTCACGTTCAGGATCTTCAGGCTTCTCTGGGACGCTTCGTCGACAACGATGTCCCCCGCGGACAGCGCCGGGCCGCGAAGCTTCGTCGTGCTGCCGGAAACGGCCGCGCCCGACAGGTCGGCGAATTTGACCCGGGGGTTGTACTGATACGTCACATTAGCGATGTTGGCGGGCTTGCCGGCCGCGGCGGAGGAATACGCTTCCGCCGGCACCGCGGCAGCGGAAGATATCATAATAAAGCAAAGGATCAGCGCGCATATTCTTTTCACTTGAAGTCACCTCTCTCCCGATTGTCGTTCTTCGTTTCTCCCGTCACAGTTTCGTTCCGCTGCCGCAGGGCATTTTATAGCCCGCCATTCTCAACTTCCTCCTCCTCAAAAAGCTCCCTCGGCGCAAGCTCCGTCGTCCTGTACAGGCGGAGTATCTCCGTTTCGTCCGCCGCGTTGAGCTTGCGGAACACCGCGCCGAAGAGCCGGCGCGCATCGCGGCGGCTGAGCAGCATGGTCTCTGCCGTCCAGCGCGCCGTATAGCCCAGCCGGAACCAGTCGAAGGCCCGGCGTTCCTCCCCGTCCAGCAGCGACAGCCGCCAGCTTTTTTCTTCCTCCGCCGTCAGTCCCTCCGGCGGACGCGTGTCCGGCCCTGCCGCGGCGGGGGCGTGTATCCAATTCATCTCGCGCCTCCTTTCCGTATCCGCTTTATATTCTGAGGTCAGACGGAGCGTCTGGCAATCTCCCAATTTGGGGAGCGAGCGCAGAATACCCCCTCCCAAAATCGGGAGGGGGTATTGCGGCAGGCTTATAACGGGGCTATTTGCCGTCCTTTTCCGCCGGCAGGGAGCCGAAGCGGAGGAAGAGCTCGGCACGGCTGTTGATGCCGAGCTTTTTATAGATTGACTTGCTGTATGTGGCCACGGTGGCGGGAGTCAGCTTCAGCTCCGGCGCGATCTGCCGCACGGTCATTCCCTGCAGCAGGAGCAGCGCCACCTGCTTTTCCCGGGGTGACAGAGCCGTGCCGTCCAGACGGGACACCTGCCTTACGAGATCGTCCCTATCCGAATTTTCGAACTGCGGCGAGCTCATGCATACGGCCCTCAGCTCCCCCGACCAGTCGGCGAGAAACAGATACCGTGAGAACGCGGGAGAGAGCAGCAGAAACGCGGCGAAAAAGCCCCCCGCCGTGACGATGGCCACGGGCGCGCCCGGCAGTCTGAGCTGCAGCAGCTCCACGGCCAGGAAAAGCGCTCCCACCGTCGTCATGCAGATAAGGACGAGCTGCCTGTGCATCCGGAAATCGCAGAACCTGTTCGTCACGCAGCCGACAAGATAAAACGCGGCCAGGAAGCCCAGCTCCTTTAATTCCGCGAACAGATGCGCCGCCTCCGGCGCTCCGGCATACCACATCCCGTAGCTGAGGAGGGCCGAAAGGAAGAACACGTTGCACAGCGTCCATACGCTGAGCCGGAAGATCGTCTGTACGGCGATGCACAGTATCAGCGGCAGCAGCTCCAGCGCGCCCAGCAGGAACGACGGGGGCAGATATTTGAAGGCCGGGGCATAAAAGCCGGTGATGCGGATCGCGAAGTAGGCGATGAGCAAAAACGCCGCCAGCCATACGCCGCCGTCAAAATGCGCTCTGTCCGTTTGTCCCTTCACCGCAAAATTTTCCTGTCTGCACCGGAGCATGGATACGACGAGCGCCGCGCCAAGGAGCAGCGCGGCCGCCTTCCGGAAGAGCGGCGGAATGTCCGGCAGCAGAGTCAGGAGCTTGAAAAGGCGTATCGCCAGCAGCATCAGCGCGGAGCCGAAGAAGCGTTCGGCGTTGTTGAGCACGAACACGAAGGAAAAGCTGCCGCAGGACACGCAGCCGCCGATTCCGGCCATCAACGCCAGCATACACAGGAAAGACGGGAAGCCGGCGGGAAGAAACAGCCAGGGGACGAGCCCCGCCCCGGTGAGCAGGGCGGCCGCCGCCGACACCCGTGAGGCGTTATCCTCCCGGCAGCAGATGAGAAAAGCGATCGCGCCCGCCGTGAAGGCCAGAAACGCGTAGGCGGTGACTGGAAGGCCCCTTACGCCGGAATACGGCGGCAGGAAAAAGCTCTCGACATTTATGAGGATCATTGCCAGCGGGAACGCGAAAAAGTACGGCAGATACTCTCTGCGGATGCCGCGAAAGGACAGCGTCTCCTTCGCTCCGAACAATTCCCGCATCGATTCGGACAGTTCCGAAAGATAAGGCCTTTTATTCATGCCGGCCACCCCTCCCTCCTCAGCTTTTCACCCGCGGAGAAAATGCGCGGGGGCAAAGCTCTCGTACATTCGTGTCCTGCGAAACTGAAGGCCTTCAGGCAAGGCCGCCGGCAGTATCGTTTCCGATCCTACGGTCTCATCGTACAAGATAACCGGTAAAAAGGCAATCATTTTTTACCCGTACAGGTCCCGCCGCAGAGAGCAAATTTTTCGATTGCATACGGCATACATTTTCGCTATAATCTCTCCATAACCGACAGGGAAACGGGGGCGGAGGCATGATACGGATCGCGGTGTGCGACGACAGCGACGCAGAGCTTTGCGAAATATCGGCGCTGGCAAAAGCTTATCTCGCGGCAAACGGCGCCGCCGGCGCGGTGCGGGCCTTCTCCCACCCGGACGAGCTGCTGCGCGCCTGCGAGAGCGAGAGCTTTCATATCTACCTGCTGGACATGGTCATGCCCATGCTCAGCGGCATCGAGCTCGGCCGCGCCATCCGCCGCCAGAGCGCCGACGCACAGATCATCTTCATCACCACCGAGCCGGGCTTCGCCCTGGACGCCTACGCGGTAAACCCGCTCCATTATCTTATAAAGCCCGTGCGGAAGGACGCGCTCTTCTCCGCGCTGGAGCTGGCCGCGAAGAAGGTGAACAGCCTTGCTGAGACCTCCGTCACCGTCCGCACGAGCGACGGTCTGCGCACCCTCTCCGCCGACAAGATCGCCTGCTGCGAATACGTCCGCCACAGCGTGGTCTACACGCTCTCGGACGGGGATCGGGCGGAGACGCTGTCCCTGCGCGAGAGCTTCGCCGAGCACATCGCGCCGCTGCTGCGCGACAGGCGCTTTATCCAGCCTCACGCCTCCTTCGCGGTCAACATGAGCTGTGCGGAACGGCTCGACAAGACCGGCTTCACCCTGCGCGGCGGGGCATTCGTTCCTGTTTCAGGCAAACTGTACGCCGCCGTCCGGGACACCTACGTGAAATACAGGTTGGGAGAAAACTGACTATGGAGTTTTACGATATTCTGCGCTCCCTCGTCACCAACGCGGGGCTGGTGACGCTCCTCTTCACGCTGGCGCGGCCGAAATGCAAGCCCCGCACGGAATATCTGGTGCTCATCGCCATCGTGCTGGCAGATTTTTCCGCGAACCTATGGTTTTACAGCCGGGGCGACTACACCATGCTGGCCAAGGCCGACATCGCGTTTTTCCTGCTGGCGGGCGTCGCGGCGAAGCCGCTCTTCCGGGAAAAAGCCATGCCGTGGCTCTTCAACTGTCTGACCACCCTGAACGCCACCGCCGCCATCATCATTGTCAGCTACTATCTCTCCGACCTTTTGCCGCATCCATACTACGCCAACACTGTTTTGCGTGCGCTGATGTACGGCGCACTCATATGGCTCTTCCGCGCCCGGCTGCGCCCCATCTACCGTCAGGCGGCGGAGCGGTGGGACGTCTACCTCGTCGTGTCTGCCGGCATAGCCGCCAATTTCGGCTGGTACTTTCTTTCAAGCGACGACGTGGAAGCGACGCTGCAGAGCGAATGCGTGCCGCTGCTGCTGCTGACGGCGCTTGCCGTGCTGGTCTACTTCGCGGTGTTCCACTCCCTGCGGGAGAACGCACGGGAGGCGGCACTGCGGGAAGAAAACCTGAAAATGCAGTCCGAGCGTGAACTGACCCTGGCAAGACTTTCCCTGATGGACGAATCCGTGCGTCAGATGAGCATCGTCCAGCATGACCGGCGGCATCTGGGGAACACGCTGCTGTCCCTTTTGGCCGAGGGCGAAACGGACAAGGCCGCCCAGCTCATCCGCCGCCAGAGCGAATCGCTGCCGCAGAAGCCCCGGAACTACTGCGAAAACGTGCCGGTTAACGCCGCCGTCTCCTACTATGCGGAGCAGGCGGCCCAGCGGGGCATCCGCTGCGACATCCGGCTGGACATTCCGGAGGCGCTGGACATCGACGAGCTCTCGCTGGCCATGGCGGTTTCCAATCTCATGGAAAACGCCGTTAACGCCGTATCGGCCCTGCCGGCAGAGCGGCGGGAACTGCGCTTCACCGCCGTGTATACAGGACAGCTCGTCATGGAGCTGTCGAACCCATACGAGGGCGCGGCGGTGCTGGGCGCGGACGGCCTGCCCGTCTCCCATACCCGGGGCCACGGGCGCGGAAGTCAGAGCGTGGCGGAGTTCGTGCGCCGCTGCGGCGGCGAGCTGGTGTACGAGACCGGCGGCGGGGCATTCACCGTGCGGGTGATGATCTGAAAAACAACAATAAGCGCAAAATCGGGTATTTTAAGCGCAATCCGGGCGCTCCCTTTCGGCTTCTGCTATTCTGGCGACAGAAAAGCAAAACGAGAGGGAGCGATTTTTTATGGGCAATCCTGCAAGACGCCGGGAGGACCGGGCGCTTTCCGCGCCGAACTCCGGCGGCAACGTCTGGCCCGGGCAGAGCTGCCCGGCTTTTGTCGCCCGCTGCGGCGCGGCGGAGAATACCTGCTGGTACTGCGTCTGCGCCGATTTCCACCTGGACCGGCCCCGGGCGCTGGACGTGGGCGTGTGCGAATGGCCTGACAAAGCCTGCGGCGCGGAAAAATCCAAACCGAATTTTTGAGAACGGAGGCGGCGAAATGCTGCGCATTGCAATCTGCGACGACCGTTCGGAACAGCTTGCGCTGATCCGCTCGGCGCTGCGCGCCTATTTTGACCCCCGCGGGGAAACGCCGGAGGTCTCCGTCTTCGATAACTCCCTGCTGTTTCTGGAAAATCTGGCGCAAACCGGCGGCTGGGACATCGTGCTGCTGGACATCTGTATGCCCGGCATTCTGGGCACGGACGCCGCCAGGGAAATCCGCCGGCGCCGGGACAAGACGGAGATCGTCTTCCTCACCACCTCCGACGAATACGCCGTGGACGCCTTCTCCCTCAAGGCCGCGCACTACCTTTTGAAGCCATTCACCCAGGCACAGTTTGACGAGGCTATGGATAGGGCCGCGGCGCGCTTCGAGAGCGGCGCGGTCAAGAACATCGTGGTGAAGCCGGAGGGCGGCAGCGCGCAGCTGGTGGATATCAGCGATATCCTGTATATCGAGAGTCAGGGACATATGCTCACGATTTATACCAAAACAGGCCCCCTGAGCGAGGGACGCCGCTCCCTCGGACGCTTTTTGGAGGAACTGGAAAAGTGTGAACCGGGGCAGTTTATCGCCCCCTACAAGGGCTATCTCGTCAACCAAAAGGCCATCACGGCCATCGAGCCGGAGCAGATTGTGCTTCGCGGCGGCGCGCGTATTCCCATCCCCAAGCGCTGCTTCCGTGAAATACAAAACCGCTATTTTGATTATATCTTTCCAAAGAACGGGGGAACGAAATGACGCCCTTTCTGCTGACGATCTTTGTGCTGAAATTTTTTATCCCCGGCCTGTTCTCCGTACTGTTCCGGGCGTTCGGACTGGGGTACCGGGACAAAAAGCGCCTTGCCGCGGGCCTTGCGGCCTACTGCGCGTACACGCTGGGACTGACCGCTGCGCTGATTCTGACGATGGGCTACGGCGAGTTTACCCACGTCGCGCCGCTGGTAATGACGGCGGGCAGCCTGTTGGTGCTTATCTTTACTACAGACAGCGTGGGGAAAACCATTTTTTTGCAGCTGACCCAGGGCTGCATGAGCACGATGATCTCGGTGATCCTGAATGAAATCCGCACCGTTTTTTCCCTGAGCTATCCCGCGCTGGTGGCGATGATCTGCGTGGTCTATCCGCTGGTTTTCTGGTTTGCACTGCGGTATTGGGCCAAGCCCCTGCGCTTTATGGCGGACAACATCCACGCGGAGCTGCCGACGCTGGCGGCGCTCCCCGTTTTGGTGACGGTCATCGTCAGCCTCCTGCCCACCTACCCGGCGCAGAGCTTCGCCAATCACCCAGTCTATATCACGGCCATGATGCTGGCGGTGGAGGCGGTGTACTTTCTCTTTCTCTATTCGTTCTATCGCAACCTGCTGAAAATCAGCAATCTGCTGAAGGGGGAAGCCAGGGCAAAGCTGCTGGAGGCGGAGATCCTCTCCTATCAGGAATCGCTGGAAACCGCCCGGCAGACCCGCCACGACCTGCGCCACCACAATGCGCTGGTGCTGGATTTTCTGGAAAACGGCGACGCCTCCGGCGCGATGGACTATCTGCGCCAGAACAACGACGCCCTTGCCGCGGCAAATCCGCTGCAATACTCCGCAAATCCCACCGCCAACGCCGTGCTGCGGGTCTATTCCCGTCAGGCTCAGGCCAACGGGATCGCCTTTGCCGCCGCTGCCGACTTCCCGGAGCGGCTTCCGCTGACCACGCCGGAGCTGGGCGCGCTGCTGTCCAATTTGCTGGAAAACGCGGTGGAGGCCTGCAAAAAGGCGGAGCCGTCCCGAAGAAGCATCGCCGTCCGGGCGGAGACGGATGAAACCGCCCTGCGGCTGGAGGTGCGCAACAGCGTTGCCGGCGCCGTCGCCTTTGCAGACGGGATGCCGGTTTCCGCCAGGCCCGGCGGCGGCACAGGCACAAAAAGCATCGCGCACATCGTTCAGGGCCGCGGCGGGATGCTCCGCTTCAAGCAGGAAGACGGGGAATTTGTCGCGCAGATCCTCCTGACGCTGTCCCAATAATACTCTTCTGAAAACACCTCCTGACGGGTTTGTCAAGAGGTGTTTTTTGCGTTCTGCTGTCGCGTCGTGCAAAATAACCGTTGTTTCGTGCGGGATTTTCCACAGAGGAGAAAGATTGTGCTACGTTGAGGGCAGAAAACGGGCAAAGGAGTGAGCCTATGACAGACGTCACCGACCACACCCGCGAGGTGGAAAAGCGCGTCGCGGCCATCCCGGTCCGCGCGCTGGACAGCTGCGCGTTTTTTACTCCTCGCGAATCGGCGCTGCTGCCCCGGCGGGAGTGCTGGTACTGCGTCCACGGGAAATTTGAGAAAAGTACCGACGACCCCCGGCAGGAGGGGTATTGCAAATTCAAAAAGTGAAGGAGAAAGCGATATGAAAAAGAGACTTTTGAGCGTTTTCCTGACATTGTGCATGCTCCTGACCCTGCTGCCGGTCACGGTGTCGGCGAGCACGACCACGGGCAATTTTATCGAAAACCCCGGCGGGGAAATTATGACAGGCGGCGATCAGCTTACCGCAAACGGCTGGAACGAAGACACCTCACCGGTGCGCGGCTTTAGCTATCCAGCGACGGATATGGGCGTTACCGGATACGGCGGCACCCATGTAATGGGCTTCTACTGCATGGGCATCCCCAGCAGCACCGCGTCCAGCTGCTACCAGACCTTTGATGTGACGAGCTACACGGCAGGCAGCAATGTGTCGTACACCTTCTCGGGTCTCATGACGGTCTCCGTACAGGGCACCGGAACCGGAACCGCCACCCTGAAAATTGAACAGCTGGACACAAACGGGAATGTCGTGTCCAGCGATTCTAAAACCGCTGCACAACCTGGGAATGCGCTGATATCGTACACGATGACCGGTACTGTCGTCTCCGGAGCCACACAGCTGCGTATTTCCATCGCGGCGGATCTGAACGCGCCATATGGCCAAAATAACGATGCTTTCGCAGCCTTCGATGATCTGTCCCTGACGCTGACCACCACGCCGCCGCTGACGATCACCGGCGGCACCGAGGGCACGGACTACACCTATACGGGCGGCGTGCTGACGGTCAAGACCGCGACGGCGCTGACCATTGCGAACATCACGCCGGCGACCGCCACCACGGACCGCGTCGAGGTCACCTCTGCAGCCGGTGCGAACCTCACGCTGGCCGGCGTAAATATCGACGTCAGCGGCACCAGCGGCGCGGCGGCGTTCAAGATCACCTCGGCCGCAGGCGCGGTGAACCTCACTCTCGCAGACGGCAGCGTGAACACCCTAAAAAGCGGTGCAAACTGCGCCGGCCTGCAAAAGGACAACACATCGCTGCTGACGATCAGCGGCGGGACAAGCGGCACCGGTGCTCTCCACGCCGTCGGCGGAAGCGGCGGCGCGGGCATCGGCGCAAACCCGGATAGTGCAAACGGCAGCTCCATGACCATTGCCGGCGGCAGCGTAATCACCGAAAGCGATGTCGCCGGCATCGGCGGCGGAAGCGACGGCGCAGCTGCTTTCAATGTTGTCATTGTCGGCGGCAACGTCAGCGGGACTGTCGGCGGCGGCAGCGCCTGTGCGCCGATCTACATCACCGTCAGCGGCGGCAGCGTAAATGCAGTACGCGCCGGTGAAATCCCGACAAACGGCAGCGGTACCGCGGTGCAGCTCTACACCCTGACGGTCAAAGATGAGAACGGCAGCGCCCTTGCCGACACGGCGGTGACGGCGCTGACCGCGACGCCCGCTCTCGGCTACGCCTACGGCCTGACGGGTGTCAAAACTGACGGGGACGGCAAACTGTACGTCTATCTTCCGGCGGGCAAGACCGCCGTGTCCGTCACGGCGGGCGGCGTGAACTATTCCGGCAGCGTGACTGACAATGCGGCAACACTGACACCCTCTCATATCCACTGCGTCTGCGGCGGCAGCGTGACGACCGGCGGCCATGCTCACAGCGCGAATATAACTTACCTTCCGCTTCCGGATTCCTACACCGGCGGACCGCTGGAGGGCAGCTATTATCTCACCGGGGACACTTCTCTTGCAAACACCCTGTACGTCGCGGCGGGCACAACGCTGAACCTCTGCCTCAGCGGCCACACGCTGACGGCGGCGGCAGCGTATGTTGCCAACGGTGGTCAAAATACTTACTCCGGCGTCATCAACAACCAAGGCACGCTGAATCTCTGCGACTGCACTTCCGAAACGAGCTACGGCCAGTGGGACAGCAGCTATTCAGCCTACACCATCAGCACAGCGAAGCCCGCGTCGGGCGACTGTGACACGCTGACCGGCGGCGTTGTCACCGGCTGGAGCAATGGTGATGGCGGCAGCGGCATCGCAAATTCCGGCACGCTGAATTTCTACGGCGGCAGCGTCGCCGGAAATCAGGGCGGCGGCGTGAGCAGCGGGTCCGACAGCGCCCTGACGCTCTACGGCGGCGTCATCGCCGGAAACCGGCTGACCGGTGTTCCCAATCCTGACGACACTTCCGGCGGCGGCGCCGGGATCTACGCGCAGGGCGCGGCAGTGACCATGTACGGCGGCCGCGTCAGCGGCAACACGGCACTTCCCGATCAAAACAACCATGGCGGCTACGGCGGCGGCGTATATGTGGGTCATTTCATGACCGGCACCAGCAGCTTCACCATGACAGGCGGCAGCATCACCGGCAACCGCGCATCTTCGACGGGCGGCGGCATCTGTTTTGACGGTTCCAGCAGCTTCACCATGACCGGCGGCAGCATTACCGGCAACAGCGCAATGGCGGGCGGCGGCATTTGTGCGTATAATACGCTTTCGCTTTCCGGCAATGTCAATATTTCCGGAAACGGCGCGGACGTCATCGGAGATAATCTTCTGCTGTTCTCCATGGAGGGAGTTGAACCCAAGGTTCAGATTTCCGCCGCGCTGACCAACACGACGCCCGTCGGCCTGTCTCTTTTGGGCGCAGACGAAGACGGGAATCCTGTTTACGCCGGCGGCGTGTTCACCGCGGGCACCGATGTGGCAAACAGCAGCTATCTCACCAATTTCACCTCCGACAGCGCGGATTTCGCCGTGCGCGCCGCAGCAGAAAACCAGCTCCGGCTCGCGCCGATCAGCGCGATTGAAAAAGCCGGCGCGACTTACGGCACCTTCACCGTCAAGTCGGGCGGGATCGAAGTGACGAAGGCGGCGGCGGGCGACACCGTCACCGTGACGCCTGCGGCGGACAGCGGCTACGCGCCCAGCGGAATTTCCGTCAGAAAGACAGGCGACGGTTCCACGGCCGTGACCGTTACAGACGGCGCGTTTACCATGCCGGCATACCCGGTCACCGTTACCGTGATCTTCAAAAGGGTATCCGCGGCGCCTGGTGCGCCCGTCATCGGAACCGGCGCAAACCATCCTACGGATACCGCCATCACCGTCAGCACCTTCGCGGGGCAGGAATATTATATTTCCACCAGCGCGGATGCCCCCGCAAGCTGGAGCGGCACGGGTTATTTCAAGGCAGTTGAGGCCGGCACCCACAGCTTTACGGGTCTGACGCCCGCCACAAAATACTACATCCACACCCGCACGGCGGAGACCGAGACCGACATGCCGTCGGAAAGCGCGAAAACCCAGCAGTACACGCAGCCGGCGGCTCCCGCCGCCAGCTGCGTGAACATCGACTACGCCAACGAAACCGTCAGCTTTGCTGGCACCCTTGAGGTCTATACCGCGCAGACCGGCGGCAGCCCGATCATCAGCGGCGGCAGCATCAGCAGCTGCATTTCCGCCGCCGGCAGCTCCGCCCAGACCGTCTATGTCCGCGTGAAGGCCGTTTCCGGCGGCGCGCCCGAATCCGAGTGGACGGCGGTCGCCATCCCGGCAAGACCGGCAAACGGCGCGGCGCTCACGGTGGATACGGCGGCCGAAACCGTCGCCGTCCCGGCGGGCTACAGCTATATAATCGGCAGCGGCAGCTCCGTCAGCGTTTCCGCGGACACGGCGGTCACTCTCGCTCCCGGCACGATGCTTACCTGCTGGAAAACCGCCGCGGTCAGCGCGTTTAAGAGTGCCGGCGCTTCTGTCACGGCTCCGGCGCGGCTTGCCGCGGTTGACTCCGCATCCTTCACGATAAACGCAATCGCCGAGAAACTGCCCACAACGGCGGGCATGCAGTACAGCGCGGACAGCGGAACGGCCTGGACGGACTGCACAGCCGACATGGCGCTCACCGCCTTCGGCTGGGACGGTACGGCGGCAAAGTCCGTGCAGGTACGCATGAAGGCAACCACCGGAGAAAGCGGCAATTATGCCAGCGACAGCATCGCCGTGACCATCCCGGTCCGCGCCGCCGCCCCCGCCGCCGAAAAGTCGGATGAAACGATTTCCGGCAAGCATGACGGAGCGGTCACCGGCGTCACTGCGCTCATGGAATACAGGAAATCCGGCGCGGCAGGCTGGACGGATACAACAGGCACAGCGGTTGAAGATCTGGAGCCGGGTACCTATTATGTACGCGTGAAAGCCGCGGGCAGCACGGTCTGCTCCTACGAAGCCGCGCTGACCATCGCCGCCGGGAGCAAACTGACGCTGACCTTCGACGCGCAGGGCGGGACGGCGGTCTCCGCCATCGAAGATCTCGGCTGGCACGACACGGTCGCGCCGCCCGATACCGCCCGCACCGGCTACACCTTCGGCGGCTGGTTCACCGGAGAAAACGGAGCAGGGACCCTGCTCAGCGCCTCCGCCCAAATTGAAGCCAACACCACTTATTACGCCAAATGGACGGCGAACACCTATACCGTGACCTTCCGCCCCAATTTCGCAGGCAGTACGGCTCAGCCCGCTGCCCAGACCCACACCTATGGCGCGGCGCTGACGCTGACGGCAAACGCCTTTGTCCGCACGGGTTATACCTTCTCCGGCTGGAACACCGCGGCGGACGGCAGCGGTACAGCCTATTCCGACCAGCAGAGCGCAAAAAATCTGCTCGCCGAACAGAACGCAAATCTCGACCTCTACGCCCAATGGACGGAGAATACCCGGCACATTCTTGCCGGCACCGTGACTGACGACGCTTCTCCCGCCGCTCTCGTATCCGGAGCAAACGTGATCCTGAAGCAGGGCGAGACAACTGTCGCTTCCACCGTCACCGACGCCGATGGGAAATTCTTATTCACCAATCTGCTGCCCGGCACCTACAATCTGGTGGCCGCAAAGGGCGGCAAGACCGTGACCATGCTCTGCGCGATAGAGAAGGCCGACAAGACCCAGACTTACACGCAGAACGTGACGCTGCCCACGGCAGTCTCCAACAGCAGCACGCTGATGGTCGCCAAGGACGAGAGCGTCAAGGAACTGCCTAAGATCGTGGTCGGCGGGCTGGACAAACTGGCTGAAGCCGAAAACGCCGACATCTACATGACTGTCACGCAGAAGGCCGCGGACAAGAACAATGCGGAGCAGAAGACCATTCTGGTGAGCGCCGACGGCCAAAGCGTAGGAATGTACCTGGACGTAACGTTAAAAAAGGGCAGCGACGCTCTTACAGAGGCCGACAGCGTATTGGAGATCGTGATTCCATACGAGTTTTCCGGCAAGAACAATGTGAATGTCTGGCGCTGCCACAACGGAAGCGCGGAGAAATTCACATCGCTCAAGGCCATGCCCGCCGCTCCCTACGCCGACATGACCTTCTTCGCGGACACGCATAGCGGTCTGCTATATATCTTTGCCGGTAAGTTCTCCACCTACGCCGTCAGCTGCACTTATGCCAGCACAGGCGCGTACGGCACGGGCTCGGACAGCGCGGCCGCCTACCCCGTGGACATCGACACCTCCAACATCAAAAACGGCACTGTCACGGTCTCGCCCGCCAGCGCCGCCGCAGGTACCGCGGTCATCCTCACGGCAAAGCCCGACGCGGGCTATAAGCCGGGCAAACCGACAGTGACCGACGGCAGCGGCAAAACGCTCGCCCTCACGGACAACGGCGACGGCACGTACAGTTTCACCATGCCGGGCGGCAGGGTAAGCGTCTCCGCCGCGTTTTTGAAGTCCGGAAGCCCGTTCGCCGACGTTCCGGAAACCGCGTATTACTTCGACGCCGTTCTCTGGGCCGCGGGCAAGGGCATTGCGCAGGGCAAGACCGGCACGCTCTTCGCCCCGGACGGGATCTGCACCAGAGCGCAGGCCGTGACCTTCCTCTGGCGGGCCATGGGCAGCCCGGAGCCGGCTGGCAAGACCAGCCCGTTTAACGATGTCTCCGCCGGCGCATACTATTATGAAGCGATCCTCTGGGCGGCGGAAAAAGGCATCGCCGCTGGCATCGGCGGCACGGCCTTCTCCCCCGACGGCACCGTCACCCGCGCCCAGGCCATGACCTTCCTCTGGCGCGCGGCGGGCAAGCCCGCCGCCGGCACGCCGAATCCGTTCAGCGATGTGCCCGCCGACGCCTATTACAGGGACGCGGTTATCTGGGCTGTCGCGCAGAAGATCACCGGCGGCACCGGCGCCGCCGCGTTCTATCCCGCTGACCCCTGCACCCGCGCGCAGATCGTGACCTTCCTCTGGCGCTGTCTCGGGAAATAATCAGATACCCAGACACCCGCGCATAGCTGAATGCGCCTTTTCCGCGTGCGCACCGGGCACCGGCTCATTTCCGCTTTCGTGACAGCGCATGGATAAAAGAAACCGCCTCCGCCGAACAATTTCGGCGGAGGCGGTAGTCTTTCTGTGTCGTGCGTGCTGCTCTTTGCGTGGGGCTGTAAAACCATTCCCGGGGGAATAAGCGCCTCAGGGTATGTGGCGGAGCCCCCCCGGAAACTGGGTCTGGCAAATAACAAGCTGAAAATATGATACGCTCCCCCACTGTAATTTCCGGTGCAGCGCCAGAGAAAGGTCACGGCCCGGGCTCTGGTGCAGGCGTCGGAGGAGGCAAAAGTTCCGGCGGCCTTGCCTGCGGCGGCGCCGTTATTCGCCGTCCAGGCAGCCGCGGTGTAATAGCAGCTGTCGGAAGACACATCCGCAAGGGGAGCCTGACAGACCTCCAGATGCGCCCTGGCCGCGGCGCGGGCGCGATTCTATATCTATGACCATATTAACAGCAAAAAGCCTTGATTTTTACAAAATCAAGGCTTTTCTGGAGCTGGATGAGAGATTCGAACTCTCGACCTCATGATTACGAAAATTGGAACGAAAGTCCGCCGGGCGCTTTTCGGGCCTCTTGGGGCCTTTCCGCCGGGTATCCGCTTGCTGTTTGGGCCTCTTTGCTCCATTGCTTCCGCACGCGCATTTCCCATTGTGGGTCAGAAAGTGGGTCAAAAAAGCGCTTCCCGTTAGCGACAACTCGCCGGCGGAAAGCGTTTTACTGTCTATACCTTGACTCTGATGCAGGCAGATGTCAACATCAGCCATCATCAAATTCTGCTCTGCCATAATCAAAGAAAACGCACCGGATAATGATAAGCAGAGCAAGTGAATACGGCAGCGAAGCGCCGCCATCCGTGAAAAAGGAGGTTTCTCAGATTGGCGGGTCACATATTTCGGGAATACTCAAAATACTGAGCTCGTGCATCTTTTGCATAGCTACGGCTAATGGGAACCTTCTCGCCGCTGCGAACTGTAAACTCGTCCTTCGTCATGGCCGCAATATGCTCTCTGTTTACCCAAAAGCTTTGGTGGCTGCGAACAAAAAGCGCAATGGCTTCCTTCCCGAGCAGCTGTGCCGGCGTCTGAGATATGAAATGCTCCCCCTCCTCACAGACGATCCGGGTCTTTCGCAGTCTGCGTTCAAAATACACGATGCTCTTAAGCGGCAGCGTCAGCGCGCTGCCGCTTTCTTTGATGAGAAGATGAGCCGGTGCGGCGGAGGCGCTCTCCACGGCCTTGAAAAGAGCAGCGCCAATTCGGCTCTCCACTTCCGATTTCAGCACGAAATAAATGTGCTGCGTTTCGCACACATCAGGAGCATAGGAAAGATAGCCGGTCAGGAAAACGATCCGGCATTCGGGAGCCAGTTCATTCAGCCGCTTTGCCAGCGCGATCCCGTCCATGCCGTCCATCTGAATGTCCAAAATCGCAATATCCGGCAGATAATCCCCGGCGTTCATGGCGCGGAGCAGCGCGTCCGCGCAGTCGAAGGTGTCGATCTCCGGCAGATAGTCCGACAGCGCACGGGAAGTCAGCTTTTGCGTATAATCCCGATGCAGTTTTTCATCGTCACATATTGCGACCAGCAGCATCTTACTTCATCTCCCTGAGCGTCAGTCTTGCACAGAACATACCGTCCCGCACGCCCGCGGAAAAATCCCCGTCGTATTTATTGGCAAGCTCACTGAGTATATGAAACCCTACACCGCGCGGCAGCTCCGGGATGCGGCGGCGCTTGGCGTCCACCTGTGGCAGTGCGGGATTTTCCGTATCGAAAAAGATAAAGCTGGACTTTTTCGACAGACTGAAGTACCTGAACGTTTTTAGTCGTTTCCACTCCGTTTTGATTACTCTTTAGACCTCTTTGGCTGCGCGTTTTCCATGTGCTCCGCCCCTGTCTGTGGCTGTTCGTGCGGTAAAACCCGTCGAGGCCCAGTTGTTTGCGGGTTTAGCACAGGCAAAAACAAGTCAAATGTGGGCAAAACGGTGTTTTCTTCTGAAAATATCGGAACAGCGTAAAAGTGAAATCGCCTCAGTTACAGGAATGCAGGCTCAAATTTTGCTTCGCGATAGACAAAGAAGAAACGCGGCGCCGGGTCATCACCGGCGTCGCGTTTGCTTTATGGAACTCTTTGCAGCTGCCTACTTTGAAAAGTATTGCTCTGTGTTTGCCAGCAGAATCGCAAATTCGCCCTTTGTGATCTCCAGCGGCCGAGCCACACCCTCATTCAGCTTGTTCTCCTCCACGAACGCCTGTGCCACACGGCAGCCGGGGTAATAGCCGTTGTCGTCCTTCAGGGACGACCAGTCCGCAACAAAGGCCGGATCAAAAATTTTCACCGCGATATAGCAGGCGTTCTGATAGGATACATATTGCTCGTCGCCCATTCCCCATGGCATAAAGTTGTGGTCGCTCTCGTGGGGGGCACCCTCCTCATTGGGCACGGCATGGGCATACTCCGCATCAAACCCGTACCAGTCGGAAAGCAGATCCTTTGCCAGTCCCACCGTCATATAGGCTTCCGTATCGTCAAAGCACCCGGCGTTTCCGTGTTTGGAGTAGAGATACTCCACCGATGCGGCCACCGCCTTTTCATCTGCTGCCATATTGTTGACATAGCCTTCATCCGTAAAGGGACTGTAGGTCAGCTTCTGATAGAGAAAAACGCCGCCTGCGATGAGCGCTGTCAGCAGCACACCAATGCCGACCCCTGCAAGAAAACGCCTTCTGGATTGGACTTCGGGGCGAGCGTTCAACAAGCCGCGCTTCACCTCGTCGGCATCCGCATAGCGATTTTTGGGATCAAAGGCTGTGCATCGGCGAAGCACCTTGGCAAGGGCGCGGTTTTCCACCTTAGGCAGGGCCGCCTCCGGGTCAGTCTCCCGTGTCAGAACCCAGCACAGCACCACGCCCAGCGAAAAGATGTCCGAGCGGCAGTCCGTCTGTGAAAAGCCGTACTGCTCCGGCGGAGCAAATGCCTGGGTGCCGAAGTATTCGGTGTCATTGGAGGCGGTGCTGTCATAGATCCGGGCAATGCCAAAGTCGATGAGGTTGACCTCCCCCTGATCGTTAATGATGACATTCTGCGGCTTCAGGTCGCGGTGGATGATGGGATGTTCCCGATGATGCAAAAACGTGAGAATATCGCAAAGCTGGGTGCCGTAAGAAATGATCTGCGCGGTGGTAATGGTGTTCTCCTGCACAAACTGCGCCAGCGACACGCCGGGACAATATTTCCGCACGACACAGCGCATCTGCTCATTTTCGAAAACACCGGCAAATTTGGGAATACCGGGATGCTCCAGATCCCGCGCAAGAAGATGGTCGGCGGTCGCAGCGCCCTGTTCCCGTGCATAGCACTTGGCGACATACAGGGTCTCACCGTCCCGCTGGCGGAGCAGAAGGGTTTCTCCCTGGGCATTTCTTCCGAGGCACTCAATGGGCTCGTAGGTCTGTAAAAGTTCGGCGGGGTAATGCTCTGCGTGAAATTGTGACAAAAATTCTGCGGCAAATTCACTGTTCATCTCTTGTTATCCCTCCCAATATCACAAGTCCAAGTTCCTCCAGCAAGCTCTGCGTATCCATAAACGATAATTTTTTGTACAGGGCAAAGAGAATGACTGCATCCCGCTCAATGCGCGGATAAAGCTGACTTTTTCCGGCAATTTGCAGCAGGCGCTGGGTCTCCGACTCGTTCAGGCCAAACCCCAACGCCAGCTGCACCACCTTGTCCCGGGACGGTTTGCGCGTACCGTTGAACAGTTGGTGGCCGAAGGTGCGCTCAATCCCGGCACGGAGGATGATGCGCTCCGGAATCTCTCCGCGCCCCCGGGCGAGCTGGATCAGGTGCTCGGAAAGAGCTGGGGAAGTCAGAGAATCCCGATTGGCGCTGAGGAAGGTTCGAATATCGGACGTCTGATTTAACCGCCTGAGAAGTGTGCTGGTACACAGTTTTTTCTCCATCTCGTCGCCCCCTGTTTATGGCCAGAATAGCATGAAAATACCGGTTGTACAACCAGCTTTTCTGGAATTTTATGCGAAAAGTGTGCCGTTTGCACACAGTAAAGTTTATCATGAAAAAAGTGGGAGTAGGTGTGCAGGCAGCACACCTATTGACGGTTTCTTTTTGCTATATTGAAAGTGAAAAATGCGAAACCGTGTCACCCAATACAGGAAGGAAACCGCATGACTATTTTGATTGCGCTTGCGCTCTTTGCCGCTGTCGCTTTGTATGTGATCTATTATCTCATGCGAAAGGATGCTTTTCAGGTTTTAGCGGTTCTTGCATCCGTTGTGGCAGTGCTTGCAATCATCCTGCGATTGGACGCAGCAGGCACAGTCTCCGGCGGCTATACCCACTATGTCAACGGGGTGGCTGTGACCTCGGGGCTTGTGGCGCTGGGAGAGAACTTTGCTCTCGTTTTGATTTTCGGCGCAGTTGCCGCACTGCTCTGTCGGGGAATTGCCATTTTCGTCGTGATTGCCATCGGCGGACTTTGCAGGCGCCCTGACGGAAAGCAGAAAGCCAGCGTACCGATGCTGGTGTTCTCCATTCTCGGCACGATGCTTGGACTTGGCGTTTTGGGCGGAGCCGTGGGCGGGATCACCCACGGGATGACCGTTACATCGTTTGTTCCTCCCCTGTGCGTTGGGGGTGTCCTGTTGGTTCTGAGCCTTTTGGAATCGTCACATTTATTCGGAAGAAGAAACACATGGAGGAGTGAACAGGAAAAGGCAGAGTTTAAAACCCGTACCGTCTGCTCCGGCTCCGGGCACGTTTACCACGAAACTGTTTAAGGGGGATTTACTATGAAAAAGAAATGGTTGAGTCTTTTATTGACATTCTGCATGCTGCTCAGCTTGCTGCCCACAGCAGCGGTGGCGGTGGGCGCCTTCGGCTTTTCCGATATGCCCGCGGAGGGCACTTGGTCCTATGACGCACTGACTTCCGCTGTGGAAAACGGTCTGCTGCAGGGCAATAACGGAAAGCTCATGCCCAAGGGCAACCTGACCCGGGCACAGCTGGCGGCGATCTTGAACCGTGCTTTCGGTGCGGTGTCCAAGGCGGATGTCAGTCGCTTTACCGACGTGAAAGCCACCGCATGGTACTATAACGGCATCGCCAAAGCTGTGCAGATGGGCACCTTCCAGGGCGGGGTGAACAACACCATGCGGCCCAACGATCCCATCTCCCGGCAGGAGGCGTTCACCGTGCTGGCCCGGGCCTTCAAGCTGGCGGACGGCAATGCGTCGGCGCTGGACGGTTTTGCGGACAAGGCCAGCGTCTCCGCCTATGCCCAGAGCCCTCTGGCCGCCATGGTGCAGGCAGGGTATGTGGGCGGTGCCGGCGGACGGCTGCTGCCCGTCTCACCCGTGACCCGGGAGCAGTTTGCTCAGGTGCTGTATAAAATGCTGAACACCTACATCCGGGCGGCGGGCACCTATACGGAAAGCGTCACCGGCAATGTGATGGTCAATACGCCGGACGTGGTTTTGAAGAATCTCTCCATCACCGGCGATCTCCTTTTGGGCGAAGGCGTGGGTGACGGCGACGTGACGCTGAACAACGTAAAGCTCACCGGGCGGCTGGTGGTGCGGGGCGGCGGAGAACACTCCATCGTGCTCACTAACAAAACCACCGTGGGCAGCGTCATTCTGGGCAAAACCGGCGACGGCGGCGTGCGTCTGCGGACGGAGGAAGGCTGCCGGGTCGAGGTAGTCCATGTGGACGACGGCAGGGACGACGTGATCCTGGAGGGCAGCTTCAACCAGGTGGAGATCGCCACCGACGCCCCCGTGGTGCTGAGCAAGGCCACCGTCACCGGCCTGACCATCGCGGCGGAGAACGCACGGGTGACCGCCGGAGCCGGGACCACCATCTCCGCCACACAGATCACCCCGGCAGCCGCCAGCACGGCGCTGACGGTGGAGAGCGGCGCCAAGATTGCCACAGTAGAATCCACCGCCACAGGTGTTACCATCGCCGGCGGCGGAACGGTAGCGCAGGCCACCGTCAGCGGCAATAACACCGCCGTCAATACCACAGGAACCAAAGTGACCGCCGCAGAGGGGGTCACTGGTGTCACCCAGAACGGCACTGAGGTGAAGCCCACTGTGCCCCCGACTACGACCACCACCGGCAGTGGCGGCGGTGGCGGAACCTCTGCGCCCACATCCATTACGGTAACCACCAGCGACCAGCTCATTGCTGCCATCAAGAATCCTCAGTATACGAAGATCTGGCTGGGCAGCCGCGACAGCACGCTTGACCAGAGCTTCACCATTCCCGGTGGGGAGAACTTGACCCTCGGGGCGTTCCGGGAACTGTATGTCATGCAGAACAGCTACGGCAATCCCACCAAGCTCACCATCGAGACCGGGGCCTCACTGCAAATCAACGGTTATCTGCTGGTGGACGGCTATGTGTGCAACAAGGGTACGCTGACCGTGGGTTCGGCAATGGAGATTGGAAATGAGGGCATCATTGAGAATCGAAGTTCCTTTACGGTCGGCTCCCCCTGCTTCCTTTATACCAATCGCGGCCTTGTGGTCAACGGGGGAACCTATGCCTGTAATGCCAGCGGCGACAAGATCATTCCCGGGACGGTGAAGGCGTATGCCGCATCGGCCACCCTGCCCACTGATGGAACGGCCACCCTGTTAACGGCGGATGTGGCTCTGACCGGCAATCAAACCCTGGCTGGCGACCTCTTTATCCCCATGGGCGTCACCGTGGCAACCGGGGCTCACACCCTCACGGTGAATGCCGATGTGCACCTTGCGGGAACCCTCGTTGCCGACGACGGCACGGTCGCGGTGAATTCCGGAAAAACCATCACCATCACCAGCGCCACCCAGAGCGGAAACGGCACACTGACACTGGGTGACACTGGCACCGGCACGCTGACCAACAACGGCAGCATCCGCCTGCTCCATGCCATGCTGTTCGCGCCGCGCGGCACCGTGACCAACAGCGGCGACATTTTCCTGCCCGTTTACGGCGGCGGCATCGTGGTGGGCGACATCGGCGGGACGCACGCCTACCTCAGTCAGGAGTATCTGGAGGTATCCGCGGAAGCGGAGCTGCAGCAGGCCATGGCGGACGGCGCGGCGGCAGAGATAACAGAAGATATCACCCTCAACAGCGATCTGACGGTAACCCGGCCCATGCAGATCGATAAAGACAAGACTCTCACCGTGGCGGCGGGCAAATCCCTGACGCTGACAGACGGCGCAGGCATGGTGCTGCTGGGCACGCTGGTCAATAACGGCACCTTCACCAACGGCGCCGACGGCGACGGCATTGTGGCGGACAGCTTGTCTGTCATCACCAACAGCGGAAACTTTAATAACAACAACCATCTGGGTATCTTTGAGGGTACCTTCACCAACAGCGGCACACTGAATATTAACTCCGTGCCCGGTCAGGAGAACGAGGGTGCGGCCCACATTATGCTGGTGGGCGGAACCTTTACCAACGCGACCGGCGGTACCGTAAACAACGAAAAGAACTTCTGGTGCTCCGGCTCCGAGGGGGAGCCTGGCAAGGAAACGACGATCTCCAATGCCGGAACCTTCAACAACGGTTCCATCAGTCTCTCCTCCAGCGACGCGCAGCTTTCCATGGAGGGCGGCAGCCTGACCAACACCGGCCGTTTCGTCAACAACGGCAATATTGACCTCAACGGCGTGGCGCTCTCCCACGGCGGAACCGGCGCAACCTTCCAGACCTACAATTCCAGCGGTTTGCAGCTCACCGGCGGCAGCTTTGACGTCAGCAGCGCAGCGGCAAATTCCTTCACCAACAACGGCTATATGAAGATTGTTGACAAATACGGCGATACCAACAGCATCTGCACGATTACGCTGGACTCTGGCAAACAAGCCTTCTCCAACAACTCCAACTGGCTGGACTACACGGCGGCGGTCTACTCGGATGCTGGTTTGACGGCTGCGGAAGCCGCCCAAAGCAGTAAGAAAACGACGCTGAGTACCAGCGAAAGCTACTACGGCACCTCCGTTTACAATCGTCTGGACTTCAAGGCAAGCTTCACCGTCTCATCCAGCAAAACACTCTCCGCTTTCGATATGTATTGGGTCGAGGGCGACTGGAGTTGGAATGATAACGAGGAGAAGGATGTCCTGACCCCCTACACCCTCACGGTAGCCAGCGGCAAAACGCTCACGGTTGGCCAAAAGTGCGCTCTGCACATCAGTGACGGCGCACTGGTGGTCAACGGAACGTTGATCGTTGCCGCACCCACGGATGAAGATGGACAGGACTACGTTGACGGCGGACGGGTGGAGATCTGGCCCGACGCCTCCTTCACCAACAGCGGCACGGTCACCAACAACGGCGAGTTCCTAATCCGCTATATCGAAGATGACAATATACCCGGAGCCTTTACCCGTAAAGCGGACAGCGTGACGCTTGGCACTGTCAGCGTCAATTCTGTGGAATATCTGGCCATTGTGCACACTGCCGCGGGCCTGAAAGCAGCCAATGTATCCACAAGTCCCGCCTTTGGCCGTCTGGAAATCAAGGACAACAGCAATCTGACACCGCCCGAAACCATGACCATCACCAAAAAGATATATATTGAGCCGGGCAGCGGCCTGGTTATCCCGCACGGGATGACGCTGACGCTGGGCAACGGCGAAACCGATTTGTGGTGTGACAATGACGGCGACGTCAGCGTTTATGGCGAACTGATCATAACGGACAGCTATCACTTTACAAACAGGAAGAAGCTGGAGATCGGCGCGGTCTCCGGCGGGGAAACCGCTACCATGACGGTCAGCGGTGAGCTGGAAAATCAGGGCGATATTATCATCTATTCCACCGGCACGCTGGATGCCAGCGGCGGTTCTTATAACGGCAACACGCCAACTGTCAATGGCAGCGGAACCTATACAGCGCCAGCCCCCACGACCTGACAACCGCACCTGAGAATCACCGAATCAAACGCAGCATAGAACAGGAAGGCCGGAGCGATCCGGCCTTCCTGTTTTCGTATTTCACTCTTTCCGCACGGATTCCTGCTCCACCACCGGCAGCACCATGTTTTCAATGGCGGCGCGGAGCTTTGGGTGGCGCACGACAAAGTGGATGGTGGGCGACTGGTTCTTGGAGAGCAGCACCCATTCGCCCTCCTTCATGGTGATCTGGATGTTGCGGAATGCCCGTTCCAAATTTGTTTTCACCGAATAGTTCGGATGCGCGGCGGCAAACTGCTCCGTCTGGCGCAGGTGAAGCGTGTATTCCTCATAGGTGTACAAAATATCCTTTTCATAAAACGCGCCGGTCAGCGACAGGGACGGCGGATAGGCCGCAAACTCCTCCGGACTGAGCGCGCACAGCGTATCCGCCACGGTGTGCGACCCAAGAAGCCGCTCCATCCGCTCACGCTCCGCCGCGGCATAGTCCGTGACCGTGCGGATCTCCGCTTCATCAAGACCGTTTCGCCGCAATATGGCAAGCAGCGTTCCCTCATCCAGCGTATAGATAGGGGGCACGGATAAAATTGACCGGAAAGAACCGGGCTTTGCGTTCTCCGCGTTTAAGAACGCCTCAAAAAGGCTCTTGTTCTCGGCACGGTAAATATTCATCAGCGGCTGCGCTTTTTGCAAAAGAAGCGCAGCTTTTTTTGTGAAGAAGGCCAGCTCGTCCTTCTTGTTGGTGAGGTAATACTTGCCCTCGCGGTGACCGCCCGCGATGCAGTCGCCGGTCAGTGCAGCCGCGCCGGAAACGTAGTTGAAATGATTGTAAACGGCGTTCTGGGGGTTTTTCAGATAGTACGGCGACACCTGCCCCGTCATATAGAGGGGAATCCAGCTCTCAAGACCCAGCATCATCTCATGGAACGGGCGGTCAAGATAATGCACCATGTTGATGTGCAGACCCTTTTTTAGGATCACGGCAAGGCCGAACATCCACTTTTTCGGGAACTCCTGGTCCTCCGCCATGTCGTCCATAGGCATATCGCTGCACATAAAAACCGGCTCGGAGGCATGGGACAGCACCGTGGTCTTGAAAAAATTCAACTCGCCGCGGCGCATCTCCGCAAGACCGTAATAGTTTCGGGAGATGGGCAGTGACAGCGGCAGGGACGGCACCTTCAGCTCGTCAAAATGGATGGAGCGGATATAGGCGTTTAAATCAAAATCGTCCAACTTTTCCAGGAAATGCCCCACATCGTCGGTCTTTTGCGCAGTGCCGGTACACAGCCAAAGGCCAATGGCGTCCGCGCAGGCGTCGGGCCGGGAGATCTCGCCCGCCGTGCAGCCCAAAAGCCCCGCCAGCAAGGCCGTGTCCGATTCCCGTCTGAAATGCTTCACCACATATTGGCCGACGCCCCGGCAAAAAGCGTCCGGGTCGGCGGGACGGCGCTGCCCGGTGCGAACGCGGGAGATGTAGGAGGCGTCGTAATTCAGCGCCCGGGCAAGCTCGCCGGGGGAGATATTCAGCGTTTCCATGAGGGCGCCGAGATTGTCGGAGAGATTTTCTGCTTCCGGCCCGGCTGCTTTTCCCAGCGCGGCGTTGAGCGCGGCGCATACCGTAACCACTGTCTCGCTGCCCGCCGAAAGCGCGCAGATACCCCGTGCGAGACTGGCGACCTGTTCACTACCCGGTGCAGGCGCGCGGTCGCCGGTGCGGTAGCGGCTGATGACGGCGGCGGACAGACCGGAGGAATCGGAAAGCTCCTTTGCGGTGCAGCCCAGACGCTCGATATATTCATTCAGCAGTTCGGAAAATGTCATGCCGTCACTCCTTCCCCTGCCGTTAGTATACCATTTATGCGCGCGCAAACAAATCAGTTCAGTAAATTTTTGTTGCCGGACTTGTCATT
>Ga0183095_10274_pt4 | contig 108108 bp, 84 predicted proteins | sample BioMet4_FD_130346 | JGI IMG/M metagenome (GOLD analysis project Ga0183095, IMG submission 130346) | Microbial communities from bioreactor (seeded with sewage sludge) at LBNL, California, USA - Biofuel metagenome 4 (v2) (version 3) | ecosystem: Engineered > Bioreactor > Anaerobic > Unclassified ...
TGTATAGTTATATCCACAATCATGGCATTTGTAGCGTTGACGTCCACAAACTATGCCATTCTTTTTGTGAGTGGAACTATTACACCTTGGGCAGTTCATATAGAAATATAGGTTCTCATAATATATAACTATAGTTAATTACCAAAGCCAAAAATTGATAGGAGATTCTACAGAGCCTTAATGATTACCTAAAAATGAAAAGATATTTGAGGTCAAAACTATTTGAGGTCAAAACTGTACTTATAAACTCTAAGCCCATTACTTCTACCCGGTTCCTTACAAACCAGACTGCGGCTAAGAGAGCAAATGTTTTGGTCAGGTGTACACAGTTTTCCTGAGAAAAATGTGCACATAATCTCAACTCTGATCATGCTCATGTCTGAGTCCTGATCATGCTCGTGTCTCAGTCCTGACCGCGCATATGTCTTAATCCTGATCGTGCTCGTTATACAAGCTTCCAGGAAAAGAAGCGGCTCTCTGGGTATTTGTGTCCTTCCTTTGCCGCTATTCTTTTCCTGGACTATTCCTGACTGGAACCAGCTTGAAAATATCCCTTTTTCTAAACATGCACCGAACAGAAAGCCAATTGATTAATAAAATTTATCAATTTCGTGCTTTACGTCCTCGATAGAGAACTTTTGCCTTACAAGAGGTTCTTCCTGAATCGTCGGCATTCCTTCTTCAAGCGTCTCTCTTTCACTTTTATAGAAAATGCCGTTAGGAATCTTATCTCCCCATTCCAGAGACCTTTCGAAAGCTTTTAAGCGGTTATATGGGTCATATTCTTCTTCGAGTCTATAGACCCTGTCTCGGTACCACCTGAAAGTGTTTATCTTGTTAAAGGTAACACAGGGCTGAAGGATATCAAGAAGGGAAAAACCTTTGTGTGATATGGCAGCCTTCATAAGCTCTTTCAGATAACCTGGATCTCCTGCAAAACCTCTGGCTACGAAACTGCAGTCCTGCGAAATTGCCAGAGCAAGTGGGTTCAATGGCTCTTCAAGGACACCATAAGGCTGGATTTTGGTGCGAGTTCCCTGAGCCGTGGTAGGAGATGCCTGTCCTTTTGTCAGTCCGTAAATCTGGTTGTCGTGCACTAGCAGGGTAATATTCGGGTTACGGCGAATTGCGTGAAGGAAATGGTTTCCGCCCTCTCCATAACAGTCCCCATCCCCTGCAACTGCTATTACGTGCAAAGAGTGATTGGCAAGTTTTGCAGCCGTAGCTACGGGCAGGGTCCTTCCATGAAGCCCATTAAACGTATGGCATTTCATATAATGAGGCAGTTTTCCAGACTGTCCTATCCCCGAAACCATAAGCACTTTCCAGGGCTCAATTCCAAGTTCTACAAGTGCCTCTTTGACAGTCGAAAGGATATTGAAATTTCCGCATCCCGGACACCAGGCAGGAACCTGTCCCTTATAATCTTCAGATGTAGGCATGCAATTCCTCCTTCAGATTTTCGATTGTAAAAGGCCTTCCATCATACCTGAGAATCTGATGGGAAAATTCAAACCCTGTTTCGGCTCTCATTAGTTTTGCAAACTGTCCGGTAGCACTGTTTTCTATACAGATGGTAAGATCAGCATTTTCAAGAAGTTCAATATAATCAAACTTATCCCGTTCCGGAAGAGGATAGACCTGGCTGAAGTGCATCATCGCAACCTTGTGGTCCTTAGAAATAGTATCGACCACCTCTTTTATCACACCATAAGTAGAGCCACGCCCTACAAGCACGATTTTTGGAGAAGAATCACCATAAAGAAGCGGTGGTTCAATCTCTTTCTTTATAAGAGGCAATTTATTCAATAACCTTTTCTGGACCATTTTGATCCGGGTCTCGGAATCTTCTATGATGTGCCCCTCCTCGTCATGTTCGTCGCTATCCGCTACAACGAGGTGTTTTCCGGCTTCTCCGGGGACTGCAAGAAGAGAAATTCCTGTACTGGAATATTTAAAACGTTTATAAACTTCAACACCTTCAAGGTCTTTTTCTCTCAGCCGATAATCATTGTAAATTATATTCTCAAGGTCGAATTTTTCATATGTCCACTCGGTATCCACAAGATACTGGTCTGACTGGATGAACACAGGGATCTGGTACTTTTCCGCAAGCTCAAAAGCCTTGTTAGTAAGGTAAAAAGCCTGTTTTGGGTCTCCCGGTTCAAAAATCACTCTTGGAAACTCTCCATGTGCTGCATAAAGGACAAAAAGCAAGTCTGCCTGTTCCGTGCGTGTAGGCAAACCTGTTGCAGGCCCTGGGCGCTGCATTTCCGCAATGACGATAGGAGTTTCGGTCATTCCTGCAAGAGAAAGGCCTTCTACCATCAGGGCAAATCCTCCTCCAGACGTTCCGGTCATTGCTCTTACGCCTGCAAAAGAAGCTCCTATAGCCATATTAATGGCTGAAATCTCGTCTTCAACCTGTTCAACGACCAGGTTGTACTCTTCTGCTCTAGAAGCCATATAGTTTAGAATCCCTGTTGAAGGCGTCATAGGGTAACCTGAATAAAATTTACAGCCTGACATAAGGGCTCCCATTCCGATTGCATTAACCCCGTCAATAAGCATGAGTCTTCTGTTTTCAGGTTCGCGGATTTCGGGAGCTTCGCAACGGGAACAATTTTTACGAGCATAATTATATCCCGCTTCTGCGCAGGCTATATTCCCCTGGATTACTTCTTCCCCTTTTTTCTCGAAAGCTTTTCTTAGAACATTCCTGAAGGTTTCAAGCCCAAGATCAAGTATTCCAAGTGCCGCTCCGGTAGCTACAGTATTTGCCATCACACTTTTTTTTCCTATATCAAGGGCTATTTTTTTGAACGGGATATCTATGAACTCGGGTTCTTCAAATTTCTTTTTGGTAATTTCGGAATCATAAAGAATAAATCCTTCATCCCGCACGCTTTTTCTATGAATTTCTATAGTGTCCAGGTCAAGAGCCAGGAGGATATCAACCATATCTCTTGAGGCAGAGATCTCCTTTTCAGAAAAGCGAATTTGATAAAAATTGTGCCCACCACGTACCCTGGACATATAATCCTGGTGAGTAAATACGTGAAATCCTATCTTGGAAAAGACCTGTGCAAGAGCTCCACCTATGGTCTGCAGCCCCTGTCCGGCCTCTCCTCCTACTCGAAGTGTGTACTCCAAATATTTTACCCCCAAATATTTTTTATCTTTTAATTTTGGTTCGATTGTTCGAATAAGTTCAAGTCACTAATACGAAATCTAATACAAAACTTGTTTGAGCAGTTTTACAACGATTGCAGCAAAACAGAGATTCTTTACCAACTTCCTTTTTTATGTCGTTATTAACTCTGTTTAACTGCCTTCTTTTTTCAGCTCCCTGAATAATAGTTATTATTAAGTATTAAATATTCTTGTAACTTGACTATTTTCGAAAAGACTTCGTCCTTAAGGCAATCTTAGAATTGACAGAAGGCCATAGATACATAGATATACACGGTGAACGGTTCCCTGATTAGTAGGTGAACGACTGGTCCCCTGACAAGCGAAAGGCATGAGGTCTATGTTCTTATAGAATCCGTCTGGATACTTCGAGATTATAGACTTATTGTGAATTTTCAACATGCATTACTGACTTTTCGGATAGGCTTTTAGCCATAACTGATTTTTAGGTCTACTTAGTTTAGTTTCGTATGTAGTACAGACTCAGATGCCATCAGACGATTACTTCGTACCAGAAAAACTTATTATAAAAGAGACAAAATAGTACAAATCTCTGCATACAATGATAACATATGATCGAAGATAATGTAAAAGAACTTTTAAAAGTGATGCCCTCTGACGTAACACTTGTCGCCGCAGTAAAATACGCGTCAAAAATACAAATAGACGAAGCCATAAAAGTAGGTGTTACAGACATCGGCTTCAATCATTATCAACAGATGAAAGATTTGGCCCCCTATTTTCCACCTGAGATAAAAACCCACTTCATCGGCACACTTCAGTTAAACAAGGCAAAAAAAGTAGTAAACCTAAATCCCTACTTGATAGAAAGTGTTGATTCATACGAACTTGCCGAAAAGATAAACAATGCAGCAAAAGAAAAAAAAAGAATCCAGAAAATCCTCATACAAGTGAAGACAGACGAAAAAAAACACACCGGATTAGAGCCCGGTGACCTCTTAAAGCTTATAGACCAAATCTCAACCCTCGAATACTTAAGTTTTGAAGGCCTGATGACAATCCCACCAAAAAACGAAGACCCCGAAGATTCAAGAAAATACTTCAAAGAATTAAAAGACTTAAAAGACAAAGCAGAGAAGCATTTAAAAAAACATCTTCAGTATCTATCAATGGGAATGACAGACGATTATCAAATAGCAATAGAAGAAGGCGCAAGCATTGTCCGTATCGGTAGAAAAATTTTCAATGTATTATGATAACGTAGAATCATTCTAATTTTCTACAAAATTTTGGTACGCTTTCTGTAAAACCATAATTTGGAAATGAGACCAACCTCATCCCGTATTCAGCGTAGCTAACACAATATCTTCGATGACGAAAAAAGATGTTTTTCAGGCATAGGGGTCCCGCAGTGCCTGATTGACTCTGAAAGAGTTGTCAGATTTCTTTTTAAAATTCATCTGAAAACTTCCCTCCACGCCCGCATGCTCACGAAGTGAGCAGATATCGGGCGGTCGCTGGCAAAAAAGAAGAAAAATCGAATCAGTAGTTGCCATAAAACGCGTTTTATTATTAGAAATGAGGAGTCATGAAGGTAGACCTATTTGCTGAAGAGAAAGGCAACAATTTGATTTTATACAGGTTTATAGCAAAAGCTCTGTCTTTTTCTGATTTAGGCAAAAATGTTCTCAAATTAGTAGCTAAAATAGCTAAAGTGCAGGGTTTCATCACAAAAACCACTGCATTTCTCAACCCCACGGAAAATCCGATTATAAGATCGTTTTATATTTAGCGCGTGCATATGATGTGCATAAGGAATGCATATGATACAAGCTAGAGTTAAAATATCAGACAGGGCAAACCAGGTTCTAAATATTGTTAAAGCCAAATATAATCTAAAGGACAAGAGTGCAGCTCTCGACTTAGTTGTATCTCAATATGAAGAGAAAATACTTGAGCCTCAATACAGTTCTGAGTTCATAAAGAAAATGCTTGATTCGGAAAATGATGAGGTAATCGGGCCATTTGAAAATGCCGATGAACTAAAAGCATACATCAAAAGCTTGCCTGATGAGGATGAGTAAGCTTGTACAAATTATTAATCAAAGGAAAACTTTCAAAAGAGCTGAGTAAGTTAAACAAAAAAAATCATGTACTGTTTGAAGCAGTATTCAAAAAAGCTGATGAAATTTGCATTAATCCTCAGCATTACAAAAATCTCAACTATCCTTTGAATAATTACAAGTGAGTACACATTGATTCTAACTTCGTGCTATGTTTTTCTGTTGATGATATCAACGAACTCACTCATTTCAGGCCCCACTTCTTCCTGAACTCGAGCTTCTGCTGGCTGTTCATCCAGTGGCTGCCGTCACAGTAGGGCTTGTTCTCTGACTTCCCGCAGCGGCAGAGGGTTACTCTGTTCCGGGATTCGTACATGCTGCCATCTGAAGATTCAATGGGGATACCACCTCGAACCCAGAGAGGGCCTTCACAACCTTTTTGTTTGTCGTGAACCAGTACAATAGATGGTTCAAATTCTTTTTCAAAGGGTTTGCCTGTCTTCTTATCCCACAGGACCAGCCGTCCCGACGGGCAGATCATGGCTTCCTCTATGGCGGTTTGTCTGGCTTCCGGGTCATCTGATTTTTGTACGAGATTCCTTATTCCGCCAGACCGCTGGCAGAAACGGGAATGATCGCAGAGCTCGTGAGCATCGGTGAGTTTTAGATCAGGACCTTCAAACGTTTCCGCTTTTTCCAGGTAAGGCTTTCTGCTGGCTGTTTCGCTACCGTCAAAACCGATCTTGCGGTGGGTCCCATCACAGAAGGGCTTATTTTCGGATGAGCCACAGCGGCATAAAATATAGGCTTCCCGTTGAGGGTATTCCTTTATATCAATTAATTCTCTTGTGTGGCCGGCGTCATCGGTGACAATTACCTGTTCTAAAAGCGGCACTCCACCTGTAACCCGATAAGGTCCATCTTTGATTATCTTAATCCTCATTTCTTTCTCATTGACTGCCATAATCATAATCCCCATTACCTCTTATAATGCAGTACTGGATGTTTAGTCTGATTGTTCACCTCTTTGATTATTTCTATTTTTTCCGATTCATACTGTCTCCAATAAGAGAGCATGTAATAGGATTGATCAAATCCTCAACCAGGCAATAAGATGGTTACTGCTGCGGACATATTCGATAGCTATCAGCTCAACTGGGGGTTTCAAGACTAAGGGAGAGTAATCAGAGACAGACGATGATTACGGATTTCTAAATATCACTTCTCCACTGGAGATAAAATAAGGTTTATCAAGTCTAAGGGTGCTGGGTGAAATAAAAAATCTTTTAACTTTTTAAAACATATATAGAAACGTGAACAATGAAAGTGCAATCATTGGCTCTGGTACGGGAGAAGCAGTAGTAGGAAAAGCAGTAGTAGTTTCGAGTCATGTTGTAACATTATATGGGATACCGGTTGTTTACATTGTCATTGTAGCATTATTTGTATTATTTGGTTTATATTTACACTGTAGGATGACAAGAAAAGAAAGACACTGTATGAGTAAATCGAGTTACTTAAAATTGTTTTTTGCTTTGTTTATCCCGCTATTCTTATATAATTTGTACAATATTTATAATAGTTCATGGTTTTTCAATCCCTATACCAAATCATGGTGTAATAATTTCTGGTTTACCAATCCTATTTTTTTTATTATAAGTGCAAGTGTTGCATCTATATGGGAATCTATCTTTCCGTATTTATTCATAACTCTGAGTATATTAGTAATAAACTGCTATCGTAAACCAGATTAGAGAGAGTCTTAAAATTAAACTTTTATTGCAAAAATATTTGTTTAGTCTGTCATACACGGATATAACGCTAATAATTTCAACGGTGAAAAATAGGAGTTTTAGGTGTAAAGACCCCGCAGCGCCTTATTAACTCTGAAGGAGTTATCAAATCTCTTTTTAATTAACAATCTGAAAACTTCCCTCCACGTCCGCATGCTCACGAAGGGAGCAGATATTGGGCGGGTGCTGGCAAAGAATAAGATCATTAAGAGAGACTAAATAGTTAAAAATTGAAAGAGATTTCTATACGCTGTCCAAAGTTCAGAAACTATGCCATCTCTTACTCCATTCAGCCATAGAAAGTAAAACACTTCTAAGATCCTTACCTTTTTCTGTTAGGGAATATTCTACTTTTATAGGCATTGTGTTCTCAACATTTCTTTCTATAATACCATATAGCACAAGATCCTTGAGCTTTGAAGACAGCGTTTTGGAGCTTATTGGCTTCAGAGACTTTAGTAAATCGTTGAATCGCAAAGGACCATTTGAGAGATAAAATTCTCTTATTAATAATAGAGTCCACTTGTTCCCGATCAATGTGATTGTTTTTTCGATTGGACATGGGATATTCATTAAATCTTCTGGATAATGAAGCATGATAGATTACCTCAAGGTTATCTGATTCCGTTATTGAAACTTCGGATTTATATACTTTCCTTTGTATATCTGGTGTACTTAGTAAAGTGCGAATAATAAATTAAATCTGATTAGATGTGAAAAAGATAAAAATGATTTTTGCAAAAGGATATATTTTTACAAAAGTGATGAGGGCTATTATTCAGGTAAAAAATGAGATTGGAGGAAAAAACAATGAAAATTGAACGTCTATTACTTGTGCAGAAAAATGAAAAGACAATTCCAGCGGTGAAAATCGTTCCTTTGCAGCCAGTTGGCAGCGTGGTTTTAGTGCACGGTTACGGAGGCTGTAAAGAAGAAGATCTGGGATTGGCTTGGCGCATAGCCGAAAAAGGTCTGGTAGTATGCGCTATAGACCTATGCGGTCATGGCGAGAATCTCTCGTTCTTGCACAAAGATATGCTGGTCGAACTGGAAACAGCTATAGAACACTGTCGGCAATACGGGAAAGTAGCTACCATCGGCCATTCACTTGGAGGACGTCTGTCACTTTTAAGTAGTGCTGATTTTGTTATTGGTATATCACCTGCTCTAAATACAAAATATAGTGAAACAACCTGCGATAATCTTGAAACTTTCAGAAGCTATCGTGTGAGAGAAAAGTCCTTCAATTCTTTTATAAAAATTATAGGCCAACTGCCAGTATGGCAGCCCGATACAGCCCAGCCAACTTTAATTCTATTTGGAACCCGGGATATTCCAGAAGTCGTTCAAGACTGTCGGAAACTCCAGGCTCAGGGATTTCAGGTGCAGGAAATCGATGCGGCTTTTCATAACGATATTTATTTGCATGAAGAAACGTTTAGAGCAATAAATAAACAGTTAAAACTGTGGTTTAAGTGAAGAAATAACGGTGTGTCAACTCCACGCCCGCATGCTCACGAAGGGAGCAGATATCGAGCGGTCGCTGGCAATCGCGAACTTGGGAATAAGAAAGAGTGAAATACTAAACAAGGCTATGGGAAAGCATAAACCTAATCATAAAAGAGTATATAGGAACTTGCACAATCTCTTCTAGTTCCTGCGGTTGCTTAATTATTATGTTTGCTGCGGAATTTTGTACTTTTGGAATTTTGAGTTTATTTTGTAATAAGTTGATATTATTTTCTTTGTGAAGGTAAGAAAAATGAGACTCTATAGATTATTGCTTTTCATGTTCATCTGATTTTTTATTCACTATTTCAAACATGTCTGATATGAATTTGTCAGTAGATTCACCCAATTCTTTATCAAGTTTTTTAGCTATTATAGTTATTTCGTCATCTTTTTCCCAATCATGTACCCATTCTAATGGTGGAATTATTTTGCCTTCTTTTTCCGCAATTTCTCTTTTATGGTTTTCTTTTTCTGTAATAAAAAAGGAGAGAGAAAATAAAATATTTTTAATTTGTAGAAGCATATACAATGTAGATTTAAAAAAATCTTGAATATCCATATGATAATTAGAGTTTTCAACCCCACCAATATCATGCAATATGAAATATCTATGAGCAATAAGATTTCGTATTTCCTTAATTTTTGTAAATTCCTCTTTTTCTATTTCTTTCTTAATGCTAAACAATGCTACTATGTTTTTATTATATTCTTCTTTCTCCATTAAATTGCCTTTAATTGTTAGAATACTTTTACCATCCCAAAAAGAAACATTTTCGTCTTTCAAACCTAATTCTTCATAGTCATTAATAAGAAAAGCTACTTTATCATATATGTTGAACGCAATTAAAAAAGCAGCTTTGAGAATTTCTACGTTCAAATAATAATTTAAGCTATAATCACTTTCGTACCTCGGATTATTCATAAATAAAAAATCTGGATGTCTATATTGTGCTAATGTTAGGAAAAATCTAGCTGTTTTATAATCATCAATAAGACAATACCATTTTTTGAAGAACTTATATGGTCTTATCTGATCATTTATACTACTTATAAAACTTATATTTATTATATCAGAGTTACTGCACCCACAATTATTACAATCAAAGTGAGTATTCAAAAATAAGTTATGCATTTCACAAAAATTAAAATAAAAATCTTTAAAACTTCCGGGTTGTTTCGAATATACATTAAAGCGTTCTTCAACTATTGTTCTTTTCTTTGGCAATTGCTCTTTCAAAGTTGTTTCCAGATCTATTAATACTTTGTTTTGTTGAATGAAGTCATTTACAAGTTTTTTATAAAAATCATTGATTTCAAATGAAGGATATAATTTTAACTCTATCGCGAGGTAAATCATTGAGTCTCTATAAAGCTTCGTTTTATCTTTTTTATTTTCTACTAGCCTAGAAAGAGTCCAACAACATATGCCTCTGTTTCCCCAAGCGTTGTAATGTTGAGGATTCAATAGAACGGCTCTATCATAACAGTAAAGAGCTTCAAAATGTCTTCCTAAATAATCTAACGTATTTCCTTTATTTATCCAAACAGCCGGTTGATCTTCACAAGTTGATAAAGATTCTTGGAACCATCTCTTTGCTTTTTCTAAATCATTTATAATTTCTGGATTTAGTTTACCTTCTGCTTCCAAATCGTTTTTTGCGAGTTGATAATAAGCATTACCAAGATTCATTGAATAACTTTTTTTGTTTTCTGGATCTTTTTCAATGATCGCTTTAAGGTGATCTATGGCCTCAAAAATATTTTTTCTGGTTTTTGGATCTCCGTTCCAAGAATCAATTAAAACACTGGCTTTTAAATTACGGGCAGAGATAATATTTTTGTCGAAACTTAATACTTTATTTATTTTCAACAATGCTTTTTCATACTCTCCAGCATTACAGTAATTATATGCTTCAATATAATCAGCTTTCCAAGGTTCATTATCAATATTCATTTATTAATCATTTTTTAAAAGATACATATAAAATTTATTATTTTATGCACTGTGTAGTTTGCGTGAGTTGACTTCAAACTGACTTTAAAGCTTACTGAAATTTATCTCAATCTTCCACAGGCTTATACAGAATCCATCTGAAAACTTCCCTTCAAGCCTGCATGCTCATGAAGTGAGCAGATATCTGGTGACTACGGGTAAAAAGAAGAAAGTTTTTTGTGGAGATATCGCTCAGTAGATAACTCCACCGAACCTTGTTATTCTTAATGAATCTCTCAGATACAAATATAGACCGGGATATATTTACAATAACATAATGACAAATACGGAAAATAGATCAATAATTTTGTGTTACAATAAACACAGTGGAACCTATGATGCAAATTTCGGGATTCTATTGGCTTTAGACAAAATGATTCCTGAATTGCAAAAAAAGGGTTTTGTAACAGTAGATAACTTATTGGCTACTGAAAATTACGTAATCCAAGATAAAAATAGTTGCTATTTCTACTATCCCGAAGTCGAAATGTGGATATAGATAAATTGATTATTCCTTTCAGTATAATGGTTTAGAATACAAAAAGGAAAAAGCAAAGAATAGTGTTACTTTTTTGCTGCACACTCCTACAAAGATTCTCAAGGAAAGATTTTCTGTATGATAAGCAGTATGATGCCTCCAACTACTGTAATAATAATACCTGCAATAATTTGATGTTCGGGGAGCGATTTTAAGACTCTGAAATATTTATTTTGTTTGGAGATACTGAGATTTATTTTCGGTTCAATCAACAACTTGAATTCTGATTCTTGATTTGCATTTGTTCTTAGAAAAAAATTAGTTTCAGTATCTGTGTATGAAGCTATTTTACTCATATAAAGATCCATTTGTTTTTTAGTAGAAAAGTTCTTAACCATTAATTCATTAGAAAGAAAAGAAGAAAAATTCTCAACCATTAATTCATTAGAATAAAAAGAAGAAAAATTCTCAACCATTAATTCATTAGAATAAAAAGAAGAAAAATTCTCAACCATTAATTCATTAGAATGAAAAGAAGAAAAATTCTCAACCATTAATTCATTAGAATAAAAAGAAGAAAAATTCTCAACCATTAATTCATTAGAATGAAAAGAAGAAAAATTCTCAACCATTAATTCATTAGAATGAAAAGAAGAAAAATTCTCAGCCGTTAATTCATTAGAATGAAGAAAAGAAAAATTCTCAGCCATTAGTTCACTAAAAAATAGAGTGAAAAAACATTTCTCATTATCATCTGGTATATCATTTGACATAATTCATGTATCCCTCATCATGGGTCAGTTCTATAATTGAAGTATCAATCACAATAATATAATTATATTATAAAAGTATATAAATATTTTCTTTAAATGTTTCATATATGTAACTGCAACAAAAGAAATTAAAAAATCGAAATAACTTTGGATAAAAAATAGTAAAGGAATAAACTACAGAACCAACCAAAATTTTACAGAAATTTCGAGACGCTTTCAGTGGAATCATAACTTGGAGATGAAAACCTGCTCCACCCCCAATTCACGCGAATAATTTTGACAATAAAAGAGGCTCTTCGTTGTTTTGTGTGGATATCCTCATAATATTCTCATAAAAACCAATGCGGTCTTGAATTAAAAATCATCTTATCCATAGGGAATGACGAAGAGCCAAAAAAGATAAGTTTCAGGCATAAGGGTCCCTTAACGCCTTATTAACCCCAAAATTCCTGCGCTCCTCGAGCGTCCTCCGGTTCTTATCGATCTTCTCCTTTGCAAGCTTCATGACAAGCCCAAGACCGGGCTTGACTTCTTCGATAGGCTTTGTCTCGAACATATATACGACGACTGCCCTCGATTTGACAGATTGTCGCAGGCACGACAATTGACCAGTTTCTACCTAATACAAAATAGAATCGCAACAAATATTTTGAAGAAAAACATGTAAAAACTAGGCTTGGAGTGACCATGAGACAATTTCTAGTAGCTATAACAAAAGAAGATGACTTCTTTATTTCAAGATGTCCTGAACTCAATGTGACTTCTCAGGGTAAGACCCTTGAAGAAGCCGAAAAAAAGATTAAAAAAACTATAGAACTGTACATTGAGAGCTTCGGGACTGAAGACCTTCCGCAACAAGTTTCTAAACCTTATCTGACCTTTGTGGAAATTGCCCATGTCTAAATTGCCAGTTATATCCTGTATTGTTTAGCATGAACTCAAAGAAAACCAAGGACAGAAAATAGTAAAAAGTCTTGAGATAAAGTTTTCAATTGATTGGATCAAGATCAAATCCAGTTTCTTCAGGAGTTACTGCTTCAATATCTTCTATTCGAACGAAATGTTTTTTGTTTCTGGTTACTATTCTATTTATGCCCAGAGAAAGGGCTGTTGCTGCAATCAGGCAGTCATTTAACTCAATTCTCTTTCCATTTCTGATTAGATCAGCATAAATTTTTCCTGCATCTATTGCTATTCTCGAATCTAGATCTATTACTTCTACAATATTAAGTAGTTCAAGTGTTTTTTCAAGGGCGTCCCAGGACCTTGAAAGATGCGCGCCGACACTTAGTTCAGCGGCGGTAATCGATGACGTGTAGCCCGAATATTCATCTCCCATACGTTCTAGAAAGTTTCTGGAAGACGGGATGTACTCTTTTCGAAGGCAGTCAACAAATATCGAAGTATCTACAAAAAACTTCATTCTATCCAGTCCAGACGTGAAGATTTCCGCAGCTGGTCAACAAACTCTTCGCTCTCGACATCGTAACCCCAGGCCCCACAGGCCGATTCTACAAGTTCCTTTGAGCTTCTTCCTTCTTTTTTTCTAACCATGTTGAGGATAGAATGAATTTCCCTATCGAGCTCAATAAGTCGCTTCTCGATGTCTGCTGTTGATTCCATAAATATCAATTTAGTTTTAATTCCGTATAACCTTATCTTGAAGGCAGGGATATATGTTACAAAGTTAGGATTTGATCCTGTTTTTTTCTAAAAAGCACTTTTACCCTTCATTTAGAAAGTCTTTGGGGATGGACTTACTTATACGTTCAACATTAGCTTATACGCTCAACACTAGCTGGAAAAATTTTCATCCTCCGAAAATTTTCAGTACCATCCGTTCAGATTGGACGCTCGTGCTGCTTCTATTACATACAACATACAAAAGCTATAACCTTACAAAAGCTATAACCTGCTGATTTTGCTTCTTTTTGCCAGTGATCGCTTGATATCTGCTCACAATTGAGCATGCGAGCATGGAAGGAAGTTTCTAGGTGATTTAAATACTATACACCGAAACTCTATCACTTTTCGGATATATTCTAAATTATGATAGCTCCAGGGATGAGTTACAGAAATGGAAGAAATGGAATCGTCACTTGGGAATGAAAACGCATTACATCCCCGCATTCAGCTTATATAATGTGAATAATTTCAATAAAGAAAAGATGTTTTTCAGGCATAAGGATCCCTTAACGCCTTATTAACCCCAAAATTCCTGCGTTCCTCGAGCGTCTTCCTGTTCTTGTCGATTTTCTCCTTCGCAAGCTTCATGACGAGCCCAAGACCGGGCTTGACCTCTTCGATGAGCTTTGTCTCGAACATGCCGTCTGCGACTGCTTTAGACCAGATCTCATTCCCTACCTTTGTGCGGATGAAGACTGTGGACCAGCCGCCTGGGCTTCCAACCGAGCCGGTCGATATGTCGGCAAGATTGGAAACGTAGTCGAGGCAGACATGGCAGCCCGGCTGCTCGTACTTATGAGTCTCCTTGAGAGGCACTGTGGCAACGTTTCCGCGCTCGGTGTGGACAAAGAATTTTCCCTTCCCAAACTCCATCTTCTTCACGGAACTGAGGCTCTGGTTTGCGTGGTCTTCGACAAGGGCCTGTATAGAATCGTATGGGAAGTTCACCATGCAGAAGAGCCCTACTGCAAAGGCAACCTTGCCCGGGACATCCCGCATGTTAATGGGATAAAGCTGAGCCTTCCTGACCGCCTGCATCTGGCAGCAGACGCCTGTGACCCCTACTTTGTCAAGGCCGAAGGACCGGGTTGCCTCCTTGAGCCAGGAAACCTGGGGGCTGATGTTGTACTTCGCCCTCTGTGCCTTGAGGATCTCCTCACGGCTCATCGCAACAAACGGCCTCGGCTTCCAGGGCAGCTCACCCTTGCCTGCTACAATAACCCCGTCGATAATCCCCTGCTCGAGTGCATAAACCATGAGGGCGGTGGCTATGCCGCCGTCCTGTGCTTTCTTGAGAATCTCCTTATCCGTGCTCCGTGCCGAAACGCATGTCACGTATTTGCCGAGATACGGATCTTCAATCATCCTTCTCACCTTCCTTAAGCGCTCCAGCAATTATCTCGTTGACGCTCTCGAATTCAGAAATCACATCGGAGTTAAAGAACGACCTCGGGCAAGCGCCATAGCAGGAGCCGCACTTGATGCAGAGGTTAAGGTCCCCCTGCGGCTTTCCAAACTCATGTGTGATCACCCGCACTGGACAGGATGCAGCGCAAATGCCACAACCTATGCAAAGGCCCTGGTTAATCACGTCGTTCATCAGATCGCAGAAACATCCGGTCGTGCCGCGCTTCGCAAGGTCCATGAGGGGCTTTAAGTACCTGCCCGCAAGATCCTTCTGTTCCTCATTCCCTTCAAGGAGCAAGTACGCCATGATAGCAACGTTCCTTATTAGCTCCGGGCTCGGAGGACATCCTGGAATATAAACATCCACGTCAATTAGATCTCCGATCGGGAGGTAAGACTCGTGCTGTGGCTGATTATGCTGTCCTCCGCGGCAGAACCGGGTGATATTACCATAGCTCGCGCAGGAGCCTAGGGCCACCACGATCCTGGACTTCTTCCGCGTCTCCTTTATATCCTCTACCGATTCACGGTCTTGAATGCAAACCGATCCCTCGACGAGTGCCACGTCCATCTCTGGAATATGCCGGACGTCAGCAAGAGTGAGGCAGTATACGAGGTCGGCATAGTCATCCAGGATCTTGAGAAATCCCTGATAGTTATCGGCCACGGACACAAGGCAGCCGGTACAGCCGCTCAAGTGTACATGCCCGAGCTTGATCTTATTTGCCACTGGTTTTGCCTCCTTTGCAGCTTCCACCTTCTTAAGCAGTTCCATAGTTCATCCCGATTCCCTTCAGTATGATCCCCCAAAAATCCGCAATGTCCACGATGATAAAAGCCAAAACTACGGGTCCGAACCCATCGTCCGCAAAGAGCGGGGTGTCACAGCCTGCCACCATGACTTCGGAGTACAGAGTTTTCATTCCCTTCACCACTGCATGAACTTCTGGGCGACTACTCTATCCTCCTCGTTAACCACTATCATATGGGTTGCACACGAGACGCACGGGTCATAGGCACGGATAACCATCTCGGCAATTTGCCAGGGGGCTCCCGTAAGAGCGCGGCTGCATGTAGGGAAGTTCCAGGTGGTGGGCACAAGCATCTCGTACTGCAGCACTCTCCCATCCCTCACCCGTGTGAGGTGGACATCGGTCCCGCGCGGGGCTTCGTTCGCGGCCCAGCCCAGAGATCCATCTCCCAGGGGAATGTTGTCAGCAAGGACCTTGCCTGAGGTATCCAGGTTGTCAAGGCAGTTGAGGATGGTATAGCAACAGTCTGGGTACTCCATCTGCCTGGCGATGTGCTGGGCGAAGGTGCCTTTCTCGACGAAGTGCTTGAAAGTAGCGAGCCTTGCCCTCGGGCCGACCTCAACAGGCTGGCCGTCGTAGGTCGGAACAGTGTTGCAGGCCTCCATCCGAGGGTTGACCCTGGTGTCGACCTTCGTGGTGCCGCCGATCGGATAGCTCGGGTCCTCAAGATCGATGGTTTCCTCACCCATGTACCAGTCCCATGGTCGAGTCTCCTTCCACCTGGTAAAATCCCACATGGGCTTCTCATCCAGACTGGATGAGCCGTACATTGGGGCTGTGGCCATAACCCCCTGGTTGTGGTATCCAAGTGTCTTGGGAAGCGGGATTTTCTTTCCCGCAACCTCGACAAATTCCCGGTTCTGCATGTTCCTGATGACCTCGAGCATGAACTCCATCTGTTCGTGGACAAGAACGAGACCTTCCTTCGCCAGGTCAGCCATCTTCTTCTTTGCCCGGGGACTCACGTTGAGGTACATCCCGCCGACCCTCGGATTGGAGGGGTGGATAGCCTCGCCGCCTGCAACGGCTCCAATGGTCTGTGCAATCTCGCGGATGCGGAAGATCCTCGTTGCAATGCTCCTTAAAGGCTGCTCCCTGGAAAACGGGTTGATCTTTATCTCCGTACCCGGGATGTAAAAGTCCGGGAGGATCAGGATATTGTGCAGAGCATGGCTGTGGAGGCGGTTTGCTGCATGAAGAATGACCCGCAGGAGCTTTGCATCCGTGGGGATCTCGCAGCCGATCGAAGCCTCCATGGCCTCAATGCCCGCCAGGGTGTGGGCAATAGGACAGATACCGCAGACCCGAGAGGCAATCTTCGGAACCTGGTCCATTGTCTTACCTATGGAGAGCTTTTCAATACCCCTAACCGGGGTGATGGAGAGCCAGTCTCCTCGCTCGACAATACCCTCATCATTAACCTTCAAGGTGAGCTTGGAGTGGCCTTCATGTCTCGTGGTTGGAGAGATCTCTACAACTTTTGTCAATGGCATGCCTCGTTTTCTATTCGGTGTCCTTCCGGCTGTACCGTAGTTAAGGCACTTTCTGTGCGATTATTCTAAAATAGTTCCCTATACACCCTATACATAAAGTACGTTAACCCCCCTTATTTTCTCCAGTGCGCAGCTATAGTTTTAATTTAAAATATAAAAAATTTTGATCGATTTAAAATTCACAAAGCCTGGTACTCCTAAAACAATATTTATAACAGTCCTCTGAACTCCTGACTCATCGAACTTTCCACGTGAGAAAGTCGAAGTTAAAGAAGTGATACATTTAAGGAATGATATATTTGGTACATTAAGGAATGAAGATTGGATCTTCAGGACATGGGCAAGGCTCAGAACGTCGATGAACTATGCCCTCCGCGCCTAAATAAACCTGGACAGCAGATTAACCTGAAGGATCTCTTAGTGCTGTGCCTACTAGTGTTTCGCTTCCAATTTAAATCCATGAATTATTATATTGGTTACTTTATAATAACGTTGTGCCTCGCATAAGTGGCCTTCCCAAATTATTATTCACTCCAAAAGAGTTAGATTATCTGGCCAAGTTAAGTAGCTCCAGAAACCAAGCCGTAAGCATTGTTTAAAGATACAGGATAGTATTTTTCAGCTGTCAGGAAAAAACGACTGAAAGGCGGTGTCGCGAATTTGCTGTAAATTCAAAGTTCATTTTTTGTGTACTGAGTATAATTCCATTCTCTCAATACTGGATTTTTAAACTACCAATTTTTTGAGATTTATAATTTTACAGAAAACGAACATAATATTCTTTGAATAACATGCATTGGTCATCGGTTAAGCACTAAATTCCCTCTCTTGATACGTGAACGTAAAATTAACCCTACCATCATCTTTTGGGTTTTAACTCTGAGTTTTGGTGTACGCTTGCAGCGTACACTTGCCAGTTTGAAACGAGACGAGGCTAGGGGAGGGATTTATGAGTTTTCTTATTTTATAATGTTTTATCATATCCAGAAGCAAGAAGCGATGACAATTCTTATGACAATTCTTACCTTTACCTTCAAAGCAAACTAAAAAAGCATTTTTGTTCTGTGCTTCCTTTGCTATTGCTCTCGTGGCTTCTTGTGCTTCGTACCAGCATAGATGCAGTGAGTTGCTTACACTAAAAAGATAACCATGCATATTAACTATCCTGAGATTGGAATCTGCGGACTTTCTTGTAGACTTTGCCCCATGTACAATACCGAAGCAAAGAGCAGATGCTCAGGATGCAAGAGTCCAACCAGAATTGCTGTTGGTTGCCCATTTATCACATGTGCTGTAAAGAAAAAAGGAATTGAATTTTGTTGGAAGTGCAAAGAAAGCAATAATTGTGAAAAATGGAAGAAACACATAGAAGCAGGTAAAAGATATGATTCTTTTAAATGTTATCAAACACTTGAGGAAGATATTTTGTTTATAAATAAGAATGGCATTAATGAATTTGAAAAAATACAGAAACAAAGAGAGCATTTACTCAAAGAGATGTTAAAAGGCTTTAACGAAGGTCGTTCAAAAAGCTATTATTATATTGCTGCAACTGTATTAGAACTTGAAGAACTTAAGGAAGCATTAGCCCAATCAAAAAAAGAATCCGATGGAATTGATGATATTAAAGAAAAATCAAAGATTCTTCATTCGATTTTAGATAACATCTCTTTGAAGAAAAAATATTGCTTAAAATTGAGGAAATGAACAAGCTAGCAATTTTTTACTTATAGTTAGATCTACATTTAGTGCAACATTATTATATTTGAAATAATTATATTGTGATATTAATGAGCTTGGAGATGTTTACCACTTATGATATTGCCACAGCTGTAAGTAGTTCCTGCAATGAAAATGAGATAATTCATTGGTCATCGGTTAAGGATTCATTTCCTTCACTTGTTACTCTTTTTGAACCCACTTCATTCAATTATTATTCAATCCATTCATCTCTAAACCTTTCTCTGTTTACATGCGGATCTAATGCTTGACTTTCATATACACTCATTATCGTTTCAAAAGTTCTTTGAATTCCACATCTATGAAGAATTACTGTCAATAAATCAGATGCATTCTCTGCAAATATTGTACTCCACCGTAACTGCGTATATCTAGCCATTTTTTCAGGATGAGTTGTTGAGTTTCTTACAAGAGAATGAATTCTTCTGCTAACGATTAGTGTCAATATTGCTGTCCAGATTAGAGCTTCAATTACCTGCACATTCTTTGTTTCAAGAACGTCCAGCGCATATTTATTTTTCAATTCCTTAAATAGTAGTTCTATGTCCCATCTTGCCCCATATAAGTTTGCAATGTCTCTTGCATTCAAAATATCTTTCTGAATATTTGTGATATAAATGTGGTACTTTTCATCCTCATCATTGTATACCGCTACAAGACGTACATTCATTTCATCCTGTTTTTGCTTGCCTTTATACTCTCTTCTTTTGAATGCTATTTTTACAACTGCATCAATATCTTTTCCCGAGAGTTGCTTAATACACTCACTAATAGGCTTCCCTATGAAATCTTTGCACTTTGTTTTAGGCACTCCTTCCTCTATTAAAACAACAATGGGATCCATATTTTTTTTAATTCTTGAGACAAAATATCCCCCATTTTCCTCAACCCTTGCAAACATCTGAGTTTTGTAAAAACCAAGATCAACAAGCAGAATACGGTCTTTGATCCAGGGACCTATTTTTAATGTTTTGATCTCAGCTGTTTTTTCGGAGTACACAGCAACGGTTTTAGGTCCGTTAGCAACTGCACTTACCACAACTCCGACTTTTACCCCAGCAGCTACTGTTCTTGCTCTTGCTGCTGGAAATTTATCTGATAAAGAAGAATGAAGACGAACTATTGTGCTGTCCTGAATGATAATATCCTGGAAGTTTTCGAGTTTCTTGCTAAGTTTTCTACCAGGTTCTTTTGCAAGTTCTTCTATGCCGTGAATTACACACTGATGTAGGAACTCAACAAGTTCTGGAGTGAAACGATAGTACCAACTGCTATCGCTTATGGTTTTATGGGATTCAGTTTCATATTCGCGTTTCAAACTGGCGAGTGTACGCTGCAAGCGTACACCAAAACTCAGAGTTAAAACCCAAAAGATGATGACAGGGTCAATTTTACGTTCACGTATTATAAGACCAGTTTCTTTGGAAGTTTGTCTTAACCACTCTTCGGGAAACATTTCCCGAAGAGAGTCTTCAAGAGTAGGTGGGGAACGAGGAGACATAGAGATACAGCTATAAAGGTATTATCAGATAAAAACATCTACAAGATAAGGAATTTAGTGCTTAACCGATGACCAATGTGAGATAATTAGACTTCAAGCTTTATTATTGGTTAAAAATGGTTTGAGTGTAGCTAAAGTTGCAGAAGATCTTTTAATTCATCGTTCAACGGTTATCGTTGGATAAAACGAGCTGAAAATGAAGGTTTGTTCAGCCTTAAATGTAAACCTGGTCGAGGAGCAAAGTCTTATTTAACAGCAGAACAAGTTTCTGATTTGGGAATAGCATTTTCCGAACCAATACCAACAGATGATGGCTATTCTCGTGGTTGGCTATTCTCGTGGTTGGCAAACAAAAGATGCGCTTCAATTTGTTAAAGAGAATTTTGGCATATCTTATTCCAAATCAAGAATACGACAAATTATTAAAAATTTGGGATTAAGTATAACAGTATGTAGACCCAGATCAAAAAAGAGAAACGAGAAGCTTACAAAAGAATTCATAGCTGAAGTTAAAAAAAGATTACTAAATCCTAACTATTTGTTTGTTACCCATGATGAAAGTAGTTTTTGTGTGGATTCAAAGAGATCAAAATGTTGGGCAATTAAAGGTATTGGGCAATTAAAGGTATTAGGCAATTAAAGGCTCAAAACCTATTAAATATACAGATGGTTCGAAAGCCAAAATCCATATTGGAGGCTTCTACACTGAAAATAACGACTTTTTTAGTATTATTTGGGAACTAAACAGAATACAGATTCTTTCTTAAAATCATTACTCAAATTTAATAGAGATATCAAATCAAAGATATTTCTTCTACTGGACAGAGCCCCATGGCATAGATCAAAAAAGGCACAGGAATTCTTTCAAAAAAACAAACATTGGTTGAAAATAATGTATTTTCCTCCAGCTACTCCAGATAGGAACCCAACAGAATACTGTTGGAAAGTGACAAGAGAAGACTTGACGTCAATAAAATCATTCAAAAATATTAAAGTATTAAAAGAAGAATTGGAAGAATTTTGGGAAAAACATACATTTACACATAGAATGTCGCATTATTTAAAACTGTGACCATAGATAGCAGATATGATCCAAAGGAATTAGATCTCGAATATCTGGAGGTAAAGTTCAAACTTGATTATTTGAAGATTTGATAAACGCCATAAATCGAAATATTCATATTAAAATTATATAATAATTAATATATTTAAAACAGAAACTTTAATATCACAGGTAATTATCGGACAGCCTGTTTAGGTTGGGGTGGCCGCACGCAATTTGATTTTCTCAAAGGACTCCTTAAGTACTTACTTTTTAGACAATTAATTGATGCAAAAGGCTTTGTATTCTATGACATTTTATTTATTTATATCCAAATGCAAATGGCCAGGGCTTACGCGGTAAACTGAAAAAAATAGCATGAGACATTAAAATTTTTTAATTATTGTATTGCAACAGTTTGCTCATGCTTTTTTACTCTAAAATATGCAAGTCCTAAAGACACGAGATTATTAAACTTATTGAAAGGGGGGCTTTAAATGAGAATGATGACACAGCAGAATCTCATCAATGCGTTTGGTGGAGAAAGTCAAGCATATATGAGGTATGTGCATTTTGCAAATCAAGCCGAGATAGAAAAACTTAACAATGTAGCTCGGTTGTTTCGCGCAATCGCTCATGCTGAATATGTACACGCAGGAGACCATTATAGGGAGTTAAAACACCTCGATGGGGGATTTGTCGCAAATAGTATGGCAGTTTTTGGGCCGGGCGATACCAGGAAAAACCTTAAACTGGCCATTGCTGGTGAAACATATGAAATAGAGGAAATGTATCCTGCATATATTGAAGTAGCAAAATTCCAGAAAGAAAAAGGGGCACAAAGAAGTTTTGAATGGTCATGGGGTACTGAAAAAATGCATAAGATGCTTTATGAAAAAGCGTTAGAATCGGTGAACTCAGAAAAAGATGTAGAACTAGGTCCTATTCAAGTTTGCGAGGTATGTGGATATACCCTTGAAGGAGATGCACCCGATGTATGTCCCATATGTGGTGCATTGAAAGAAAAGTTTACAGCATTTGAATAAGAGCTTATCCGAAGAATCAAAACGACCACTCGAAAAGTTATACTTTGTCTGCAGGATCGAGTATGCGGTATGTTACATTACATTATGCCGGTTTTATAAGTTGCAGAACATGACACAACATCTTTCAGATAGGATCTTAATTAGAATTTCCTGAACTGAACATAGAATTTAGCAGTTAAACTGCGAACTCGATGTTGTTAATCTTCGATTGCCTGAGAAGCAAATTTGGCCTCGCATCTATTGTGCCTGATTTTGGACATTAAGTGTGTAAGTCCTAAGATATGGAAATTAAAAGGACAGGATAACAATGGCTAAAGCAAAAATTGCGGTAAACGGTTACGGAACTATAGGAAAAAGGGTTGCAGACGCCGTTAGGGCTCAGGACGACATGGAAGTTGTCGGAATTTCCAAGACAAAACCGAATTATGAGGCAGCAGTGGCACATCGGCTAGGCTATGATATATATGCCCCTGCTGAGAATGTTGAAGCTTTTGAGAAAGCAGGAATGCCAGCAGCTGGAACTATTGAAGAGATGCTAGAAAAAGCTGACCTGGTTGTGGACTGCACTCCAGGGGGAATTGGGGAAAAAAATAAGCCTATGTACGAGAAAGTCGGGATAAAGGCAATCTGGCAGGGGGGCGAGAGTCATCCGCTTGCAGGTTTTTCCTTTAATGCAGAGAGCAATTACGAACAGGCTGTAGGCCGCGACCTGGTAAGGGTTGTCTCATGTAATACTACAGCACTTTGCAGGGTTATTTCAACTATAGACAGGGAATTCGGAGTAAATAAGGTGAGGGCAAGTCTCACAAGGAGAGCAGTCGACCCAAATGAAATTAAAAAAGGACCTGTTGATGCAATCGTACTTAACCCGATTAAACTTCCGTCTCATCACGGACCGGATGTAAGGAGTGTGCTTCCGCACATTAACATAACGACTGCAGCTATAAAAGTCCCGACGACTCTTATGCATGTGCATACTGTAAATATGGAAGTCAATAAGGATTGCACTGCAGAAGACGTTAAGAACATCTTCGGTTTCCAGTCCAGGATTCGTTTAATAGGTCAGGGGATTACTTCAACAGCTGAAATAATTGAATTTGCGCGGGATATTGGACGCCCCAGGCACGATATGTGGGAGCTCTGTATCTGGCCTGAATCCATTACGGTGACTGAGAAGGAGCTTTACTTCTTCCACGCTGTCCATCAAGAATCTATTGTAGTTCCGGAAAACGTTGATGCTATAAGAGCCATGATGGAACTTGAAAGCGACGGTGCAAAGTCAATTGAAAAGACGAATAAGGCTATTGGACTGTATAACAAGTAAGGTTGTGGGGATCAAAGTCTCTATGGAGATTAAGTTTTTAAGGACTCTGGAGACTTCTGGAGATTTAATCTAAATCTCTTGAGTCCTATTATTACAATTCAGGAGAGTGTATTTGAAACCCACTTTCCGCAGTAAAATTTCAGGTTTCATAATTTTTCTTGTTATCGATCCTAAGTTTTATATAAATTTATTAAATAAGTCAACTGGCTTTTATATACTCATTTCCTTTGATGATATATAAGTGATCATTGTCCTATAATTTGCTAAAGAACGAAAAGGAAAGGGGAGTTTGACATGAAAAATACTGTTTTCAGGAATATAATGGTTGCAACCGACGGTTCGGAACGAGTAAGAAAAGCAATTTTTACAGCAGTTGAAGTTGCAAAACTAAGCGAGGCAAAGCTTTATGCTGTACATGTTATCGAACTGGGAGGTTATGATTCATTAATTCAGTCCAGAAATAAAGAATGGAATGAGGCAATTAAAGACCAGCTCATAGCAGAAGGCAAGGATGCAACAAGTTATGTTGAGAATGTCGGAAGAGCTGCAAACGTTAAGGTCGAATCCGTAATTCTTGAAGGAAACCCTGCAGAAGAAATTGTCGATTTTGCAGAAGAAAACGACATTGATCTTATCGTTATAGGTACACAAGGAAGAACTGGAGTCCATAGATTTTTGATCGGAAGTGTAGCTGAAAATGTGATTAGACAATCTAATAAAAAAGTACTTGTCGTAAGGGGAGAAGCTATCAAAAAGGGTAAATAATTTTTTTAACAAGTTGTGAATATTATGAAATAAAATAGATACATCAAAGGCTCAGTATCAAAATCCAGTGATGAACATAAAATAAAAAATCACTAGATTTTGTAATTGGTCCCAATCCTTGAAATACAATTTTGGGATTGAGGTCTTTAGACGTCGAATATTGATGTTGATGAAAAACGGATTCTTCTTGCGGATTCAGATTTTCAATCAAGAAATGCAAAAATCACTAGATTTTGGAACAGAGTCACATCAAATAAAATCTTACATTATCTTTAGCCTCTTATAAATATGAAAACGAAGTTTCAGCAGACTGTGATTCAGAGTAGGTAAAGAAACCCAGCAGAGGAGAGAGCCTGTTCTCACTAAACACACATGAAATTCTTTGAATAACATGCACAACCAATGAAAGTGCTTGCAAATGGCAGCATTTTCATGCTAAAAATAGTAAATCATGTCTTTAGACATTCACATTTTTTAATATTAAATATACAAGTCAGCTAAACGATTAGCCTTTACAATTAAATGACACTACTAATACTTTTTAAAAATTTTCAAAACTGTGGACTATATTTATATATAACTGAAGTCTTGTTAATTTGCGATGCTTCTTTTTGGACATATTGGGGTTACATTGGGAATATTCTTCGGACTTGGAATTTTAATACCTCGGCTAAGGACTATTATAGATCCAAAATACTTAGCCATTGGAGCTCTCCTGCCCGACTTAATCGACAAACCTGTAGGAATGATTATCTTTGCTTCTACCTTTGCAAACGGACGTATTATATGTCATACTCTGCTATTCGTTCTTTCTCTATTCCTGGTAGGTTTATACATATATGAAAAGAAAAAAGATATCAAGGTTCTTAGCCTTGCTTCAGGCTCTTTCTTCCACCTTATGGAAGATTATATGTGGACAAATCCCAGAACTTTATTCTGGCCTCTCTTCGGATTGAAGTTCCCCAGAGATCGGACGGATTTCAACGGAATTGAATACTTGACAAAACTGTTTGAAAACTCGTTTACATTTCACATCTCGCTCTCTTCCGTTCCTGAAATCTTGGGGGTGGGGATAATAGTTATTTTGGCTTTACACTGGTTAATAAAAGAATTTGGACAAAATAAGTTTTAACAATAAAAGGCTCTTAAACTGAAAACAGAAAGGAATCTTCAACTCATCCTGGACTAAGGTATACAGGATGAAGAAAATTCAGAAACACATTAAAATTTAATTTTTTGACTTTTGTAGAAATTCACCAGGATAGCTATCTTTTTTTCTAAAATGTTACTGCTCTTCTAACCTTCAAACTTGATTTTTGCATCTTTTAAGATATGGAAATCGATCATAGCAACCTTTCGAGAAATCATTTTACAAAATACCCTGTAAATTACCCTCAACCCGTACATTGTCTTTTTTACAGATGTCAAAAAATGGAGAACATTTAATGAAAATCTGAATGCGAACTTCCCTATCAACAAATATTCTCTTTTTCCAAAGGTTGTCAAAAAAATAGCTGGCTATGAAGGCTTACAAAGGTTAACCTATAAACAATTGCATATATAAACATTTTAAAATATAAACAATTGTACATATAAATATTTTAGAATACTAAAAATACTAAGATGTCCAAAAATTTGTAGTTTCGGGACCTAACACTTTTGGTACAAATTAAATATGATATAATTGTAGTTAAGCGGTTCAGTCACTCAAGTCCTGATTATATAAAAACTGTAGCAAGGAAATATAAGAAACTGTTTTTAGATCACTCAAACTTTAGCGCTTAAAGAGAGATAGATATTGTTAAAAAAGTATAATTGCCTGACAAATAAACCCAATAGGTACCTTGCCATTCAGTTATGCCTGATGATATTTGTCTCTCTGGTCTCTCTGGTTTCTCTGGTCTCACTGGACTGCCTGGAGACCTGAGGGTCTGAAAAGGGTGCTTTAGAAGATACGCAAGAAAATACGTTAGAAGATACAGTATAAGTCCAGATTCTGGCTGTTAATGACCTCCACGGACAGCTTGAACCGTCCACTGGTAAAGTGGTTACGGGTTATAATGAGACCGGAGCTCCCATACGCGTAGATTCCGGGGGCATGGAGTACCTGGCCACCCACATAAAGGGACTCAGCTCTGAAAATCCCAATACATTTGTGGTCTCAGCAGGAGATTCTATGGGTGCCAGCCCGCTTCTCTCAGCCCTGTTCCACGATGAATCAACAATAAAAGCTCTCAATATGATGGAACTCGACTTTTCAACCGTGGGCAACCATGATCTGGATGAGGGGATTCTGGATATTACAACACGGAAAACACGAAAATCACGGAAGAAACACGCCTTTACTACTTATTTCCGTGTCTTCCGTACTTTCCGTGATTTTCAAAAAATTCATTTTTGACATACTTTGGAATCCGTTCAGGGTTCACGACTGTTCATAGGTGCTGCATTTCGCCATCAGGAACGAAAAGTCTTCTTGTGACCACTTTACCAGATCACCGGCCTTTCACTTTCTGATCTGTAGAGTTTATCCGAGGTCGTTACGTTCGGGAACGTTCTGTAAAACTCAGGCACGTTGAAAACCACTCCATTGATCCTGAACCTGGCTGGTGAGTGGGTATCAGTCAGTGCTAACGTCCTCAGTGATTCGTTTGTGTCCGATTCCCTCCATACCTGGGTGAAGCTTAAAAAGAACCTCTGATCTCCAGTGAATCCATCAATCATTTCCGGCTCTTCTTTCAATGAGAGCTTATAAGCGTGGTAGGCCACGGTCAATCCGCCGAAATCTGCTACGTTCTCAGGAAGGGTCAGGTTCCCATTGACGTACAGGCCGGGCAGAACCTCGAACCTGTTATACTCGTCCACCAGAACCTCTGTGCTTTTGCTGAAGTTATCGGCATCTTCTGGTGTCCACCAATCCGTCAAATTTCCACTTGCATCGAACCTTCTGCCCTGGCTGTCGAAGTGGTGAGTCATCTCATGTCCTATAATAGCACCTATGGCACCGTAATTAACAGCGTCGTCGGCATCCTTATTGAAGAACGGAGGCTGAAGAATGCCTGCCGGGAAGACTATAATTATTTTATTGTAGTCCGCATAGGCGTTAGTCTCCTGGGGATTCATCTCCCACAGCTTGCGATTTACAGGCTGGCCTATTCTATCCAGACCATTGGGGCCGTGATGGAACTTGAATTTAGAGGCTCTGAGCACATTCATGACGTATGAATCGTTCTTAATTTCAAGCTCTGAATAGTTCAGCCATTCATCTGGATAGCCTACCTGTACATCCAGAACTTCAAGCTTCGTGAGGGCTTCTTTTTTGGTTTCAGGTTCCATCCATGTCAGGTTTTGAATTCTCTCTTCAAATGCCTTCTTCAGGTTGAATACCATCTCCTGCATCCTGGCCCTAGAACCTGGATCAAAATATCTATCCACATAGACGCGGCCTACGGCCTCGCCCATAGCCTCATTTTCCGCTTCAATAACTCTCTTCCAGCGGGGCTTCATCTCCTGCTGGCCATTGAGTTTTCGTCCATAAAAATCAAAGTGCTCCTCCTCTACTTCGGAATTCAGGTAAGGAGACGTCCCTAAAATCAGCTTCCAGCGCAGGAAAGTCTTCCAATCAGCTATGCTCTCGTCCTGAAGGGCGCTGCTTAACCCTTTAAAAAAAGAAGGATTTCTGACGTTGACCTCGGTTACATCCGGATAACCCAGAGAGCTAAAAAGGCAGGACAAGTTAATGCCTGGTGCAAAGGCCTGAAGCTCCTCAAGGCTCATCTTGTTATACGTTTTGACCTCATCGTGGTCTTCCACATTGGTAAAGGATGCATTGGCCAGCCTGGTCTCTATCCTCATCACGGTTCTGGAATTATTTTCAGCGATCTCTGGACTCTCTCCGAGGAAGACAAACATCCTGGTAACATGAGTCAAATACTGTTCTCTGATTTTGATAGATTCATTGTCCTGTCTGAAATAGAAATCTCTATCCGGAAGGCCTAGCCCTCCCTGAGTGAGAGTAGCAATCGTGATCTTGCTATTCTTCTTGTCAGGTGCAGCATACATTGAAAAGAAAGGATCTAGGCCGTACTCCATCATTTGTGTTGAGACTGACTGAAGATCGGAATCACTGGAGATATTGTCTATCATCTTCAGCTCGCCTTTGATTGGGTCAAGATGCTGCTTTTCCAGAGTGGCATTATCCATTCCCATACTGTAGAACTTGCCAATCTTCTGCTCGAGGCTTCCATCAGGAGCTGAGGTATTGCTGGCTGCACTCTCCAAAATTCCTTTGACACGGTCATAAGTCCTGTCCTCTACTATTGCAAACTCCCCGTATCGGGATTTGTCCGGGGGCACAGGGTGACTTTTTATCCAGGATCCCTCAGCATATTCATAGAAGTCGTCTCCAGGTTTTACTGAGAGATTCATACTTTCGGGGTCGAAAGCTTTTTCCTTTTCTGAAGTGCTCATGTTACTCCTCAAGGTTTCGGAAGAACCCGAAGCTACAATCGTTAAAGCGTTAACCAGTACGATGCCAAAAGTGAACAGACTTATTATTCCATTCTTCTTCATGCCCCCTCAACTCCTACATTTGAACGTTGAAGAAATCCTTAATCTTACAGTATCGGATACATAAGTATAGGATACATATTGGAGTACAAAATCACACAGAATAGACGTTGTGATCAAGTTAACTACAAAATTCTGTTTAGATACTGCTTTTTAACTGTAATCTTGCCATACCACAAGCTGTCCACAAGTCCTATTGATCCCGTTATAGAACATAATTATTCCCATAATTATTTTAAACTACTGATACTAAAACTAACCCTAGTCCTAAAGCTGGTGATTTTTAATCCTACGTCCAACTGGCTTGCAACTGAATAGGAAACAAAAAGTCACTTATATCTAAAATTTTAAAACTTTTCCATATTTAGTGGCCTGGGAAACTGGAAGGCTGAAAAACGTAATTTCAGGATAAAACAGGAATATAAAATTGTTCAATATGATAAATTGGCAGAGAAAAAGAAAGAGAAAAGAGAAATTCAGAAGAAGAAAATAAACCATGAAATAGATAAAAATGAGATAATTAAATGAATACAGGAAAAATCCGGTGATCTCTATAGATTTTCCAGATTTTTCCTGCTTTCCAACATCTCTTTTGTGAAATCTCCAGATTTCACCCCAATTTCTTACTATGGATGCCCTTTTTGGAAGGCACCTTACTTTCATCAGGAACGGATACACTATGTTTTGACCAGTGTCCTGCAAGGAAAGCTCCGGACAGGTTGTGCCATATGCTAAATATCGCACCCGGAAGCGCGGCTGTTGCTGTGAAATGTTTTATCGCAAGAGCGACGCTCAAGCCGGAATTCTGCATTCCGACCTCGATTGCAATAGTCCTTGCTTCGGTTTCACTGAACCCCAGGGCCTTTGAAACCCCATAACCGCCTGCAAGGCCAAGCCCGTTATGCAGGATCACTGCAAGCAGTACCAGCGGGCCGCTCTTTCCAAGGTTCGCACTGTTTGTCCCTATAATCACCGCGATGATAATTACTATGGCTGCGGCTGAGATTGCCGGAAAGACATCCTTCACTGCATTTATCTTTTTTTCAAAGAAGTAGTTGATTGCAAGCCCAAGTACCACAGGCACGATTACTACCTTTACAACGCTCACAAGCATACCCATGACATCGACGTCCACGGTCTGACCTATAAGAACCCAGGTAAGGAAAGGCGTTGCTAGAAAAGCGAGAAGGGTAGAAACTGAGGTAAGTACTATTGAAAGAGCCACGTCGGCTTTTGCCAGATAAGAGATCACATTCGAAGCCGTACCGCCCGGACAGCAGCCCAGCAGGATCACGCCCGCAGCCAGATCAGGTGGAAGCTTTAGAACCAGGCAAACTATCCAGGCTGCAAGTGGCATAACTGTGTACTGCATCAAGGTGCCCAGGATGACTGCTGAAGGTCTCTTCAATACTGCAAGGAAGCTGTCCACCGAGAGGGTGATTCCCATCCCAAGCATAATAAGGCTTAGAAAAGGTACGATAAGTCCCTGATGGGGAGCAAAGTACTCAGGATAAACATATGCAACGGCCGATAAGAGAACCGCCCAGAGGGGAAACAGAGACGTAAATTTTTGAAGTATTTTTTGATACACTATCTCACCAGATTTGCAGGATGGAGATGCATGCCTGAAGCATAAGCATTAGAGGTTAGTTAAGTAAGTTCAATAAAATAAACTCGTACAAATAATATGTTATTATGTTATAAACAGCACATTATGCACACACTTAATTTGTTAGAAATATCTTGTGTTGAAAAGTACCTTTTTTGAAAAGTACCTTTTTTAAAAAGTACCTTGTATTGAAATAAAGACCTGAATATAAGCCTCAATTACAAAATAAATAAAAAATTATTGTTTAAAAATATATCTATTTCTTTACAATAGATACTGAAACTGTAAATAATTTCGAAGCTCTGTATGTGCCCTGCTTTTGAACCCTGCTCTTGAACATTGTATATAATCAAACACATAAATGACTTTTTCATTTTTAAAAATCAGGACAATTGGCAGGATCCCCCAGAATCGAATATTCCAACACTCACCGATTTGCTATCTATACTATCTATATATACAGGCTCTGCCGATACAATGCCCCATGAGACTGGATGCATACCTTGTAGATATGGGCTATTTTAAATCAAGGGGACGAGCCAAGACTGCTATCCTTGCCGGAAATGTTAAGGTAAACGGCACGGCAGTAACAAAAGCCTCCAGAGACGTGTCTACTGATGATATAATCGAAGTTACTGAGGGCCTTGACCAGCCTCAGGGCTATTTCAAACTCAAGCTTATTCAGGAGGAAAGCGGGATTCTTAAGCCTGGAGATAAAGTTCTTGACCTTGGCTCCAGCGCAGGCGGCTTTCTTCTTTTTTCTTCCGAATTTGTAGGCCATATAAAAGGCATAGAATTCAGCAAGGACTTCAGGAGCGAACTTGGAAAAATTGCATATGAAAAGGAAAATGTTGAGGTAATATTCGGGGATGTCTTCACCATATCTCTGAATTTGCTCTCAGAAGAGCCCGTAGATGTGATTCTTTCGGATATGACCCTGGAGCCTGAGGACTCAATCAAGGCTCTTTCGAGAGTGTTGCCTCTGCTGAAACCCGGGGGAAAGCTGCTTCAGGTTATAAAAATTCCAAAAAAGAAAAACCCGAAACCGATACTTAGTAAAATCGAGAACCTTGGGCTTGAAATTCAACAGGTTATCAATCCTAAAAAGCAGGAAATTTATGTGGTCGCGAGAAAGCCTCTGCCCGAAGATAAAGAGTCGCTCACAGAAGATCAGCCAGAAGATCGGTCAGAATAAACAGAGCTCTGAGGCTTCGAAACAGATGAATATGGACAGAGTAGAGAATTCTGAAACAATAGAAAATTCCAACAGAAAAGGGAACTCTAACGGAATAGAGAATTCCGAGGATTCTTTTTTCGGCAAGCACGAAATCATAGAAACGCGGCCAGATTTGTGTCCAGATTTCGGGATGAGAATATACGGTCGCGGAAAACCAGTTAGGCTCTTTGTTGCAGGCCTTCACGGAGATGAATGGAAAGATACAACTGGACTCCTTAAGAGAATCAAACCTCCAAAAACCGGTTCTCTGGCCCTGATCCCACTTGTAGACTGCGGAAAGTATATTTCAACCCTGAACCCGGATTACTATCCCGAAATAGGAAAAAAGATCATCAAGGCGATTGAAGAATTAAAACCCGAAATTTACATTGAGCTTCATTCCTATTCCGGCGAAAATATTGAAAAGCTGGCCGGAAAGAACAGGCTTGAACTTATAGGGGTGCCTGCTTACAGCATTCTAAAAGAAGGAGTGCTCCTTGGTTCGGTATCTCCCTGGGTTAGAAGAAAGTATTTTCCTAAAGAGGCTCTCTGCCTTTCTTTTGAACTCCGAAAAGGAAGTATGGAATCAAGAAAATTTGCCGCCCACATGCTTGAGGTTTTGAAGGAAATTCAATCAAGGGACGAATTCATTGAATATATGAAAAAAGAATATCCTGCTCAGGCGAAAAAGGCAATGGAAGATTACCTGCGGTTTTACGGAGAAATATGAATCCCTTTAATTCTGTCCATCTCACTGAGCGTACCTATAAGTTCGATATTGTGGATGAGTGTTGAGCATGATGTTATTTGTGATGATGTTCTTACTCATTCCCGAAGAAATCCATTAAAACAAGAATTGAAACCGTAGGTCAACGCTGTCTAGAAGCTGTCCTGCTGAACAGACAAAAAAGTAAAAAGAGATATTTCATTTTGAATATCCCTTTAAGCTCCTGGGTAACTATTCACCAATGTTAACTCCAAATCCTTTGTTGAAATTATGTTTCCTTCGCTGTCAAAATAGGTGCTTTCATATCCTTTGGAATTATTTTGGTAGTAGTAGAAGCTTATCAATATATTTCCATACTGATCTTGCCATATATCCCATTTCCACTCAGGATGATAAGATTCCGAATCTCCTGAAACAGTTTCTATAAAGTCGCTTCCCCCTTTATAATCATTTACAAATGTTAATACTTCAGATTCAGTGGGAAGGCTTGTGTCATCGGATGCTATGCTATCACTTTCAGGAGCGGTAACAGTGATATAGTCTGTTTTTATTTCTGTATCCTTACCTGCTGAGTTAATTGCTGTCTCTTTCACCTCATAAACTCCAGCTTCTTCATAGGTATGTGTCGGGTTCTTATAAGCTGAAGTAGTTCCGTCTATTATCGTAGACCCGTCTCCAAAGTTCCATTTCCATTCAGTAGGAGATCCTGTACTTTCGTCAGTAAACGTAACTGTCAGAGGCGCTTCTCCTGAAGTTACGGATGCAGAAAAATCAGGAACTGGAGCAGTTCCTGTAGATTGAGGTGCAGTATCAGGTGGAGCAATTTCTGTAGATTGGGGTGAAATGTCAGTACTTTCAGGGGCTATAACAGTAATATAACTTGATTTTATCTCTGTGTTTCTACCTGCTGAGTTAATTGCTGTCTCTTTCACCTCATAAACTCCAGCTTCTTCATAGGTATGTGTCGGGTTCTTATAAGCTGAAGTAGTTCCGTCTATTATCGTAGATCCGTCTCCAAAGTTCCATTTCCATTCAGTAGGAGACCCTGTACTTTCGTCAATAAACGTAACTGTCAAAGGTGCTTCTCCTGAAGTTTCGGATGCAGAAAAATCAGGAACTGGAACAGCAACAGTTGGGGTCTCGGGAGGAGCTGTAACAGCGATATAATTTGTTTTTGTTTCCGTATCCTTACCTGCTTCATTGGTTACAGTCTCTGTTACTGTATAAGTTCCGGCTTTTGTATAGGTATGCGTTGGATTATGCTCGGTAAAGATATCATAACTGTCTCCAAAATTCCATTGCCATGCATTTGGTGATCCTGAGCTTTCATCAGTAAAAGATACTGTAAGAGGTGCTTCTCCTGAAGTTACGGATGCAGAAAAATCAGGGACTGGAGCAACAACGGTTGGAGTCTCTGCAGGAGCTGTAACAGTGATATAGTTTGTTTTTGTTTCCATATCCTGACCTGCTTCATTGGTTACAGTCTCTGTTACTGTATAAGTTCCAGCTTTTGTATAGGTATGCGTTGGATTATACTCGGTGAAGATATCATAACTGTCTCCAAAATTCCATTGCCATTCGGTAGGAGATCCTGAGCTTTCATCAGTAAAAGATACTGTAAGAGGTGCTTCTCCTGAAGTTACGGATGCAGAAAAATCAGGAACTGGAGCAACAGCAGTTAGAGCCTCTGCAGGAGCTGTAACAGTGATATAACTCTCTTTTGTTTCTGTATCCCCACCTATTTCATTTGTTATAGTCTCTTTCACCGTGTAAGTTCCATCTGTTGTATAGGTGTGTATTGGATTTTGCTTGGTTGAAGTAACTCCATCCCCGAAGTCCCAGTTCCAGGAGGTTGGTGAGTCGGTGCTCTCGTCAAAAAACTGTACCTTTAATGGTGCTTCTCCGGAAGTTATATCTGACCAAAAGTCGGCAACGGGGAGTACTGGTTGTTCTGAACCATTTATATTTGAATTCGTACCACCTACTCTCTCGCCTACTGTTTGATATGGTGCTGAAACTTCAGACTGACTTTGATGGGTTCCACTTATCAGTGCAATTCCACCAAGTGTTAGAAGACATATAATTGCCCCGATAGCTAACTTTTTTAGTGCATCATATCCTTCTATATTTCCAGGTTTATCCTTCTGTCCACGTAATCTCTCTTGTTCTTCCCTTTCTTTATTTTCAGCCTGTTCAGCTTCTTCCTTCTGTTTACGTGACCTCTCTTGTTCTTCCCTTTCTTTCTTTTTGGCTTCTTCTCTTGCTTTCTTTTTTTCAGCTTCTTCTCTTGCTTTCTTTTTTTCAGCTTCCTCTCTTGCTTTCTTTTTTTCAGCTTCCTCTCTTGCTTTCTTTTTTTCAGCTTCTTCCCTTGCTTTCTCGTTATTAGCTTCTTTCTCGCTTCTTCTTCTTTTCTGCGAATCTGGATTATATAATTCTGGATTATACGCTATTTTCTCAACTTTACAAAAGGCAATAAAAATATTTTCAGCTAATTTTCTATCCTTAAATAACTCAGTTAACTGTCCTATGTAAACATCACCTTGTTCATAAGACAGATTTCCGCCTGCTACATTTGATATTTCTTTTGCATAGTCTAAAATACTTCTTCTTTTACACCATGCTAAATAATAGTCATAAATTATTTTGCGGCTTTCGTCCTTAAAAGCCAGTTCACAGGCTTCGCAGACTTTTTTACCGGAACTGCTCGCTGTATCATTTTTATAGAACTCGTTTTTCTTTTTTTCCTGTGCTAGTTGTTTGAGCTTATCGCATGGCAGTTTGTCCACATTCTGCATAGCACCAGGATTTAAGAAGTCATACAAATTGTCTTTATTAAACGGCTTGAGATAGACTACCACACTTTCGAATTCATCAGCATTCTTAGGTTTGTTTTTATAATACTTGTCATAAGTTCTCTGAAAATCAACCTTCGGGATAATTTTTATCCCAAGAGCAGAAGCTCTTTTTTTAACTATATTAATAGACATCTTTTTATTATCTGCAATGTTTACAACGACATCTTCGGAAATTTCTCCATTCATGCCAAGTATTTTAAGATCCTCATCTAACAAAGCATATACAATATTGCGAGCAGAAGTAGCTTCCTTTTTACGCTTGCCGGGGTCGCTCATTATTTCTTTTATTTTTGGAAGCATTTGATGATAATGTCTGTACTCTGTACCTCTTTTGAAATCATTGTAATGACTAGACCAAAATCTAGCCTTTTCCTCAATTCTTTGGTTTATTATGGACTGATCCTCTATGGGAGGGTCGAAATCCAACTCTAATAGCAAATAGCAGTTCTCGTTCATGAGAATGTCACCCTTAATCTATAATTACATTACTCTCAAACCAGTAGCATAGTCGCTAATTGTTTGAGTGATCTTTGAAAATTATCCCCTTTTTTTTCAAATTAAGTTGATCTGTTACGGTTTACGAGTATTGTTAAAAGCAAAGCTAGTTTGTTCGTCATCGGTTAAGTGGGAATCATGATATGTCATGTTCACTACTTCAACAATTACTTAAAAGCCTTAGTTGATTAGGGATTGGAGTGAGGTTCGATTTTGTAAAATGAATAAAAAGTGGAAGGGATTTCTCATACAAAACCGATGGTTTTAGAAAAAAAAATCCCTTAACCGATGCCGATGAACTGTAGTTACATAACAACCATATTTTTTGATTTTTCTTTCAATTCTTCAACCGCTTCGCTGTTCATGATATATTTTGACCGCATAGTTGCATGAACCTCTTTATTGCTTGTTACGTCTTTACCAGTGACTTCCAAAATGCCTTCATTATTAAGGCTTAAAGTTATCTCAATCGGAGCACCATTGGGAAGATTGCTCGGCAGTTCTAAGATTACTGTACCAATTGCATAATCTTCATCAATATCAAAAAATTCATCCGTAAAGTCGCTTTCATAAACAACGATTTCAACTGCTTCCTGATTCTTTCGACCCGTTCCAAATATCTGGGACACAGATATGGTACCATCAGGCATAGGGTCGTTTTTGAGAATCATATTGCAACATTTTAGATCCTTATTTACAATTGCTTCTACAGCAAAACTTTTAGTTGTAGCCACAACAATCGAAAGTTTTTTCCCATCGTTGCTCATCATCTTAGGATCAACAGATAATTGTTCAACACTATTAGACGGATCTGAAACGGAGTCCGAAGTCACGTCGCCTTTATTGTCTTCACCCCATTTGAAATAACTTCGTTGCTTGTTAATGTAAACATTAACAGCATGAATAGCAGCTCCTTTAGCAACAGACTCATCCGGTTCAAGAATTTTAGGTTTTATACCATACTTATCTTCAAGTGCTCTGGTTACCTGTGGCATTCTCGTAGAACCGCCAACTAAAAGAATTTCATTCACTTTAAAGCCGCGTTGCTGTGCCACAGTAATAGCAGCATCAGTTTTATTAAGAGTAGATTTTAATAATGCGGAAGTAATTTCATCAAACTTATCTCTTGAGAAATCAATTCTTGCTTTTTTTCCAGCTACGTCAACCACCACAGGAGTTTTTTCTCTAGCAGACAATTGCTGTTTTGCTTTTTCAGCTTTCAAACGTAGATCTTGCTGAGCATATTCATCAAAGTCACAGTCATTTCCTGTTTGAGAAACAAATTCATCTGCAAGGTAACGCATGGTTGCAGCATCCCAATCCTTACCACCTAAATCATGGTCCCCATCAGAACATATAATCTCAATTTTTTCTGAGCCAATACTCATGATAGTAACATCAAAAGTCCCCCCACCCAGATCGTAAACAAGAATCGTTTTTTCTTCAAGTTCTTTAGTGCATCCATAGTAAATTGCTGCAGCAACAGGCTCACTAATAATCTCCAGCACATTGAGACCAGCAATAACTCCTGCATTCTTTGTCGCTATTCTTTCAGCAGTACCAAAATAAGCAGGGCAAGTAATCACTACATCCTTTACTTCTTCATCAATTTCCTTTGCCGCATCCCCGGTGAGCTTTCTTAATATGTAGGCCGATACTTCTTCAGGAGATTTATCTTCACCATTATAACTTATGGCGAAATTGCTTTTTCCCATTAAAGTTTTTACCAGCGAGACCGTATTCTTAGGGTCAATAACGGCAGTCTCCTTTGCCGCTTGTCCTACAACAACTTGATTCGTACTTGCAAAGTTAACTACAGAAGGAGTGGTATTTGTTCCTTCCATATTTTTAATAACGTTAGGCCTTCCACTTTCATCAACATAAGCTATACATGAATATGTTGTACCAAGGTCAATACCGTATACATATTTAGCCATTTTATACCCCTGTGCCATTCTTAGCCATTATTTCAGCTGGCTCTTCATAATAATAAAAAGCAATTTTTTCTGCAGAAATCGTTTTTCCGTTATAACTATAACCACAGCTTAGAGACTCGGCTACCTTTCCATGTAATTCTTTGCTTCCTGTAACCACTTTTTTAATTGCCCGTTGTTTCAACGGCAAAAAAGAATCTCCAGGACTGCTTTCGTATATCTCAACACCATTTTTCTCTAATAGATCTTGAATGTCAAGAGCATATCCTGCAAAGGTTTCGTTGGGAATATCCCGTTCTCCTTCAGGCTTCTTGAAGTAAAAATCGGTTATTCTCAAAATACTATCTCTAACTTCAATAATGTCAAGAATAACTTCTCTGAGAACCTGTGAGTAAATATCATCCTTATACTTCTGAAGCTCTTTATGCATTTGATCGATAATTTTTCCCTTATGTTCCATATACTGTGTTTTTTCGGAAAAGAGTTGATTAAGGGAGTCTACTTTAGCCGAAAGATCGGTAATATTTTGCAAAATATCATCATTACTGATGCTTACACTTTCAGCTTTTCCGAGTTCCTCTTCAGTACACTTTTCGACATTTGGCCCATTGAGAGATTCATCAAGTATCAATTTCTCTTCTTTGATTTCTTCATTGCTTGTAACTGTATCGACAACTTCGTCTTTTATATTTTCAGGAAACGCATCATCTACCATTCTTTGATCAGTAGGAGGTTCTTCCTTGTCATTATTGCCCATCTCTTAATCTCCTTGTATCTCAGTGATTTCCAATGCAAAAGGACATCTGCAAATACAGACTATGTGCTTATAGAGTGTCTAGAATAGTTGACAAAAGCTATTACACTACTACAATAGCACCAAACGGTGCAACTCAAGTTGAGAAAAGAAGCGCTGTTGCTAAGAAAATAAATACTGCTGAGAAAATTAATATCCTTTTAGTCGTATAAGTTTGTATATCTGTATAGCTGTCAACCATTTTAATAATCCTTCTAGTTTACTAAAAGCAATTAACTTTTAAGCAATTCTAACTATAAGTGTTAACAAAGTTATAATTTAATTTATAATTATTAAACTTGCCTATTTGTTCCAATAGCTATTTTATTGAGATTAAATGTAGATAACTAGTTATAAGAAACGTTTATTTTAAAATTCAGCTATTCAATTATTTCTATAAAAAACTATTAAAAAGCAGGAGTAATAAAAAGAAAGGAATATTAATTGTTTAAATAGCAGAATTAAAGCAGTTATAACTATTTAATTTCGGATTTTAAAGGTAGAGACAGGCATAAACTTACAGACAAATGAAGAGATAAGTAAATGAAGAGATAAGTTGCTAGTTTTGCTGAGATAACGAGGTCACTGGACAACAGGAGAAATTCTAAAATTATTACACCTAGAAATTTATAGTATACAAGCGTGTTTAGATACAAGTAAAAAATGGTCAGTATTACCCCTTTGCCTTTATGCTAAGGCAAAAAATGGGCAGTTTACAGTGCTCATACATAGCAGCATGGCGCTGTTTGCCTTAAATATAGTTTATGTATTTTGACTCTTACCTAAGCCTCCACATGCACCTTATCGAAGCCAAATTAAAATCCACTTCTAAAAGTCAGCACTTTCAGTTTTAGTACCTACAGCAAAATACTCTATGAAACTTATTATTCTTTAGAACTCCAATTCAGTATGCAGAGGTTATACTGTGGTGAACCCTTAACGCCATTGTAAACATAATTATAGAGCCAGATTTCTGATGTTAGATTTTTTTCACTTGCTTAATTATTTATCGGCCTTCTTTTCATTTTCGGTTATTTCCTCATAAATCTCTCTTGCTCGAGGGTGCATACTCTCGCGTACATTCTCTGTAAAATATTCTCTTCCGCGTACCTCAATAGCCCCCTTAACCATAATTCGCAAGCGATCATCCCGATCTTCTATAGGCATTTTTTCAACTAAATCTGGTTTAAAATTATACTCAGCAATACCAGCAAGGTCATGAGCATAGCGGGCTCTAAATAGACGAGAGCCATCTTCCCCCTCTGGCTCCTCGTACATTTGAAGTTTCAACTCATTTTCAAGTTTATCCTCAACATTCTCATGGGTTATAAGATTTAGAATTTTTGTCTTATCTTCATCGGTCATGTGATGCTCAGTATTCCCTTTACCAGCTTCAGCCTTTTGCCACAATTCAGCATATGACCTATTTGGAACGAAGCAGTTCCGACCCTCGGATTCTGAAAAATTGTGTTCTTCGACAAACAGGTGGTTCTTAACTCGCTCAACCAAATCAGGTGGTAAACTGAGATTTTTTGAAATAGCAGCTACATCCACATTATTCTGTCTAATTTTCTCGTACTTTTCTTCAGCTATTTTGTCGTCTGAATTCTCCGTTTTTTTCTTTGGATTATCGCCCGAGACTTCATTGCTTCCAGCTTGCTGTTCTGGACTATCTATATTGTTTTCAGTTTGCTTTCCAGAAATGCTCCCCGGGGAGAATTCATTCCATGATCCAGTATGCTCTAAACTAGTTTGTCCAATTGTCATGTTTCCATTCGGATGAATCCAGAGGGTATCTGTTGGAGCCATGACTTTAACTCCAAGTTTATTAGAAAGATCTTGTGCTATTGGAGATACTCCACCTCCAGTGCCACATGACATCAATCGAACAGGTTCACCATTATATCCAGTTTTTTTCATATATGTTGCCAGACTACGCTGATCGATTTTGACCCATTCCCCATTATGAAGAACCTCAAAGCTTGAAGATGTTCCATGTATGATTACATCATACCAACCCTCTAACGGTTTTATCCAGTCTTTAGCTTGAACAAGTTTATCAGCTCTTCCGATAAGAGCACTGTTAAGCGGAATAGGTTCATCATTAAGTTGAATTTCTGGATTATTTATACCTGAATTACCTTTACTGTCTTCACCGGTTTCATTAATTTTAGTTTCTACTGCAGTAGGGTTAGTCTCTGTGTTAGGTTTAGTTTCTTTATTCCCCATATTTTGATCATAATAAGCGTCTAATTCTTTACCGATATTACTTTTTCCAGCGACTTCATTATTAAGCTCATTATTTTCTTCAGGATTCTCATTTAAATCATCAGCAGTAGGGTTAGAATCCTGATTTAAGTCATCGTTATTTCCTTCAGGCTTACCTTCAGGATTGTTCACTCTATTTTGATTATAATAAGCGTCTAATTCTTTACCGATATTACTTTTTCCAGCGACTTCATTATTAAGCTCATTATTTTCTTCAGGATTATCGTTTAAATCATCAGCAGTAACATCAGGATCGATAACATCAGGATTTTCATTTAAATCATCAGCAGTAGCGTCAGGATCAATAACATCAGAATTATCGTTTAAATCATCAGCAGTAGCGTCAGAATCAATAACATCAGAATTATCGTTTAAATCATCAGCAGTAGCATCAGAATCAATAACATCAGGATCCTCGTTTAAATCATCAGCAGTAGCATCAGGATCAATAACGTCAGGATTTTCATTTAAATCATCAGCAGTAGCGTCAGGATCAATAACGTCAGGATTTTCATTTAAATCATCAGCAGTAGCATCAGGATCAATAACGTCAGAATTATCGTTTAAATCATCAGCAGTAGCATCAGGATCAATAACGTCAGAATTATCGTTTAAATCATCAGCAGTAGCGTCAGGATCAATAACGTCAGAATTATCGTTTAAATCATCAGCAGTAGCGTCAGAATCAATAACATCAGAATTATCGTTTAAATCATCAGCAGTAGCGTCAGAATCAATAACGTCAGAATTATCGTTTAAATCATCAGCAGTAGCGTCAGGATCAATAACGTCAGGATTTTCATTTAAATCATCAGCAGTAGCATCAGGATCAATAACGTCAGGATTTTCATTTAAATCATCAGCAGTAGCGTCAGAATCAATAACATCAGGATCCTCGTTTAACTCATCATCAAAATCATCTGTATAATAAGCGTCTAATTCTTTACCGATATTACTTTTTTCAGCGACTTCATTATTGTCAGTCACATTAAATTTTTCAGGGCCTTCAGGGCCTTCAGGGCCTCCAATCTCAGACATGCACTTACCTTCTGATAATAGTATAGTTGCCACTTCTCCATAATCCCATATTGAGTTCTCTAAGTCTCTAATTTGGAATTATCACGCAAGACTATAACTACGAAAAAATTTCAGAACTCTGGTAATATGGGAATAAAACTGGTTTTAGGATGAATTCTTGCAGTAAACTCTTTGGCTTAATAATTAAATTTTGATATAGTTGTTATTAAAACAACTTATTGACGCAGTAATGTACAAATTTATATCTTTCACTATTGTTCGGTTCACTTTGGATCTTGTAGTCTAAGAGTTTTATAAATACTGTTTTTCTTGTTTGTTCATCAAAATCTGCATAGAGATCCAAGTTCTTAGTGATATAATCAACATATATTCTACAAGCTTTAACAGTAGGATTATCAATCTCCGACTTTTTTGGAAGCTTTTGTAATTCCGTTGTGTTTGGTAGTTTATCTTCAAACATTCGAAACAAATCATTACAATTCATAAGTTTAAAAATGAGTTCAAAAAAAGCAAATTGTTTTTGTTTTGTCTCAAACTTTTTCTGATATTCCAAAAAAAGATTTCTTATATCAGTTTTGGCGAGCTTGGAAACTTTTGCAGAATTAATAATTGTATTGAACCACGACATATTAAAGATGTTATCTTCATCTTGGAGAATAAGTTCAGTAAGTAGTTCTCCTATTAAAGCCGTTCTATTCTTCCTGTCCTGAATCGGAGTTGATGATATTTCATATAGATCACTGCTCTTATCTATTTTTGTTAAAACGGGCTCTAACCAGTTATTTTGATATATCGCAGCAACGCCTTTATCCAGTTTAGTTAACTCCATAATCTGCTCATCAGTTAGACCAATTGAGCAACCGGCAACCTCACAATCATTCCTTTCAGGTAACCTCATAATTATTTTTGTATTGGTGTTTTTTATTGCTGATATGTCTACAGACGTTGGGGATTGATCGACAATGATAAAGCCTTCACCAAATGTTCTCATTTCAGCTATAGAATTGCTTATCATTTCAACGGATTTGCCCTGAACATTTGCAGATTCTTGATCCTGGTCTACAGAGGTTCTTTTCAAAAGGTTATGTGCCTCTTCCAGTATGGTTACATGCTTAAGTGGCAAGTTTGTGCCAAGTGACGTTGATTGTCTAAACTCACTCAACTTTAATACCAACATGCCCATTAGCAATGCCTTTGTTTCAACAGATCCTATACGGCTCAGGTCAACAATTGTATTTTGATTAAATAGCACATCATCGTCGATTGCATGCCCCAAAAAAATTTGTCCGACCAGACCATCTGTTAAAGATTCAACACGGGTCACTAGAGATCCAACATAATTTCCCTTTACTTCATCGGAAAACTTAGATTCTTTGAGCAACTGAGGCAAGATGTCAACGATATCTTTGAATGTTGGGAATTTTCCGTTCCCTCGATTAATATGTATAGAGTGATTTAAGTCCCAGCCATGAAGAATATATGCTTTCTCAAATGATGCTTTCAAAAATGCTGGCATAGCTGCATATAATGGCCAGCATGCACTGAATATTTCTATGAGTCTATCCAGATGTTCTAATACATGAATTTCTCCATTAAACTCAAATGGATTTATACTCAACATGTCATAATATCGTGGATTTGTTGTAAATATGTTAATATCCGGCATGCCACCAAAAGCTAATTTGTATTCACCTTTTGCTGGCTCAATGACCAAAAACTTAACATTATTTTTTTGTGATATTAATTCATCTATAATTTTGTAAGTCGTGTTTGATTTTCCTGAGCCGGTTGATCCGGTTATGAAGCAATGTGCTGTTAAGCTCTCTAAATCCAACTTCACTCTATTGTTCTCGAATACCTCTCCCATATGGTAGACAGCCCCAATGTCAATATTTCGAGAGGTATCTTTTTGCTCTTTTACAAACACATTTCTTCCGAATGCAACAGAATTAACAGATGTCACACCGACTACAGATTTGTGTGGAATTCCCATCAAAATAGGCAACTCGACACCACTAATCATACTTGCTGGAGTGATTATTTGTTCTGTGTAATTGCCCTCTCCACTATTAGGAAGATATCTAAACTGAGGATGAAGACCATGTTGGAGGTGATCCAAAATCATTAAGCTATTATCCGAATTTTCATATTCATTATCCCACAGGTTTATAAATGAATTTTCAACACTTGTCTTTTCTCCAGCAACCAGCGCTTTATATGTATTAGCTGCGACAATAGATGTTTCGGGATCTTCAGAAATAAAATAACAGGCACTGTCCCATAATCCGTATGCTTCGCAATTTTTGATTCTATCTAATTGCTCATCTATCTTCTCTAATAATTCCTGTACAGTCTTATTTTGTCTGGTAATAGCTATACTTGTAGACGTTCCTTCCGTAGTCGTCCTTGTATCTGATTTTGTGTTGCTTGTAGACTCAGATTCAGAACGAGTATCAGTATGGCCAGTAGAAGATCCGGTAGAGCTCCCAGTATTTGTTCCTTCATTTTTACCAGAATTAAACCCAAGTAAAAAAACAGAATAATTACGACCATGATACCGAGATTTACTTGTTCCACTGGAGGTACTCGTGTTTGTTCCGGTTGTGTCGCTAACGCCCTCGTTTATCGATTTTGAGAAGCTATCACTTATTCCTATAGCTACAGCTTCGCTGTTATTTTCGCCATACGTCATGTTTGCCTGTGAGAATTGTGAAAGTGTGGAATAAAGCTCCTCATATCCTCGTTTCTTATTTTCCAAATCAGCTTTACTTAATGGTGAAGAGATTAATACCGCAGTGTACTTTTCACCTGACATGGAATCAATAAATTTCTCCATTCCCTGTACAAACTTATCCTTATCCTCGTCTCTTGCGCTAGGAACAATTGAAACGGAAGAAACAGCCATATTAGAATATACGCTGGGAATATGAGACTCTAATATTCTTTCAATTTCTGAAGATGATTGTTCATTTATTTCAATACCTGGGAAATTTCCTCTCAAGCTTTTCTGCAAAATTTCTTTTGCGGTATTTGGTTGATTAACATCTCTTGTTCCGAGGTAAAACTTTACACCTTCTTTATCACTGAAAATAACAAGTAAAGCTGAACTTCCAAAATTCGATAATGCACTATAAACACTAACGAGTTTATCGTTAATGTTTTCATCAACGTCATATACAATTTTGCTAACTTCAAACATCGAGATATATGAGAAAGAGCGTTGAATATCTTCTAATGGTATCGGGTCGCATTTACCTATATCAATTAAATAGTTTTTATTTATAAACAGGTCTGCAATTTCCAATCCATTTTGCATGATTTCAGAAACACGATTTTGCATTTTGGTCCTTTCTTCGGTATATCTCATAAGTTAGGCCTCTATTTTGATGAAATAGTCATCCTACTCCATCTTCATACCTATATCGACAAGTTGACCTAATTATAGATATATATTTCCATATTTTTCATATATGAGATCAATATATTGGTAACTTATACTTTAAAATGATAAAATGTGCTCTCTTCGCCTCATTTTCGTAAAATTATTCAGATCACATAATTAAAATCAAGCAGAGTTTCTGAAGAGGCAGTCGATATTCTCTGTCCAACAATTTCTCAAAATTTATAGTTTATAAAAATAGTTTATTGCCAATCTGTCAGGGACCATATAGTTTAGGACTTAAAACTAAACCTGAAAAACAAATTAGAAAAAGGAAGTTAAAAAACAGTTCTAAAAAAAGATTTTGAAAAAAGCCACAGAATAAAACCTGCAGCTTTTCTATGTTTACTAAATATTTTAACTTAAACCCGGCTTTACCTGCGCATGTTAAGTGCAGGGGCTGCCATGCCATCATAAGTACTTGCCATATGCTCGGGTTTTACTTCCTGCATATCAGTGCTCTGAGCGCGGAGCATATCGTCCACACGAAGCACCATCACTGCGGCTTCGGAACCGGCTTTGACGGAGTTGATCTTAACCCTGAGGGGATCAACAATGCCTTTTTCGAGCATATCTTCGGCAGCACCGGTATTGATGTTCAGGCCTGCGTTTTTGTTTTCGGTGTGCTTTGCCCGGAGGTTCACTACTGTGTTGATAGTGTCAAGTCCTGCATTTCTGGCAATTGTCCTCGGGATTTCTTCAAGGGCGTCTGCAAAAGCCCTGATTGCCATCTGTTCACGCCCACCTATGCTGGCGGCATATGCACGAAGCCCAAGTGCAACTTCGATCTCGGAAGCTCCACCGCCTGCAACTATCCTGCCGTCTTCTACGGCGCATTTTACTACCCTGAGGGCATCGTCAATTGCGCGTTCAAGGTTGTCAACTATGTGTTCAGTACCGCCCCTGATGACAATAGATACGGATTTTGCACCCTTGCAGTCTCTGAGGTAGGTCTTACCCTGGTCACCGTCCCGATCCTGTTCAAGAAGCCCGGCATGCCCGAGTTCTTTCTGGGTCAGTTCTTTGATATTGCGGATAGGTCTGCCGCCTATGGCATCTACAAGGTGCTGCATGTCATCGTTCTTAACCCTGCGGGTTGCATAAATTCCCCGGTTTTGCAGGTAGGCTGCGATCTTGTCATCCATGCCTTTGGAACAGAAAACTGCATTTGCCCCTGCCCTGATGACATAGTCTGCCATCTCGAATAGAGCTTCTTCTTCCTGCTTTACAAAACCCTCAAGATCGCCATATGCGTTTATCTGAAGTTTTGCTTTGTTTGTGGTCTTGGCAATCTCCATGGAGGTATCGATCAGAGCAATTGCAGGGTTCACAATTTTGAGAGGGAATTCCTTATCCAGAGCAACCTTGTCTATTACGATGCCTTCGACAAACTCGGTATCTTCGATCTTGCCGCCGACATCTTTTGAAAGAATAACATCTTTAAGGTTAACTACTCCCCTTTCACGGATCGCGAGCGCAGCATCCACACAGAGTTCCGCAATCAAACGGCCGTACTTTTCAGAAGCTTTGCCCGTAATAGAGGTTCTGGCAACTTCTAAAAGCTTCTCCTTTTCATTCTCGGCAGTTGGGATTGCCAGGTTCTCTAAAATCTCAACAGCCTTCTCGGCTGCAAGCCTGTATCCCTTGACAACAACTGTCGGGTGGACCCCACTTTCAATAAGGGTTTCTGCCTTTTCCAGCAGACTGCCTGTGAATACGACAGCACTTGTAGTCCCGTCCCCAGCCGAGCTTTCAAGTGACGCTGCAACTTCGGCCACCATCTTGGCTGCCGGGTGCTCAATGGACATATCATGTAAAATGGTTGCACCGTCATTTGTGATTGTGATATCACCAATAGGATTGACAAGCATCTTGTCCATTCCTCTCGGCCCGAGTGTGCTCTTAACTATACTGGCCACTGCCTTTGCAGCCGCAATATTCATGCTGAGCGCTTCTTTTCCCTTTGTCTCTTCTTTTCTAGGATCTACTATTATGATTGGCTGGCCACCTTTTTCCATCTGAACCAAAACCTCCTTAAAATGAAGTATATATATCGAAGCTTTTTTACTTGATAATTTGAAGTTGTCCTGGCTATAGTCACTTTTAGCCCTGGATCAGCCTGAAAATATGATTTCATCAGTTGCCTTGTATGAAGCAGTATTTGATCAGAAAATAACTGATAATACTTCTATAAAAACATACCGGGTATATTCCGATTCTAGAAGGTGAAACACTTATGTTTCCTGATTACTTTCACTTCCTGACTATCTCCACTGATCCGTCTTTTTTCCCGATATAAAGTTCGTTCACATTGGAAAAGATTCCATGCTCAACAACTCCCGGAATTGAAGATAGTTCAAGGGCCAGACCTTCAGGATCATTTATTACGCCGAAATTTGCATCAAGTACAAAGTTTCCATTGTCGGTTATCACAGGCCCGTCTTTTCTCAGAGCTAACCTCAGCTCAGGTTTTCCTCCCAGCTCCTTTATTTTTTTAATCACAAGAGTTTTTGCAAAGGGGAGAACCTCAACCGGCACAGGCTTATCAAGCTGAGTGCTTGTTTTTGATTCGTCAGCTACGACTAGAAAACGTCTTGCAGATGCCGATACTATCTTTTCCCGAGTATGAGCAGCTCCTCCACCTTTGATTGCGTACAGCTTCGAATCGATCTGGTCTGCTCCATCAATGGCGATGTCCAGTTCCGGATGCTGGGCAAGGGTGGCCAGAGGGATGCCGGCTTCTATGGCAAGCGTTTCAGACTGGTATGAGGTAACAACACCCAGGATTTTGAGCCCCTCTTCCCTGACACGCCTGCCGAGTTCTTTTATCGTATATGCAACTGTTGAGCCCGTTCCAAGCCCCACAACCATTCCCGATTCTACCACCCGAGATGCAGCGATGCCAGCTGCACGTTTTTCCGGGGAATCGGTAGATATATTTCTTTCTGTCATGCTATGTTCCCTTCCGGTGCGAATCCTGAAAAAGTTATGAAATCCCTAAACTGGAGATTAAACTGGAAATTTTTAAACTGGAAGTGTTCAAACTGGAAACGTTTAAACTGGAAGTGTTCAAGCTGGAAACGTTTAAACTCCAAAAAGAAGGGATTTCAGGGAGAAAGTCTTCTCCTGTCCCTGGGGAAGAGTACAGTGTCCCTGATATTTTCGGTTCCGAGCATGGTCATGATAAAACGTTCGCAGCCCATGCCCCAGCCTGCATGAGGAGGCATGCCATATTCGAAAGCTTTAAGATAGAACTCAAATCCGTCAGGATTGAGACCCTGTGATTCTATCCGGCTCTTAAGCAAGTCCGGAATATGGATACGTTGAGCTCCTGAGGAGAGTTCCATTGTACGGTGCATCATATCAAATGATTTGCTGAACTCCGGCCTGTCCTCATAAGGCATGGCATAGAAAGGTTTAATCTCAGTCGGCCAGTCAATAATGAAATAGTGGGATTCTCCTGTTGTCTCGTATACATAATTGCCCACAATATGCTCTCCAAGTGTGCCAAGGTCATCTCCCCAGTGCATTTTCTCTTCCGAACGGGCGTTTATGATCTCCATTACTTCATCATAGGTGAGCTTAAGGAAAGGAGTTTTCGGGACTTTGAGCTCAACTCCAAGTGTTTCAAGTGAAGGCTTGCACTTCTCAATAACCTGAGCATAGGCATAAGCCACAAGGTTTTCGAGTATCTCCATTACATCGAAGTGGTCTGCAAAGCTGACCTCGACATCAATAGAAGTAGCTTCGTTCAAGTGCCTACGGGTGTCGTGCTCTTCGGCTCTGAAAATGGGACCGATCTCAAAGACTCTGTCAAAACCTCCACTCATAAGGATTTGTTTGAAGAGCTGGGGGCTCTGGTTCAAAAAAGCTTCCCTGTCAAAGTAAGTGATCGGGAAAAGTGCAGTTCCACCCTCAGTTGCCGTTGCCACGATCTTGGGGGTTGCGGTTTCGATAAATCCGTTTTTTGCAAAGTATTCCCTGATTGCCTGGAGAGCCTGGTGCCTTATCTTGAAAACCGCAGTAGTCTCGGCCCGCCTGAGGTCAATAAACCGCGAGTCCAACCTGGTATCCAGTTCAGCTTCCACCTTGCCAGTAGTATCCATTGGCAATGGAGAATTTGAAACATTCAGGACAGTGATCTCCTCAGGAAGCAGCTCGTATCCGTTAGGAGCTTTCTCTTCGAATTTAACAGAACCGGTTACTGAAATTACTGATTCGCGTACAAGCCTTCTTGCAGCATCAAACAGCTCTTTATCGATCTTTTTCTTTACAAGAGTGACCTGAGCCTTTCCTTCCCGGTCTCGGAGCACTACAAAACAGATCCCTCCGAGGTCTCTTACCTCATGGACCCAGCCTGCCAAAGTAATTTTCTGACCGTTGTCAACTTTTTCAGGTTTAACATCGGCTGTATAATGTGTTCTAAGTTTTGCTAATGACATAAATTCACCTTGATTGTGGGGTAAATTAAATGAAAAATGTAAGGATGAAGCTGAAACGTAGGTGAATAGTCATAACTCATTATTAATGTATTTGTTGCACCGCCCGAGTCCCGTCTCGGGAGGACGGTGCCCTTTTCGCTCACTTGTTAGCTCAAGAGGGCTGAATTACCCGAGTTTCGATTCAAGATCACGGAAAATCTCCGATTTTCTGGGAGTTGCAATGTAATCGCAACAGCACAAAGCCCTTTTCGCTCACTTGTTAGCTCAAGAGACTGAATTATAATGAAGATACTGAACTGAGCCAATAAGGCTAATTTAGAGACAAGAAAAGCTACATTTTCAACTCGCTCAGGAGGGCTGATTTACCTAATTTAACCATTAACCGGCTTAACGCAAACCCTTTGTGAAAAGATTTGAATAAAAACCCTTGGCAACATTTGAGTTTAAGAGCCTTATCCCCAAACCTTTTTCGGCGTGATCAACCGGCGCAACGGTTGTGGCACAACCCTTTTGAAAAAAGGCTTGACCGAAAACATGGCAACTTTTGATTTTGAAAGCCTTATCCTCAACCTTTTCTGCCGTGATCAAACGGCTCAACGGTTGTGGGTCAACGGTTGTGGGTCAACAGTTGCTGGTCAATGCTTTTGCAAGCCGTCTAATTTTAAAGTAGAGTCCTTCTGCCCGACCCGTTTTGGTATTTTTACAACAAATGGATGGCCTGAAGTCTGCCGCGCGCCCGACTAATGGTAGAAAATGGGCTGAAATGAGCCGTGTGTATATCAGGTAATTTAGGTTTATAATTTATATAGACATTGTCCATGAATAATAATTAGGTACATATTTATAGTACCCAAATGAGGTTTTGAGATGTAAACTGTCTTTTTTAACGAATTATAATTAGATATTTGTAAATATGTAGATTTTGAGAGATAACTATATATAACGGCACAGAAATTCTGTGCTCTGAATATAAGAGATTCAATGTATTTTACAAAATTAAGAAAATAAGAGGAAGAAAAATTATACAGATTGTACATCTTTCAGATATTCATTATTCAGATGCGTACTTTGTTCCGGAGATTGCAGAGTCTATGGTTGACGGAATAAACCGGCTGGAACCGAACCTTGTCGTGATTACAGGTGACCTGACCGAGAATGGGTTTTCAGCAGAATATGAGGGAGTAAAGCGGTTTATTGACAGGATTGAATGTAAAAATAAAATTCTTGTCCCGGGAAATCATGATTCGAAAAATGCAGGATATGTGCACTTCGAAGACCTCTTCACAGACAGGTACTTTTCACGGAATTTTGAGAATGTTACGGTTGTCGGGGCTGATTCTTCACAGCCCGACCTTGATGAAGGTCATCTGGGCAGGGAAAACTATGGCTGGATCAAAGAAGCCTTTTCAGGGGAAAATTTCAAGGTTTTTGCCATGCACCACCACCTTGTTCCTATACCTCTGGCAGGCAGGGAGAATACTGTCCTAGTGGATGCAGGCGATGTGCTCGAACTTCTGAACCGCTGCAAGGTGAATCTTGTCCTCTGCGGACACTGCCACATTCCCTGGGTCTGGAACCTCAATAACATGCTTGTAGTAAATGCAGGCACCTTTTGTTCTTCCAAAACAAGGGGAAAAACAAAGCAATGTTATAACCTCATCCAGGCTGACAACAAGAATCCCGCTGGGGACTGGAAAGTCAGTGTATCCAGAGTTTTTTCAAAAGGAGATCGGGAACTGGTCACTGAAACAGTAATGTAAAAGGCCTTAAACATTTCAAAATTTCTGCCTCTTTTCCTTTATTTCTTTTTATCCTTTTTTTCTTTTTATCACTCTGAGAGCATGAAGGGTTATGAGACCCGTCCCTAATGTCATAAGTGAAACAAAACCTCATGTGTTTTTTATTCTTTTGTGCTATCGACTCTTTCTAAATGTTCCATTTAAACTTATAAAAAGACCTAACAAATATATAAAAAATATATCTAAACTGGAATTTCAGTCTTCATATTAAGGGAATCTGGCAAAAGAAGATTTGGCTATTTCTAAGAAATCAAGCATGAGTTCCGGCAGCATGTCTAATCTTTAAGGCTTGCGCAGGCGCATGCAATTTGAGTTTGTACGTTTTTTGTAGCTGATTCGGAAAGTTTTTCTACAAAACCAAGAAATTAGTTTCCATAAGAAATTACGCCTTTCACTTATTTTTGGATATGCGTAGCAGAGAACTTCCAACTATTTTTTTATATATACCTTGTAATACTTATTGCAAATAATCGAAAATTATATATAGTATTGAGTAGTCAACCGGTTACTGGTTTCCGGTGAAGAAAGGAGGCAAAAGAATAATATGGTGAAAAAGATGGAAAGACTAAAAAAATTATCGATAGTTACGTTTGTTTTACTTATAGCACTGGTTTCACCAGCCCTTGCAGTAACGTCTGATCAAAATGCAGCGTCAATTGAGGAAATAAAGACCACACTAACGTTTATGTGGTTGTTACTGGCAAGTGGACTGGTATTCTTTATGCATGCAGGTTTCTCGCTCGTGGAAACGGGGCTTACGAGAAGTAAAAATACCGCCAACATCCTGATGAAAAACTTCATGACTGTTGTCCTAGGTATTCTCGTCTACTGGGCTGTTGGCTGGGGCATAATGTATGGAGCTGATGCCGCAGGCATAATAGGAACCAATCAGTTCTTCCTGGCAGGCGCGGACAATGCAACCTGGAACTCGTGGTTCTTCCAGATGGTTTTCGCGGCTACTGGTGCTACTATAGTTTCAGGAGCAATGGCTGAGAGAACCAACTTTAAGGCCTATCTTGTTTACTGTGTCATGATGGTAGCCGTAATTTACCCTATATACGGTCACTGGGTCTGGAGCGGAGCGGACATGGCTCTCTTAAGTGGCGCCGGTAGCCCAATAGTAAAAGCAATAGGAGTGGCAAGTCATGACTTTGCCGGTTCCGGAGTTGTACACTCAATAGGAGGATATTCTGCCCTTGCGGGTGTGATTCTTGTGGGCGCAAGAATAGGGAGATTTAAAAACGGAAAACCCGTACCTATTCCAGGCCACAACCTGACTATTACCTTCCTGGGAACTCTTATCCTGGCTCTCGGATGGTTGGGATTCAACGGAGGAAGCACCCTCAATGCAAATGATCCTTATATGAACCTGGTAGTAGTCAACACCTTCCTTGCAGCCGCTGCAGGAGCTCTTACGGTCATGATTATTACCTGGATAAAGACCGGAAAGCCAGATCCGTCCCTCACCGCAAACGGGCTTCTCGGCGGGCTTGTAGCAGTTACCGCCCCCTGTGGATCGATATCAAACTGGGCAGCCCTGGTGATTGGTCTTGTTGCTGGGATAATAATTTATGTAGGTGTCATGTTTAATGAAAACAAGCTGAAACTGGATGACCCTGTAGGTGCAATTGCAGTGCATGGATATTGTGGAAGCTGGGGACTTATCTCTGTCGGGCTCTTTTCCATAGGGATAGGAAACGGGATTCTTGCAGATGCCACATACGCTGCTGCAGTACCAGGACTCTTCTACGGTGGAGGAATCAGCTTACTGCTTATCCAGCTTATATCCGTACTGGTAACCATGGTCTGGGGATTTGGTATTTCGTATATAATCTTCAAAATCCTCGATGCCGTAATAGGGCTTAGAGTATCGGAAGAAGAAGAAATCATAGGCCTTGATATCAGTGAACACGGAATCAGAGCATATCCCGAATACCTGATGAGGGAGGACTAACATGACTAAAATGTGTAAAATCGAAGCAATAATAAAGCCCATGAAACTGCATGAGGTAAAAGATGCCCTTGAAGAAGCCGGGTATCCTAGCCTGACAGTAACTGATGTCAAAGGACGTGGACAGCAGAAAGGAATCGTACAGCAGTGGAGAGGTAAGAAATATTGTGTGGATCTTCTTCCCAAAACCAAAATCGAGATCGCAGCCCCTGAGGACAAAATTGAAGAGATTATGAAAATTATTCAGAGTTCCGCATATACTGGAGAAATTGGAGACGGAAAGATCTTTGTTGTCCCCATTGAGACTGTAGTCAGAATAAGAACTGGAGAAAGAGACGGAGATGCTCTTTAAACTGCATCTCCTTTTTCTTCATTTACAATTATTTTTTAACAATTCTAGGAATCAGGTAGAAGAACTATGAACGAGTTAAAATCTGAAACTCCGACATTTGAAGTCCCCCATAGGTATGGGATGCCTGTAATCAATTTATACTTTTACGTAGGGTTGATTTCCGCCATCCTGTTAAGAAGTATAATTATAGCTGATCACTACAGCGTATTCTGGGGAAAAGCAATCTGGTATATTGGAGTTGTGGGTTACCTCTGGTTCTTCACACACAGATACCATATTGCAAAGAGAAGGCTTGGCGTTGTCAAAAACCTTGACCTGATGGAAAAAGTCAGGAATCGGCAGAAACTTTCGGATAAAGACCTTGAAGGACTTGAATATCTACTGTGCAGTATTTCGACATCAAAAGAACGTGCAAATTACCTTATCATTTCAGTGCTTTCAATTGTTGCAATAGTGGTGTCCCTGAGCCTTGATCTGGGGATTTTGAAGCTCTAAATGAGATGTATTCATCATATCCTCATTAATAGAGAATTATACTGTCATTACTTTAGGAGTGCAAAAGGTCGCGAAACCCCCTCCTTCAGGTGAGAGATAAAACTAACCTTCGCTACCTTTTTATCTTTTTAGTTCTACAGGTCCGTTAATTCTATCGATCCGTTAATTCTATCGATCCGTTAATTCTATCGATATCTTATCTTTTTGATTAGAACCCTTTTCCTGAAGTATCTACTTCTTGATGCTCCATAACTTTCTTTTATCCTGTTCTGTGCTTTCAAGCTCACCCCTTTCAGTCAAATCATTCAGAATTTCTAAAAGTTCAGTTTCCTTGAGATCCAGCTCATACCTGTGCTTAAACTCGGCTATAATTTGAGAGAGATCGAGGGTCCTGTTCTGAATAATTTTTTCTGCAAACCCTGCCAGATCCTCATACCTGGCCCAGGGATAAATGAGCCAGCGCCATTTGAGAATCTTCTGGGCATAAAAATCAGGCGTGAAATTTGAGGAGATTTTATGCTGGAGAACTGCAGTCCTGACAGATGCAGGCTTCAGGCTTAAAACGTAATCTACTGCAAGATTAAGTGTCTCGCCTGTATCGGTTACGTCATCGATAATCAAGATTTTTTTTCCTGTTATATCCACAGGAATAGGGAATTTTATCCTTGCTTCTTCCCGCATGTCCGCAGCTCTGGAGTAATGTTCAATCTTCATTGAAGCAAGGTCATTGAAGAGTAAAAAATCTGAAACCAGCCTTCCAGGTACATAGCCTCCTCTACCTATGGCAACAATCAGGTCAGGCATATAGCCAGAAGCTTTGATCTTTCGGGTAAGAATTCTGGAAAGCCGCAAGACTTCATTAAAGCTTATAAGCTCACACCTGAATGCGTCCTTTTGTACCTGGCACCGGGATTGTTGAGACTCAATTTTTCTTTCCTGCATCAGAGAAATCGCCTTCTTAATGCATGTTTTATAGACTGCGGGTAATGCGAATTGGCGGATACCTAATAAGGAGAAATAACATCCATTTCTAACGAGTTTATCGGTTTAATCTAGCTAAGTTTATTACTTAAGTCTAGCCAGTTTAACAATTAAATCTAGCCAGTTTAACAATTAAATATAGCCAGTTTAACAGTTTAACGAGTTTGTCAGCTTAGTTTAGAGAATTTATCAATCTAATCTAACGAGTTTATCAGTTTAATGACTTATTAATCCGTCTGAAAACTCACCAATTACCTGAAAATGAAAACTCACCATTACCTGAAAATATTTGAATTCGGGAAAACATAAATAAATAGTATCTGGAAAATAAGTGAGAAAAATAAGGTGGAGCAAGAATTGACGAGGATAAAAAAACTTTTTGAGTAAATATATGCTGAAACTCTTCTTGCGAGTCTTTTATAAGAAGGAATAGCCGCTGAAAAGGAGTCTTATGCCATGTTTTCAAAGGAAGAAGACAAAATGGTAAGTATGGGTTTTAATTCCATTAATGAGGGGTTTGACGAAGGAGTTAGTAAGGCCCTTAATTTTCTGACAGAAATCGGCACAGGTTATCTAAAAGGGAGAAAAGAACCAGAAGCTGAAAAAACGGTGTTTTCCATAAAGGAAATAGGAAAGGCTGCTACTCTCCAGGGCATGGACAACGCCGCAGTCAATGCTATCCGTGCCCTTGAAAAGCTGCTGCAGTGCTCCACAGAGCAGAATATGCAGGACACAACTATCCGGGTGCTACTTTCATTTGGAGCTATAGGAAAAACAGCTGCCGAACAGCAGATGGAAATGGTAGCCAGGCTCGCAGCTTCAGTGCTAGGGAAAAGCGGGAATACGGCAGCTCTCCTCAAAAAGGAGAGAGAAACCATGGCAGTTATAATCGGGCTTGGAGAAATCGGAAAAGCAGTTGCCAGGATGAAGTTTCCAGATCTTTCGGAAAATACGGCAATATGCATCTCGTGCCTTGGGGACGTCGGAAAACTTACGGCTCAGAAGAACCTTGAGGAAGCTGCAGTGGGAGTAGAACTTATGCTTCAGGAGATGGCTGCCGCAGCCATGCAGGAAAACCTCCAGAATACCGTAAGAAGTATTGCAAGTTCTATTGAGGAAGTTGGGAAAAAAGCTGAGGACGAAAACATGGAAAATGCGGTTTTCCAGGCAGCTTCTGCCCTCCAGACCATTGTGAGCTATGCAGGGAGCAAGTATCTGAACGATGCCTCAATTGCAGCTAAGATAGCCCTTGAATCCTTTTATGAACTTGATATTATAAATGATGAAGATAATATAAAAAAGATCGAAGCAATAAGGGAAACGATGAGGGCGCTCTGGGTAGATTCAAAATAAAAATTCAGGATGCAAGAACTTCATTTTTCACTGAAGCCCGAAATGTTTGATATTCCAGTCCGCCATGGCCTGAATCTTCGTTATTTCTTCTTCACCGCCTTCCATGGTGAAGAGGTGTTTGAACCTTTTCTGGATTCTCAGATATTCTTCGACCGGCCTTGGATCCTTAACTTTCCTGACCTGGGTAAGTTCTCCGTTTTCCATCTCATACATGGGCCAGAGGCAGGTTTCAACTGCGAGTTTGGCTATCTCCAGGGTCTTTGAGGTATCAAAACCCCAGCCTGTTGTACACGGAGCATGAGCATGGATGTAGGTAGGTCCCACGATTTCAGTTGCCTTCTTGACCTTACGAATCATATCTCTTGGGAAGCCTATGGAGGTCGTGGCCACATATGGAGAGCCATGAGCTGCTATAATGGCAGGCATATTCTTTTTAGGAAAAGGGTTTCCAAAGGAGAATTTTCCGGCTGGAGTGGTCGTTGTGCTCGCATCATAGGGCGTTCCACTGCTACGCTGGACTCCAGTGTTCATATAGGCTTCGTTGTCCATACAGACATAGGTAAAGTCGTGACCCCGCTCAAAAGCACCTGAAATAGCCCCGAAGCCTATATCCATCGTAGCACCGTCGCCTGCAATAACTATAATCTTAGTATCTTTCTTTTTACCAAGGGCTTTTAAGCCAGCATCAATACCTGAAGCCACTGCAGCTCCATTTTCAAAGAGGGAGTGGATCCACGGAACCTGCCATGAAGATAGCGGAAAAGGCGTACTTGTAACTTCCAGGCAGCCAGTAGGGTTTACAACAATGCTGTCAGGACCTGTTCCCATGAGTGTAAATTTTGCAGCAAAAGCATCACAGCAACCCGGACAGGCACTGTGTCCGGATGTAATATACGTTTTCGGTGCAGTTCTACTCGTTGCTATGCCTCCTTAAGGTCCAGATACCGGCTTTTAAGCAGAACTCGGAGCTTTGCATCCTGAATTCTTCAATCCCCTTGCATATTTTCAATAACTTTGCAGTGCTATTCATCGACTGCCCCACCCCCCAGACCTGCAACAGCCGGATAACAACCAGTTAAGGGTACAACAGATCTTAATGATAAACGGATCTTGATGGAATCTAAATGTTACAATGAGTCTTATGGTATCTTGGTAGTGTGTTAGTGGTACGGGGAATTTCCGTCTGGTGAAAACGAAGGACTTTCATCGAAGGACTGTCATCAAAAGTATAACAAATCAAAAACAAATCAAAAGAACAGCAAGAAGAAATCCAGAGACGCTGAATCCGTTTACTGCATCCCCCAATACAGCCTCTCCGAAATATTGCGCTCCCCCAAACACGTTTATTCGAAGAGAAGGATCAGCGGCCTCAGGAAGTTCGTTTATTTAATTATGCCCCCAGTTTGTCCCCTTGCTCCAGCATATACGAGTAGCGTAAATTATTTTAAATTAATTATACAAAAAATTGCTTTCAAGCAAATATTATTTCCGGACAAAAAATTATAAGCCAAAACAGTTTCAAAAAAATGCCCTGTAAAATATTATTCCATGACAAAAATCAGTAGCTCCATATTGAAAAATACCTGATGGCTTGTCGACCCGAATCCGAAAAACAAAAAATAAGTTGCCGGATTTACCGGCTGGTTCACCATTTAATTCGTAAGTGACTGGATAGGAGCCGGGATTCTTCCCCCCCGTTTTACGAAAGCCTCGGAGCTGAAATCACTTACCGGCATAATAGGAGCATTTCCAAGCAGGCCGCCGAATTCTACGGAATCTCCAACCCTTTTTCCAGGCGCGGGGATAACTCTGACTGCCGTCGTTTTTCTGTTTATTACTCCTATGGCCATCTCGTCAGCGATAATAGCCGAAAGGGTGGAAGCAGGAGTATTACCAGGAACTGCGATCATATCAAGGCCGACCGAGCAAACGCTGGTCATAGCTTCAAGCTTTTCCAGGCTGAGGGCTCCGGCTCTGACGGCTTCGATCATGCCTGCGTCCTCACTGACAGGGATAAAAGCCCCACTCAGGCCTCCTACTGAGGAGGAAGCCATTGCTCCGCCTTTTTTTACGGCATCATTCAGAAGGGCAAGGGCTGCAGTCGTTCCGTGAGCCCCACAGCGCTCAAGTCCCATTGCCTCAAGAATCGCAGCAACACTATCCCCGATTGCAGGCGTCGGAGCCAGGGAAAGGTCAAGAATCCCGAATTCGACTCCAAGCTTTCGCGAAACTTCCCGACCAACCATTTCTCCCATTCGGGTTATTTTAAAAGCTGTCTTTTTGATAGTCTCCGAAATTTCCGTAAGATTTGGGTTTTCAAGCTCGCGGATTGCAGCATTCACAACTCCAGGTCCACTGACCCCAACGTTGATAACGCACTCAGGTTCACCGATTCCATGAAAGGCTCCTGCCATAAAGGGATTGTCTTCAGGAGCATTTGCAAAGACTACTAGCTTGGCACAACCTATCCCATCCCTATCCGCAGTCAAATCCGCAGTCTTTTTAATGATGTTGCCCATCAAGCCAACTGCATCCATATTAATCCCGGCTTTTGTGGTTGCAACATTTACCGACGAGCAGACCTTTTCAGTGTCTTTAAGGGCTTCAGGAATGGAATTGATTAGCTTTAGATCTCCGACAGTTGCGCCTTTGTGGACAAGGGCACTGAAACCTCCTATAAAGTCTACCTGTGCTTCTTTTGCAGCTTCGTCCATGGTTTTTGCAATGGAAACGAAATCAGGAGACCTGCAACTTTCGGCTGCCACAGCTATTGGAGTTACTGAGATTCGCTTATTGATTATCGGAATACCGTAGAGGCTCTGGATTTCATTTGTTGTACGCACAAGTTCTTTTGCACGGGTGGTTATCTTTTCATAAATATTCTCATTGAAAACCTCAATATCAGGATGGCTGCAGTCCCTCAGGCTAATACCCATTGTTACGGTTCTGATGTCGAGATGTTCCATCCTGACCATCTGGATTGTTTCCAGAATTTCTTTTGGGTTTATATACATGAAAAATTACCTCTCGTTTCAGACAGATTAATTTTCCAGATCATTTTCCAGATCATTTTCAGATCGTCTCCATATCAGATCCTGTGCATGAAGCGGAATGCGTCTTCGTGCTGTACCTTGACCTCGACTCCAAGGCTCTTTCCCTCGGCACTCATAGCCTCCTGGAAAGCCGCAAGGTCGAAATTCTCCTGTGGAGCTTCTGCAAGCATAATCATGGTAAATATACCCTGCATGATAGTCTGAGTAATATCAACAATATTTACATTGAAACTTGCCATCACAGTAGTGATTCTGGCAACAATTCCTACCCGGTCGCTGCCTATAACCGTAATTATGAAACGACTTGATGCCATTTTATGTCTCCTGCTGCTCGGACCTTTTTTCCTGCAGGCCGATGCTCAAATGTTATAAACTGATAGATTTTGCTCAGATTGAAGACCTGATTGCTAATAAATTAAACCACTGTTTTAAAGTAAACTGTCCTTAAGTAAGTCATCCATAAAGCCGATTGTTCTTAAAGAAAACCGTTCCTGGATGAAAATGACCCTAAAGGAAGCCGTTCTTAATATTTTATACTCTATGAGGGAATTTTGAATTAAAGAATCTAAAAATCCCGACCCCGAAAAAGCAATTATGTTAAAACACAGCTGGAAACCTTAATAAACCGATTTGAACCACAATATCAGGTACTTTCTTCAAAACATAACTCAACAATCTTTTCAGCAATTTCCTGAATATTTTCTCTCCCTTTGAGCTTTATTGAAAAATCAGCATATTTCTGATAAAAGACCTTCCTTTCTTCAAAAATCTCTTTCAGGCTCCTATCCCTGAGTCCTACTATGCCTCTTTTTCTTGCATTGGGAAGCCTTCTGGAAATGCTTCTAAAAGCAGCATCCAGAAAGATTATTTTTGAGATTTTTTTTAAATGTGTCATGGCTTTTTCGGAATAAATTACACTCCCACCAGGAGAAATAATGCTCCTGTCCACCTGCCCAAGCCTTAGAATAGCTTCTTCTTCAAACCTGATGAAAGCCAAATCTCCCTCTTTATCAATCAGAGTCTGGAGGGGCATTCCGGTGTTTTCCCTTATCAGGTGATCCACATCGATAAAAGTATAGCCAAGGCGCTTTGCAAGGGCTCTTCCGATAGTACTTTTTCCCGCTCCTGCCATGCCAATTAATGTGATGTTCATTGTCACACTCCTCTAAACTCTGAAAATAAGGGAATCAATTACCTGAAGCTTCCCGACATAGGGCCATTAGGCCTTAAATCACTCGAACAAAATATACTCTCTAGCTATATAAAACGTACAACGTTTCCTTTTACCTGGAAATGGTCATTAATTTAACCGATTGCTTGAAATTTCAGAAAAGGACCGGAATTCTCCGGTACATGTTATTATTATAGAAAAAACAGCCTGTAGTGATCCCATGGAGTGTATCTAAGGTGAGACTTATAACAAAAAGAAGTTAAGAAATAGAAAACAAATAGACTCTAAAAAGAAAAAACTAATTTAAAAAACTCTAAAAGAAAAAACTAATTTAAAAAAGTTATTTTCTGAAATAGATTATTTTCTAAAAGAAATTCTTTCTCAATATCGATCTTTTCGGTTTACGAACTCAGCGTCGAAGCTGTGAGTATGCCTTTCAATCGCTTTCGGAGAGTGAAGGAAAGAAAGTGTATATTCAGAAAGGACAATTCTGGTACCTGAGATATAACGCTTCAAAAGTCCTCTGGCAGTTAGCTTATCGACCTGCTCAAGAGAAACGATAGCAAGATACATGAGAAGTCGAATGAAAAACACAAGATGAAGCACAAGCATTTTAACCCAGGGACTGGCCGAACTGATTGCCATCCCACAGATCCAGCTGCAAAGCCTGAGAGAATATGAAATAAGACTGTTTTTATAAAAATTCAAAAACAGTAGGAGGAGTATAAGAAAAGATAGACCTCCAGCTATGAGATATATTTCATACGTCAAATCCATAAGAGTCACAAACCCTTACTTTCTGTTACTATTTTAATTTATGCACTTTTATTCGTTTTCAGAGCATATGGAGAAGTTAAGAAATTGTAACTGGAGTTTACAGCGTTAATTAAAGAATAGGCTTGATTTAGCTAATTTTAGCCAATAATACAAGAGAAAATAAAAATAACCGGATAGGATGCCCGGAAAAGTGAAAAATCTGACCGACAAAAAAGATCTCTGCTCCTGCATCCCTATACCGGACCCTAACAAAAGTTTCCGGAAACCGCTATGTGTTCAAACCTCTTATCCCCTCTGGTGGAACGGAAAACGGAAAATCCGGATACTGCTTTAGCAGGAAGAACTGGGCTGCTTGTAGACATTTTAATCAGGATGTAACTTATATTGAACACTTTTCTCACAAATAGTAATAATAAATAAAAAGGTATTGTTAACTAATTATAGTTATCTCTTTATTTCTATGTTTCATCAATAGAAGAACAGAGTACTTTAGCATTTCAAGACTCTTAGTATAACATTTTGTCTTTCGTCTCAACCTTGCCAGAAAGTGCCTCAATATGCTATTATATCCTTCAACTGTATACGTTTCGGCTTTGGATTGAGTATGAATATTTTCTGGAAGAAACTCTGCATATGCTCTCCAGTGATCTGTCATCACTCCTCCAATCTCTTTCTGCTTTAATTTTTCCCATATTAGTTGTCCAGTTTCCGTTCCCCTGCTACCAAAAGAGCAGTTGATGAATTTTTTCCCAACTCTATCAACAGCAATCCAGATCCAGCAATATTTTTTTTGTTACCAATGTAAGTGTGCATCTCATCCATTTCAATAATAGATATCTCATTTTCGCTTTTTAGGTCCTCCAACTCCTGACCAAATTTCTTTATCCATTTTTGGACAGAAACATGACTTACTCCTAAAAATCTTCCTATTGAGCGAAATCCTAATCCTTCAAGATAGAGTTGCAAAGCCTGTCTCTTAACAGAAAGGGAGCTAGCAGTTGATTTTAACTCTACTGTATAGTTATATCCACAATCATGGCATTTGTAGCGTTGACGTCCACAAACTATGCCATTCTTTTTGTGAGTGGAACTATTACACCTTGGGCAGTTCATATAGAAATATAGGTTCTCATAATATATAACTATAGTTAATTACCAAAGCCAATAAAAATAGTGCTTGGTTATCAGAGATCCATTTAGTGCTTATCAGAGATTCATTTAGATCTCATCTGTGCCCCTGGACAAATTTTTGTTAATTAAAGGGTTTCCACAAAGTTAAAATTAGGAAGAGAAATTCTAAAATTGTGATCAAGTTTTGAGTCGTAACAATTAAAATAGGTACATTGACTAGAAACTTGCCTCACGGGAAAAATATAGGTCGTAAAAATATAGGTTGTAAAAATATAGGTTGTAAAAATAGAGGTAGTTTTGGAAATGAAAAAGTATGACGTAGTTGTTGTCGGGGCAGGCATAAGCGGGCTTTTAGCAGCTTTAACGCTTTCCAAACACGGAAAAAAAGTCCTTGTTCTTGAAAAAAGTCAGCATATTGGAGGAAATTGCAATAGCTACATGGTAGATGGCTATCAGGTAGATACAGGAGTACACGCGATTACCCATCTGATTGAAGGACCTCTGAAGAGGTTGATGGATAACTACTTTGATTTTTTGCCTGTATTTGAGGACTATGGGCATTACTACATTCGGACTGAAAACGCTTTTGTCAAAGTTCCTTCAACCCTGAAAGATTTCGTGACTTTTGACGTACTTCCGAGAAAAGACAGGCTTATACTCTCTCAGACTCTCACTAAAGCCTTTACACTTTCCTCATTTGGCATAGACCTTTCAGACCGAGCAGTATATGATTTTCTGCCAAAAAGTCTTTCAAAGGATACCTACGACTTTGTTGACACAATATCCATTTCCCTTTCCGGGAAATCTATGAAAGAGACCTCGGCTCAACGTATCCTGTATGGCAGCAACTTTGTCAGAGATAGCATTACGCAGGAACAGTTTGATGCCATGATAGGTAAACTGGAATCGAAAAAATCCCAGTCTACAGAATCTATCCTTGCCTCAATCCCTCCGTATCATCTCCATGCTTCTCTTCATGCAAGAATGACCAGAGTTACTCAGCCGTTTGCATCCCTGGAAAGGCTTGCAACAAATGATGTAAACGATTCTCAGGGCTATCCCAGAAAGGGCTTAAAATCCCTGCTCAATGCCATTCTTTACTCCCTTCCAGAAACCGTTGAGATCAAAATGGAATGTGAGGTTAAATCCGTTCTTGTACAGGACGGAAAGGTTTCAGGCGTGGAAGCCGATGAAATCTATAACTCTGATCTTGTTATCTACACAGGTTTTGCAACCGAGCTTCCCATGCTGATAAAGGATCTTCCCACAGAGTATGTTAAAGACCTCAAGGGAATTGTCCACAGTAAAAGCCTGACCATCTGGCTTGGACTGGAAAAAGAGTTTCCCAATTTTAATTATACAGGCTCAGAGATCTGGTTCAAGGATTTCGCCTACTGGGCAACTCCTATAAGTAACTATGACCCTTCGCTTGCTCCAAAGGATAAGCAGCTTATTGGATTTTCCTTCGTGATCGATGAAAATAAAAGTGAAGAACAGGAGACAAAAAAGGCCTATGATACTATTTTCCGTGCCCATCCAAACATCGAGAAATATATCGATATGCAGCACGAACAAACAATGATTCCAGAAAAGGCTGCAGTCGCAATTAATGGAAAGTTCGCAGGTATTCGAACTCCTGTTCGAAACCTCTATGTAGTGGGCACAGATACTGACAAGCGCAGCATGGGAATTACCCGGGCTTCGTATTCGAGTATTGAGCTCCTGAAGATTCTCAATGAGGATGGGAATCTTCATTAAAACATAAAAAGATAAAATCTGAAAATAAAAAACTCAAGCCAAAAAAGCAAAAGGTCCTGAAAAAAGTAAAAGATTCTGATAAATAGAAGATACAGGCTGTGAAGAAAAGCTAAAAGGGAATATACTTAATCCCTGAGTTTTTCTATAACCTGTTTACCTCTTTCTGCTGGTACAATTGTCAGCTCAGCATCTTGGAATTCTCTTTTAAGTGGCTCGCCGTCTGCAATCCTGTCCAGAGTGATTGCAACTGCTGCAACCTCGGAATGGGGCTGGCTTCCAACTGCAACATTCCAGTCTGCAAGCTGATAAATTTCTGGAGGCACCTTTTCTGCTCCTACCACGATCATAAGCTTATCACAGCTTTTAAGCTCGTCCGTGACATCGGGTAGATTGATCCCATACATTGAAAGATGGCAGACTTTTCCACCGGCAGCTTTCCATTCCTTGATTTCCTGCTTATAATTGACATTATTCTTAATATAGAAATTTCCGCCCCAGCGACTGACAACATCCTCAAGAGTTGCTATTATTCCGGGGTCATTTGAGGCGAGGAGCATACCTTCTGCACCGAGCAACCTGGCAGTTAAGCCCACATGGGTTGTGATTCTTTTATCCCTCTCAGGCCTATGCCCCAGACGCAGCAAAACAATTCTTTTCATGCTCGTGCTAAAACCCTGCAAGGTATTAAAGTATTTCACTGAAAAAAAGAAGAGAAGATTACTGGAACCCGTAGGTTCCGGGAATTCTCTTAAGAAGCATGCCCTCAACAATTATCGGGTTTGTTCTCTGGGCCGTTGTCAATGCGGTATCTAGTTTGAACTCTTTTTCAGCATAGATGGTAAGGATAGGGTCTCCCTTCTTAACGGATTCTCCCATTTTCTTGTGAATAGCGACCCCGGCTCCTTTATCATTAGGAGCTCCTGCAAGCCTGGCAATTTCAATTATCCACTTATTGTCAAACTCGATTACATATCCGTCCGCAGAAGCGAGAATGTCGGCAGTATATTGCCCTACCTGGATGTCAGCCGAGGTAATATTTGGATCTCCGCCCTGGGCCTCAATAATCTGTTTCATCTTCTCAAGAGCCTTCCCACTCCTTAGTGTTTCCAGTGCAACTTCCTTTCCACGATCCCTTGGAGCCGCACCTCCCATCTCAAGCAGGATACCCGCAAGAGCGGCACTCTTTTCAATTAGGCTGTTCGGGCCTTCCATACTTTCCAGTACCTTCAGAGCTTCCCTGACTTCCAGCGAGGGCCCTACTTTTCTTCCAATGGGAGACGAACCATAGGTGATTGCACATTCAACGTTCATTCCAAGCCTGTGCCCAAGGTTAATCAGGTCTCTTGCAAGTTTTTGCCCCTCCTGAACAGTTGGAACTTTTGTGCTTGGCCCAACCGGAATGTCCATTACCACATTGTCTGCTCCGATAGCTCCTTTTTTTGCCATAATCGAGGCAAGCATCTGGTAGTAAGGGTCAATGGAGAGAGGGTATTCAACCCTTATGAGCTTGTCATCGGCAGGCGCTATATTTGTGGCTCCGCCCCAGACAAGAGCACCCCCGACTTTTTCTGTTATTTCTTTGACTTCCTGGGAGCTGAACTCTACCGGACAGAGCACTTCCATAAGGTCAGCAGTTCCGCCTGCCCCTGTAATCGCCCTGGAACTCGTCTTCGGAATAAGAAGCCCGTTTGCAGCGATAATAGGAACAACAAGGAGAGAAATCTTGTTTCCGGGCACTCCTCCTATAGAATGTTTGTCCATTATAGGATGAGTGTCGAACTCAATCGTGTCTCCGCTCTCAATCATAGCTCTTGTAAGCCATTCGACCTCATCATCGGTCATTCCGTGAATATAAGAAGATGTTATAAAAGCCGAGAGTTCGATTTCACTGAGATTTTCGTCCACTATATCGTTTACGAGTGTTTTAATTTCTTCCTGCACAACAGGTTTTTTATCCAGCATTTTCTTAATTATCGATGCAGATTTAGAACGGAATGCCGGAACAACCTCTACCGGCTTATCCCAATTCTTGAAGTGCTCATATACCTCGGAAAAAACTCCCAGTGTGCCTGGAGGAACCATATCATCCGTTGTATCCACAATTGCAGAAAGGCTTTCACGCCCGCGAATACGGACCCTATCCCCCGGATTAACCCCCAGTTCCTTGGCATCGGCAATATTTAGTAATACCTTGTGCTGCCCTATTTTTATGTTAAAATGTTCTAACTTCAATTGCATGAGTAAACTCCCTCCGTTTCGTTCTTGTTATAAGTGTAAATCTGTGACTGAAATTTGTTTCCCTGGAATCCAGACTTTCTGTTTGTTTTCCTATCTGAAAAACTGATAGTCCAGCCTGAAAAAACCTGATAGATTAATAGTAAATGTGAATAGTAAATTTAAGTTGTAGCCTAGATTATAAATGCTGAACTGAGGTAACATATTGACCTTCATATTATTTTAAAATAATTCTGTAAAAAACTTTAAGAAACAAAGAATAAAGAGATTAAAATGAGTACTATTAAAAGAAAGTTTGCAGAACTGTCTGTATAGTATCTTCAGCAAATTCAAAAGATTTCAAAAAAGAAAGATTCCTTTCATAGTTTAAATTGATCTTGAGTAAAAAAGAATAGAGATTAATGGGAACAAATTAAACTGGAATAGTATTTTTTACTTCCAGGATATCGATTGTTCTCAGTAGTTAATGTTTAGTCAGCGTTTAGTTAGCACTTAGCCATTATTTAAAATTACTCAGTTACCATTTAGTCGTATTTCATCTAAACCTTCAAAGTTACCCATTTATTCAGTTATTTTTCATAGTTGCGCCTGGATAGGGAAACAAGACCTTTGGCAACTCCCAATCCGATAATTCCTATCAACACTGCGGTTGAGATAACCATAAGCAGGTTTTCCTCATCAGCAAATTTGAACATGAAGTAAAATAAAATAATATCTATTATTGCTCCAATGCCCACCAAAGCTATTGCCGGGCCTCCTAAAACTTTTTCAGTATCCCTGCCCATTTTCCGATCCATCCCGAAATAATTATCATCAAATTAAGGTTTAAGGCTTATAAAATATCTATATTAAATAATTATAAATTAAGGTTTAAGGCTTATAAAATATTTGTATTAAATAATTATTTAATTGATTTTTAATAAAGACGAACTCTTTTAGTAAACTTTTTTGTAACAGGAACCAGAGGTGTGAACTCATGGATAAAGTAAGCCTGTAGCTAAGCGTAATGGTTCCTGAGATTTATCAGAGAATTGAAGTAATTGCATATAAATCTTAGGAAATTACAATCCTTCAGGTTCGAATAAACAGGAAGTTTCAGACTCTGAGAATAGGTTATCTAAAAACAGAAAAGTAAACGAATATGGCGGTATTTTTTAGTATAGCAGTACGAAGTTATTATTAGTACGGCGGAAAGCATCGTTTTTAGAGCCTTACCAGTAAACATATAAAATTTTCAGCAAATTATTTTTACAGTAACTAAGTTACTAGTTCTCAACAGATACGTGTATTTTCCGGAAGTCGTCCCAAGAAGCCAAATTCGTTAAAAAATTAATATTAGAGAAATTCGAGGCATAGAGATACGTAATACTCCCTTGCGATCCTCTTGAGCCAATCCGGCACAATGCAATATCTGTCAACTATGAGCTCATTCAGGTAGTACAGAGACTCCTCGGTTTTACAGTCACAGAGCCGCCTTACGGCCGTTCTTCTTCCCCACGCAGATCTTTCATCATCCAAAGCTTCAAGGTAAAGCTGATATTCCCTACTGTTTTCCATTACATTAAAAATATCTGCCAATCAATATAAATATTTGTATTTGGCTTCAATTAAAATACCTCAGGAATTAAAATATGTTATAAATGTACACTATAGGAGCCTTTTTCTGCAGTTTATTTCATAGATTAAAGAGAATTAATAAGTTAAAAGAGAACGATAAATTAAAAGAAAACGATAAATTAAAAAGCAACTAAAATGCAACCGAAAAATTACCAGAGAACAAATACAGTATAAATTATATGACATATTGTTGGCTTATTGATAGAATCAGTATCTAAAAAAGATCGCAAGGATCTCGTGTTGAAGATGAAAAAAGATTACTTGAAGTTATACAGAATAGAGAAATAGGAAAATGGAATTCTCATACAGTGATCAGTTGATGAGAATTCCTGCACAAGGTTTTTGTTCGCTATGATTTGGTATGTAACCATTTAGCTAAAAAAGATATATAATTAACTGGAATTAATTTTTAAATTCAAACAGATATTGGTGGACGTTGAAATGTTTAATGAGAAAGATAATTTTAACAGCGTTACCAGTTTTTACTGGATTAAATAATTTTAATGAAAAATATAAAAGTGAAAAAAAACTGAAGAGATAAATTACCTGTACTTTATCATTGTCTGTAAATAGTATCTAGTTTCACTTATCCTGACTGTGGAACTAACTGCTCAAAATAACTAGATAAAATAGCTATTACGTTATTGGAATTATTCTAGATGACAATTGCTCTAAAGATTTCAGGGTTGATTTCGTTCAATATTATTTCGTTCAATGTTATTTAATTAGAAAGGCAGCTCAGGAAAGAGTAGTTTCCAGATATAGCTAAAAAGGTAAAAGCCTGAAGTCCAGTCACTTTTTTAAAGTAGAGCTAATCTTTGGGTTTTCCCAAAACTCAAAATTACTTTTCTAAATTTCGAATTTGGAATAATCAATAGAGCTTAGAATCATGAAAATAATTCTGAAACTTCTATTTATTTGAGAATAAAGTTAGTTTTGGGATGGCCTCGTAGATAAACAAACCCTGTAGTGAATCCGAAAGTATTTATTCTTTAGTTGAAGTATAAGAAAAGAAATATTAAAAATAAACAAGTTTACTTGATTTTCATTTTCAGGAGAAAAATAACATCCAATTTAGAAGAATTATAAAAGTAAGTTTAAAATAAGTGTTCGAGCAGAAGGTGTGGTAAAAATGGAAAAGAACAGCGTCTTGATCCTGGGAACTGCTTCCCATGTTGGGAAAAGTTCCGTCGTGACTGCCATATGCAGAATCCTTTCAAGAGAATACAGGGTTGCCCCCTTCAAGGCTCAGAACATGAGCCTGAATTCCTGGATTACAAAGGACGGAAAGGAAATCGGAATTGCCCAGGCAATCCAGGCAAAAGCTGCAGGCACTGAGCCCACTGCCGATATGAATCCCGTTCTTCTAAAACCCAAAGGAGACTGCGTTTCCCAGATAATCCTGCTGGGAGAACCTTACGCCGACAGGAGCGCAGGTCAGTACTACGAGTCAATTGCAGAAATGAATGAAGTCCTTGAAGGAGCTCTCAAAAGGCTCTGCAAAGAACATGATATTATTGTCATGGAAGGAGCGGGAGGGGCCGCCGAGATTAACCTCTACGAAAGGGATATTGTAAATATCGGCACTGCAAGGCTCACACAGGCTCCCATAATCCTTGTTGGAGACATAGAAAGAGGAGGCGTTTTTGCAAGCCTCTACGGCACAGTTGCACTTCTTCCAGAAGATGTGCGGAAAAATGTCAAAGGATTTATTATAAACAAATTCAGAGGCGATCTGGAAATCCTGAAGCCAGGCCTGAAACAGCTTGAAGAAAAGACCGGCATTCCGGTACTTGGAGTCCTTCCTTATTTCAAGCTTAACATTCCTTCTGAGGACTCGGTCTCACTTGAGGATAAAGAAGCCGAAAAAAACGAAAAAGAAATCGAGATCGCAGTCATCCGCCTGCCAAGGATCTCAAACTTTACGGACTTCGAGCCCCTGGAAAGATCTGCCAAAATCCGCTATGTGGAACTTGACGAAGACCTCGGTACTCCAGATGCGATCATGATTCCGGGCACAAAGAATACGGTTAACGACCTTCTCGACCTTAAGGCAAGCGGTATGGCCGGGAAAATCCAGGCATTTAAGGGAAAAATCCCGATTTTCGGGATCTGCGGCGGCTACCAGATGCTCGGCAGGACAATTTATGATTCCGGAGTTGAAAACGGAGTCGAAGCCGAATTCGAAGGCCTGGGACTTCTGAATATAGGGACAAAGTTTGGAGAATACAAAAAGAGAACAATCCAGGTCACGAAAAAGGTGAATGCTTACGGCCCGATACTTGCTCCAATAGACGGAGAGGAAATAAAAGGATATGAAATCCATATGGGCATAACCGACTCTTACCGTAACATCTTCGGGAACGACGGTGCAATCGATGAAACAGGCCTAGTAATTGGAACTTACCTGCATGGGCTCTTCGACAATAAAAATATAAGAGACGCCCTTATGCAATACCTCTACGAGAAAAAAGGACTTGAGTACACCCCTGAAAACGCCATGACCGAAAGCGATGCCTATGAAGAACTTGCAAATGTAGTTGAGCAGAACCTTGACATGGAAAAACTCTACGAAATAATAGGAATCTGAAAAATAAGTATCTGAGAATTGCAGGCATCAGAATCTTCAGGTGTACAAGGCAGAACACCTGATTAAACTTTTTTAGAAAGGTTTGTTTTCTTTTTTCCTTACTTTCAATGGCTCTATCTATATTACAGACCAGTGCGTAAGAGAAATTCCCATTCGGGCTTCACAACCACGAAAAAGACGTAAATTACGGGAAAATAGACCCGTCTGTCCTATGTTCACCGCTTCTGACCGGCGCAAGCTCTGGTCTTAACCCGCTATATCCTCTGTAATGATGTGAGACACCGGAGACGCGACAGCCTTAACTTTAAAAGCTAGCGCTTGACCGGGTGAAAAGTGATGCCTTACCTAAAATTGCTTCTCTAGCGCAAGCGTTGCGTATTTGACCACGTTGCTGCCAGGGCTTTTCGATAAAACCATCATAAAAAAGTTTGCGCCGCTTAGAGCGTGTCTTAAAATTAAATTTGGTTTTATAATTGGGATAGGACTTATGCATTTGAATTGATAAACTGAGTGTCAAACTGTTAATGTCTAAAACGAAAGTTTAAACCATGATGTTTATTGTGTTTGATTTTATACATCGAGTGCGTAATATGAATTTAAACGAAACGTTGCCTATTATCCAATTGTATAAATGGTTTGAATTTTAAGACAGCCTCTTAGGGCCTTTGGTCAAACTTTCCGCTGGAACATTTAAGCTTTTTTTGAAGCTCTTGTAAAAAAGGACCAATCGCATGGGTCATTGGAATAAGTTATTCCCTATGTAAGGCGTTTTTAACGTTAGTAAATCTATGTATTTTACAAAATATAATCTAACACTATCTATGTTTTTCAATAACATTGAAAAAATGAATCGTTTTTTAGCATAAAGTCTATACATTTTCTCATTTTAATCAAAGTATCCAAAATATCAGATAAATTGACTCTGTAAGCTATTTACAAAGTCTTTTGTCTTGGTTATGCTAGCTAGATCACCACCATTTGCAGTTACTAGCTTTTTAATTTCCTCAAGTGATTCGCTAATCAAACTATCTGATAAAAAATCATCTGGCAAAGAAAGAATGTCTGGAATTGAATAATTTATTTTCCCAAAATACTTCATGATACAGTACATTGCGAGATGAAACTTTAAATTCATTAAACCACGTAGAGATTTTTGGCGCAAAAATAAATCTACTTTGCTAATTGTTTTTGCACAGAATAAGTAAACCGACGGCTGTATTGATGTGTTAAATATTTTATCATATGTTGAGTCCTCTTTTATTAAAGAAGCAGGTTTTGCACGTGCATTATGTGGTTCACGAAGAATTATGGCCATAAAAGCTTGTGATAATAATTGAATGCTTACAATGCTATTTGCATTTTTCCCGATATTTTTATAATAATTTTTTCGTCTATCATAATACAAACCATTACTCAAAAAAAACTCTTCAATGTCATGTTGAATTTGATCTGTCGCTCTTAATGAAGCTGATTGAATAGCTGTTTGAAAATTCGTTGCTTTAATAATACGATCTCTAGTTTTAGAGAGCTTTTGATCTAATACGATAATTTTTATTAAAATCGATCTATTTTCATCATCTAAAGCTCTCTCATTTCCTTTAATATAGTCATAGATACTAAAAGTTGTTTGTAGCCCGTTAACAATTTGGACACTACTAAGATGAATAGTTTTACCAACAATACTTGCATTTGAAGATAGAATATTTATCCCATTGTTGAGCCACCAAAAATCTAATTTATCACGAGATTCAAGGCTGCTTTTTATATCTTTATTAACTTCTACTCCGCCCTGATAGTCTCGAACATTTGATTCAAAAATATAACGTCTTATATCTCCATTCTCATCAGTAACAAATTTATAATAATCAACTAAATTTGATAATACAATATAACTATTATCGCCTTTAGACAAAGTTTCTTCAAATTTGAGTGACAATGTATACTCTTTTTCAATTCGAGAAGAATCAAGTAGCTCTCTAGCTCCATAATATTTTATTTCTACATTTGATCCATAAAAGCACTCCATTAGTACTTCTTTCAAACTTTTTGCTCGATTTTTAACTTGTATATTGATGGACTGGGTATCACCTTTACTCGAACAAACAAAGTAAATGTTTAAAATGGGATGGTTAGATGCTATACCAAGATAAGTATCTCTAAAAATATTGGCTTGATCTAGAAGTTCAGAACTGTATATTCCTTTTAGAGAATCTAAAGGTTTCTCTAAGTCGAAAATATTTTTCACGGTTGTAATTACACGGTCAAAGACTCTCTCTGGAAAAGCGGAGGAATTTTTTGCTTGAATGAGAAATAAATCTAAATTTGAGTTTTTTGGAATTAAGTTTAAATCCGGTTTTTCATAAATCATTTCATCATTTACAAAAAAGAAGAAACCATCTATTCCACCATCAAGACTATTATCAACATTTCCATGCGAGAGCTCATCGTATGAAAGATCATACTTTTTCAAAATTTGCTCAAAGGAAAATATTTCAAAAAATTCATCATTCGATAAAGAACTATCAAATTCTTCCTTTTTTTGAATTAGTAGGCTATTTAAGAATACGGTCTCATTGTTTGTCATAAAACATCATCTAAATAACATAAATGATGCGATAATATAAAAAGTAATAATCTTCAAAATTATATAATCAATTTATGTAGTATTCACACATTATCGACTCTTTCCCAAAATATTAATATTTATAATTTACAGTGATAATTTCGTAAATTAATTTGCTTGAGCGAACGAGGTGAGCGAAAAGGTCCCCGTCCTCCCTAGACGGGACTCGGGTGACGGAACTCGGGGGTTTAGAACATAAGAACATGCTTGCCGAGCCCTTTACTGCCAGCCCTCTCATAAACCAGGTGCGCGCTTGCAACATCCTGAATGGCAAGGCCTGTTGAATCGAAGATAGTAATTTCTTCATCACTTGTCCTGCCGGGTTTCAGGCCAACGATTACTTCACCGAGCTCGGCATGAATATCATTTTCCGAGATGTAGTGCTTGGAGAGAGGAACGTTTACTTCTCCAGAGTGAAGGGCCTGGACAATATCATCCACAATTATCTTGGATCTGATTAAAAGTTCAGGGTCAAGTTCTTCTTTTCCTACTGCATCAGCCCCTATCGCGTTAATGTGAGTGCCTTCTTTGATCCACTGAGCTTTTACGATAGGTTTTCTGGTAGGAGTGGTCGTAACAAGGATATCGCAGTCGCAGACCTTCTTAATGTTTTCTTCGTAACGGATTTCACAGGGAGTGAGATCTGCCATTTCCCGGATAAATTGTTCAGAGCTCTCCTTTGTCCTGGAAGTAACCCTTACCAGTTCGGGCTCAAAAACCTCGCAGAGAGCTTCTAGCTGGGTCTTTGCCTGGTTTCCGGCCCCAACAAGGCCGATAACCTTTGAATCCTTTCTTGCAAGGTATTTTGCAGCAATTCCTCCTGCGGCTCCGGTCCTGACATCAGTCAGGTAGGTTCCATCCATAATTGCTACAGGAGCGCCTGTTTCCGGAGAAATAAGGACAATAAGCGCCATTACCGTGGGAAGCCCACGATCCGGGTTTCCAGGATGGACATTTACAATTTTCACCCCAGTAATATTTTCCTCTTCAAGATATGCAGGCATTGTCCGCAGGTCCCCGTTATACGCCGTGTAGTAAAGGTAGGACTTGGGAGGCATCTGAACCCTGCCCAACCCATGCTGCCTGAAAGCCCTTTCTACTACCTGCATATCAGAACTCATATCTATAACACTTGTTACTTCTTCCTGAGCCAGCCATAATATTTCCATAATAAACCCTCCAGCCGGAACCGTGAGCTGGCTCACAGCTGAAAACCAAGATAAAATTGAACAGAACTAAAATAAAAACCAAAGAGGCAAACCAACGGTCTGAGATCACATTATTATTTTTATTTCCGCAAATATGTATATATAACATATATCTTCACTCATTTAAAGAACTCCCTTCCCAAAAGGAGAAACCATTAATGAGAGATACGCATGTAAGTTCAGCTGATCTTTCCGGTTCCTGTCTGAAAGAGGAATTACTCAAAGAAAAATTACTCAAACCTGCGCGGGATATCCGGAGCATACTCCGATGGGGCTATCCGAAGTTCGCGACCATCCGCTTTGTGGCTGACCACTTCCAGCTCAGCCTGGAAGAACGATACATTCTCACAAGGGTAATCATGCCCCCGGACAGGATAGTTTCCAGAATAAATAAAAAAGTGGCATGCACAGGCATAAAAGATAGGGATCTTCTCCTTGACGGGTACAATGTCCTGCTGAGTGTGGACAGCCTGCTAAAAAAAGAACCCATGTGGTTCTGTGATGACGGGTACATAAGAGATACCCGCTACTATTTCAGCAAAGCAAAACAGGCCGAAGATATCGAGGAAGCTCTCAATGCAGTCCTCAAATTTCTTTCCGAAACAGGTCCAAAATCAGTTATTTTTCTCCTTGACGCCCAGATCAGTCGGAGCGGAGAGCTTGCAGGTTTCATCCGCCACAAAATGAAAGAATACGGAATATCAGGTGAGGCAAGAACCTCAAAAATCGCGGACTTTGAGCTGAAAAAGGAAGGAGGAAATCCAGAAAAAAAGATAGTTTTGGCAACTTCCGATGGAATTGTTATAGATTCGGTTCTTAAGGTACTCGATATCCCTGCCTGCCTGATGGAAAAAATGGGAATTGAACCGATCAGGCTATATTAATTGGTTATCAGGCACTCCGTTTAAAGAACTCAGCTTGCCTGTAAATTTCTTCGGCGGCTGCATACTGCCCTTTTTCTTTTAGCAACTCCGCGTAACCGTTCAGAGTCCCGAAATGTCCGGGGTCAAGCTCGAGGGCTTTTTTGTACTGTACCTCAGCTTCGTGCCTGTGTCCAAACCTGGCAAGCAGCCTGGCGTACTCACAATGAACCTCAACGTCCTCAGGGATCAGTTTAAGAGCACATCTGAAATGCACCCTTGCCCCGTGAATAAACCCGTGTTCTGCAAGCAAACGGGCATAGAAAAGGTGCGGGCGCGGATCATCAGGATCGGTTTTGAGGGCTACTATGTAATGCTTCTCGGCATCAAGTGGTTCTCCCTTTTCTTCCAGGAAACGAGCATAGCGAAAATTGGATTCCACATGACCAGGATCAAGCTCAAGAGCTCGAGTATAGTGGTAATTTGCTTCGGTCTTTTGCCCGCGTTTGGAAAGTAGAATCCCATACCCGCAGTTGGCGTTCACATTATCCCGGTCAATAATCAAAGCTCGGCTATATACTTCTTCGGCCTCATCAAGTTTTTTGAGCCTGTAAAGCAGACAGCCGTAATTGCAAAGCGTATCTACGTGGAAAGGATTGAATTCCAGGGCCCTTTCGTATTGAACCCGTGCAGCCTCATTTTGTCCTTCCGTCGCCAGAACTGCTCCATACCCGCAAAGTGCTTCGACATTTTGGGAGCTCTGCTGGAGTATTTCTTTGAATTCCCGTACAGCAAGGTCATCAAGTCCCAGTAGAAAAGCTGTTTTTCCTGCCTCCATGAGGGCGTCTTCCCGGGCTTTTCCTGAGAAGAGAGAAGCACAGGCCCTGATAATTACATATTTCTCCCTGTACATCGCATTTTTATTAAAAATAGATGAAAGTTTCAGCAGGATTTCCTGGGAAAGCGAATGCTCATCTGAGAAGGAAACGACAAACTCAATGACCTTATCGAAGTCACAGTTATCAGCTGCAACCTGTTCGATTACACGAAAAACCAGCTCGTCTACAGCATCAATCTCCATGTCTAAAAACCTCCTGAAATTTACCTCTAAAGAGATTTTATTCGGCTGGATATAAATAGTTGGCCGTCTCGCTATTTGAATAAAAACGAAAGATGAAATATTAAAAAGATCCTTTTACAAAATATTGGAAAAGTATCCGTATTCGAAATTTAGAAAAATAGAGAAACCGAAAAGAGAGAATGAAAAAGAGAGAATGAAAAAGATTACCCTTCCCGAATTTTCACCTGAAGGATTCTCTATTCATTTAGATTCTGCTTCATTTAATTCATTCGGAACCTGCCTACGTGTAAACTGTATAGTAATCCCGATCCTTCACCTGAAAACTCTTTCTTGCTCCTTCAGACTACTTTTTCCAATCTGCTCAGACCCTTTTTACACGTAAACTGTACCGCGTTTCTACATCATATGTACCCTGAAGTTCTTCTTCAGTCAGGGTTCCTTTTTCTATCAGTTTGGTGAGATTTTTCCTGTCAACTGATTCAACTATATCCCAGAGATCTTTCTTCATAAGATAGGGTTTTAACCTGTTGATGCGCCAGAGTTTCCATTCAACCTTCTGCCGCCTGAGTTCCACGTCCCCAACTCTTAATACATCGATTTCTTTTTCCGTGAAGGTGTTTAGGATATGAGTTCTTAATTTCTCCCTGCGCTTTTCCAGAACTGAGATTGCAGAGACAATATCATCGTATTCAAGCACAACATCTGTAAGATCCATATCTTCAGGATCCTGCTCATTGATATCAAGTTCCATAAATCCGCCTCCGTGTATATGCTGAATAAAGACTTTTATAAACAGATATAATTTATGAATTTGTAATTGTCTGAAATTCTTGTTGCCTGAACTTCTTTGTCTGAACTTCTTGTTGTCCACCTAGTGTCGAGTCAACCGCAAAATGTCGTATAAAATCGGTTGCAATTATTTGGAATCATTGAATCTTTGATGATTGGCTCGACACTAGTGCAACGATTCTCAAATAAATACATAATAAAAAAATAATTACAGCTTATGACGCAAGTATTATTTTAAAGTCACATGGAACTCTGTAACACGGAAAACGCAGCCAGTCGCAGAGTGATTTAATCTGGAATATTACACAACCACGGAAAACACAGAAAGTACGGAAGAACCATGCCTTTACTACTTAGTTCTGTATCTTCCGTGCTTACCGTGGTTTTCTAAAAATTTATTAGGATATACTTTGGAATCAATGCACTAGTTGCCTGAACTTCTTTGTCTGAAATTTAAGTTGCTTGAACTTTTAATTGCTTGAACTTTTAAGTTTACATACTTGATTTTAGACTTTGACACTATAAGCCTGCCTTCACAAACAAAAATTAAGAATTTGATGGCATAAGGATGCTGGAAGGATTTCTTCTTGAAGCCTGGAAATATTTATCGCATAAAAATTCCCTGTATCTAAAGGACGCTTTCAGATTAGCTTCCCTAAGAGAGTCCATATAGAAAATTTCAGATCGGCTCTTAAGAGGAACTTGAACAGAGGTGAGCCCCATGGTATCAGGAAAGATCTCCAGGAAAATTGCCGCAAAGGAAGAACTGCTTCTTCTTCTCCCGAGAATAGACCGAGTTTTGGAGTCGGAACCTGCCGTACTTCAAATTGACGCCGAACCTATAATGGTTATTGGAGATATTCATGGGGATCTTCAGGCCCTTGAATTCATAATAGAAAAAAGGCAAGAAATGAACTGTAAGAACATTCTTTTTCTTGGAGATTACGTGGACAGAGGACCTCAAGGTGTCGAAGTACTTACAAGGGTTTTTCGACTGAAGCTTGAAGAGCCTGAGCACATATTCTTACTCAGGGGAAATCACGAAACTGTGGATATGAACCTCTACTACGGCTTTTTTGAGGAAATCGGTTTCGATCAGGGTTTTCTTTTAAGAGCCAGCCGGACATATGATAAAATGCCGATAGCAGCTGTACTTTCGGAGCATACATTTTGCGTACACGGCGGGATTAACGGAACCGGCAGCATTGATGGCATCAGGAAGGAAGAAGCCTTTGCTTTTCCTTATCTCTGGAACGATCCTTCGAAAAGTCCTGGACTCACCACCTCGACCAGAGGTTCGACTGTAAAAGAGTTCGGGCCAGATATTGTAGATGGCTTTTTACAGACAAATAACCTGAAAAGGATTATAAGAGGACACACAGCCCTTGAAAATGGGTACAGATGGTGGTTTGATGGGAAATTGCTCTCCCTTTTTTCCTGCCCTGACTATGTCGGACTCGGAAATGCAGCGGCCTTCGCACTGTTTGAAAAAAAAGAGATTAAACTTTTCGTCTTCGGAAAGCAGCAGGAATAAAAGAAAGCTTACCCGAAGGAAGACAAACTGGAGAGAAAGCAAACTGGAGAGAAAGCAAACTGGAGAGAAAGCTTACTCCTATTGAACCATTACTTCTCCCAAAAAGTCTACATTAGATTGTCCGAATATGTCAATCTGTAAGCAGAAAATATCTGTAAGCAGAAAATATGTAAGCAAATAATCAATGAAAAATAAAAAAGAAAATGCCGGGTTGGATGTTATTTTGATCAGAATAAGTTAGGGAAAGATCAGATAAAGTTCCAGACATTTTTTTTAGTCCAGAATAATCCAGGTTTCAGTCATTTTGCTTCCGATATCCGGATCGAGCTGCATGGCCTTCGTATATTCCTTTTTGGCTTCGCCAAAGCGCCCCATCTTTCTCATAAGAAGACCGTAACTGTAGTGAATGGGAGGGTAATAGGGATTCAGGACAAGAGCCTTCTCATACTGGCCCTGGGCTTCGTCAAAGCGCCCGATCTCCGAAAGAAGGTTTCCGTAACTGTAATGTCCTTCAGCACTCTCTGGGTCCAGACTGAGCGCTTTCTTGTATTCCATTTCAGCTTCATATCTCCTTCCAAAGCGGGCCAGAAGATTTGCATAATTGGAATGAACTTTTGCATCGTTCTGATCAAGGGCAAGGGCTTCCATGTATTGTGCTTCGGCTTCTGAAACTCTGCCTTCTCTTGCAAGGAGATTTCCGTAGTTAAAAAGAGTTCGCCTGTGTCTCGGGTTAAGAGAAAGAGCTTGTCTGTACTCAACTTCGGCTTCTGAAGAGCGCCCCAGGAAAGAAAGTAAAACTCCGCAGTTGTGATGGAGGCTTGGGTCTTCAGGGTCCAGTTTTATTGCAAGCCTGTATTCCTTTTCTGCGTCCCTGAGCCTTCCCAGCTCAAAGAGCAGGTTTGCGTACCCGCCTCTGGCAGGGACATAGTCAGGATCCGCCGTAAGTGCCCTTGAGTAGCACTCTTCGGCTTCCCTTACGTATCCGTACTCGGTCAGAAGGTAAGCATATCCTACATTTGCTTTTACATTTTCTGGAGAAGCTTCAAGTACCTTTTTATATTCCATATCAGCAGCCTCTGCCCTTCCAAGTTCTAAAAGAAGTTCGGCATAGGCACACCTTACATCTCCATTTTCTGGATTTTCTATTAGAGCTTCCAGATAGCTTGCTTCAGCTTCAAGGGAAAAACCCAGAATATGCGCTGCAGTGCCCAGCGCAAAACAGGCTTCTTCACGGAGCTTTCCGGAAGCCCTTATGAAACAGGCTTTTGCGAAAACATATTCTTCCATAACCATTTTCTGCTGCTTACAGGCGTTCGAAAGGTCAAGCAAATCATTGGGGGAAAAAGATTTTTCTTCCGCAAGATCCAGGGCAAAATCAATCGCAGAACACAGATTATTCTGATCGGATCCTATAGTCCCAATAACTTTATATACAAAGTCTTCAATTTTATCGAAGTCCATACATCCGGCACCTCAGAAAAACAAACACTTTTTTGGGGGATAGGTAAAACTATCTTTGTAACATCCAGAGTATATTTTACGTTTTATAGAATATATTAGTGTGCTAGTATTGCGTATAATCTTTAGTATAATATTATTTCATTCAACTGTGCGTTAGATCACGAACGTAATATTATAGCAATCATATAACAGACTATCCCTTTTTATCGCTACATAAAATAGCTGCTCTCTTAAAGCAACAGTATTTTCCCGACAAAGAGAACTTTGTAGGATAGAAATAGACCTGTTAAGGCAGGGAAAGCAGAAAAAATAGATTAGAATTTATAAAAATCTAATGATTATAGTCTCGAACTGAAAAGAAAGTTACAGCAGAAAAACTGAAAGGGAATGGAAGTAAATCGGCCTTAGAGGAGAAAAATTCAGGAATCAGGAAAATAGAATCTTAGCAAGGAAAAAGCAGGAAAATGTAATATCAATAGAGCAGACCCATGACCTGAAAATACACCTTGAGGCCGAGAATAAAATTTTCAAAGAGAATTCCCAGAGCTGCACCGACTTCGATTTCCAGTGTCATTCACTTTCCAGGAGATTGCCCGGTTTTCATGTCCACTTCATTTTTCATCCCACTTCATTTTTCATATCTCCTGTATATTTCATCGCCTTTTTTTCCATTTGGCTTTTTCTTTGCCTTTTCCTGCTGACTCTCCAGGTTTAGTGGCACCTTCGTGTCGAGGTTTAACAAAAGATATATAAGTATGGTAGCTTTTAACTGTAAGCTTTAAAAGCATGTTTTAACTATTATTAGATATGAACTGTTAAAAAGCACTTATCAGTACTAATAAAAATATCAGTACTAATAAAGATAATATAGATCTAAAATCCTGAAAATGATTAGTATGTTTTTAAAACTCTTCTCGATTTTCCTCATCATCCCCGTTATTGAGCTTTATCTGCTCATCAAGATAGGGGGAATGATCGGAGCCTTAAACACCGTGCTTATTATTCTGATAACCGCAAGTCTGGGCGCTTACCTTGCAAAATCACAGGGTCTCCGCGTGCTTCGCGAGATCCAGGATGCAACAAGCAGGGGATATATGCCCGGAAACGAGCTCCTGCACGGGTTCTTTGTGTTAGTTGGAAGCTTTGCCCTTATAACTCCGGGTTTTCTGACCGATATAATAGGGCTCTCCATGCTCATACCGCAGATAAGAGAAATCTATGTGGAAATGGCAAAAGGGGTTATAAGGAAAAAGATACAGAACGGTCAGTGGCAGATGAGAATGTACACGGATTTCCGATGATCCGGAAAAGCCCATTAAAACACCGGGTAAAGTTTATTTGTAGTGTAATATTTTGCCCTGAAACCGAAATTTTTACTTAATATTTGAGCTCTTTGTCATCCCCTATAGATAATATGATTTTCGACTCAAGACTACCTGGTTTTTATGAAGATATCCACACAAGACAACGAAGAGCCAATATTTGCACCTAAATCGGAATTTTTACTTATTTAAGATCAGCCGTTTGCCATTCAAGTTATAAGCCCGAAGACATAAAGCAGCAGAGGAACCAGAAAAACCGTAATCAAGCCTGCAATTCCTATTGCAAGTCCGCTCATTGCCCCTTCGGTTTCTCCAAGTTCTATTGCCCTTGTTGTTCCAAGCGCATGAGAGGAGGTGCCGATTGCGACACCGACTGCAACTTTATCTTTTATTCGGAAGCAGCGGCAGATAAACGGACCCAAAATAGCACCTATAATTCCGGTAAATACGATTGCAGCTACTGTTATTGCAGGCAGGCCGCCTATCTGTTTTGAGATTTCAATTCCTATAGGAGTAGTTACGGATTTGGGAGCAAGAGATCTGCTTATGGTATCATCAAGCCCTAACAGGCTGGAAAGAACAAGAATACTTGAGATTCCGGCAATGCAGCCTGCCATTATTCCTGCAAGGATAGGAAGAGCATTACTTTTCAAGAGCTGAATCTTTTTATAGAGAGGCACTGCAAGAACCACAGTTGCAGGTCCGAGGAAGAAAGAAATATAATTTCCTCCAAGGTTGTAAGTCTCATAATTGATCCCAAAGAATAGAAGGAAAACCATTACAAGTACAGAAGCCACAAGCAGAGGGTTAAGAATAGAAAGCTGGGTCTTCTTATATAATAGCGTGCCTATCTGGAAAGCTACTAAAGAGAGTAAGATCCCAAATATGGGCATATTGACAAACCCATTCAAAAAATCGGTCTGCAATTTCAGATCACCTCTTCTCTTCTATTCTCACGGGCATGCACACTTTTTGTATTCCTTCCAGATCCGTTACTATTACCGTTATTGCCTTTATTTTCTATACAGGCTGTTTTTATCGGCTTTCTCCTCAAGAACCTTTGAACAAGTTCCACAGTAAGCCCTGTTACAGCCAGTATTACAAAGGTAGAAATAAGGGAAACTGCTAGAATAGCAGTCAATTTTCCTTCAAGCAGGGCAAAACAGGTTATAAGGCTGGCCCCTGCTGGAAGAAAGAAAAAAGCCATATTTTCCAGTAAAAAATCACTTATTTTGTCTATCATATTGAGTTTAACTACGCCTGTATACAGGCTAAAGAAAAGAATGAGCATTCCCAGGACATTGCCCGGAATTGGCAACCCTAAAGCTTTCTGCATCAGGTCGCCAAGGAAATAAATGATAAGAATAATTGAGAATTGTTTTAGCAAGGTCGTTTTTCCCTCCCTGATAGAAATGGGACTACAAAATTCCTCTATATTTAATTTTTGGTTGAGCTGATCCCAAAACTCAAAATAACTTTCCATGGCCCAGATTTCGTATCCTCTTCAAATTGTATGAGTAAAAGTAAATTTTATGTATTTGCTGAAAATTTAAGAATTTAGCCAAATATAAGAAACACCTTCAGGCGATGCATTCAACTCTCATAGCAGATTAGAGACAATAATTGAGGTTGCTAAAACCATTAAAAGTCATTGGGATGGAATTCTAAACTACTTTGATTCCAGAGTCACTAACGAAATTGTGGAAGGTATTAGCAGTATTGTACAGTTGATAAAAAGAAATGCTAGAGGGTATCGAAACACTCAGTATTTTATTACCATGATCTATCTAAAATTAAGAAAGTTAGATTTCAAACTACCCATTTGAAATGACGAAGAACCATATATATTTATGACTAGTGTAGAGTCAATCATCAAGGATTCAATAATTCAGGATAATTGCAATCGATTTTATACGACATTTTATATTTGACTCGACACTAGAAGGAAAAATGACAAATAGGATTAGACATTCAATCCGCATGACCACGATTTTCAATTGAACATATAATAGATGGCAATTAAAATATATTAATTATTAGAATGTGCTTGCTGCCGAAAGTAGGATCAAGGAGTTTGTTGCCAAGAATCATTATTTGGGAAAATGAAACTATGGGCCAATTCCTGAACTGAAAATTGAAATTATATTTTTATCATTCCTTAACCAAAAAGTGAGGGGAAATTTTACCCTCACAGTTTAATTTTATTGAATTGTACCTAAAGAGATTAACTTATTATCTGTGCCCCAGCCTCCTTCAGATACTTGCAGATTGGCAGTAATTCCTTTCGGTACATCGAATATAGTCTGCCCCACAACTGGAAGTCCTGGTTGAATCTGTTTCAATAAAATATTTTCTTTTAAAGCAGCCCAAGCTTCTGTGTCGCTTTCAAATGTTCTCCCCTCAGAGTCTATAATTTTTACATCGCTAGAGCTCATCGTTGCAGATTCTTTTCCAATGTTTTCTACAGTCATGGTCACAATGACAAAAATACCGGTTGCGGTTTGTTTTGTAAAATCATCCCCTACAGAACTTGAAGTTCTTATATCTGTTACTGTATATGCCCTATCGCCGACAACAACTCTGTCACCAACTTTATAAGTTTCAGGTGTTGGTTCAGTTGCGGCTTCAGAAGTTGTGGCAGCAGATGAATTAGAAGTTGTAGCAGCAGCGGAATCAGAAGTTGTAGCAGGTTCTTGAACCTGATTTGATGCACTATCATCGGACTTATTATTTCCACCGGATACTAAAAGACCAACTATACAAACTAAGACAAAAATTCCAAGAATGATTTTTATAATTTTGTTCAACGCCTTACACTCCATTTTTCTTTATTAGTTGTAACTATTCAGTCTGCATAAATCAGTTGAACGATACTGATTTTGGTGAAACATGTAATTTGAATCAGAACTGATCAAGATAAAAACGCAATCAATAGCCAACAATTGAAGAAAATCCTTTCACAAAGAAGTTCTTGTTAAATCTTCTACTGAAGGCTATTGATATTATTTTATTTAGGCTGAAAAGTTATTTTTGGTCTCATTCTAATATTTTCCCATCGGTATCAATATAGACTATATTCCTGTTTTGCAAGTGAATTTATCCAGCAGGAAAGCAGGCAGACAAATAGAAACTCTATCCCGCATTCCGATTTATACTACTTTTGTACAATTTTAAATCACAAAAGTATAGTTAGGATGGTTATCCATCAGCAAAATGACCAATATCAAGTGATTATTATCTCAATTTGGCAGGGAGTTAGAATGTCAGCTCTATCGTTTTTATCCTGTTAATTCTCATCTGCCATAGTGTAAACATTTGTATACCCGTATATAAATTTTTTTAAATTAATATAATGGAATAATTTAAAATAATTTTATATATATTTTGAGAATTTAGCTAAAAAAATACCGATTTCTACATAAGTACGGAAAAAGTGCCGATTTTTCTGTAGAACCACAAATCTCAAGAAGTTACCGGGCAGAAAATTTGTATCCTCTTCAAATTGAGTGGAAACCCTTCAATTTCCACTCAATGAACTTTTTGATGGCCCATTTTTTTAGATTGGTGTTTTAAAATACCTGAATGTTAGCAGTTCCTTTAAAGTTCATATTGAGTCCACAATTCCGGCCTCCCTTGCAGGTGTATTTTTGCATTCAACTCCTCTTTCATCTTTGTATATTAATCCTCCATGACCTCTACAGAAGTTAAAATGCGTGCAATATAACCTCATTTGATGCTCTAACCATTCTTTCGCTTTTGAAAAACTTATTGTTTTTCTTGAAACTCTGTTGTTATCCTGCCTAAAAATCAGGTTTTGTCTTTCAAGTAAAGTTGTTGAGACTTCGTTTTGTTCAATGTCTTTTCCAAAGATAGTTTTCTTCTCGACTTTCTTAAGTAACCCATTTATTTTTATTTTGACTACTTGTGCATAATTCAAATCATCAGGGGGAAAGATTTCTGGTTTCTTTGGTCTTCCTCTTTTCCCAGTTCTTGGAAACTCCCTTAAAACTCCAAAATGTTTCAAAATAGCTTCTCTATAAAAATTCAATCCATCTGTGACAAAAAGAGGGATTTTATCAGAAAGATGTTTTTTAACTGACTCAACTAACTTATCCGCAACATACTGTTTTCTTGGTCCTATTACAAAGTCAAGTATTAGCCTACAACTTGGTGCAAAAGCTACCCACATCCATGGTCCATCATCTTCATTCTGTAAAAGTAAAAATATCAAGAAGTTACGGGGTAGAAAATTCCACATTGTAAGGTCAATTTTCTCCATAGTACGCAAAAGGGTCGTGTCCTCAAATTATTGAACAGGAACTCTAAATGTTAATAGTTCCTTTAAACTCCATATGTGATCAGTTATTCCTTCTGCCATAGCTGGAGTCCTTTGAAACCATTTTCTATTTCCAGAATCTATTTTTAACCTTAGAGACTTATGAGGTTTTACAAAGTTATACCATGCTTGGAATAAGTCAAATGCTTTCTGATGCATCCTTTTGGTTTTACTGAAATTCATTCCTTTTCTTATAAATCTTGCAAGAGATGTCCTTATCGTAAGGTTTATCCTTTCTACATAAGAAGTTCCAATATAACCATCCGAATCAGCTCCAAGCATTTGGAATATCTCTTCAGGATCTCCAAAGATGATACGTTGAACTGTTTCAACTATATAATTTTTTACCTTTTTTTTCAATACTTTGACATATTTTAAATCGTCAAGTGGAACTATTTTAGGTAGCGGTTTTCTTCCGATACCTTTGTACTGTGGCAACTCGATTTTACCATAAACGTTTATAAGTGCTTCTTCAAAAGCATCCCAATCATCTGAGGTAAATACAGGGATAGGAGAAGATGGGGAACGCATATTCTCAACTTCTTTAAATAACTCTATAGCATCCTCTGTACTACGTTTTCCTTCATGATGAGAAAGGAGCAATCTTGTGTCACTTTTGATTGCTGTAAGTGAATATACGTCACCATACTCTTCAGAATCTTCTTCAGTAACATTTTTTTGCTTTTTTTATATATGACCAGATCTCATCAACCTCTACTCTCGTAAGATTAAGATTTTTGAGGAAATAAGTTGTAACTTCTTCTGCATGCCTTCCTGCAATCTCAAGCCATCTGCAAATTGTATCTTTACTATGTCCAGTAGCTCTTGCAACTCCACGGATACTTCCTTTTTCAGGAATCATAGCTATTGTCCTTAGAACTTCTTCATCAGAAGTGTTGAGTTCGAAAAATATTGTACCTCTAGTTTCACTAAAACATTTTTTACAAGTTTTACATTTAAGAAGCACATGGTTATTTTTACCATATCTTTCTTTAAGGACTATATTCCCTTGATTTTTAATTCCATAATCAGTGCAGTCTTTGTTCCAGCAAAAAAATTGTGAAAAATCTATTTCAGAAGTAATTAAGATGCCCCAAAATAATAATAGATTCAAGATTATATAAAACTAAGTCAATGATTTAGGGACACGACCCGCAAAAGCTTGACTTCAAATTTACAGCAAATTCGAGACACTTCCCAGGACCTCCCTGGAAAAAATGAATAGTCTAAAGGCCTTTATCCCAAAAGTCCCATTACGAAAAAAATCCAAAAATCGGAATATGCAATAAATTCATATTGCGTAAACCCCTATTTTTATAGAGGGGGGTTCTGATGGGAGAAAAGCGCTTTGTTTACATGGACCACGCAGCCACCACTTTCACAAAACCTGAAGTGTTTGAAGCTATGCTGCCTTTTTTGAAAGAACATTTCGGAAACCCTTCTTCCCTGTACTCAATAGGGAGAGAAGGTAAAGAGGCAATAGAGACCGCCCGTGAACAGCTTGCAAAGGCTCTGGGAGCTATTCCTGAGGAAATATATTTCACCTCCGGAGGAACCGAGTCCGATAACTGGGCTATCAAGGGAACGGCTTTTGCCAGGAGAAAGAAAGGAAAACATATCATTACCACACCAATTGAACATCATGCAGTGCTCTATCCCTGTAAGTACCTGGAGACCCAGGGTTTTGATGTGACTTACCTGCCTGTAGACAGTTATGGGCTTGTAGACCTTGCAGAGGTTGAAGCTGCAATTAGAGATGATACTATCCTGATCTCAGTGATGTATGCGAATAATGAGATTGGGACAATAGAGCCTATTCATGAGACAGGTGAGATCGCAAGAGAATATGAGATTCCCTTCCATACCGATGCCGTTCAGGTAATTGGTAAAATCCCCCTTGAGATGGAAAAGAAAGAAAGGAATGTTGACATGCTTTCCCTTTCTTCTCATAAGTTCTATGGGCCCAAAGGGATAGGAGCACTCTATCTGCGGGAAGGGACAGAAATCGACAATTATATGCACGGGGGCGGTCAGGAGCGCAAAAAGCGAGCAGGAACCGAGAATGTGGCAGGTATTGTAGGATTGGGAAAAGCAATAGAACTTGCAACAGGAAATCTTGAGAAGCATAATGAGAAAATGAAGAGACTGAGAGACCGTCTCCTTGCAGGAGTACTGGAAATTCCGGACTGCAGGCTTAACGGACACCCGGAAAAACGCCTTACGGACAACCTGAATTTCAGTTTTGAATACATCGAAGGCGAATCTCTGCTTCTCATGCTTGACGAGATGGGGATCTGCAGTTCCACAGGGAGTGCCTGTTCCTCAGGTTCTCCTGATCCCTCGCATGTGCTCAGGGCAATAGGGTTGTCTCCGGAAATAGCTCAGGGTTCCCTTCGCCTGACCCTTGGAGATGATAATTCCGAAGAAGACATTGATTATGTACTTGAGGTCTTGCCTGAGACCGTCAAAAAGTTGAGGAATATGTCTCCTTTCTATAAACCTGAAAATGCGTGTAAGAAATAAATCGCAAGTGTACAGGAATATGAAAACAGGGGGAGTTTTGTGTACAATAAAAAGGTCATGGATCACTTCATGAACCCAAGAAACGTAGGGGAAATTGAGGACGCTGACGGGGTAGGGGAAGCTGGAAATCCACATGGGGACCATATGAAGATCTTCCTGAAAATTCGGGACGATCGAGTTGAAGATGCGAAGTTTAAGACTTTCGGGTGTGCAGCAGCAATTGCATCCAGCAGCATGGCAACCGAACTGATAAAAGGCAAAACCATAAAAGAAGCCTGGGAACTTACAAACGAGGCCGTTGCTGAGGCTCTCGAAGGACTGCCTCCAGGCAAGCTGGAATGTTCGGTTCTTTCCAGGGAAGCAATCCACAGTGCAATAAACGAATACCGAAAAAAGCAGGGGCTTGAGGCTTTTCCTTAACAGACCTGATCGAAGAAAATAGAAAACAAGTTCAGATCTCATGTATTTCAGATCTCAGATATTTCAGATCTTATGTATTTCAGATCTCATGTATTTTAGATCTCAGATATTTCAGATATCAGATATTTCAGATCTCAGATATTTCAGATTTCATGTATTTCAGATCTCATGTATTTCAAGTCTCTGATATTTCAGATCTCATGTACATCCATATCGTAAACTTGATCTGGGATTCTCCCGATGATGATCTATGAAAAAAATCGGGATTGTCATCACTGACCCGGAAGACTGGACTGCCAGGGCACTTACTGACGCAGCGAGAAAAAAAGGTTTTTCTCCTTTTGTTCTGGATCTCAGGGCTGCAGAGGTCAGCATGAATTCGGCAGCTTGGGAATCGAAAGCTGAAGAATCAACCGTGGTCTTCAAAGTGAGAGATATAAAACTCTCTGACCTTGACGCGATAATTGTAAGAGATGTGGGTGCAGGAGCTTTCGAAGGTGTGTCTTTCAGGTTTGATATCCTGCGTGAACTGGAAGACGAAGGAATCCCTGTTGTCAATTCTCCAGAAGCTATCCGGAATGCCGCAAATAAATATCATGCTTCTTATCTTATGGCAAAAGCCGGACTGCCTGTACCCAGAACCATAGCCGTACAGGATATGGAAGCAGCCCTGAAGGTAATATCAAGATTTGGAGACGCCGTCATTAAGCCTGTTTTTGGATATAAAGGAAAGGATATTGCAAGAGTAAGGAACGGCGAAGTCCGGTTTTCGGATAGAAAAATAGAATCTTCATCCCTGGAAATAATTCTCAATCAGTTGCTTGAAGAAAGAGGTATGCTGTATATCCAGGAGTTCATAGAGAATCCGGGAAGAGATATCAGGGCCTTTGTTGTTGACGGTAGGGCTATTGGAGCAATTTACCGTAAAGCAGCATCTGGCTCCTGGGTCAATAACCTGAGCCAGGGAGGACATGCAGACCGGTGTGTGCTCACGGAAGAACAAAAAGAAATTGCTGAGAAGGCTGCCCTGGCAGTGAACACGACTTTTGCCGGTGTTGATATTATAGAAGGATTGACTGATGATAATCTTAGCAAAGGGCTAACCGATGAGAATCTTAACGAAGAACTAACTGATGATAATCTTAGCAAAGAGCTGACTGATGATAATCTTAGTGAAGAAACTGAGATTCATTCCGGCCAAATTAAGGGGAACCCTAAAATTCTTGAAGTCAATGGAACACCATCAGGAAAAGGTATTTTTGATGCATGGGGAATAAATACGGCAGAGTATATTATAGAATACATCAAAAAAACTTTATGAAATAATTATAAATGATGCTGCCCATAATATCAAATACACCGATTCGAATTTCGTAGATTTCTAAAAATTGTTTAATTTAATACTTAGGGTCCGGATCGATCACGATATAGAGGATCAAAGAATAAGTATAAAAATCGATATATAAAGCCGATCCGGATACCCTCATCGAAAACATTTAAGAAACAGACGGACCTTCAATAAACCCGAGGCAAAAAATGAGTGAATATAAACAATGTATAGTTACCCGGGAGGACTTGAAGCTTTCCAAAGGCAAGTTTGCAGTACAGGTAGCTCATGCTGCCATTTCCGCTTCCGAATGGGCAAGCAAAAGTGATCTTGAAAAATGGAAGGAAGGCGGGCAGAAAAAAATTGTCCTTAAAGTCCCTACCCTTAATGACCTGTATGAACTTAAGGAAAAAGCAAGAAGGGAAGGGCTACCTACTGCTCTTATACAGGACGCAGGACTTACGGAAATTCCGCCTGGAACGGTTACAGTCCTCGGAATAGGCCCGGCAAAAGAAGAGCTTATCGATAAAGTTACGCGGAACCTTAAACTTGTTTGAGTGTCAAGAACCTGAAAGCCAGATTTTGGAAAACAGTACTAAAATCAAACTTAGCATGGGCTATCGATACAATAGCTCCTCCAAAGGAGAAAGAGGTTCCGCCTGTTTTCGATTCAGGAGAAAACCATGAGAGATTCAAAGGCTTCAGGAAGAAGAGAGGCAGCTTCAATAATTGCTGTTTTATTTGTATGTCTCGTACTCGCCGCACTCACCGGAGTGCTGTCTTCGGACTCAATTGAGAATTTCAGAGAAGAAGTAACAGGTTATATCTCCTCAGGACTGGATCACGAAAGCCAGGAGAGTGTTTTTACACCTCAACCGGCTTTATTTACTTTCCCGGCAACACCCACATACTCCCTCAGGAAAAGCGAACTCACTCCCATCCTGAGAACTCCGTTGCAGCCTGGCTTCTCCCTGAACAGCAACTACCAGACTTCAGATTTTTTCCAGGGGGGAATGGGCTATGTTAGAATCAACATCAAAAACGAAGGTCGAAACCCAATTTTTATAGACAGGTACGGGGTTTCGGTTAATGCCTCTGAAAACCGGACTTATTCCGAAGACTGCGGAGTTTTGGTCAATCCCGGTGAAGAGCAGTATCTCGGAGTAATCGCGATTCAGATCCCTGAAGAAAAAAAAGCCAGTTTCAGTATTGTCCTCTGGCTTCTTGCCTCGACCTCGGAAGGAAAATGGCACGACTACGGACCTTATCCTCTGAAAAACTTTACTGTAAACCTGAAACCAATGCCCGAAAAATCAAATCCAGTATACCGACACAATCCATCGCCTTACTTTGAGACCATAAACAAACTTGTGGAACCAGCCGAACCTGATATAAGGGAAAAGGCAGTCCAGGTGGCTCGTGCATATCCGGGAGCATATAATATCTATCAGGTCTGTGCCCTTTTTGACATGGTAAAAGAGAAGGTCGAATACGTAAGTGACCCAAGAGGTAACGACATCTGGGAGCCAGCCAACGTTACCCTGAGAATAGGAGCCGGGGATTGTGAAGATCAGGCAATTCTCCTTTCATCCATGGTCGAGGCTGTAGGAGGCACAACCCGGGTCTACCTGACCAATACTCATGCCTTTGCAGCGGTATATATAGGCAATGGAACCTCTGCGACAGATGCTGCAGTCAGAGGCGTAAGGGCCTATTACGGGAACGTTGATGTAAATTACCTGACCGACGAATACGGTTCCTGGCTGATGCTCGACCCTACTTCAAGCCTTTATGCAGGTGGGCTTCCCGGAAAAACGGCCCAGGCGAAAGTTAAAGCTGCAGAAGGAAACGAAACATATAGAAGCTGGACCTTTGTAAACACGAGCGAAGTAAAATCTATTGATATCAACCCAAGGTGGTCTTTATAATTCTCACAAAACACGTAGTAGAGGAGTGTTTTTAACCCATGCAAGTGCCAAAAATTGAAAAACAGATCGGAATAAATCTTTACTCCACGGATACCGACGGCCTTGGAGGGCAGCTTCGACAGGAAGTGGAGGATTTTATTGTTAGAGAAATTACAAACCGAGAGGAAGGACAGGAAGGAAAATACCTTATTCTTGAGCTCGTAAAGCGAGACTGGGACACACATCACCTGACCCGGACTCTCGCAAAAATCCTCCAGGTAAGCCAGAAGCGAATCAGCGTTGCAGGCACAAAGGATAAACGTGCACTTACAACTCAGAAAATCAGCATTTTTGATATTGACGCCCAGGAAATTGAGAGGATCCACTTAAAAGACGTAGAGCTGAAAGTCCTTGGTCGCTCCCGAAAATCCGTTGAACTCGGAGACCTGTGGGGAAACAATTTCAGAATTACCATCCGGAATATAACCCACTCGAGTGAGGAGACACACAAACTGCTTGAAAAGACCACAAAAGAGATCCTGGCTCAGAACGGCGTTCCTAACTTCTTCGGGATCCAGCGCTTCGGCTCGGTACGTCCTGTCACGCATCTGGTAGGAAAAGCCATTGTTGAGGGAGATTTTGAAAAAGCTGCCCTGCTCTATATTGACGAACCCTTCCCTGATGAGCCGGAAGATACACGGAAAGCCCGGCAGTTTGTTAAAGAGACCCTCGATTTCAAGGAAGGCCTGAAAATCTATCCCCTCCACCTCGGACATGAAAGAGCAATGATGAACCATCTGATCGCAAACCCGGATGACTTTGCAGGAGCTTTTCTTGTTCTCCCGAAAAACCTTTACAGGATGTTTGTGCACGGCTACCAGTCCTACATATATAACACAATCCTGTGCAGGAGGATCGAAAAAGGCCTTCCCTTAAACGAGGCTGTAGAAGGCGATATTGTCTGTTTCAAGAATGAACATGGCCTGCCGGATTCTTCAAAAACCGAAAAAGCAACCGCAGAAACCGTAAATGCCATGAACCGCCTGATTAAGAAAAAACGGGCCTTCATAACCGCTCCCCTTCCGGGCTATAGTACAGAATTTGCGTCAGGCATTCCGGGAGAGATCGAACAGGCAGTTCTCGATGAACTCAAAGTCCCTCTGCAAGGTTTCAATATAGAAAAAGTTCCTGAGATGAGCTCGAAAGGCACAAGGCGGGAAATTCTCCTTCAGGTTGAACCGAAGTTTGAGGTTGCTGAAGACGAACTGAACCCGGGAAAGTCAAAAGCTGTGCTTGAGTTCATGCTGCCAAAGGGAAGTTACGCAACAACCGTACTGCGGGAGTACATGAAGGTAGATCCGTTGCAGATGAGCTGAGAAAGCTGGAAACTCAAAACAAGCCGGGCTGCAGAGAAATCAGCCCGTAGAAAAAAAGGCTGCTAAAGGCATCTATCTACTTTTTCTAATCCGAGCAGCCGTCGGCTTTTCAGCATCCGGGCCCACCAACACTCAACGCAATTGAGAGTTTTTTTCATCCCAGTTTATTCCTTTTTAAGATTCCAGTGAATTTGTTTCAATGGTCGGATTGGGCAGTGTACTGAGAGTTCTGTAAAATCACAAATCTCCAAAAGTTGTTGGGTAGAAAATTTCACGTCATAAGAACAAAACTATATACAGTATACACACTTGACTGTGAATTTAAAGCAAATTTACGAAACTACCTAAATTTCCATTGAAAAAAATCAGATTTTTGCCTATGCGTCTCTATTATTAGACTATTCTATATAATATAAGAATACACTTGTTTGCTTCTGCCAGTGCTGTATCGAATTCAAAAAAATAAAGATACATATAATTAAAATAAAAACGATGATAGTATACATAGTTTATCCACGCACGTTTTTTGTGTTTCTCTTATAATTTATAAAACTGTTTTACCTTTAATCAATAATATTTAATTCGAAATCAAAAAGAATATTTACATTACTTCCTTAATCAACGACGTGATAAAAATTGGAAATCGTCACTGAAGAACAATTAAAGATTCTCTCACAGCTTGTGATCCCTATTTTTCTTATTTTTGTATCCGGTATTATACCTTCATACATAACAAAACATTCAAAAAAACAAGATAAAATCCAACATTTGAATTTTTTCAGAACGAATTTTATTAAAATCGATGCATATCTCATAGCACTTCAAGACTACAAGGCAAGGAGACTAGGAACATCACCTATGTATCTCGTACTCGGTATTTTGGTAAGCGTTTTATTTGGATTGATTATTGATTTACCGGTTAAGAGGGTTTTACGTTATATTTTAGAAAGTGATTATGTTAAAAAATCGTTTCATGCAATTCTTCATAATTTTAATGAGTTAAATGGAGTCCTATTTTATTATTCGTGTTATTACATTGTTTCAATTCTGATTATTTTTGTAGTTTGGATTGGTTGGTGTAAATTGCTTAAATCAACAGGTATGGGAACTCCGAAAATTACAAGGCCGGATTCAACAAATCCGAAGATTATAATGATTCCTTTAATAAAAAGTTCGTCGGAATTTGTTTATCTCTCCCTATGGAGTTTTTTAGGAATAATGGTTGGATTTAATTTTTTCGTACTTCTTGCAACTCTTGGTATGTTTCTGTCTTTCCGCAGATGTCCTCTTAAAATGAATAATTTTCTTGCTATCGTTATTTGGGAAATTTCCAAAATTTAGTATTGAGATTGTCTGGGATCTCAATTGTTGCTACCAAAAAACAAGAAGGAAAACCTTACTGAATATATAATGTTTAAATGAATGAGTAAACGGAGAAATACAATTTAAAATAATAAATACAGATATTGAAAAAAACGATGTCGTGAGAAATAGTGAAATTTATCAGACATCTGCGGAAAGTGAGATGTTTGTTAAATATTCAATAATACCAGAAGATGTCTCCCTAAGCTGGACTACATTTGCATATATATATACAAATTTAGAAAATAATGTACTTTATTCAACCCAATATTGTTTTATATTTTCCATAGGAGCATTTTTAAGTTTTTATTATACAATTGTCGATTATCAATTGATCAAGATGTTTCTAGTGAAATAAACCAATTAATTACAAAATATTTTATGTATGACTTCCCTGAAGTAAAAATAATAACGGAAAATGGGGAAGTTAAAGGCCAACTTAGAGATATTTTGAATAAATCAATCGTCACTGTAAGTGAAAAAGATAAGATAAAGGCTATCTCATGGGATAAAATAGAAATAATAGAAGCCAGCAAGAAAGATTTAAAAAATGATTTCCGTTCACCTTAACCTTTTTTTTGGATGGCCACATTACAACTTTATTTGAACCATTATATACAGTTTGACTGCAGTTATAGGCAGGCATGTTAACCATTAGAAGTCTTATGTTTTTCGATCATAGAGGCTCTTATGCATTTTCTATGTTCTCCGGTAATAGCCTTTCATTTAGCCTGCTCTTCTCTTGGATTAAGCTTTGACTTGCCTTTCAAAGATGTGTGATTTTACGGTATCTAGAGACTTTGTTTGTGTATGCCTAATAAAAGAATAGTCTTAAGGTAACGATTTTGTTCGAATTACAGGTATTTCTTTAACAAAATTTTTGAAAGATTTTAGTTTTCGTACCAGTAGCTTTATTTTTTCTAGAATAACAAATGATCAAATACATATTTTGCATGGCCACAAAAAATCCGTATTCAAAATATCGTATACGAGTGGCCTTCTAAACAAATTAATGTATTGATCAATTGTGAATTTTTTACATTTTTGCGTTGTAACTTTAATTGTGAACTAAAATTAGGTTCTACGTTTATAAACATTTTGCGAATAAAAAAGAAATAAATAAACTTTTTAAAGTGAAGTTATTAGTTAGGATCAACAATTCAAGCAAAAATGAGACGTCGCTTGATGCTGATTTTAAGGGAAATTTTTGGCAAAAAAACGCATTTCTTTGAAAGGAAAGTTTGAATATGAATTGCTGATCTATGCACCGGTTTTGTGTTAAAACTTCTGTACTCTGGGAGGTTCTCGTCTTATATTTTGGGATAATTAACTCAAAAGTATCTATTTTACATGGTTTTATTAAAATAGATGTATAAACAAACTTTAAAAATACAGTGCTTTCCCATAAAAATACTACATTTTGCAGGGAATCTTAATAACGGCACAAATTATAGCCACATTTTTGTTCATTGAGAACTTACACTCTTCACTTCAAAAAGAACAGAGTATTTTTCTTTTAGTGTTATAAAAATTTCTTTATTTATTAGGGATAACGACGTTTTGTCATAAAATTTACATTTCGACCCCCTCCAAAAAAACACAACTTATTTTTTTTATTCATACAGTTTATTACTAATTTTGCTCTTACTTCCACATTAATCACATATTATTTACTATGTGTCTTCATATATGACTAAATTTTTAACTTGTTTTCTAAATTTAAACTGAATTTTTTTGAACATTGTGGGATTCAAGTTAAAATCATTGATTTTGTTGAGCATGTGCCCACATATGATTCAATAAGTTTGTACAGTTGTTGCAAAAATCACCTTATTTTTGAGAGAGGGGACGAAATGTAAAATAAAATGTTGTTATTTCTCTGTTTTTTAGCTTGTGTGCCTGAACAGTTTTTTTTGTTAGGTCTTTTTACATTGATGATTATCTAAAATATAGTCATCCGGCGGGATATCCGTGATCAAGCCCTCATGACTTTGCCAGCAGTATTCACAAATGGAATAGAAGATTATGAGGCCTCGGAAAAAGGGGATGTGGTTTCTATCCCCTTGATGTCTGGATTCTTGAATTCCGTATGATGAGAATTCTGCTGGCGTGTTCACAGAGGACGGAGAAACCCAGTTTAATCTTCGTTGGTAGTTAATATAATATCAGAAGCAGGGAAGTTTCCTTCCTCACTTACAGTTATCCCATTCTTGAGAAAACCGAACTCTTTCCAGAGCAAACCCAGCACAACCAGGAACATCAGAAACTCCGCAGCCGGGGTTGCAAGCCAGACCCCGTTAAGGTCAAGTAAAGAAGGTAAAATCCAGAGCAGGGGAAGGAGGAAGAGAAAAACTGTTCCTAGCTGGATAAAAAGAGCGTATCTAATTTTGTTTATCGACTGGAAATATACGGAACCCAGCATGACCGTCCCATGGGTAAGGAGGGCAAACACGAAAATCTCCATGCCGTTAAGAGTAATTTTCAGGAGTTCGGGGCTGTCGTGGTTGAAGATAAGGATAAACTGTTCCGGATACATAGAGAGAAGCATGAAACCAATCAATCCGGCCACAAAGCAGGAGATAACAGCTATCTTCAAGGTCCCTGCAACCCGGGAATAACAACGGGCCCCGTAATTAAAACCGATGATCGGCTGGGTACCGACTGCTATTCCTTCAAAGATCAGGGAGAAAATCGAAAAGACGTAACCTATAATTCCATAGCCCGAAACTGCAAGTTCCGAGCCGTAACTGAGCAGCATGTACTCGTTCGCAAAGAGCAGGACGAAAGTTGAAAACTGCATTGCAAAGGAAGGAAGGCCTGTTTTCATAATTTTCAGAATAATTCTCGAGTCCAGAGAGAGGGAACTGGGTTTTAGCCTCAGCCCGGCCCATCCGCTAAAAAAATACAGAGCTAGCAGAATTCCGGAAAAAGAGAAAGCAATAACCGTGGCTATGGCAGCCCCAGCAACCCCCATTCCCATTCGCATGACAAATACGTAGTCAAGAACCATGTTTACGAGAACACTCGCAACCACGCATGTCATAGCAAGTCTTGGTTTCCCATCATTTCGTACAAGAGGTTCGAGGGCAATGGACAGAATCAGGAGTACCGAGCTTGAAAATATGACTTTGATGTAACTATTTGCCATGTCAAAGACCGGGCCAGAGGCTCCCAGAAGACGCAGATAAGAATCCGAGACAGCCAGCCCGATTGTGGTGAGCCCGATACCAGCAAGCAGGAGCAGGGGAAAAGCATTATTTATAAGCCTGAGGGCTTCCTGCCGATTAGCTCTGCCAAGAGCCAGGGCCACAAGGCTTGAAGTCCCGATTCCGATCATGTGTCCTACAGCAACTATGGCTAGAAGTGCAGGAAATGCAAGAGTTATCGCCGCAAGCCCCTGGCTGCCCACAGCATTCCCGACAAAGAAACCGTCAATAATTCCCTGGATTCCAGCAACAATCAACCCGATGGTTGCCGGGAGAACGAATTTCAGGAAAAGCTTTCCGATACTTGCAGACCTCATTTCCTGTTCATCTGTCATACTTTTTCCTCATCAAGCCCAGTAGCTATATTCTCAAAGAGTCTCTCCATAACCTCAAGTTCTTCTTCATACAGAATTTCCCGGATCTTTTCATAGAACCTCATATCGGCCCAGTATTCGATCTCAACTACCTTTTTTCCTTTATCGGTAAGTTCAAGCAGGCAGATCCTTCAGTCTTTCGTGGAAGCCTTTGTTTTCAGCAGACCTTTTTCGCCATTATAGAAACCATGTTGCTGGCAGAGGGTTTGCTGACCTCCATAGTCTTTGCTGACCTCCATGGTCTTTGCCAGTTAGGAGATCGTGGGATTGCCCATGGAATTAATTTTCCTGAGATAGAGGAAGACATTGCAGGTAATATCTCTGTATTCCTCTAAGAATTTACATTCTTTTAAATTTTTTTGATGATAATGGTCCATTTTTTCAAGAAGCCTGGAAATTTCCATTTTTGCTTCCCATAAATGAAAAAAGGGGTGTATTGTTGGGTTAAGTAATATTAAAAATTTTCTATTAGCTATAAAATATAATTATAAGACTCACCTCTGCATTCCAGGACAAGTCCTGCAGGAACAGACGACGAAACTCAGGTTTTAGACCTTCTACAGGCAAGTACAAACATAACGACGCCCATAAATATGAAAACCAGTCTGCTGTAGAGGAAATTATCGGGCAGAATATAGGGTATTGGACCCTCCATGACCCCCAAATACCAGCGTAGGGGCCACGAAAGGAAATTATTCCCGAAAAGGTCAAACCATGAAGGGAGTCTCGGATTAAAAAATCCCAGAAACAGCACAAGAGGCAAAAGAGGGTAAAGCAGTCTGGAATGGACTCTCCCGGCCGCCAGGGCAAGCCCCAGTACAAAGATCTGGGAAGGCAGCAGAAATAACAGTAAGGGGAGCGTGAACTCAGCATAAGCGTAGAAATTAAAGTAATGGGCATAATACGCAAAGCTCAATAAAATCGGCAAAGAAGCAGCAAGTACGAAAACAGCCGTGATTGCCGAGGTTTTTAGCAGATAATATTTTGGTTCGGAAAGCGGGGTAGAAAATATGATATTTCGAACCGCAACTTCCTTTTCCGAAAAGACAGACATGCAGAGAAGAACAAGGATGACTGATAAAAGTGGCCCTATAAGGGAGAGAAATTCCGAATACGTCCATTTTGAGAAAGGAGCCGTACCGTCTGTTCCCCCGAATACAAAATTTGTCAGGATGTAACAGGCAAATAGCGACTCGATGAGGACCATGTAAAAATATTTTTTATTATATGCCAGCCTCAAAACTTCATATTTCAAGACTCTCAGCAGGTTAGGGAAATTATTTGTTGAGGGCTTATTCATCGAAAACCGCCTCCCCTTCTACTGTTCCATCTGTCCCCGTTTCTTTCCCCTTTACCGGGTCTTCATCAAGATCGGCTTCACTCAGACCTATTGAAGACAGGAATTCCTCATAAGAAAGGGCTTTAAACCTGTACTCCGTATAAATATCCGATAACTTTATAAAAAATGACTCTTCCCCAAGCAGCTCTTCGGCTCTCATCAAGAGCATAGGCATCTGGGAATAGAGTTCTATTTTTCGAGTCTCCATTTCATACTTTTGTCTCTGTTTCTCAGGCAGGTTTTCCAGCATTTTCGGATTCGCATAGTAATAACTGTTTTCCATGGAATCTACCCCGCCTTTCCACATTGCAGGGATATATGCCGATGCATAGGAACCAAACTCTTCTGTTACGTATTTGTAGGCCAGGTAATCTGCAAGCCCTTCCGAAGACCAGGGGGGATTTTCCTCCACGAGAACTCCTGTTCCCCACCACTGATGAGCGATTTCATGGGCTAACAGGTCCATATCCCCAACAAAGGTGAGGTCTTTAAGAGATGTGAGATCAGGGGAAAAGATATCTGAATCTCCTCCAATTTCCCTGTTCAGTTCTCTGTTAAACACATATTCTGAAACCGTTACGATATTCAGGGTGGAATGCCCGCCGGTCTTGTAGATCGAACTTTCTACTATTTTTAGAGGGTATTCCTGATACGGATAGACGCCTATGTTTTTTTCATAATAGGAAACAATATTTATTAAATAGTTTTCAATCCCAAGGGCCTCTATATACGCCCTGTGTTTTGGACTGTAATAGAACTCGACCTCAGTACTGCCAGCCAGCATCTTTTTTACTTCGTAGTTCCCTGCAAAGACTCCGGGTGAAAAATCATTGGAAAGGGCACTGTATTCCCAGGTTTTTCGGCCGTGTTCTTCCAGAACTCCTGTTAATTCCCCGGGAACGACCATTACCAGGTTCTTCGGAGCCGTGACGGAACCCCTTATCTCTATCATATCTTTTGAACCGGTCAGGGGCTCGAAAATCCAGTGTGAGTTTTCCAGCAGGTATATACTCTCCTTTGAGATATAACCGGGAAAGCCAATTGAAGAAGGATATTTGAGCCTGCCTGCGTAGCTAATATCTATGGTAACGTTCCTTGATTCGGCAGGGACTTCCAAACGTACCCTGTCCGTTCCTTTTATACTCTTTAAGGAATTGGGAGCCTCAACTCCATTCACAGTAAGTTTTTTTATATGAAGCCCTGAATTTGTGATAAAATCAATGTATTCAATGCCCGATTCTTTTTCAAATTCATAGAGTACCCTGGCCGAAAGGCTCTGGTTTACAGGAAATAGCTGAACATTCGAGGAAACATGAGTTAGGTTTACATTTTCATTTGCCTTAAGTTCGGTTTTGAATACACTGTCATTTCGGTTAATGTAGGGTTCGTTGATATAGACAAAAAGAGAAGCGCCCAGAAGCAGCAGGACCAGAACAGGAATCCAGAGCTGCTTTGTATTGAGCTTCAAAGACAAGCTCAAATTTGATTCATATCGTCTTCTGCACAGCAGCCCGACGGTAAAAATCCCGGTGGAAACAAAAGTCCAGAGAAGACGGTTGTAGAGAACAAACTTAAAAACCGGGAGGATTCCTCCGAAGTCAGAATACATCACCGCCGAAGTCTGAACCCATTTTAACAGGTAATTTGAGCTACTTATACTCATGAAAAAAAGAATACAGTATGCAAGAAATGAGATATCCAGATTTTCCGTAATCAGGTAAATTCCACTGCATATCAGGACTGTAAAAAAGATTCCTGCAAGCGTAATTACCAGCAGATTGGACAGAGAAACTACAGGATCAAAGGTAATTTCCAGGACAAATACCTGGACTGCATATAAGGCAATTCCCCCCAGCACTACTGTAAAAATCCCGATGAAGAGGATTGCTGCCGTACGGAACACCAGCAGCTGAGAATAATTACAGGATGTATTCAAAAGGCTTGTGCTGTTATTCCTGTGGTCCTTGCTCAACAGCATAAGCGTCAGAACTGCAAAGAGCAGGGAACCGGCTATTGCTGCGTATTGTGCAGGTCCGAGAGCTACGGTAAAAGAGGTTTTTGCGAGCCCCACCAGGCTACGCTCATTCGTATAATCGATAGCTTTCAGCCCCAGTATTGTAGCCAGGACAGTCAGGAATATGGACATCAGTGCCAGCTTTGATCTGGAAATTAGTCTGATTTCATTGAAAAGAAAGGAGAAGCCTGACAAAAAAGGAATTCGATTTGCCATTTTACACCCTCTCATCCGCTCTGTGTAATCAAATACATATAAGCATCTTCAAGCGAAGGGGTTACGGGTTTTATGCCGGAAGGAAGCTTATCTCCTACAATTCTGTACTGGGCTCCGGTTTCTGTTATAAGCCTTGAAGTCACTATACAGTCCTTTTCAATATCAGGGCCAGCTTCACAGTCAGAGTCGAGCACACCTACATGCCCTGCAGCCTTTTTAATCAGTTCTACAGGGTTTCCGTCAAAAAAGATTTCACCCCTGTTCAGGACAATCAGCCGGTTGCAAATCGATTCCACGTCTTCAATAATGTGAGTTGAGAGAAGCACAAGCCTGTGGTTCGCATTTTCGGCCAGAAGGTTTCGGAACCTTACTCTTTCAGCCGGGTCAAGCCCAACAGTAGGCTCATCAACGATAAGAAGTTCGGGATCGTTCAAAAGAGCCTGTGCAATTCCGACCCTCTGTTTCTGCCCTCCTGAGAGAGTTTTTATTCTGGCATTTTGTTTTTCGGAAAGCCCGGTTTTTTCGATGCAACTTTCAATCCGCTCTTTTTTTTCTGGACCCAGACCTTTTAAAAGCGCCATATAATCCAGGAACTGGTATACGGTCAGTTCTTCATAAAGGCCAAATTCCTGGGGCAGGTACCCAAGACAGTTCTTAAGGTAGTTCTCGCTTTTGCTTATGTCCATCCCGTCAATTTTTATTGACCCGGTAGACGCAAGGAGCTGACGGACAAGGATTTTCATAAAGGTAGTCTTTCCTGCCCCGTTTGGCCCAATTAATCCAACAATGGAAGGAGGGCAAAACTCGAGATTAATTCCTGAAAGCACGGATTTTTCCGATCCGTATGCTTTTGACAGGTTTTTAATTTCAATTTCCATTGTTTATTCACCGTTTCCCTGAATCAGATAAATTGAACTATCAGGCTTTCCAAACATCCTTATCACTCAAACATCCTTATCACTTTATCAGTCCCATAGTTTCTTTGAAGGGATCTGACCTGAATATGCTGACCCCCTATCTATATTTCTCACAAAAATACAATATCCATCCTATATTGAGGCCAGATAAACGATTGAATTATAATCTGAAGTAACATGCTCTCGCCTGTACCAACAAAAACGAAAGCAAAAATAAAAGTTGCGCTGGCGCACCCCGCTGCAAGGAGGCTGTCCGACAATTACTGATAGTAATCAAAGTTGCGCTGGCGCATCCCGCTGCAAGCAACGTGGTATGTTCGCGCCACCGCTCCAATTTCCATCCCCGCAGCAAGCTAGCGGGGCATTCGAATGAAATAACTGTGGACAGTTTATACTCGGATTATAAATATCTGACGATAAAAGGCCATATTAGAGAAACATTCTGGCATCCTTCACTATCAATAGCAACTTCAGTTTTGTATTCCAATTCTATATTTTTCCATATCTCCTTCACTTCTTTCTTTTCCTGATCCCGGAAACAAGAAACGCAATGCCAACAAGAAGGGCTAAAGGCACGAAGAAAAAGAAGATCAGAATAGATAGAAACCCAAGTAAACTCCAGGCACATGTATAAGGATCGATAGCTTTAAGCGAGAGCAAAAGGATCCCTGATAAAGCTATCAGCCAGGAGCCAAGTACAAGGGACTTATTGCTGCTATTTTTAAGGAGTAATGCCAGCAGAAGAATCATTCCGGCAATAGCAATCGGGGGGAAATAAAAAGTAGCAGAGCTCTCGAGCCCCCTGGTAAAGAGCAAACCTTCTTCGCCGTGCTCAAAGGCGTACAATATACCTTCAGTTGAAACCAGGTATAGTTTGTCTTTGTAGAGCGTTGGGTCCGATACCGAGGTACCTTTTATTCGGCTACTGGCCCATACAGGTTCTCCTGTATCGGAATTAAACACTCTTATGTTATATGGGCCTGTTGAATATACATATTTGTCAGTTATCACGGACGACGCAACCGGAAGTTCGGGATAAGGGAGTTCTTTTAAGACTTCTCCGGTGCTTGCATTTAACAGGAAAGATTTGCCGGTATTAACGAGCATTCTATCATTTTTCACTTCAATAATATCCGCCCACTTGCCAGCATTTGTTTTCCAAACCTCTTCGCCAGACTCAACGGACAACGCGAGAATAGTTCCATTATTCTCAATATAAATCAGGTCTTTGTAAAGGAAGGGGCTGTAAGAGTATGTGCTTAAGTTCGGGTATCTCCATATCTCTTTTCCTGTGTTTGCATCCAGGGAAACTAAACCCTCTTCTACTTCAGGCTCATCAGTCTCTGGTTCTGGCTCATCAGGATCTATTTCAACGGGTTCGGTATAGATGGAATGAACGACAGAATATCTGGACACAAAAGTATTTCCATTCACTAGAGGGCCTGACATCTGGTAATAGTTGCTTCCACCAGTTTCAAAGGATGTAATATTGAATTCGTATTTCCATTTCAAAGTGCCACTTTCAGTATCAATAGCAGCCACATACCTGTCATAAGGCGTGCTGACAAACAATGTATCTCCAAAAATGAGGGGATTATCCCACTCGATATCAGAATACTCCTTACTCCATAACGGTCTACCGGTCTTTGCATCCAGTGCCTCAACTTTTGAAGAGTGCAACGCAAACAGAACCCCATTCTTATACGCCAGACTGGCACTCCATTCCTTACTCCATAGTGGTTCACCTGTTTCTGCATCAACTGCTATAAGGCCCTCCTCAAGATCTCCACCAAGGTAGAGAACCCCGTTCTTAACAAGTGTTTTCACAGCCGGCTTCTCACAAACATATTTCCAGGGCAATTTATAAATCCAGGCAACTTTTAAAGGTGGCTCAAGGGTTACAGGTTCAGTTTCACTTAGATGGAATGAAAGGTTGTAAAACTCAAAGTCATCGTAATTACTGCCATTAGCATCACTTCCGGCACTGATTTTCAGGGTATTGTTTCCTGGATTGAAAAGAGAGGGATGAACCGGAATTGAAATATTCACTGCAACAGAATCCGGAGTTTCTGCCGGAACATAATCATTAAGGGAACCTATTTTTATCTCATTGAGATAGACTTTATCTGAAAATTCATCCGTCGGGCCAGGAACAATACTTCTGACCGTCAATGTGAGTTTTGCACTTTCGATATCCACTGAAGGGTCCAGGGCAAAATTTGCTGTGTAAACCAGTCCTTCAGGATCATCCGGATTCAATTCTTCTTTAAAATCGTCACCAAAATGATGGTGTCCGGTATCGATAACTATTTCGGCCGCCGAAACATTTGAAATGGAAGCAGCTAAAGTTAGAATAGAAACAAACAATAACAGTGATATGCACAACAATCTTTTCATTATGCTTCTCCGACTTACATACTCTTTTTATTCATTCAGTAAGCTCCAAAAATCTAAATACTCCTCAAGGCTGCCTCCTCTTCCGGATCCCATACCTAAGAAAAGCAATGCCTATTAGAAAGATTACAAACATAAACAAGAAGACAAAAGCAGACATTAATCCGAATACAAACCCTGCGGTATAAGGTTCTAAAGCTTTAAGAGATAGAAAAATAACCCCTGTTAGAGCTATTAGCCAGGAACCAAAGACAAGGGCCCTGTTTTTTACTTTGATCAGAAATATTATCAGTAGAATTAACATTGCAGCAATGGCAATTTGGGGGAAATAATATAATGCAGAACTCTCCAGGCCCTTTGTAAAGAACATACCTTCTTTCCCATGCTCAAATGCATACAGCGTCCCCTCTGTTGAAATCAGGTATAATTTGCCTTTGTGAAGTACGGGCTTCGACACATCATATCCTTTTATTTTGCTGCTGCTCCATATGAGTTCTCCGGTACTGGAATTAAAAACATGTATATTGTTCCGGTCCGTGGAATATACGAATTTATCGCTGATAACGGCTGAGGAAAAACTCACTTTTGAACCGGGATACTCATGCAAGATTTCGCCAGTTTCTGCCTGTAAGACACCAGGACTTGAAAAATCAACAAATAGTTTGCCATTTATTGCTTCAACAACATTTGACCATTTACCGTTGTTTGTTTTCCAGACTTCTTTTCCGGATTCAACAGACAATGCGATAATATCTCTCTCACTCAGAGTAGTATAAACCAGATCTCTGTAAAGGGAAGGTTCGAAATATAAAACCTCGCCTGGATATACATATTCCCAGATCACCTTTCCCGTATGCGCATTGAGCGCAATTAAACCCTCTTTTACTATGGGCTTTTCCAGTTCCGGCTCTAAATCTGGATCTTCAGGTATCGCGATGGGCTCGGTATAGATGGAATGAGAGGCATAGTATCTGAATACCACGAAATTTCCATTCACCACAGGCCCTGACAACCTGTAATAGCTGCTTCCTTCAGTTCCAAAGTCGGTTCTGTTGAATTTATATTCCCACTTCAAAGCCCCGTTTTCCGTATCAATAGCAGCCACATATCTGTCGTCAGGTGTGCTGATAAACAACGTATTTCCAAAAATAACGGGATTCCCCCACGGGACACTCCGATATTCTTTACTCCAGATTAGTTCCCCAGTTTTTGCATCCAGTGTATCAATGTATGAAGAGTGAACAGTAAACAAAACTCCGTCCTTATACTCCAGGCTAACACCCTGTTCATCACTCCATTCTTTACTCCAGAGTAAGACACCTGTTTCCGCATCTACTGCTATAATAATAGTTTTTCCAAAGTCCTCTCTAGCAAGGTAAAGAACCCCATCCGCAGCAAGTGTTACCTCTGGAGGTATCTCATACCCAAGTTTCCAGGGTAGTTCATAAGTCCAGGCAACTTTTAAAGGTGGCTCAAGGGTTACAGATTCAGTTTCACTTAGACGGAATGAAAGGTTGTAAAACTCAAAGTCATCGTAATTACTGCCATTATCATTACTTCCGGCGCTGATTTTCAGGGTATTGTTTCTTGGATTGAAAAGAGAGGGATGAACCGGAATTGTAATATTTACTTCAACGGAATCCGGAGTTTTTGCCGGAACATAATCATTAAGGGATCCTATTTCTATCCCATTGAGATATACTTTATCTGAAAATTCATCTGTTGGTCCCGGAACAATACTTCTGCCTGTCAATGTGAGTTCTGCACTTTCTATACCCACTGAAGGGTCCAGGGCAAAATTTGCGATGTAAATGAGCCCTTCCGGATAATCTGGATTCAAGTCTTCTTTAAAATCGTCACCAAGATGATGGTGTTCGGTATCGAGAATGATTTCAGTCGCTGAAGCAACTGAAACGGGAACAACTGAAAAAACAAGTAATAATAACGCGAGAATTAATGAATTCTTTATCGCAGGACACATATACCTCAACCCATACCGAAGATTTAAATCACACTTAAATCTGCGTCTTTTGAGTCACATTCAAATCAGCGTCTGTTTACTATGAGGGCTGAAATCAATAACTCTAACAAAACAAACATTACCCCAGGTCCCGGAATACTAACTGGCAACTGTAAATCTTCTGCCGCTTCTTCAGTTTCGTTAGGAACGTTTGAAATATAAGTTCAAGTTTTCATTTCTGGAATTGCTCTATAATTCCATTTCCCCAGATAATCATCAAATACAATTTTCATATTTTCCTTGAAGTTTTCACTTACTTTTCTTGCTGTT
>Ga0183095_10260_pt2 | contig 108099 bp, 96 predicted proteins | sample BioMet4_FD_130346 | JGI IMG/M metagenome (GOLD analysis project Ga0183095, IMG submission 130346) | Microbial communities from bioreactor (seeded with sewage sludge) at LBNL, California, USA - Biofuel metagenome 4 (v2) (version 3) | ecosystem: Engineered > Bioreactor > Anaerobic > Unclassified ...
CGATGCAGTAGAGAACCTTCATGCCTCTTAAAACCGCACATCTGATTTCTTCGTTCAGTGCCTCATTTACGTTCTGAAGGGCGATGTCCGCCGGGACCCCCGCTTTCCTTAAGAACTCCGTCTTGTCGTTCCGCTCCTCGCAGTGCCCGATCAGGGTCGTGACGCAGCCGGCCGCCTTCATGGCGGACGCCGGACGGTTCGAGGTGAACGCGCCGAAGTTTCCGCCCTTTTCCGTATCATGCCGGTACACGCCCTGGCAGCCGATCTGCACGGGCGAACCCTCCGTCCTTGCTTCCGCCGCCTGCATGACATGCGATTCCGGGAAGTACATGGCAAACTCGGCTTCTTCCGCACTGTACTTTTTCAGCGCTTCCTGCGTGCTCCTTACGATGTTTCCCGCCCATTCCCTGACCGGCGACAGTCTGTTTATTCCGCCGTATTCAGCCGGTACGTCAAAGCGTTTCAGGTTCAGATAGATATGCTTCATTTCTCCTCCGCTCATCATTTAAAAGAAACAAATTTCTGAACCGGGCCTCCCATTAACGGCCGGCACCAGTCCTTGAAAGCCTTCGTGACCCCGTTTCCTTCCGGATTGATGAAGTGATCCGGCATGGTTCTTTCATGCAGCATCACTTCTTCGATCGGAATGAGAAATGTCTTTGCCTGATAGGAGGATGCCTCCGTTCTCTGAAAGCCCACCATGACGCCGCTGCTGCCGCCGAGTGCGGCTTTCACCGCCTCGGACCCTGCCTTCACCGCTTCCTTAAGATCGACCCTGCTCTGCAGGCTGATGGAAGATCTCCCGCAGATTCCGGGCTTTTCACTTCTGGCCTTATACCCGAGTTTCTGAATGATCAGATTGGAAAGATGCGCCGAGACATCTCCGAAATAAGTCGCTCTGCCCACCTTGAAGATCGGCTTCACGATCGGTTTTCCTTCCTTGTCATGAAGTCCCTCGCTGGCGACCACGACGCCGTATTCCTTCTGATCGATCAGTTTCTGAACATCGTTCAGAAATGCATTCTCGTCGAAATTGCGTTCCGGCAGATAGATCAGGTCCGGTCCGCCTGTCCCGCTTTCTTCCGCCAGGGACGATGCAGCCGCAATCCAACCCGCGCTCCGCCCCATCGCTTCAATGACCGATATGTGTATGGGAAGGCCGCGGACATCGCAGCAGACTTCCGCCGTGCTCTGGGCGATAAAGCGCGCCGCACTGCCGAAGCCCGGTGCATGGTCCGTCACCGCGATATCGTTATCGATCGTCTTCGGTATGCCGACAATCCTGATATCGTGTTTCTTTCCTTCGCACGCATGATAAAGCTTTCCGCAGGCCTCCATGCTTCCGTTGCCGCCGTTATAGCAGACGATCCCGATTTTATTTCTGATCAGGGAGTCTGCGATATCATCATAGTCTTTCTCGCTGAGCTGGTCCCTGGATGTACCGATTGCCGAAGAAGGCGTATGAAGCAGGAGCTTCAGCTTCTCTTCCGGAACTGATTTCAGATTGACAAAGTTATTTCCTGCCACCGAGAGCGAACCGCCCCTGGCGCCCCAGATGTGCATGATTTCAGAATGCTTCTTCGCTTCCTGTACCGCTCCGTAAAGAGAGCCGTTGATAACGGCCGTCGGCGCTCCGCCGTGAATAATCAGTAAATTCGTTTTCATCTGTCAAAATTCTCCCGGTTCATTTTATGACGATAGCCTGTGAAAGATGACGCGGCGTGTCGGCATCGATATTTTTCTTCTCTGCAATATAATACCCGAGGAACTGTCCGATGAATGCCGAAAGCGGTGCATTCAGTTCATCATTAAGGTCCGGACTGAGGTCGAGGACATAATCCGCTTCTCCCATATATCCGCTGACTCCGCCGCCGATGGCGGCCGTGATCGCGCCGTATCCCTTCATCTGTTTCAGCAGCTCTTTGTCGCTCTCCTTCGTCCTGCCGTGACAGAGGAATAAAATAAATGTATTCCCGTCCACAAGACTCATCGGGCCGTGTCTGTACTCCATTGTATAATAAGCTTCCGAGTTTGTCAGGCCCATTTCCTTCATTTTGTTCATGCATTCATTGGCCACGCCGTAATATACGCCCTGTCCGAGCGAAATGAACAGATTTGCTTCCGGGTGTTCCGAAATGATTTTTTGGGCAAGCCGGTCTTCTTTTTTCAGAAATTCCTCCGCAGCTTTTCCGTATCCGGAAAGAGAGCCGAGTACTTCCTCCTTTTTACCCACGCACGCCGCCATGACGACCATCAGATACAGCATGGAAGTGAAGGATCGTGTCATGATCACGCTCTCCTCGTCCGTCTTCGGTGAAAGGACCATGGCATCATTGTAGGTACTGCTGTCTTTGTCACAGGTAACCGCAAGGGTCGTGACGTTTTTCATCTGATGCACGCGGTCGATTGCCCGGCGTACTTCCGTTGTATAGCTTTTCCTGGTGATCGGAATCACCAGGACTTTTCCGCTGCCGATGCAGGCTTCCGGAAAATAGTACAGTTCGGAACAGCAGAAGGCCTCCGCATTCATGCCGGTATATTCGGTAAAAACATGTGCCGCGGACTGGGCAAGGTAAAGGCTCGTTCCGCATCCGGTGAAGATGACCTTGTCGAATCCGGCCGAGAAAACACGTTCCACGGTTTCCCGGATTTCCGGAAGCGTACTGTTGATTGCCTCAAAAGATTCCGGCTGTCCGTATATTTCATGATAAGTCTGTTCAGAATTTGATTTTCCCATAATCAGAATGCCTTTCCTTCGCTTCCCGCTAATTGAATTATTTGCCTGATGTCCTCCGTCAGTCTGTCATTGGCATATTGTGATAATTTCCAGGAATGGCCCTGATGATTCAGCGTCTTCAGTCCCTCCTCGTAATGCTCGACATATTTATATCTGATCTCCGTTCCGAAATTGATCTTGGCCACGCCAAGTTTAATCGCTTCCCGGATGATCTCCTGCTTCATTCCGGTGCATCCGTGCAGAACCAGCGGAATGTCCGTGAATTTCCGCACTTTTTCCAGGACATCCAGATGGATATCCGGGTCTCCGTGGTAATATCCGTGTGCATTTCCTATCCCGATTGCCAGCGTGTCGGGCATGCACAGGGAAAGAAACTCCTTAACTTCCTCGGGATCAACGATATTTTTGTTTTCCATCGCAACGCCGGTATCGTCCAGCCGCAGAAGTTCTCCGATCTCCGCCTCGACCGGCACGCCGAAGCAGTGCGCCACTTTGATCACTTCGTTCGTCACGTCCGCATTTTCCCGGATCGGTTCCGTTGAACCGTCGATCATGACCGATGTAAATCCAAGCTGCAGAGCCTCCATGCAGGTTTTAAAATCCGCGCCGTGATCCAGATGGATGGAAACGGGCACGTCCACCTTGGATGCGCACCATTTGCTGACCTGCACAAACCAGTCATTTCCGGAATAGGCTCCGGTCGAAACATAATGCGCCAGAATGACAGGCGATTTCATTTCCTGCGCCGCTCTGCACGCCGCCCAGATGATATCGTAATTTCCGCCCTGCGTATTGATCGCCGGTATGGCATAGCCTTCTTTCGAAGCCTTTTTCAGATTATCCAGATTCGTCACCAACATTTTACGGTTCCTCTTTTCTTTATTATCCTTTTACTGCTCCGGCGACCAGTCCCTTGACCATATACTTCTGGAAGAAGATAAACAGAAGGACCATCGGCAGTGCGCCCACCACCGAAATTGCATTGACCAGAGACCAGTCATAGGAAAGCTCACCGAGATATCTCAAGGCAATTCCGACGGAAAGCGTTCTCAGTGCATCGTTCTGAATCAGCGTTGCCGCATGCAGATAATCGTCCCACGTCATCAGGAAAGAATAGATGGCGACTGCAAGAATTCCGGGCTTCACCAGCGGAACGATAACGCGGAATAATGTCTGGAACCGTTTTGCTCCGTCCACTCTCGCCGCTTCCTCCAGTTCAACCGGTATGGCATCATAGAAACTCGACATCAGCATGACGCAGAACGGTATCTGCGCCGCCACGACCGCGAGGATCAGTCCCTGCAATGTATTGATCAGATGGATTTTCCCGAGAATACCGTAGAGAGAAATCATGCGGCTTACGACCGGAAACATCTGGGATGAGAGAAGTGCTGCCAGAATCCAGCGGTTCCATTTAAAATGGAATCTTGACAGTCCGTATCCCGATAACAGCGCAACAACCGTCGAGATCAGTGCGGATGCGGCAGAGACGATGAAATTGTTCCTGTAATAGACAAAGAACTGATTGTTTTCATGCAGAAGACTTGAAAAACTTGCCCAGGTCAGTTCCCGGGGAAATAACGTCGGCGGAAACAGATAGGCTTCCATGTTGGTCTTGAAAGCCGTGACCACCATCCAGTAGATCGGGAACAGGAGAAAAACCATGATCAGAATCAGGACCAGCGTTTTCACGATATCAAGCCCGATGTTCTTCTTTTTCATGCCTCCTCCTTTTCTCCGGATATCCTGTCCATGATCTTATGATAGATGAAGATGACTCCGATCATGAGGACCATCCACACGGTCGTAACGGCAGCGCCCGATCCCAGGTTCTGACTGACAAAGGCTTCGCGGTAGCTTAGGATTGCCAGAGTCGAAGTGGAATCATTCGGGCCTCCGCCGGTCATGGTCCAGAACAGCGGGAACTGTTTGAAATTTTCTATGATGCACATCGACACCGCAATGTTGATAACGCTCCGCATACTGGGAATGGTAATATGGATAAACCGCTCCCAGCGGTTTGCACCGTCCACCGTTGCCGCCTCGATCAGCTCCTGAGGAACGTTCTGCAGCCCGGCAAGAAGGAGAAGCGTCATAAGAGGGATCTGTTTCCACAGAGCTGCGACACTGACTCCGGCCAGGGCGGTCCTGGGATTATTCAGGACCGCGAGGTCGGAAATACGTCCTCCTGTAAACACCGATATCAGATATTTGACCAGACCATACTGAGGCTGAAACAACCACATCCAGATCAGAGCGGAAATCACGGTCGGAATGATCCACGGGGTCATCATCAGTCCCTGAATTATTTTTGCGCCTTTGACGCCGCTGTTTAAAATGACTGCCAGCGTCATCCCGATCAGGAAGGCAAGAATCACCACCGCAATGACAAATGCAAAGGTGTTCCCGATTGCCTGAGGAAGCTTTGAATTATTGAACAGCTTGATATAGTTATTGAAATTATTCCATGTTCCGGGTTTCCCGCTGATCACGTTTTTGATCTGGTACTGCGTAAAACTCTTGATCACGGAATCCACCACCGGGATCAGGATGAAGATGACCGTCATCAGCACTGCCGGCAATGCCAGGAACAGTGAAAAGGCTTTGTCTTTCGATTCTTTTGATGGTCCGGTACCTTGTTTCATCGCACGTTCCTCCGATAATCTTCGGTTACTTGGAAAGAATTCCTTCAGCAGAAGTCTTGAAGCTCTTCACAGCCGCAGACGGATCCGTTCCGGAAACCGTGATTGCCTGTGCCGTCTTGCAGAGTTCCAGATACAGATCACCGATCTGGGAAACAAATACCTGGGACTTTACATTCGATGCGGAACCGGCTGCTCCCTTAAGAACAGGATTCAGCGTCGTATTCTCCATGGATTTCTTGGCCGGATAAGCCGGGGTGATATCGCTCATGTATTTCCCGAGCACTTCCGAAGTCATGAGATACTGTGTGAATTTTGAGCAGGCATCCTTCTTGTCTTTTCCGTTGTCCGCATACATCAGGCAGTGTGCCTGCAGAATGCTCTGTCCGGAACCGCTTCCGCCCTTTAAGGGCTTTGCCGTCGCTGCAAAATTCGCTGCCTCTGCATTGATTGACTTTACGCCGTTGAAGCCCCAGGACTGATCATAATACATGGCCAGCTGGCCGAGCGCGAACAGATTTCTTAAGTCCTTCAGCTTTGAGTTCTGCGGATTATAACCTTTGTCGTTCAGAGTCTTCAGCATGTTCATCGCATCCGTAAATCCCTGGTTGTCAATGCTCAGCTTTCCGTCGTCGCCGAGAAGCGTGCCGCCGAAGTTATAGATCATGCCGGTCAGCGATGCTCCTGAAACAGCAACGGATGCCGTCGTCTGTCCGAATGCGTAGACTTTGTTTCCGTTCTTGTCCTTCAGCGCGGACAGTTTTTCCGCATCCTTCAGCATCTCGTCATACGTGGTCGGCGGAGTGTCGATTCCCGCCTGTTTGAACAGATCTTTGTTGTAAAACAGAACATACGGTGAAATGTAAAGCGGAAGTCCGTAGGGCTTTCCGTCGATGTTGAATGATTTCATGACATCCGGATAGAAATCGGAAAGATAATCCGCCGGAAGAATATCGGACACCGGAACGGTGATGCCGGCATTCTCCAGAACCGGCACCCAGTCGATCTCGCCGAAGACCATGTCGACCTTATCGCCGCCGCCTGCCATGTTCACGACCTGATTCACCATTTCGCCGTAAGGAGCCGTGACGTACTCGACTTTAATATCCGGATTCTTCTCTTCAAAACCCTTCTTCACATTGTTCCAGAAGTCCTCATATCCTTTTTCCAGAAGCGCATAGTTTGCAAATTTAATCGTTACGCTTTTCCCCGATGCTGCCGCCTTGGCTGTTGTCGCCGCCGCTGCCTTGGTGGTTGCCGCAGCTGATGCCGCCCCGGTTGTCGCTGCCGCCGATGCTGCCTTGGTTGTCGCTGCCGCCGATGCTGCCTTGGTTGTCGCTGCCGCTGCCTTGCTGGCGGCTGCCGTTGTCTGGTTCGCTGCTCCTCCGCATCCTCCGAGAAGCATAACTGCCGTTAATGCAACTGCAAGTAACTGTTTCTTTTTCATAATTCCTTCCTCCTTTATGATTTCCTTTTATTTTTGGTTGTTTAAAGAGTATACATTCGAGTGTACACTCAAAATAAATCACGTACTTTCTCTTACGATCAGTTTTGTCTCAAAGGATGCCGCTTCCGGTTTTTCGCCCGCCATCATCTTCAGAATCATGTCGACCGCACATTTGCTGATCTCTTCCATCTGCATTTCCAGCGTCGTCATTTTGGGAGAACAGAACCGGCTGATGCTGGAATTATCAAATCCGACCACGCCGATCTCCTGCGGTATTTTTTTCCCTGAATCCTTCACGGCCTGCATGGCAATGCAGGCATCGATATCGTTTCTTCCGAAAATTCCGTCCGTCTCCGGATGTTTCTTCACATAGCGCATCACGGTATCCTTCAGTTCCTCTTCCGTGCGGCAGCCGGATATGACGGTGGTCTGGTCTGCCTTCAGACCGTGCGCATGCATCTCATCCATATAACCGCTGAGCCTTAAGTCCGTCGGGCCGCTGACATGTCCTCTTTTGCTGATGCGGTCTATGTAAATAATATTTCTTTTTCCCCGTTCAACCAGATGATCGACGCCTGCCTTGGCTCCCTGGTACAGCCCGGAAGAGAGCGATGCGACATTGTCCGGAAGCTTCCCGTGTCTGCGGTGTTCGAACATGATTACCGGAATCCCGGCTCTGCTGAAGGACTCGACATATTCCAGCGGAAAACTCGTGGAGCTGATGATGATTCCGTCATACTGCCTGCTGATGACCTGTGAAACGAATTCCTGGGTGTTTCTGTTTGCGCACAGGGAAATCAGAAATCCGGATGCATAGGCATATTTGTCCATGGAACTGACAATCCTGCTGAAATATTCGTTCGTAATCTGATCCGCTATGAAAAGAAGCTGATTGCTCTTCTTCCCTTTCAGCGCCCTAGCCACATTGTTCGGCTTGTAATTCAGCTTTTCAATCGCTTCCTCGACTCTTTCCCGCTTGTCCTGCGCCACATATCTGTTGTTATTTACAACATAGGACACGATTGTCTCGCTTACATTCGCTTCCTTCGCCACGTCCGCTCTTGTTACGCTTCTGTTCACCGCATTCATCCGGAACTGCTCCTAATCTGTCAGTATTTTTACGCTTCGATTACCGGGATATTCAAAAGTGAGGCGATCAGCTTCATTTCCCCGGCAACATCTTCCCATACAATACTGTAATGATGCGGGACACCTTCTCTGATGATCTGTTCCGTTATTTCCTGCACCGGCTTTTCCACACGGACAAACGCCATCGCACCTTTTGTATTTCTTTCCTTTGCAACCGCTTCCCCGCTCAGCAGAAAAAGCTTGTACTGCCCGCCGATGTTGCAGAACCGGGCGATCGTGACTTTCCCGGGCTTTAAGGATCCGTAGAATGCGGTTCCCTGTCCCGCAAGCGGATGGTTCCGGATTTCCGAACCGTAAGCCGGATTGAAAAGCGAGGGTGCCGGATTGCCGCAGTGCCAGAACGTGATGATGTTCTCCTGCTCGTCTATGTTGATCATGTCCGTGATGAACGTCGGTTTCCCCGTCAGGAAATGTTCGGCCATCTGCGTCAGTTCCGCATCGACATCGCCCTCGCAGCCGATGTTGATGCCATCATCCGCAAGCCTTCCCAGAACCGCGCACGGCGTCGTATGGAGATTTCCCATTTCCGGCCAGCATTTGATCGTCCCGAAATCATAGTTCTGATTTTTCATGACTTCCTTCAGAGCAAGATAAAGCTTCGCGTGATTTTCCAGATGATTTTCCGGAAGCTTTGAAACATCATACGCTCCGCTGATCTTTTCCATATCCCTGCGGACTTCGTCAGCCGGCAGCTCCTGCATCTTGTCAAAGACCACTTTCAGGTCCGTCTCCTCGATCTTCACGCCGAACGTCTTCCGGATCAGGCCTTCATCAAAGGCACAGTTGTAAAATGCAGTCGGACGGTATCCCAGCAGACCGAGGGTCGCATATTTCATGCTCTTGATCGTCTGGTACGCCATGATCACGCCGTTTACTTTCTTTTCCGCCCGTTCGTCTCCCAGGCTTCCGTAAACCGTATGACAGACCGTGCCGGTCCTTCTCAAAGCAGCCGAGTTCATGGTCATGGAGCAGAGGGCATTGGCAAACAGCCTTTCTTCCTTCCGGAACGGCTCTTCGTACGGAGCCCAGAGAATCAGCGGCACACGAAGCATTTCACTTAAGGAGAAAGAAACATCGTCGCCGGTAAAGGCACCGTAGAGCATGATGACCACATCCACTTTATTTTCCGCAAACGAAGCAGTAATGCGCCCGATCGCCTCATGCGACGAACCCATTTCCTTCGCCGGTATGATTTTCTGCTGCGGAAAATGCGCTTTCAGCCATTCGGCATACTCCCGGTTTCTCTTCTCCGGTACTTCCTTCGGCCATCTTCCGGAATATGTCGTCAAAAAACCGATGTTCAGTTTCATTCTGTTCTCCCTCTGCCCGTATGTCATAAAACTGCCGGTTCTTAATCTTCATCCATACGAGTGTATATATAATAATTACCATACACACGAGTGTATGTCAAGACCCGAAACAACATTTTCTGTGTCAGCAGACTTTTATGAATATTCCCTTCCACCGACAAATACCTTTTCAATATTCGCAGCCTGATCGAGAAGAACGAGATCCGCTCTCTTCCCCGGTTCGACGGAACCGATCTGATTATAAAGACCCAGAAGCCTGGCCGGATTCTCCGTGAACAGCGGTACAATCTCCGCTGCCGGCTTCCCTGTAAATTTAAGAAGGTTCTGAAATGCCTTTCCGGTCGTGAGCGTACTCCCTGCTCTTCCGCCGCCCGATGAGAGCTGGGCGTCTCCGTCCTTCACCACGATATCGTTCACGCCGAGCTTGTAATTTCCGTCCGGAAGTCCCGCCGCCATGATGGAATCCGTAATGGCGATCACCCTGCCGGTGCCTTTCATCTTCAGGATAAAACGGACCGTTCCCGGATGGAGATGCCGTCCGTCGCAGATCATTTCACAGTAAACATCGTTATCTTCCAGAACGGCTCCCCAGATTGCGGGTTCATGCTGATGCAGAAGACGCATGGCATTGCCTGTATGCGTGGCGGAAGATGCGCCGTTGCGGATGGCTTTTTCCGCCGTTGCATAATCCGCGCCGGAATGGCCGATCGCCACTTTCATGCCGAGCTTTACCATTTCCGGGATGGCATCCACGACACCTTCCACCTCCGGTGAAACGGTGATATAGCGGATATCGCCTTCCGCTGCCTCCTGATACCGTTTCAGGAGTTCCATGTCAGGCTTTATCAGAAGACTTTCCGGCATGGCGCCCTTATACTGCGCGCTTAAGAAAGGACCTTCCAGATGGATTCCGAGAAGGTTTGCCCCGCCGTGGGACAGCTTTTTCCATTTTCTGTATTCCGCAATGGTTTTAAGCGTCTGCTCCTCCGTATCCGTTAAGATGGAGCAGAGCCAGCCCGTCGTTCCCTGCGAAACGAAGAAGCGGCATATTTTCTCGAAGCCTTCCGCATCCGCATGATTGACATCGACGCCCGCAGCGCCATGGGTATGGATATCGATAAAGCCGGGAAGCAGCATTTTCCCGGATGCTTCGATGACCTGATCCGTGCCATCCGGAATCCCTGCGCCGATCTGCACGATGACCCCGCTGTCCATCCGGACATCCGTTTTTTCCAGTCTGTTTCTCAGATATACTTCCGCATTTCGAATGATGATTCCCATTTATTTTCCTTCCTTCCCGCATTCAGCGGATCAGATTATTGATCGTAAGTACGGCACCGGACAGGATCAGCATGATGTTGATCACCATGCCCGAAGTCTGTTCGCGGATCCTCTTCGAAATAAAAATTCCGCATATCATGCCGAGTATCATGAACGGCAGCATGCTGAAGGCCTTCCACCACAGTTCTGCCGTCAGTATCCCGAGTCTGTAATACAGAACCGCACGGAACGTACTCTCCATGAAAAAGACCATGCAGAGATTTCCCCGGAAGGAACTGCTGTCACCTGTCATCTCCCGGACGCACGCCGCCAGCATGGCTCCTATCCCGAACAGTCCGCAGAGAATTCCGGAGCCCAGGGAAAGGACGATGATTGCCGGTCTGGAAAGCTTCCCTCTTCCGGTCCCGTTGCCGCTTAAGAGCATTTCAATTCCCAGTCCCGTGATGATGAAGCCGAATATAATCTTCACCAGATGCGCATCCGCATTCTTTAAGGACAGCGAGCCGATTGCCGAACCGACCAGCACCACCAGCGAAAGAGGAAGCCATACCTTTGCCGAAAGAGATTTCCTGTCCCGCCACATCATGACGATGTTGGTCGGATATCCGAGGAAAAGATCGATCGGCGTGATGCGGATATTGTCATCCCTGAAGCTTAAGGCGGTACTGAATATCATGGTGCTCGCAAAACCGCAGAGTCCCTTGATTACATAGGAAACAAACACTGTGACGATCATCAGGATATCCATATCGGTCCTCCGCGTAAAATTTCATGTTTCTTCAGAACGGCTTCTCTGCCGCTGTGTGATTTACAATCAGCAGGGCATCCGGATGGTTCTGAATCAGTGTTGCCGGGAACGATGCAGTCACCTCTCCGTATGCGGCTCTGCGGCATACGGCTCTGTGCCAGTCGCGGAACACCGCCAGCCTGATCTTCCGGGCTGACAGGATCTGCTTCATCCCGATCGTCACGCACCTGTGCGGCATGTCTTCCAGCGCTCCGCCGAGATCGCCGATGCAGTTCGTGGTCCTTGTCTCCGGCCTGATCGTAAGGACCCGGGTCGGCAGCGCCGCAAATTCCTCCGGGTTCAGTTCCGGCTGCGGTTCATTAAACGCAATGTGCCCGGTAATCCCGATTCCTCCCACGCACATGTCCGGTCCGCCGAGTTCCGAAAGCAGCCTGTCTCCGGAAGACGGGTCCTCAGGATTCGGAAACACCCTCTGATTTTCCGGCATGATTAAATCTTCCGCGATCTGCGAGTACACCGCGCGGTCCATGAAGCCCCGGAAGGAAAGCGGATCCGACCGGTCGACCGGCTCTCCGTTGTCATTCAGATATTCGTCCATATTGAAAAACCAGCAGTTCTTCAGCGATACTCTTTCCCGGTTGACTAATCTCACAAAGACCGGATACTGTCCGACCGGCCCGACGGGACAGATGAAAACCGTTCTCTCCCCTTTTTCATTATGACGCCTGATCTCCTCCAGCATCTCCGCTGCAAGTTCATAGAACACCTCGCCGGAATCGCCGAGTTTCAGGATGGGAAGCTTTGCACCTTTCCCGAGGTCCTCCGGAGAAATACCATAATAATCGTGTCTCATTGAAAGCTCCTTTCTGTTCTTGTCTTTCCTTAACCGTTAAACAGATGTTCCAGTCCCATTCTGCGGATCATTTCCACGATTTCCTTCGAACGGGAGCAGCCGAATTTGTTTAAAAGTCCCTTGATCTGTGTTTTGACCGTGACCACTTCGACGCAGCGTTCCGCCGCAATTTCATTGATCTTTTTGTCCTGAAGGAGCAGCTGGACCAGCCTCCGTTCCGCCGGAGTCAGCTTTGCCACATTGTTGATAAAAAAGATCAGCGACCGCTCCGATTTCTGCAGCCGGTTGTACTCATGCAGCACCGTTTCCTGGATGCGCGGATTCAAGGCAGTCTCTCCCCGGTATGCATTTCTGATTCTGTCCGTCAGTTCCTTTTCGGAGCCGCCCTTCACAATATAGTCCGTGGCGCCTGTTCCCATGGCGCCTGTTATCATTTCATCCGTTTCATGCGCCGTTAAAAATATGATTCTGATCTGCGGCTTCCGTTCATGGATAATATTTGCCGCATCGATCCCGGAATGGATGTTTTCCATTTCGATATCCATCAGGATAACATCGCAGTCTTTCTCCGTTGCTTCCCTGATAATATCCGCTCCCGTCGATGCGGAGCCGACAACCTCCATATCCGGCTGCATGTTTACGGTTTCGGCAAAATCCTCGCGAAGGAGATCGGTGTCTTCCGCAATCATCACTCTTATCCTGTCCGCCATTTTATCTCCCGCTGTCATAAATGGGCAGCATGATGAAAAAACTGCTTCCTTCTCCGTCCCTGCTTTCCAGGCGCAATGCGCCGAAATGACTCTTTATGATTTTCTTCACCAGATAAAGTCCCATTCCCCAGTTTCTGTTCGTATTTTTGCTGGTATAGAACGGATCGAAGATCTTACCCTGAAGTTCCTTCGAAATCCCTCCGCCGTTATCCTTTACTTCCATGACAGTCCACAGTCTTTCGTCGTGAAAAATCAGTTCCACTTCCGGTACTCTTCCTGCCTGTTCAGCCGCTTCATACCCGTTGATCAGAAGATTGTAAACTGCTTCGCTTAACAGCGATATGTCCGCCAGCACCATCCTGTCGGCGGTTCCTCTGAGCATAATCTCCTTCTCCGGATATTTTCCCCGGAAGCGTTTTATGGCGGAATCCGCGACAGCGGAAACGGAAACCGGCCGGAGCGTAAGCGTCTTGGACCTGACGGACTGATACAGTTCATCCATTCGCGAAAGCATGCCGTCCGTCAGCACATTCAGCTGACCTACCGTGCTGCGGATCATTTCCATGTCCGGAGGATCGGCCGAGAGAGCCCGTTCCAGTCTTTTATTCAGGACCTTGCTGGAGAGCAGCTGATTCTTGATTCCGTGCACGAATACGGATATTCCGCTGCCAGCCGTGTCAAATTTACGCTGCAGGATCATGTCCTGACGGTTCTGATCATAATCCGTCACCGTATAGCGGAGCATTCCGTAGCTTCCGAGCACCACAAAGCAGACCGTAAGCATCATTAAAAGAGCCCAGCTGCGTGCCGAAAGACCGGGGCCGATATAGGTGGATATCCCCATACGGATATATTCGACAATAAACATATTGTAGATCTGGGCCGGGTCCTTTGTCGCATAAAGGGAATAAAGCGCTTCCATACCGACGACCGAAAGGATCACATAGCCGAAGTTCTTTCTGTAAAACGGAATGGATGTCGAAAAATATTCGATCAGCAGCAGCACCGTGGCAATGAAGAGATAAAGCATGTTCACCGCCATGGACATTCTGATCATGACCATGACCAGATTCAGATGTCCGTTCGTGAGAGAACGGAAAACCGGCGGAAAATAATATACCAGGAACACAAATGAAACGCCGATCAGGATGATTTCCAGCAGTTTCTTGTTCCGCCTGAGAAACGTGATCATGGTCGTTTCCATCGCTGCAAGTATGGTAAGCAATGGAAAAACCGTTCTCCCGACCGCTACAATGTATCCGAGCTTGTCCATGGAGACCGGCAGAAACTGGAGCCAGTGCTGAAGACCGGAAAAAAGAAACAGAAACTGTTTCTGGGTTGCGGCAAGGCCTCCCATCTTTGCAATATAAACAATCGCGCCTGCAAGCATGACCAGATTCGAAATGCTCATCCCGAGGAAATAGAGCGACAGCGCATCGCGGCGCCGGGCTGCCACAAATCCGGATGTGCCGAGGCATAACAGCAGTACAACGATCAGCATTTAAAGTTTTCCTCCCGGTTATTCCGCTTTCATTATAACCGTTCCGAAAAAGCAAATCTACCCGGACTCTGGATGATGCGGAATCCGGGTAGCTTACAGACAACAGACTGATAAATTACTTGTTTTTCCCGTAAAGTTCGTTTCCGGCTTTCATGATATCGAAATCGACATAGTTTTCAATCGGTACTTCCGCCGTGATTGCGCCGGCGTTTAAGAATACTTTCTGCTGTGCCGCGTAATAGGTCTTGATCGATGCAAAATCACCGAGATGATCGACCGCGCCTTTCCAGTCGCCCTCGCCCGTAGCGGCAAGCATGGTGTCTTCCGGCACATCCAGTTTCTTGGAAAGCATTTTTGCGACATCGTCGATGTGAGATGCACGGTATACCTTCGCCTTCTCGATTGCCGCCGTGAACCGGATCAGAACGTCCTTGTTCGCATCTGCATATTTCTTGGTGGTAATGAAGCTGCTCGGGAATGCCGCCTTATCAAGGAAATCGCTGTTCTGCGCAAGTACCAGATAGTTCTTTCCGAGGCCTTTCGAAATGGAAACGGTGGACGGAGACCAGGTTGCGCAGGCATCGATCTGACCGGATACCATTGCGGTAACCATGCCGTTCGCATCCATTTCAACGGTCTTGATGTCCTCCATCTTCATGCTGTTCTTTTCCAGTGCAAGCTTTAAGATGATTTCGGAAGAGGTACCGGACTGGACCGCAACCGTTTTTCCCTTCAGATCGGTGACGGTATTGATCCCTTTTGATTTATTGGCAACGACTGCATCGGCCAGGCTGTTCTGATCCATTTCAAAGACAAGCGCCTGTCCCTGGATGCAGAGCTTGTGTGCTCCGTGTCCGATCTGGGAAATGTCGATGTCTCCGGAACCCATGGCGGCAATTTCCGCAGGACCTCCCTGGAACTGATAAGGCGTGACCGTGAGGCCGACTTCCTTGAAATATCCCTGCTCAATCGCGGTAAATACTGAAGAAGCCGATCCGAGGTTGGGCATGTAGGCGACACGTACGGTTGCTTCCTTATACGTTGTATTCGCAGCTCCCGCAGCAGTGGTCGCGGCCGCCTTGGCGGTTGATGCTGCGCTTGCCGCTGCCTTCGTCGTTGCCGATGCCGTCGTTGCTGCCGCCGCAGACGTTGCTGCCTTGGTGGTTGCCGCTGCCGTCGCTGCTGCCGCTTTCGCTGCCGTCGTAGCCGTTCCGGAAGTTCCGCATGCGGTGACGGACATGACCATTGCTCCGGTTAAAACTGCTGCCAATAACTGTTTCTTCATAATAATCTCCTCTCGCTTTGCAATTTGTTTTTGTTTGTTATTTCCGTACTGCCAGATATTCCTGATAAACCTGACCCCAGATATAATTTTTCAGTTCCAGAAAACGCGGCGACATTTTCGTTTCCTGTGTTCTCGGATACGGGATGTCGATATCGACGATATCCTTGACTCTTCCCGGCCGTGCGCACATGATGACCACCCGCTGCGCAAGAATGATGGCTTCCTCCACATCATGCGTGATGAAGAAGCAGGTCTTTCTTTCCTTTTCCCATGTTTCAAGGAGTTCGCTCTGCAGCTGCGTACGGGTCTGGGCATCCAGCGCGCCGAACGGCTCGTCCATGAGCAGCACTTCCGGATTCACGGCATAGGCTCTGGCAATGGCGACTCTCTGCTTCATGCCTCCGGAAAGTTCCTTCGGATAAGCTTTCGCGAAGGATTCCAGATCCACCATCTTCAGGTACTTCTGCGTGATCTCGGCGCATTCCTCTTCCGATTTTTTCTGCAGCTTCAGGCCGAACTGTATGTTCTTTTCAACCGTAAGCCACGGGAACAGCGCATACTGCTGAAACACGATTCCGCGTTTCGGGCTGGGTCCCTGAACTTCTTCCCCGTCAACATAGATATGGCCGGAAGTGGGCGTGTCGAGGCCTCCGATGTTATTTAACAGCGTTGATTTTCCGCATCCGGACGGTCCTACGACGCATACGAATTCATTTTCCTCTATCTCAAGGTTCACGCCATTCAGCGCAACGACCTCACCCCGCGATGTATTGAACTTCTTTACGACATTGTCGATTTTTACCTTTACCGCTGTATGGTTTCCTGCCATCCTGTAAATCTCCTCTCCAGGAATTTTACGATCTTTTCAAAACAGATCCCTATGATTCCGAGAATGATGATGCCGAGAAGAACGACATCCATCTGGTAATAGCCGCTTGCCTTCTGGATCATCATGCCGATTCCCTTGTCTCCGCCTATGATTTCCGATGCCATCAGGGTCGTGAGCGCCGTGGAAAGTCCCAGCCTTGCCGCCACCAGAATGAACGGGGTTGATGCGGGCACGACCACCTTGAAGAACACATCCTTCTGTGTCGCGCCGAGCACCCAGGCTGCCTTGATCAGGGTCAGGTCGACTCCCTTGACGCCCTGATAAATGGTAATGACCATGACCAGGAACGAGGCGATGAAAATGACGGTGATCTTACTGGCCTGTCCGACGCCCAGGAATGCGACCAGCAGGAAAACATAAGCTAACGGCGGGATATTCCGGATAAACTGGATCCACGGTTCCACGACATGCCGGAACGGATCGTACCAGGCCATCAGAAAAGCCACCGGAATGGAAACCAGGAATGCAAGGCCGAAGCCGGCCAGGACTCTGGAAACGCTGGCCCAGACATGCCCTGCCAGTACGCCGCTTCCCGCCTTGTCGAGAAACGCTTTCCACACCTGTGCCGGCGTGGCAAAAGTAATCGGCCAGGTCTTTGCGGCAATGATCCACACGGCAAATCCGACGCCCACTGAAATCAGCAGCCACACCCAGTTCGGTATCCTGTCCCAGAAAGACTTCTTATTCCTTTTCATATTGATTCCTCCTGTACTCTGATGTCAGTATAGCAAACGTGGATTTTTATAAAAGTATGATTTTTTTTCATACCTTTTTTGACGGTCTTTCCTGTTCTTCGTTTCAGAAAAAAATAAAGGGCTGCCTGATCGGCAGCCCTTTACCGTACTGTAGAACAATTTACTTTTACATTCATTCAGCAAAGATTATTTTTAATACCGATAGTTACTTAGCCGCTTTTGCTGCTTCCGTCGTTTTCACTGCTGCCGCTGCTGTCGTTTTGGCAGCCGGTGAAGAAGCAGCGCCGCTGCCTCCGCATGCCGTAAGAGACGAAGCCATCATTGCCGCAAGCAACAGTGCAGATACTTTTTTCATCATTTTCTTCTCTTTTTTTGTTGAATCAATATTCGCCTGTTTTCAGACATGTTTTACAGAATTTATAATTTCACTGATTTTTTCAGGACTGATTTTGTTCACCCGGTTCATATATGTATGACCGTTTTGTTCCTGCTGAACATCCGTCAGCTGCGTATAACAGAATCCGCATATGCCGCGGTTTTCCATGATTGCATCCGCCAGGCCCTTAAATCGTTCGAGGAAAGCCTTTTCATCCGTTTCCGTATTCCCATAGCCCCAGCCGCCTGCTTTTCTTTCATAGGCAATGCCGCCGAATTCGGTAATCATAACCGGCTGTCCTTCATAATGGAATCCGGAAGCAAACAGATACTGGGATCCGTTTACCGGCAGCCTGTTGTCAAGCATCTCCTGCAGATGATCCAGATGATTCCGCTGCTCCTCGCCGGTTTCCGAATAATCATGGATGGTCACGATATCGGATCTGGTGTGCTCCCATCCGTCATTGCTGATGACCGGCCTTGTGCCGTCGAGGGCTTTTGTCAGATGGTAAACCGCCAGGGTAAAATCCTGCGGTTTCCTGTCCGAAAAGATCTTCCTGATGCCCCAGGATTCATTGAACGGAACCCAGGCCATCACAGAAGGATGATTATAAAACTGTTTAACGGTTCTTACCCATTCGCCGGTAAAATCACCGATGGTACGGTCAGCGATTTCGTAGAAGGAGGGTGCCTCGCACCAGACAAGCAGTCCTTTTACGTCCGCCCAGTAGTAAAACCTTTCATCTTCGATTTTCTGGTGCATGCGGACCGCATTGTACCCGTATTCCAGGATCCGGTCGATGTCTTTCCAGAGAGCTTCTTCATCCGGAGGTGTCAGGCCTGTGTTTTCCCAGTACCCCTGATCCAGTACCATTTTCAGATAGCAGTCCCTGTTGTTCAGGCATATCCGTCCGTTTCCGGTGGAAATCTTACGGAGTCCGAAATAGCTTCCTGCCTGATCGGCCAGCTGGCCGTCCCTGTAAAGTCTTACACAGACATCATACAGATCCGGTTTTTCGGGGCTCCAGCATCTGACGCCCCATTTCATCTGTTTACAGTCCAGGGAGTACTCCCTGCGATAATAGTCTGCGGACACCGTATCCCTGTTTCTGCAGATTATTTCGTCTCCGAATGAAATCGTTGTCTCGAGTTCCGTAAGAGACTGCCCCGCACGCGTTAATCCGGCAAGGGAATATTCGACGGCCACAGAATTATGATCGTAATCGGGGCTCATGCGGATATTTTCGATGTGTGTCTCTGAAACGCACTCCGCCCAGACATCCTTCCATATCCCGGTTGTCTGTACGTACCAGCAGTCGTAGCTGTCCTTTAGCCAGCGCTGTTTTCCTCTGCTTCTGGAAGGATCCGGCGGATCGGACGCCCGGATGACGACAGTCGCTTCACTGCCTTCCAGCGCGGCGGTAATATCAAAGGAAAATCTGGTATAGCCTCCTTCGTGGCTTCCGATAAACGATCCGTTCACCCACAGATCCGCCCTGTAATCCACGCCTTCAAAATTCAGGCAGATCCTGTTTCCCGCCGCAGCCACGCGGCTTTCTTCCGTCAGTACCCCGAAATCCACCTTCCTGCTGTACCAGACCGCTTCATGATGCTGTCCGTTCCCTATTCCGCTTTGCCCGCTCTCGTACGCAAACGGGACAGTAATTTCACGGTCTTCAAACCCTTTCTGCCAGCCTTGCTTCTCTCCTTCCATGGAATCATCAAAGCGAAAATTCCATTTCCCGTCCAGATTCAGCCAGGAATTTCGGACGAACTGCGGTCTCGGATAACCTTCCCTGTAATATTTTGTCATCTTCTCTGCTCTTTTATTTTAATTTTAATGTATCTTTAATGTGCCTTGATAATACATCAGTTTGTGCAATATGTCAATATATTTCGCATTATTGTTCATTTTTTCTGTGCATTATTACAGTATTTGTGTCTTGACTCGTATCATTTATTACAGTATTATTGTATTAATAGAATAGAGTGAGGCGGCCGGATGAAGGAATCAGATCAGGATAAAAACCGGATTACCAGAAAAATCAGTCTGGATATAGACAACAAGAGTGATTACCCTTCCATCGAACTTCTCGGGAAGGCGCTCTCGTCAGATGTGCGTCTGGAAATGCTTTACATTCTGAAGCATCGTTCATTGAATATCATTGAGCTCGCCAAAGAGCTTAACATACCCGTGTCATCCGCCGCCTTTCACGTGAAGCTTCTGGAGGATGCCGGTTTAATCAACACGGAAATGCTGCCCGGTATCAGGGGCGCTCAGAAGGTGTGCAGTTCCCGTGCCGAACAGATCAGTGTTGCCGTAAGCAATGCCTCGCAGCGGCACGAAGGACATTCCGTATCGATTGACATGCCCATCGGCGATTACTACGAATTTGAAATTTCTCCCACCTGCGGCATGGTCAACCGGGATTCCTATATTGAATCCTGTGACGATGTCAGTTCCTTTTATTCACCGAACCGAAGCTCTGCCCAGCTGATGTGGTTCCATAAGGGGTTCATCGAATATCGCTTCCCCAGTCAATTCTTAACCGACTCTGTTCCTTCCTATATTTCCTTCAGCCTGGAATTGTGCTCCGAAGCTCCCGGCTACCGGAATGTATGGCCGTCCGATATTACTTTTTCCGTAAACGGCACCGAGCTTCTGACTTATACGTCGCCCGGCGATTTCGGAGGCCGGCACGGCAAGCTGACTCCCGCATGGTGGACCGACGGAAATACGCAGTTCGGCCTTCTTAAAACCGTCAGCATTGACCGGTACGGAGTCGCACTCGACGGAATCCTGCAGTCATCGGAAATAAAGATCTCCGATTTTGACTGGTCAGCCAGGCCCTGTATTTCCTTTGTCATTTCCATCAAAGAAGACGCGGTTCATATCGGAGGAATCAACATCTTCGGAAAAGAATACGGAGATTTTGCCCAGAACATCATTATGCATGCAGACTGCTGAGATTTCCCGTCTGCTGAATCACTGCAGAAGATAATATGATTTTCATGAACGCATCCGCCGTCAGATGAAGCAGCTCCTCCGGATACGCATACCCTTCTGTATGAAGCGGCGCGCAGGTTTCTCCCGCGCCGATCCCGAAATAGGCACCTCTGCACTTAAGGAGATAATGTCCGAAGTCTTCGCTCCAGCGCATGGGAACGGGCAGGAGCGAACCGCCGCAGGCCTTTAAAATCTTTTCGGCGCAGGCCGCGTCATTTTCCGTGGCGGGAAACACATCCTGTTCCTTCGCCCGAAATTTTAAGTTTCCGCGTTTTGCCGCCGTTCTCGCGGCGCGGATCACTTCCTTTTTAAGCTTCAGAAGATCCTCCTCATGCCCGGCCCGGAGCGTAAGCCATATTTCCGCATCCGCTGCCGATTTCCCGAAGGCTTTCTCTCCCATCGAAACACCCGCAACCGTGCGGAGAACCATTCCTTTATACGCAGCATCCTGATCCCGTTTCGTGAAAAGTTCCAGCAGCTCTCCCACGGCATGCGCTGGCGATATCCCGTTTTCCGGATAGGCCGCATGCGCGGGCTTTCCGGCAAATGCAAGCGTGAGTCCCAGAGATCCGCAGGCAAACGTTCCGGGGCACGTCACGACTTTTCCAAAGGGAATCCCGGGAAGATTATGGCATCCGTAGATTTCCGAAATGTTCTCTTCCCGGAAAATATCCAGGCATTTCTTTGCGCCCTCTCCCGTTTCCTCCGCCGGCTGAAACAGAAAATACACATTCCGTCCGACTGTGCGGCCCTCCATGCGCAGCGCGGTTTCGCACAATGCAGCGGCATGGCCGTCATGTCCGCAGCGATGCTTCGCGTTGCCGTCCGGCATAAGGAGCGCATCAAAATCCGCACGGAAGGCAATGCCTCCGTTTTCTTTTCCGTTATCTGTACCGTCCTTTTCAGTATGGGATGCATAGAAACCGCTTCCCCAGTCCCTGATTTCGAGAGAAGTATTGTCCTTCAGAAAATCCAGCAGGATTTTCCTGGTCTTATCTTCCTTCCCGGACATTTCCGGACACGCATGCAGGGTACGAAACAGCTGCAGGATTTTTTCTTCGTTCATTCTGCATCATCCTCACTCACAGCCAGGCATTTCTGCATCATTTTTTTCTGTCCTCTGACCCTGTAGTAGATGTAAATGGATACCGAAGCCACAAACCATCCGGCCGGATAACCCAGCGCGATCGCGGTGATGGTGTTCATTGTATGGGACATCACAAACAGATAGATCTGACGGAATGCCACGAACGAACCGAGAAGAATGATCATGGACGCGTTCGCATCGCCGGCGCCCCTTAAGGCTCCCGCATGCAGATTTGCGATGCAGCAGAACGGAAACAGCGGCGTAATCAGCCGCACGAACTGCGACGCGTATGCTATGACATCCACATCGTCACTGAACAGACGGGAAAGCTGCGGCGCAAAAACCATGACGACGGCAATCTCCACGATCACACAGGAAAGCAGAAGAAAGGTCGTGGTGCGGATTCCCTTCTTCACGCGGTCATAAAGCCGTGCGCCGATGTTCTGGCCGACGAACGTGGTCACGGCAAGCGACATGGACTGCAGCGTAAGGCTCATGAACTGATCGATCTTCGCATAGGATGCCCACCCTGCCATGCATTCCGAGCCGAAGAAATTGATATAGGACTGCACGATCACATTTGAAAAACTGGTAAGGCCCAGCTGGATGGAAGTCGGAAATCCGATGTTCAGTACCTGCGGGAGTATCCCGGGGTAAATGCGGAGATCCTTCCACTTCAGTCCGTAGCATGCATCCGACCGGCTTAAAACAAAGAGCACCAGAATGGCCGTAAGGAACTGCGCCACGATCGTAGCCCAGGCAACGCCCGCGACGCCCCAGTGGAACGAAATGACAAACAGAAGGTCAAGGAACGTATTTAAGACTGCGGCAAAAATCAGAAAGTACAGCGGCCTTTTCGAGTCTCCGACCGCACGGAGAATGGCGGACCCCATGTTATAAATGATCAGCCCGGAAACGCCTGCAAAGTAAATGGTGAGATAGGTCTTTGCTTCGCCGAAAACATCCTCCGGCGTTGCCATAAGGTGAAGCATGGGCGTCACGATTATCATGCCGACCACCGTAAAGGCTGCCGCAAGGAAAAAAATAAAAAAGATGATCGTATGGACCTCATCATGCACACGCTTTTTATCGCCGGCGCCGTAGCTCTGTGAAATCACCACGCTCGCACCGGTGGAAAATCCGGTGAATACCCCGATCAGCATGTTGACAATGCTGGTTGTGGACCCGACTGCGGCCAGCGCCTGTTTGCTCACGAAGTTTCCTACCACCACGCTGTCCACCGTGTTGTAAAGCTGCTGAAAGAAATATCCGAAAAGAAGCGGGACCGAAAACTGAACCAGAAGCACCCAGATGGTGCCCTTCGTCATATCCCTGTCCATGCTGCGTTTCTGCTTCTTTTCCGAGGCCATCCTGTTTCTCCTGTCTGATCTGCGCGATTATAATCCATTATACTCTTTTCCAAATCCGCTGCCACCGGAAAATATCTTAATACTGCGGTTAAAAATTCCGTATGTCTTTTCTTCTCCGGGGGAGGAGGTCGGAAATGACATACGGAATTATGGGGAAGCAATTATAAAATACAGCAGACGTTATTCTTCATAGGTGTTAAACATATCTGCTACCTGTTTTGCATCTTCTGCTTTACAAATTAAACTCATTTTTTCTTCATTGCTGAACAATCCCGCAATCACCTGCAGCTTGTCTATATGTGAATTGCTGTCTTTTGCCGCAAGCGTAATAACGACATTAACCGGTCCCAGATCGCTTCCAAAATCCAGAGATTTCTTGAGTGTAATTAAACTGATACCTGTTTTTAAAACACTGTTATCCGGCCTCGAGTGAGCCAGTGCCAGCCCTGGGCCTATCACTATATACGGACCCATCTTCTTTACAGTCTCAATCGTTTTGTCAATATATTCCGGTAAGATATATCCGCTTTCCAGTAAAAGCCGACCCGAAACTTTCAATGCTTCTTCCCAGCTGTCCGCTTCTGCATGCAGAAGAATATTTCTTTCTTCTATTATGTTATTCATACACTTTCCTCTGAATCCAATCCTAATCTTGTAAACTGTTCCTTCGGGCTGTCATTTTTTTTCATTTCTGAAATCATTGCCTTGATCATAAGCTTTTCAAGTTCTTCATCGTGGATCGGTTTTTCCTGATTCGGATCACTATCCACATCATACAGCATAGTTCCGAATCTTCCGACATTATAATTGTCTTTGGACTTGATTTTAAGAACTTTACATCCCTTTGTAAAAGCAAATGGCCCTGTAAACTCTGCTGAGTTTAGTTCTTCTGCACTGAAACGTTTATTCATATGCAGAGGCATCAGAGTATAGTTATATACTTCGTCCTCTTTTCCTGAAACAGGTGCCCGCATGTAAATATTTTTTCCATCCGTTATATTAACATGACCGCTGAATACACCATAAAGTGCATAATCACGTACTTTCCTGTCAGATCTTATTGTTTCTTCCAAATCAAATCCCTGCATATCCTGCGGTACTTTCTGTTTAAAATATTTCAGCAGCGTCGGTGCCCAGTCAATCATCTGAACGATCGATTTTCGAGTCTCTGCTTTTACTCCGGATCTCGGATCCCATATAAAAAGCGGTGCATTGGCAACCTCATTGTAATAAGGCATTTGATTCTTGCCCCAGTAACCATGCTCACCCAGCAGAAATCCGTGATCCGTTCCTACGATCAGCATTGTGTCATTCCACAGATCATATCTGTCCATCAAATCCAGTACGCGTCCGAGATTATAATCACACATTGTCACAAGCGCTTTATACTGTCTCCTGCAATGATCAATTGCGGCACTGCTTTCCTCGACCGGTCCTCTTGGCCAGTCAAAATGCTTCCCATGATACTGTTCCGGATATAAATCGAGATATTTCTGCGGAACATAAAAAGGTTCATGCGGATCAAAGGTTTCTATTTGCAGCAGCCAGTTGTCAGCATTTCTGTTTTTCTCAATAAACTCACATCCATAATTAAATGTTTTTGTCTGTGGAAAATCTTCTTCATCGACAATATATTGTCTGTTTATCCAGTCATATCTCCATAAACCCGATTCACCTTTTCCGGTTTGTTTCTGCGGGACTTTTTCAACCGGCGGAATTTCCGGACGATCAACCTGTCCTTTCCAGTGATCGCCTTCCTGTCCCCGTACAGCTTCCCAGGATGAATATCTGTTATGATAATCGGCTCCGCCATCTTCCCAATAATGAAGATGATCGCTGACCAAATGCGTATATATTCCGTTTTTCTTTAAAATTTCCGGCATGGAATCGTCAAATGGCTCCAATGGTCCCCATTCACGGTGCAGAAAATTATGTCTTCCTGTATGCAGTTCTCTCCGTGCAGGCATACATGGCATACTTCCAACATAATTGCAGTCAAATTTAGCCGTCCGGGCTGCCAGGCGCATAAAATTAGGAGCAATAACACCACAGTCCGGATTATATGGAGGCAGATATTTTCTGTTTAAAGTATCATAAAAAACAATGATGGCTTTCATTTATTTATTTTTCCTGCCTCCGGATAATATTCTGTCACGACCTGTGCAATTCGTTTTGCAATCCCGGCTCCATCCATGATATTCACAACCTTTATCAGATGCACCTTTTTATCAAAGTCGAGTCCTTCAGCAAGTTTCGTTGAAATGACAACAACGTCCGCCCAGTCTTTCAGAGAATTCAGTTCCCCTACTGCCGTATGTTTTAAATCTGCATTAACATTTTCCTGAACCAAAGCTTTTTTAACAAGCATTTCCGCAACTGTACTGCTGCCCAGTCCATAGCCGCAGACAAAAAGCACATTGATTTTGTCTTTCATTGTATTCTTCCTCCGTCTTCAGATTATATCAGGCAAAAAGCCCGCCAATCCATCTCAATATCTGCGTAACCAGCGGCCAGAATGTACAGAAATCAAACATGCCTGACCAGCCCGTTCCCTGCGGATACTGCATAAGCCCAATTGCCCATATAGATCCAAAGGACTGTATCATGCCGAGCAGTATGCAGCAGACAACGATAGCTTTTATTCCGCCTTTTTTATTTGCAACTACGCCTATGGGACCGCCGGAAAAGAACAGCGGCACAAATCCCGGCAGAACCATGATCGGACTTTTAATCAGAATGAGAATTCCGATACTGATTACCGTGCCTACCGTACAAAAAATAAATCCAAGCGTAGCCGCATTCGGAGAAAATGGCAAAAGAGCAGCAACATCAATTGCCGGTATTGCATTCGGCACCAGCTTTTCCTGAATTCCCTTGAAAGATTCGGTAAGTTCCGCGCACATCATGCGGACCCCCGTCAGCAGGATCACCATATTCATGGAGAAATTAATACCGACCATGATCAGATATACAATCCAGTTATCTTTTCCTGCCAGCTTCTGAATTCCTGAAATACCCAGCGGCGTCATAAACCCGCCGATAAAAATCCACATGATAACACAAGTTGCAACAACATTGTTGTTAAATATTGACAGCCATCCGGGAAGCTTTAAATTTTCAGCATCCTGCTCCTTTTTACCGAAAAGATGCGCTATTTTTCCGAAAAACCAGATGCCGAGTTGCTCATTATGTCCGATTGTAAATCCGGCATTTCCCGTCACCTCGTCACAGACATCAGCAGCCAATGTTGTTGAATAGGACCAGTAGATTCCTACCAGAACTCCCGTTATCACAACAGCAGTCATATTGCTTACCGCCATATTGGCCAGTACCAGCCATAATACCGACTGTGCATGTGCCGTACCCGCATTTCCCGTTAAAAAAACACCTTTTGCTTTTGTATATTTTCCAAAATACACAAAAAGAATATTAACGGCAAATGCCAGCAGGAATGCATATCCCATAAGACCAAACCGATCTCCAAGCGCTTCCTGGCTTGTTGCTTTCATCGCATAAGAATCCATGATATATCCCTGAATTCCAGTTGCTTCGCTGACTGCTGTAACAATCGGCTTAAATGTATTGGTAAACTGATTTCCGCCAAATATTACCATCTGAATGCCTACCATGGCACTGATTGTTCCCGTTATTACTTTTGTGGCTTTTTCTCTTTTTAAAATATATCCGATGCAGATAAGCAGACCTATCAGAATAACCGGCTTAGTCAGAAAATCATTTAGTAAAAAGTTTAATATTCCTTTCATACTTCCCTCCTGGTCTTTGCTATTCACGCGTCATAGTACAAATATAAAAAATGAACTGTCAGGATAATCATGTCTGACAGCTCATATTTAAGCATACTCGGTCTAATTATTCAATATAATTCAAATAATTTCGTCGTTATTAATACAATCATGATTTAATTTGACTGAATTCCTTTTCTTTTCCATATGTATCCATTTTTTTCTTGTTTAAAATTATCATTCCCTTCTATATACTGATCCGTCACAATTGTAATATTTTCAGCAAGATCATCCGGAGTAACAAACATTGCCGTCTTATTAAACTTATGATGATCGGCCAGTACAAATGTATCCCTGGCGTTTTTTATACATACATTTTTGATCGCGTACTCATATTCGTCATTTGACAGCGGACGATACTCGCTGTCAAAACCTTTTGCCCCTACAAACGCTTTGTCAAACCGATAAGATTCCAGCATTTTTATGGTTTGCCGGCCAACAACCGATCGGGAATATTCTTTAAAAAAGCCGCAGAGAAGAAACACATGAATTCCAACTTTTGAAAGAGCTTCCAGCTGGGGAATTCCGTTCGTAATAACAGTGACATTTTTCGCTTTAATACATTCTGCGAAAGCAAGTGTCGTCTTCCCGGGTCCGATAAAAATCAATTCATCGTCTTTGATATAATCTGCAGCGATTTCACCTATGGCAAGCATAGAATCTGTTATATTATTCCCATCAATTTTGCGCCTGTAGATATCTTTACTGTCTGTTCTTCTTGCTCCGCCCCAGACCCTGATCAAAAGTCCCTTCTTTTCAAGTGCAATCAGATCTCTTTGTATTGTTGAAGGAGACGCATTCAGACATTCTTCCAGCTGCTCTTTTTTTACAATCGGATTTTCTGACAGCAATTCCAAAATCATTTCTTTTCTGGATTCAAAAATCATTGTAGGCCCCCATAGAATACTTGCTTCTCATTATATCAGTCATGCTGTGATTGATTTTATCATTTTTATTCATTTTTGTCTACCATCATGCAGCCTGCTTACCGGCACAGCAGATAAATGTGTTTTCCTATATACATTCGCCCGGTTCAAAATGAATGCCCGGCTGAAAATATTGATCGGGCAGGAAGAACTCCTCACCTTCTACTTTTCGTGCGGCCCGCATGTCCCGGAAAGAGAAAAATTCCCTGTACAGAAAAGAAAAATACCGGTCCGGAACGCGTAGCGGTTTTACACGCACAGTTCCGGACCGGTATTTTTCTTTCTGACATTTATTTCCGCATTTTCTTATCCGCCGTACAACTGCCTACTTCACGTACTTTCCGTCCGCATTCACATGGAATCCGTCCGGCGTATCCTCATTGCCGTACATGGAACCGAGAGGCCTGGAATTTTCATCTCCCCGGAACACCCAGTTCCCGGCTGCGTCCTTCCCCCAGGACGGAACAGGCGCCGACGGGTTCAGATAATACCAGTTCCCGCTTATAAACTGCCAGCCGGTCAGCATTTTCCCGGTAACCGGATCCAGATAATACCATCTCATATCCTGCGGGTCCTTATACCACCCTTTCTTAAGCAAACCGCCGGCGTAACAGTACCAGCTGTTCCCGCTTAAGTTCCAGCCGTCCCGGTAAGAACCGGATCCGTGAGTCCCGCCGTTTCCGCTGTCGTCTCCGGAATCGCTGTCATATGTCGGATCAGCCGTCCAGTGCGCATAGACGCTCAATGTGTCGGCTGTTGTCGTATAATCCGTTTTCAGTTTATTTCCACCGGCCGCAGCGTCGTACCAGCCTGCAAAAACATATCCGGGCTTTAACGGCCAGACAGTAAGAAATACTGTTCCTTTTTTATAATACCGTGAATATACGCCGGAAAGGTCGTAGTAAGTTCCGCCTGCAAAATCAAAGGTGACATAGGTAAAGTCCGTAACCTTGTCCCAGTGTGCGTACAGCTTCGTGTTTGCCGTGTAGGTCTTTATGCCTGCCTTGTCGCTTTCCGCGTAATATTTTCCGCCCGTCTTCGCGTCATACCAGCCGTGGAAGAAAGCTCCGTCCAGTACGGCGTCCGGCAGATCCTCGCTTAAATACCCTTCCGCATCCGTCGTAAAGGTTGTTTTACTTACCGTTCCGCCGTTCGGGTCCAGCGTGACCGTGAACGGTCCGCCGGTCACCTTGATCCAGTGCGCATAGATATCCATGGTATCCGCTGTCGGTATGAAATTGTCCGGATAGCGTGTCCCGCCTGCCGCTGCGTCGTACCAACCTTCAAGCATATAGCCTTTCCGTTCCACTGCGCAGAGGTTATTAATAATCCTGTCAATTGACTGGTCAAACTGAATGTAAAAGTCGGAGGGGTCCGTACCGTCCACCGTTCCGCCGTTTCCATGACAGATAACGTCGCACACTTTAATGTCCCATACCGCGGTAAGCGTCGTGTCCGCGGAAAATGTCGGACTATCGCCCACATAATATTTGCTGCTGCCGTTCTGCCAGTACAGAAATTTGTATTTGTCTCTTACCGGGGTCGGAAGTGCCGTTACCTTCCCGGATACTTCTGTTGTAAGTGTCGCCGGTGACACCGTGCCTCCGTCCGGATTGAGTGTGATCGTGTACGGTCCTCCCGCGGTCCCCAGTTTTACTGCCTTTCCGGTACCGGCATTGCTTAAAGTCGCCCCGGTATCCGTTTCTTCATCCACATGGACATCGCCCGTAACGGTTCCGTCACCGGCAGCAAATGCCGTTCCTGCTCCCGTAAGTACCAGTGCCGCTGTCAAAAGAACTGAAACCAGTGTCCTGAACTTCTTTCCGAATTTCGTCCTCATGATGTTCCTCCCCTGACCGTCAGATTGGTAACAGGAACTTATATTCTCCTCCTGTTTCCGTCTTGATTGTTAGCACAAACCGGCCTCCCTGTATATGGTCCGACGGATACTCTTTGGCCAAAACGCTGCCGATTTGTAAAAAATGCACAGTCTCCCGTCAGGGAAACTGTGCATTTTTATCAGCCGCGGTTCATTTCAGTTCGAAATCCGGATTCCTGTAAAACTTATTTGCGGTATGCAGCATGGCGATGAAGGCGTTCGGGCTCCAGGCGGTCACATCCGTTTTTTCCATGACTTCATCTCCCCTGACATAGGGAAGGATATAATAGACCGCGGTCCCGATCCCTGCCCCGGCGGAATTGACCGCATCGTACAGATTCACACCCGTTTCCTCGCCCAGTCTTGCGAGCGTCAGGAAAGCCTGCAGGTTATAGAGGCTGTAGCTCATGGGCCGCGTTCTGGCAAGCTCATAGGGCATGCTCCCGTCTGCCATGATCTGTCCTTCCATCCGTTTTTCCGGAACCGCCTTTATAATTTCCCGGACTTTGTCCGCATGTCCGGCATAGAGGTAAAATGCAGCTGTCTGCGCGTCGTACCAGGTCCCGTGATTGTTCACGGAAAGGGCTTCCTTCTTTCCATTCTTACTTTCCGTAAGCCAGTCCGCATATTCGCCGAACCATTTTTTCACCGCTGTCTGTTTTTCCGCAGAGTACGATGCGGACTTTTCGATCATTTTCAGGTCGTCCGTCACTTCGATCAGCTTCACCGTATCGATGATGCCGGACTTCCCGCCGGTCGATTTCCCGGGGACCTCCTGCGCGTACTCAAGATCCGGGTTCATACGCGTTTCCGGGTCAATGAACCAGATGCTGAGGATCTGCACCGCCCGCGCGGCAAAATCCTCCCGTCCGCTTACCGCGTAGCCGCGGCAGAGACTTCTCAGCTCCGTGCAGATTTTTTCCAGCCGTTTGGAATCGTACTTGTCCAGATCGTCCTTTTCCGGATTCACATAGCCGTCGCGGTTCACATAGGGAAGTCCCGTTTCCGTATTTTCATCCGGCCAGTAGTAAATGGCCAGGCTGGTATAGTCTCTTTTGTCGCCGGACGGCGGTACCGTCACTTTGTCCGTGATGACCGGAATATCCTGCTGCAGCGTTTTCTCCGCCTGCGAAATGATTTTTTCCCGGCCCGAATAGAAAGCCGAGCTCCCTCCGGAAGCTACCTTTACAAGTTCTTCCTCATCATTTGTGAGATAGTCCGCCCGCGCGGAAAGCGGGAAAAGGACTGCCGCGCAGAGGAAAAAAACCGCTGCAGCCGTTCCCGTTTTCAGGATGGGGCCGATTCCCTTCATCGGTAATCTTCCTTTCATGCCTGCCTCTTGATCAGAAGAACCGCGACATCATTTACGTTCGTTCCCGTAGGCCCGGTAATGATCAGGCCGCCTGTCTTCTTAAGCGCATTGTAGGCATCATTTTCCTTCAGCACCTGAAAGACGGAAATTCCGTTTTCGGAAAGCGTCTTCTTCGTCTCGCTGTCCGCATAACCGCCTGCGGCGTCCGTAGGCCCGTCCGTGCCGTCGCTTCCCACGCTGAACACGGCTGTATCCGTGCAGCCCGAAAGCGGGAGTGCCGCGCTGAGCGCAAGCTCCTGATTCCTTCCGCCTTTTCCGTGACCGGTCAGGTGGACGATCGTTTCGCCGCCCGCTATGAAGGCCAGGCTCTTTCCCGCATTCTGGTGGCTTAAGGCAATATCCCCGAGAAATGCTCCCGCTTCCCTTGCTTCGCAGTCCAGGTGATCCGTCAGGAACACCGTCTCATATCCGCGTTCCTTCGCCGCCTTTTCCGCCGCCCTGCAGAGTTCCCGCACACTTCCCGTGATCACGGTCTCCACATTCTTAAGTTCCTTCGGTGTCTCGATCTTCAGAAGCTCTTTGGCCTTTTCGCTCAGCTTCAGATGATACTTCTCGACAATTCTTTCCGCGTCCGCTGCCGTCGCCGAATCCGGATAAGCCGGACCCGAGGCGATCATGTCCAGCGGATCTCCGATGATATCGCTTAAGATAATGCAGTACACCTTCGCCGGTTCGCAGAGCTTTGCAAACTTTCCGCCCTTCACGGAAGAAAGACGCTTTCTGAGCGTATTCATTTCCGTGATGTCCGCGCCGCAGGCAAGGAGCTGCTTCGTGATGTCCTGAAGCTCCTCCCCCGGAATGAGCGGCTTCTCAAATAATGCGGAACCGCCGCCGGAAAGAAGGAACAGGACCGTGTCTTTTTCCGTAAGGCCTGTCACGGAATCGATCGCTTTCTGTGTTGCCAGAAAAGAATTCTCGTCCGGCACCGGATGCCCGGCTTCAAAGCAGCTGTAGGACGCGATCGGCCCTTTCACGTGTTCGTATTTTGTAACGACCACGCCGGATTTGATCCGGCTTCCCATCGTCGCGTCCGCAGCCTTCGCCATCTGCCACGCCGCTTTTCCCGCAGCCACGAGACGTACCTCTCCGTCCCCGAAGTCCTTTCCCTTCAGCGCCTTTGCAGTCGCCTCGTCCGGGAGCACTGTTTTAATCGATTCACTGATCATGTAATCCGCATCTTCCCTGATTGTCATGCTGCCTTCCTTTCATCCGGCTTCAGCCGGTTTAAAAAAATGCACATTCTTTTGACTTTTGTCATTCTACCCGTTATCATAGCAATAGGAGTAAGAAAGGCACAAATCATGGCTGTAAGAAACCCTGAAATCATAACCGTAAAGCGCCAGGTATACAAAATCATCCGCGACAATATCTGCAACGGCACCTATCCTCCGGGCTCGCGTCTTCAGGAGATCGAGCTCTCGAAGAAACTCGGCGTAAGCCGTTCGCCTGTCCGTGAAGCACTGAAGCAGCTTGTCTCCGAAGGACTGACGGATGAATTTCCGAACAAGGGCGTCTTTGTCAAAAACTATTCGCCGAAGGACATCTGCGACATCCTCGACATGCGTCTTCTTCTGGAAAGCTATTCCATTCTTCATGCCAGAACCGTTTCCGCCGCAGAGCAGAAACAGTTTAAAGGAATCATCGCTTCGCTGGAAAAGACCTACAAGTCCAATGACCTCAATACCTACATCAGATATGATACCATGCTGCACGAAAAATTTGTAGATTTGTGCGGCAACAATCTTCTCCGTGAAATGTACGGACGCACCTACATGCAGATCATGCAGTTCCGCGTTTACTCCCTCACTTCCGAGAAGCGTTTCGAGGAGTCCGTGACAGAGCACCGCGGGATTGTCGAGAACATTCTGAGCGGAAATTTAAAGAAGGCCGTGCAGATCGACGAAACGCATCTGACAAGAGCCAAGGACAGCATTATCCGCTATCTGAAAACCGAATGAATTATATTCCGTTAAACGCGCGCTCCGAAGGGGATAAATTTCCTGTGCGGCACACCGCACACAGATCACGCACACAGATCAGAGTGCCACTACCCATCCGGGCACAGGTTGCACTCTGACTGCATCCTTAGATCAAGAATCCCGGCAGATTTTCATCTGCCGGGATTCTTGTTTTTCTGTCCTTTTCCGAAAAACAGCAGTCTTAAATCAGCATCTGTTGCTTTTCCCGCCGGATACGGCATTCAGTTCCTGATCCTTCAGTTTCCCTTCCCTGTCGCTTAACAGTTCCAGCGCACTCTTTGCTTCGCTTTCCGTAACGGTTACTCCGTTCTCCTTCGCAAAAGCAATAACCTGCTCCGCGGTCTTACACGTTTCCGCCTTCTTCAGAAAGTCTGCATCCGCAGACAGCTTCGTAAACAGTTCCTCTTTTGTCATGACAATATCCTCTTTTCCATTAACATTTTTTCCCGCCTGACACGGCGTTCAGTTCCTCATCTTCCAGCTTTCCTTCTCTTTCGCTTAACAGTTCCAGTGCTCCCTTTGCTTCTGTCTCCGAAACACTTGCTCCGTTCTCCTCCGCGAAAGCAATAATCTGCCCCACGGTCTTGCATTTTTCTGCCTTCTCCATCAGACCGGCATCGGCCGATAACTTAATAAGCAGCTCATCTTTGGTCATGATTACGTTTTCTCCTTCCAAATTTGACATTCTTAAATCTTTATTACCAGTTTATCTGCCCGTTCCTCCAATGTCAAGAACGGCCCCGTGATTTCACACGGTTTTTCCCGATGTCTTCAGAGAAGAAAGAACAGTTTCTCTGATTTTATCCGGGTAATGGCCCTTATAGAAAACACACTGCAGCCTGCTCTTTTTATGCATGTCTCCTGTCATTGCCAGTGCCATGGCCGGGCACCCCCCTGCACACTGCCCGAAATATTCGCAGGAAGCGCACTCCTTGTTTTCTTCCCTGAACTTCTCAAGCGTGCTGCATATTTCATCGAGATAGGGGCCCTCTGTCAGGAGCGCCTTCAGTCCCGATTTCTTTACATTTCCATAGGATTTTCCTGCCCTTCGCAGAAGACCTGTCATGGTTATGCACGGATAAAGTTCTCCGTCGGCCGCCACCGTTACTATACTCCGGTTATCCGAACATCTTAAGTCGCTGCCGTTAATCATATCTTCCGGTCTGCTCTCCCGCCTTACGGTTTCCCTTACGGTTTTCGGATCGAGGTTTAAAAATTTCCAGATCTCGACCGGCATGGCCGCGCCGCTTTTCAGATATTCTGCGGTAAATGCCAGCAGTCCGTCGTAATATTCTTCCGGCTCCAGCGAAAGGTTTTCCCTGCAGAGCTTAACGCGCGGGGACTCCGTTGTACGTAAAACCTGCAGGGCGTCTGCCCCCATTTCGGACATTTTCAGCGCCGTGGGTAAGAGCGTGTCGAAATTCTTCCGGTGCAGGTTCATCACCACCTGGACATGAAATCCGTTCCGGATGCAGAGGCGGATGGCCCGGAGCGCGGTTTCTTCCGCATGATCATCTCCGTGAAGCCAGCCATGCGCGCCGAGTCCGTCCAGAGATATCTTCATAACCGGGCTGCTCCCGGCCTTCCTGATTTCACGAAGCACGTCCTGTGTCAGATGATCCCCGCCTGTATAGATGCGTTCCACCTGCATTCCGTTCGCCTGGATCTCCCTGACAATTTCCGAAAAGCACGGATGAAGAAACGGTTCCCCTCCCGTCAGCTTGACGCTCCGGATCCCGCACTCTTTCGCTTCACGGATGAGCCGGAGACTTTCCTCCCGGGTAAATTCACTCCTTCCGTCCGCATTGCCGGCTGCATTATAACAGTGAAGACAATGACAGCTGCACTTCTCCGTGATGGACCAGAAGAGTTTCGGAAAATAACGGTTCGTATAAAGATGCAGCCGCTGCCATTCTGACAGCGTTTCCCCGTTTTCCGCCGGACGGCACAGTTTTTCCTCCAGAAGTTTTTTCAGGACCTCATCCTCTGCAAGCTCCTGTTTTCCGTCACACCGGAGCAGATGAAAAAATTCATCCCTGGTAAGCCCCCGGACATATTTTTCGCCTTTCACATAGCAGGCATGGGGAATCAGATGCCAGGAACGGAGCGCCGCCTGATCCGACAGAATATATTTCATGAAATCTCCTTCTCCTCACCGGAGAACTGTCCCGGAGCCTGATCCAGCCTCTGTCTGGCAACAAGTTCGGAAAAAAGTCCGCCTTTATTCAGCAGTTCTTCATACGTCCCGTCCTCCCTGATTTTCCCCCCGTCGAGAACCAGAATACGGTCGCACTTTTTGATCGTCGAAAGGCGATGTGCAATGACAATCCGGGTGCAGTGCTGGGAATCGAGCGCATCCGATACTTTTTTCTGCGTCACATTATCAAGCGCTGACGTTGCCTCATCCAGAAGGAGGATCTTGGGTTTCGGCGCAATCGCTCTGGCAATGACAATTCTCTGTCTCTGCCCGCCGGATATCCCGTTCTGATCCTCGGATATCATGGTGTTCATTCCCATCGGCATTTCCCGGATATCGTCTGCGATTCCGGCAATTTCCGCCGCTTCCCATGCATCCTTAAGCGTCAGCCACGGTGCGGATATGATGATATTGTAATAGATATCTCCGAGAAACAGTCTGCCGTCCTGCATGACTGTGCCGATTTTCCTGCGGAGAGATTTCAGGTCGATTTTGGAAAGATCATTGCCGTCGTAATACACGGCACCCTTTTCCGGTTTTTCAAATCCGAGCAGAAGACGCATAAGCGTCGATTTTCCACAGCCGGATTTTCCGACGATTGCAACATACTGCCCCGGGTTGATTCTGATCGACAGATCATCCAGAATGAACGGCATATCTTTCTCATAACGGAAGGAAACATGATTCAGCTCGATTTTTCCGTTCAGCTTCCTTATGCTCTTTTTCTGTTCCGAGACTTCCGGTACGGCTTCAAAAATCGGCTTTGCAAGTTCGTATGCCGCTTCGGCATCGGCAAGCTTCATCATCTGACGGAACAGATTGGCCAGTGCCGCGCTGATTGCGCCGTATACCAGACTGAACGTAAAGAAATTCCCTGTCCCTGTTTTCAGCCTGAATGCAGAATAATAATAAGGAATTCCGAAAAACATCGGTATGATAACCGGAAAAACCGGATTCAGTTTTTCAAGCGCCGGAGGATTGTATGTGAGTTCAGCGCTCTTCTGATAAGTGTCTGCCCACTTGGCGAACGCACGCTTTTCCGCACCTGCAAGCCGTATTTTCTGCACTCCGGAAATAAGGGCAAAATTCATGCCGTTCGAAACGGAAGATGCAGCCATTCTGCGGACCGCGTTCTTCCTCCTGACAACGAGACAGACTGCTCCGACTGATACTGTCAGCAGGACCTCCAGCAGTACAAGTTCTCCGAGCAGCGCTGAAAACTTGAATACATACAGAATATAAACAAGCGAAAATACAAGAGTCGGTATGGCGGACAAAAACAGATCCGCGATGGCATCCTTCAGCTGACCGATGTACTGTATTCTGCTCGCCAGTTCACCGGAACTGTATTGTCTGAAAAAATCAGTCGGGAGAGAAAGCAGTCTCATCATGACTGCTGCCTGAACACTGTAGCCCATTCTTGTCTTGGCCCTTTTCAGGAAATACCGTCCGAAGGATCTGAACAGGATGGATGAAAGTGAAAATCCGACCAGCAGAGAAATCATATACGGAATTTTGATGCCGGGAAACGGCGAAACAGTTTCCCAGAACAGGACATCCGTCACCAGCAGGCTTCCGAAGGAAAGAAAAGCTGTAACAGCACACATCCCCACTACCCCGAAGATATCATCCTTTGAAAGCGCCTGGTACATGTAAACAAGCAGATCCCTGATATCCATTCTGCGGAGCGGAAACGCTTTGTAAAAACTGATTGCCTCCTTTTTAAATTCACCTGCATTGTGCCTGTCTATTCTGATTTCTTTTTTTGTATGATAATCATAATACGCATATCCGCCGTGTCTCGCCGGCATGAGTGCTGCCGTTTCCCCTGTCTCCTTAAATCCCAGAAAAGGACCGACCGCCTGATGATACCAGTCCTCTTTGAGGAATACCGTCCGTCTCATAATGCCCGCCGGAACCAGCAAATATTCCAGTTCTTCATCAAGATCGTTCATTCCTTCCGGAATATCCCGCATCTTTACATGATAAAACTGCAGAATTTCATCAATGGTGCTTCTGGCCTGAAGCTTTTCGTCCTCGCTCTCCGCAATGACGCGCTTTCCCATGATTACACTGGCCAGTCTGACAAAGGACCCTTCAAACTGCACTTTGTCCGCCGACTCTCTGTGCCTGATCTGTTCATCAAACCAGCTCATACCGGTTTTCTCCTCTATTCATTCGACACAAGTTTCGCGTACAGTCCGCCCTTCTCAAACAGTTCCTGATGCGTTCCCCGTTCGACAATATGGCCATGATCCATAACCATGATTTCGTCACAGTCCCGGATGGTTGAAAGACGGTGTGCGACTACGATTTCGGTTATGCCCCTGTCATGTATTTTCTTCACAATCTCAAATTCCGTTTTTGCGTCGAGTGCCGCTGTTGCCTCATCCATGATGATCAGCGTCGGATCCTGTGCAAGTACCCTGGCGATTTCCAGCCGCTGCCTCTGTCCGCCGGACAGATCTCTTCCGCCCTCGTGCAGCCGGTAGTCGTAACTTCCTTTTCGCATCATGATATCGTCCTGGATTTCCGCATCCTTGGCTGCCAGAACAATCTCGAAATCCTCAACTGATCTGTCCCACATCCGGATATTGTTCGCAATCGTATCTTCAAACAAGGTGATGTCCTGTTCCACAACAGCCACGGATCCCGTAAAAACACTGCGGTGAATATCGGAAATCGGTTTCCCGTCAAACAGTATTTCTCCGCTCCAGGGTTTATACATCCCGGATATCAGTTTTGTCAGCGTGGACTTGCCGCAGCCGCTCTCACCGATAAACGCGATTTTCTGACCGGGATGAATGTGCAGGCTGAAATTTTCAATCAGCGGCGGTTCCAGAGCGGAGTATCCGAAGGTGACATTCTTAAGTTCCACTTCTCCGGTCAGTTTCTGGTACTCGGTATCGGGGTCCAGGTCCTTAAAATCAACCTCTGTCGGATATTCCATGATATCCTGAACCCTTTCCATATTTGTACGCATTTCCTGAACCGTCTGCGTCGCATTGATGATTCCCATGGCAGGGGCAAGAAATCCGTTCAGAAATCCCTGAAAAGCCATGATCATACCCACTGTAAAGGCCCCGTGAATGGTAAGGTATACACCAAGGAGCAGAACTGCGCTTCCTGTCAGGGAAGTCGCGATTTCCGGAACAATCCCCAGTCCGTTTTCCAGCCGGACCATTTTCTGTTCTCCGGCAATTACTTTCGCCTGATAACCGGCCCACCTGTCAAAGAAACCGTTTTCCGCACCGCTGGCTTTAATGGTTTCTATCATTTCAATCCCTGCGATGGTGGATCCGTACAGCTTTCCCCTGGCCTGCATCTGCACTCTGGTGATATTGATTTTTTCTTTGGACAGACGAAGCGAAACAGCCATATTGATGATGACACAGGACATTGCGATCAATGCCAGTAAACGGCTGTAATTCAGCATGATCAGAAAATAGAGGACCATCATGATGGTATTCAGGAACAGCGGACCGAAGGTCTGAATAAACGTATTGGAAATGCTTTCATTGCTTTCCTGCGTGGTTTCGATGTCACCGCTCATTCTCTGGGCAAAGAAATCCATCGGAAGACGCAGCAGGTGCCAGAAAAATTCCGCGTTGGCGGAAACGGCTAACTTACCGTTTATTTTACACGAGTATACCGCCCTGATCCACTCGACGAGCAGGGTAAGCAGTGCCACTGCAGTCACAGCCAAAAGGACCGGGGAAAGCCATTCCGGGTTTTTTCCGCTCAGAATCCGGTCCATAAAGACAAGAGAAAAAACCGGGTTGATAATACCGGAAAAAGAAATCAGCATGGTGGTTAGTATCACGAAAAACGCAACTGCAGCAGATCCTTTCAGGCGCTTTTTCGCAAAAGACAGTATGGATGCCGGACTTCCGGCCGGACAGAACTTTTCGCCGGGTTCAAAAAAAAGGCAGATTCCGGTGAAGTTGTCGTCAAATTCCTCCATGGAAACAGAATAGGTCCCGGCGGCGGGATCATTCAGATACGCCCTGTTCCCGCGAAAGCCGTCCAGGACAATAAAATGGTTGAAATTCCAGTGTATGATACACGGATATTCGGCATTCTTTTTCAGATTTTCTATTCCGTAACGATATCCTTCTGCTTTCATTCCGTATTGTCTGGCTGCAAACAGAATATTGCTGGCCTTTGAACCATCCCTGGAAACTCCCAGGTCTTTCCGGAGCCGCGAAAGCGGAACCCACAGGCCATAGTATGCCAGAATCATAGCCAGCGATGCCGCGCCGCATTCTTCTGCCTCCATCTGCATGACAACGGGTACTCTGGCAATCCCTTTTTTCAAAGGCATCCTCTGCTTCTTCCCCATTCTCATTTCTCCTCATTCATCAAAAACGAAATCGGTGTTACTGTATCAAAAACAACGGTCGCAGGATAAAGACCTTCACTATTGAAATTAAAATCCGTAGGACAGGGATAATAAAACGAGCCGTTTTCCATGTTGGCAATGGATTTCGCATTCGGATCAAAAGATGTCGTGATCTGAACCGGCTGCGCCGGTACAGACACGATCCGATAGTCGATATCCCCGACGGTAACAGCCAGTCCTTCTCTCAGTTTTGAAGCATGCTCTGCAGACACATAGACCTCCGCCACTCCGTTTTTGACGATCACGATCGTATGTTCCTTCACATCTATCGAGCCATTTGTCGCCCACAGCAGAAACAATACAACCAAAAGAGAAATCGCCGTCAGCACAACCCACACGCTCGGATTGGTCACTCTGATATAATCATTCAGCTGCTCCGGGCTGGTAAGCTTTTCGAGACTTTTTTTTCGGAATAGGCGACTGTTCATCGGCAGATTTTCCTCCCGCTGTCATCATTTTATTGGTTTTATTGTATTGCAAATCACATTTTCTTTCAATGACAGGCAGTGTAATTTCTGCCTGCGGTCATAAAAGCAGCAGGATCAGGGCATCCGCTCCGATCCTGCTGCTTTGCCTGCGATCTGGCCGGGATCCGTAAAGGATCCCGGCAAACCGGTTTTTCTGACTCGATGCCGCAGGAAACGCTCCTGCTTAAGTTCCTTTAAATCAATGAATGAACAGGTTCAGGATGCAGATCAGGACCGATCCGAAGAGCGGTACCAGCACCGTGGCAAGACTCCATGTCTTTAAGGAAGTCTTGATATCCATGCCGCTGAAGCTTGTCACAACGTTGAAATAGGAATCGTTCATATAGGACGGGCACATTGCCGTAAGGCAGATCGCCAGGCATGCAATGTAAGGATTCAGGCCAAGCGTTCCCATCATCGGTGCTATGATGGCGGAACCGGTAATCATCGCGACCGTACCGGAGCCCTGCGGGAACCGCATGATCGTTCCGATTAACAGCGGTACCAGGATAGCCGGCATTCCTGCCGCGACAATTCCGTCAGCCATGAGCTGTGCCGCACCGGTTGCCTTGACGACTGCGCCGAGCGAACCGCCGCCTGCCGTGATGCACATGATCGGACCTGCATCCTTCAGTGCGTCATTCATGATTCCGACGATCTCGGAACGTGATTTTCCTTCCGTAAGGAAAAATGCGCCGAGGCAGAGAGAAATGAAAAGTGCAACCACGGGATGTCCGATGAATGTAATGAACTGGCCGAAGCCGGTCTTTGCAAGTGCGGACTGGCCCACCAGCGTATTTGCAAGAATCAGGAAAACCGGGAGAAGCAGAACCGTGAAGGAAATGCCTGCGCCCGGAAGCTTCTCGGTAAGAAGCAGATCCTCAAAATCTTTGTTCTCAAGCTCTTTTCCCGAATTCATTTTCTTTTCGATTCCGTCCAGGACTTCCAGCTGAGCCGGCGTATATTTGCTGCGGTCTATTTCATAAGGAACCACCAGATCCGGATACTTCTTTCCGAAATGCCGGAACAGCGGCACTGCAAAAATGAAAAGCGGAATACTGAAGAGCAGACCGTAAAGGATGAACATACCGAGATCGACGTTCATGCCTGCCTGCTGGAATGTACCGACAACCGCCAGAGGTCCGGGTGTCGGCGGAACCATAAAGTGCGTGATGTAAAGGCCCATGGCAAGAATGCCGCCGAGGCCGACCATGGACTTTTTCGTAAGACGTGAAAACTCCTTGGCAAGAGAGCAGAGAATAACGAAACCGGAATCGCAGAAAACCGGAATGGATACCAGGAAACCGGTAAGACCCAGAACGACATCCGCTCTTTTGACACCGACGGCTTTTAAAATGACCAGTGCCATACGTTTGGCACCGCCGCTCTTCTCCAGAAAAATACCCATGATGCAGCCGAAACCGATGACAATACCGATGCTCGTCATCGTGCTGCCGAAACCGCCGGTTACCGTATTAATCGTATCCTTTACCGACATGCCGGAAAGCAAAGCGATGATCAGCGCCGCTACAACCAGACACGGGAACGGATGCAGACGCGTGAAGATAATCAAAACCATCATTACAGCTATTCCGATCAGCATTGCAATTACTGGACTCATAGCAGTTTCCCCCTTTTCTTTTTTCAGATGACCGGTCCGAGACAATGAATATCGATCGATGTGAAGTACTGGATTGCTTCATTCTTTGTTACCTCTCCGCCCAGTACGCGGAGCAGTTTCTGAAACGCCTCCTCTCCGACTTCTTCTATTGTTTTTTCGCCGGTGATAATCAGACCGGCGTTTAGATCCATATCGTTCTCCATCCGCTTATAGGTATTCGGATTGCCGCAGATCTTTATGACCGGCATTGTCGGGAAGCCCTGCGGGGCTCCTCTTCCGGTTGAGAACATCATGCACTGAGCACCCGTTGCCGCCATTCCGGTAAGAATTTCCGGTTCTCTTCCAGGCGTATCCTTGATCCACAGTCCCTTCTCATTCGTGACCCGGGCCGGATAATCGAGCACGCCCTGGATGGGCCGCGTTCCCGATTTCACAATGGCGCCGAGGCTCTTTTCCTCAATGCTGGAAAGCCCGCCCGCAATATTCCCCGGCGTCGGCTGTCCTTTCCGCATGTCGCATCCCAAGCTCTTCGCCCTTGTTTCCATTGCATCCACGATCGCATAGATCCTGTCAGCAACGTCCTTGTTCACCGCACGTCTTGCCAGCAGATGCTCGCCGCCTATGAATTCCGTCGTCTCGCCGAAGATGACCGTCGCGCCGAGATCCACAAGCTTGTCCGCGACATATCCGATCACACAGTTACTGGCCATGCCGCTCGTGGTGTCTGAAGCACCGCACTTGATGGACATGACAAGATCGGAAATATCCGTTTCCGTCCTCTGCTCGCCGCTCACTTCCATGACAAGTTTCCGGGCGATATCCGTTCCTGCCTGGATGGCTTTCGAAACCCCGCCGAGCTCCTGGATATGAATGATCTCCACATGTTTTCCTGTGGCGGAGATTTCCTTCACCATCCGCTCATGATCGGTTCCTTCACAGCCGAGCGAAACGACCAGCACCGCCGCCACGTTGGGACTGCACCCCAGACTGATCAGCGTATCCGTGACTCTGGTCAGATCCGGCGGAAGCTGGCAGCATCCCTGATGATGATTATAGGGAACCGCCCCCTCCACCTGACGGCAGATTGCATTTGCCACATCGTTTGCGCAGGTGACGCTCGGAATGACCGCGACCAGATTTCTTGCTCCTGTTTTTCCGTCCGGTCTTCTGTATCCGTTAAAATGAAATTTACTCAACTTTTCTGCACCTCCTTTCCTTCCTTGCTCCAGTCTCCGCGTCCCCTCATGCTGTCCAGATTATGGACATGCACGTATTCGCCTTTTCTGATATCGGCTGTTGCAACTCCGATTTCCTCTCCGTACTTCATGATCAGCTCGCCTTTTTTGATCGGCACGACCGCGATCTTGTGTCCGTACGGAATATTCCCGATGACTTTGATTGTTTCCCTGTTTCCTTTCTTGTCGCGGACCTCCACTTCCGTTCCGTCCGTGATATCATCCGCGAAGATCGTGGCTACATTGTCCTTGTCGTTCACTTTCAAACCGATTTTCATTTTCAGTCCTCCTTTACCGCCATCACGGAAACACCGTCCGGGATGACCACGACGCGCGCGTCCTTCCCTTTCAGCTTATAAGCGATCTCCATCGCTTCGTCCGCCGATGCAGCCGGAATCATGTTTGCCTTTCTTACGGTCTCCGGATCCAGATAGGTCGTGACCAGGATCATTTTATGCTTCCGTAAAATGCGGGAATAGATCTGCGGGCACCACTGCTCGGAAATGCTTTCCTTCGAAGGAATCTTCGAAAGGTAAGCATCGATTTCCTCCGGTGTTCCCATGGTAATGAGTTTTCCGAAGTTTTTGCCGCCCATGCCGTCGCGGCATCCGCAGCACATCACGATCACGCCGTCCTCCCCGGCATACACTTCCGCAGTCGCAACCGCCTTGGGACTCTGGTACAGGTTCTGATCCAGCGGATATCCGCCGTTGCTCGTCACCACGATGTCCGCCGGGATCACCTTGCACTGCGACCATTTGCGGATGAACTCCACGCCCACGGCATGTGCCTTCTCCAGATCGCCGGCCCAGGCCGCAATGATCTTCTTTTCCGCGTCCAGCGCAACATTCATGATGAACTGCACGTTCACGGCTCTTGCCGCGACTACCATATCCTTATGAAGCGGATTTCCTTCCAGCACGCCGGTCGTGGAATGGATGTCCGCGATCTGTTTGTAGCTGTGATTCTCGTTGACCGTTGCCGCATTGGCAATGCCCGGGAGAATGCTCTTTCTCCCTCCGGAAAATCCCGCAAAGAAATGAGGCTCGATAAATCCTTCCGTGATCAGAAGATCGCAATCCACGGCGATTTTGTTGCAGTAGAACTCCGCGCCGGACGGAAGATCGCACACCTTCGTGAAGGCACTGTCGTCGAATGCATTGTTCGAAACGATTTTTTCATGATCCACGATCCCGTCGCCGAACTTCGCCCGCTGTTCTTCCCTGGTTGTCGGCCGGTGAAGACCTGTGGCGATCAGGATGGTGATATCTGCATCCGGATTCCCTTTTCTGATTTCCTTTAAAAGAATGGGAAGCGTGATCTTGCTCGGAACCGCTCTCGTATGGTCGCTCGTAACGATTGTGACCTTTTTCCTGCCCTTTGAAAGCTCGGAGAGCGTCTTCGTTCCGATCGGATGCGAAAGAGCATCCTCTACCAGCTCTGCTTCGCCCTTCTCCGCCTTGTAGTCGTGCATTTTCGCGACTACGACCGCCTCCAGGTTCTTCTCCTCCACATGAAGATCGATCGTCCCCTTGTCATATGGAATTTTGATGGTTCTCATCCCTGCTTCCTCCTCTTTCCGTGTCAAAAATGCTGTATTATGTGCATTTTTGGCATAGTATATTGTATACAATCTACAATCCTATCCTCATTTTAACCCATATCAAACGAATGTCAATATCGAACGGACAGGTTCTCTGTTTTTTATACAGATCAGAGTGCCACTACCCATCCGGGCACAGGTGGCGCGTTTAACGAATACTGATGATCAAATAGGAGAAGGCTTTTCGTCTCCTGCCCGCGCACAAAAAAAGCCGGCCGGAATGTGCGGGGTTTAAGCCCCGGTTCCGGTCAGCCGTAAATACTTCCGATATGCTGTTTCATTTGAAATAAGATTATTTCCGCGCTTCCTTTTTCTTCCGGATCACTTTACGTTCTTCAGAAGATCATTCAGCGCCTCACTCATGGTAGGATGCGTGTAAATGTTGTCGCGGAGCACCGTGTAGGGAACCTTCAGGTCAATTGCAAGCTTCAGGATGTTGATGACCTCATAGGATTCCTCGCAGAACAGATGCGCGCCCAGAATCCGGTCCGTATCGGCATCAATGATTACCTTCAGAAGTCCGACCGGCTTCTTCAGCACCTGTGCCTTCGGAATGGCCGCTGCCGGAAGCTTCGCGATTTTGATGCGGAAACCTTTTTCGACTGCTTCTTTCTCGGTCAGGCCTACTCTGGAAAACGGCGGATCCAGGAAGACACTGTAGGGAACGGCATTGCGGTTCTTCACTGTCCTGCTTCCGTCCGAGAGGACCGCCGAACTGACAATGCGGTAATCGTCAAGCGAGACCTAGGTGAACTGCAGTCCTCCGACCACATCGCCCATCGCATAGATCCCGGGTACGGAAGTCTCCAGGTGTTCGTCCGTCTTCACGGCTCCCCGCTCCGTAAGCTCAATCCCCGCCGCTTCCGGTTTAAAACCGGTGTTCGGCCTTCGCCCGGCGGCAATCAGAATAATATCCGCTTCCACATTTACCGTTCCGTCCGGCGTTTCGACGGTAAGCATGGCACCAGCTTCCCCGTCTTTTACCGATGTGGTCTTCGCGGAACGCATGACCTTAATCCCGCGGTCGGTAAGACTCTTTAAAACTGCCTCCGCAATCTCTGCATCTTCCCGCGGAAGAAATACCTCTCCGTCCTGGATGACCGTCACGTCGGAACCGAAGTTCGCATACATCGAAGCGAACTCCATGCCAATATATCCGCCGCCGATGATGACCAGTTTCTTCGGAAGCGTCCTCACTTCCATCATGGTCTCGCTGATCCTCGTAAACCGGCTTTCCGAAAGGCCCGGAATGGGCGGCAGGAACGGCCGCGCACCGGTATTAATGAAGAACAGGTCCGCTTCCAGCAGTTCCTCCGTTCCGTCCGGGAACTGCACCTTCACATGCTTCTCATCGGTAAATGTTCCGCTTCCCGTAAGCACCGTGATGTTTCCGTTGTCGGAAAGCATATGGAAATTTTTCCCGCGGAGCATGGCGGTAAGAGCGTCTTTCTCTTCAACTGCCTTTTCATAGCGCGCTTCTTTTTCTGCAAAGGTACCGCCCATGGCCTGAGAGAGTGCCGCACTCTTTATGAGGGACTTCGTGGGAATGCAGGCCACGTTGATGCAGGTCCCTCCGTACATTTTTTCGGACTGCTCCACCATGATGACTTTTCTGCCGGAAGAGGCAAGCGCCCCTGCCAGTGTTTTTCCGCCTTTTCCGAAACCGATAATGACCGCATCTGCCTTCTTCATTTTATGCCTGTCCTTTCATGAGTTCGAGAATCTGATCCCTGGATTTCGGCGCCACGATCCTTTTTACTTCCACGCCGTTTTTGATGAGCATAATCGTCGGATAGGTCATGATCTGATAACGGTCCGCAATTTCCGGTTCGCTGTCCACGTTGAGCTTTCCGACTTTTATTTCCGGATGATCCTCCGCGATTTTTTCCACTGCCGGCGCGATCATCTTGCAGAAGCCGCACCAGGTCGCCATGAAGTCCACCAGTACCGGTCTGTCGCTTTTTAAAACTTCGCTTTCAAAATTATCCTTCGTAAATTCCATCGTATTCATATGCATCCTCCGTCAGATTATTTGTCGCCTTTTACCGTATCATATTTCCAGTCGACTATGCCGCCCATGTCGTAAACATTTTTGTAGCCCATCTTCACCAGCTTTTCCGAAGCGTCCGCCGCGCGGATTCCCGTCCGGCAGTAGACCAGAAGCACTGCGTTCGTATCCGGGAGAGCTGCCGGTTTCTCCGTTCCTATGGATTCGTTCGGGACCAAAATCGCTCCCGGGATGTGTCCTGCCGCAAATTCATCCGCTCTGCGTACGTCCACGATCGTCACATTCCCGGCATCCATCATTTTCTTTGCTTCGTCTGCCTTGATGATCTTATAGCCCTTGCCGGTCGATGCAGCCGTGCTGCCCGATGCAGAAGTACCTGCGCCTGTCGTGCTGCCGCCAGTAGTTCCCATGCCTGCCGTCCCGGCGGTACCCGAAGCCTGCATGGTCCCGGAAGCTCCCGTCGTGCCTGAAACTTTGGTCGACCCCGTACCGGATGCACAGGCCGTCATTAAAAATGCTGCCATCATCCCTGCTGTTAAAAACATAAATGTCATTTTCATCTGCTGTTATCTCCTTTTCCTGAATCTTTCTGATCTCTTGACTCATCGACGTTATTATATTACGATCAGAATAAGCAGTCTGTTGAAATTTCAACAAGGAGCAACTATGGAAAAATATCTGGATCTGTGCGCGGTAAATCCGCTGTTTGCAGGGATCGACAAAGCGGATCTCCCGTCCCTGTTCCGCTGTCTGCAGGCAGTAAAGAAAGAATATCAGAAAAATGATCCGATTTTTTTTACCGGCGATAAAATCTCCTCGCTCGGCATCGTCCTCTCCGGAATGGTAAGGACGGAGTCCACCGATATACTGGGTGACCGCAGCATTATCAGCTACATGCATCCGGGTCAGCTTTTCTGCGACGCCTACAGCAGCACAAAGGACCGGACGCTTCTCGTGGATGTTACCGCACATACGGACTGCTCCGTGCTTCTGATCGAAACGAACCGGCTGCTGCATGTCTGCGCGGGCGCAAAGGAATACCGGGAAAAGCTTTCCGAAAACCTCATCCATATCCTTGCGCAGAAATATGTGGATCTGGGATGCAAGGTTATCCACCTCTCGGGACGCTCAACCAGAAGAAAACTCCTTTCCTATCTTTCCGAACAGTTTCGCTTTTCGGAAGGAAAACCGTTCTCCATACCGTTCAGCCAGCAGGAACTGGCAGATTATCTGTTCATTGAACGGAGCGGGCTTTCCACCGAACTGAACCGTCTGAAAAAGGAAGGGATCCTGATTTCAAGCGGCGGAAAATTTTCGCTCCGCGTACCGGATCCGGAATAACATCAGATATATAAGGAGGCCCTTATGGAAAAAATAAAATTTGCAGTCATCGGCTCCGGATGGAGGAGCGAATTCTATATAAGGATTGCCAAGGCAGTTCCGGAAAAGTTCGATCTGAAATGTGTTCTGGTGCGCGATCACGAAAAGGGAATTTACTTTTCCGGAAAATTTTCCGTACCCGTCGTCAACACGCTGCAGGAACTGTTGCAGGAGAAGCCTGATTTTGTCGTGCTGTCGGTCAATAAACTGGCGGCTGCGGATTATCTCCTCCGTCTGATCGATGCGGGCGTACCCGTTCTCTCAGAAACGCCTCCGGCCGTTACGGAGGAAGATCTGCTGCATATATGGGACGCGGCAGAGAAGGCAAAGGCAAAAGTCCAGATCGCAGAGCAGTATTTTAAACAGCCGCTCTATGCTTCGTGGCTTAAAACGATTTCAGAAGGATATCTCGGGGAAGTGACGGACCTTTCGATCTCCGCGCTTCACAGCTACCATGCGGTCTCCATAATCCGTCTCATGCTCGGATGCGGCTTCTCAGGCTGCAGGATCGTCGGAAAGAAATATGAGTCGCCGGTGACTAAGACCGGCGGCAGGGAAGGCTTCTGCTTCAGCGGCGAGGTGATTTCCAGCGTGCGGAAGAGGGCCGTCTTTGAATTTGAAAACGGGAAGACCGCGTTCTTCGATTTCACGGAACCGGTCCAGTACCATTCATCCATCCGCACAAGACAGCTTACAGTCCGTGGAACCAGAGGAGAGATCGACGATCTCGATATCCGGTATCTGACGGATAAGAATATTCCGGTAAAGGAAACACTCCGCCGGATAGATCTGGGAATTTACAACAACGAAGGATGGTCCCATTACGGCATCATGCTCGGCGATAAAATGCTCTACCGGTCTCCGTTCGAAAATGCCCGTTTAAACGACGACGAAATCGCGATTGCCTCTCTGCTTAACGGAATGAAGGAATATCTGGAGACCGGAAAAGACATCTATTCCCTGTCCGACGGTCTGCAGGACGCCTGGCTCGGTCTGAAGCTGGAGGAAGCGGTCGAAACCGATTACCGGCCCGCCGTGACAGAAAAGAAGCCCTGGTGCAGATAAGCACCCGGGCTTCCGTAAATAGATCTTTAAGACATATTTGATTTTTATAAACCGTTCCGTCCCGGTCTGCTTCTTCCGGTTCATTTGATCTTTACCGTTACGACCGCATTTCCGGTACCGCCGCAGGCAACGGGCTTCCCGGCGCCTTTTAAGCGGATCTGCATTCCGTCCCTTATCCCGGAGGGAATGTTTACGAGAAAGGTCCTCTTCACCATATACCCCGCATAGGCATTTCCGTTTTCGAAATCCTTATAGCGGATATTCACCTTTTTCCGGCAGCCGTTTGCAGCTTCCTCCCGCGTGACCTTTACCGTTGCGCGGGAATTTTTTATCTCGGTCCACGAAACGTCCGTCTGCCTTCCCGCCTGTCCGGAAGATGTTTTCTTCTCTTTCCGCCGGTCCGTTTCATTCCCCGCAGAATATCCGTTTCCGGCGGTGCGGTAACTTTCCGACGTCTGAGAAGAGGCACTCCGGGCGGTTCTTTTGCTGCGGGACATGTCCGGTCCGTCTGCATTTCCGTATCCTGAAAAGCCGTTCCAGATCCCGGAAAAGAAATCCGAGAACAGGTCATCGGAAAAAGGATTCCCGGAATAAAAACCTCTGGAGGATGATCCGTCATAACCGCCTTCATCGCGTTCTTCAAAAAACCGGTGCCGTCCGGTGCCGCGTCCGAAACCGGAGGGTTCCGATGCCATATTCCGCTGCCGGAAGGCTCTCTCCCGCTCCGCTTCCTCCGCTCTCTCCGTTTCACGGCGCAGTTTTTCATCGTATTCCATCCGCTTCGACGGATTCGAAAGAACGGAATACGCTTCGTTGATCTTTTTAAATTGTTCCGCATTTCCCGCGCCGGAATCCGGGTGATACCGTTTTGCCAGCGCATGGAATGTTTTTTTGATCTCGTCCCGGGAGGCATCCTTCGAAACCCCCAGGTCCGCATAATAATTTCCCATCTTCCCATCCGCCTCTTAGATTAATTCTGTGTACATCTGTTATATATCAATTATAACACAGAAGTCAAGACAAATTTCTGCCCGTTCGGGTAAAAGGAAATTCTCACTTTCTGCCCGTACGCCGGCCGCATGCCCTGAAGAGGCAGGTTTCCGGCACCCTGCGCATACAGATAAGAGCATCTCAGGGATCAGCGTGTCATCGGAAAACTGACTGCAGCTCAGATCAAAAGCGAATATCCCGCCGGAACTTAGGGAGCTTTCGGCTCCAATGCGTTCCGACGGGATATCATTTTGATCTGTTCATTCATCTAAACGCGCCACTGCTCATCCGGGCACAAGCGTCGCGTTTACTGAATACTGATGATCGAGTAGGAGAAGGCTTTTCGTCTCCTGCTCGTGCGCGGGGAGCGATGCTGCGTCAGCAGCATAATTTCCTCTCGCTCCCCTGCGCATTAAAAAACCGCCGGACGGTTTACTGCATCTGCCCGGCGGTTCAATCAAACGATATCTGCAATAACTTTTTGTTCTGCTCTCAGGATCCCGGCTCTGTTTCTGCCGCCATTACTCTTCTCCCGGCAGGATCAGACACCGGAAATCATTACTGCTCGTCCGGATAAGCCGACGGAGCCGGTGCGATATGCATGCTCCATCCGATCCAGTTCACAACGAAGAACGTAATCGTTCCGACTGCACAGCCGAACACGACAGGCAGAATGCCCATATAGAAATCACCCTTGCTGATAACCTGCCAGAATATGACGCCGATGGTTCCCGTTATGATCGAAATGATGCCGGACTGCGGAATGGCTTTCTTCACGACCAGCCCGAGCCCGTAGGCCGCGAACGGTCCCGCGCAGCGGATGGCGAAGGCAAAGGTGTTCATGGTAACGATATCCACATTGCCCAGTGCAATCAGCGTTGCCACCACAGCCGCGACCACATTGCACACACGCACGGAATGGATGATCTGCTTTTCGGAAAGAGCTTCCTTGGTCTTGTCGCGGAATTTTAAGAACAGGTCATTGATGAAGATCGTGGACATGCAGAGAAGGTTCGAGTCCGCGCTGGACATCGTAGCCGCAATGATCGATGCGGAAACAACGCCTGTAATGGCCGCCGGTGCGTGCAGCTGCGTAACCGTCATCATGGCGGCATTGGCCTTCATGTCTGCCGGAAGCGTATCCTTGATTGCAAAAGCGGCAAGTCCCATAAGGGTCGGGAAGATTGCCATGGCAGCCATTAAAGCCGCAGAGACAAGCGATGCGCCGACTGCGGTTTTCTCATCCTTGCAGGACTCGAAACGGCTGACCATTTCCGGTCCGGAAAGGAAGGTGCAGAAATAGTTGAAGATATAGCCGATGATGACCGTCCAGCCGATCGAGGTTGGATTGAGTTTTGCCGCGGGAAGCTTTGCGGAAATCGCAGCCCATCCGCCGCATCCGTTGATGACAAACGGCGTGGCAATCGCAAGACCGAACAGAATGACCATGAACTGAATCAGATCCGTGATCTGATCGGCGATCATGCCGCCCATGGTCGTGTAGATGATGATAACCGCTGCCGCAATGAAAATGCAGACATTTAACGGAATACCCGTCAGAACATAGACGACAGAGCCGGAAGCCATGATCTGCGAAGAAGTCAGGCAGAACAGGGCCAGAATATTCAGGATCGCGGAGAAAGTTCCCGCAAAATCTCCGAAGCGGCGGGAAATCACTTCCGGAATGGTAATGGACATGGTTTTCCTGATTTTCGGTGCAAAATAGGCAAGCGGGATCATTGCGACCGATGCAGCCAGAACATACCACATCGCACTCATGCCCCATGCTCCAAACGCCTTGCCCGCAAGGCCGGTCGTGGAACCGCCGCCGATATTATTTGCGGAAAGAGAACAGGCCACCATGAAAAGCCCCATCCTGCGTCCGGCAATCATGTAGTCCTTGCTGTCCTTGATCTGAAGCTTACCCACGATAAATCCGATCAGAAGCATTCCTACCAGATACGCAATTACGATAACCAGTGAAAATACATTGACACCATTCATACAGTTTCCCCCTTTTTATAAAATAATAAATCTCCGTTCCGGATAAGGCCTCTTACCTGAAAAAAGTGCACGGAAAACATCTCTGCCTCCTTGCACTTTCGCCCTAATTATATATTGCCCTCTGTGTTCTGTCAAATCAAATGCGGACGTTTTTCTCCCTTGCATACGGAATTGTTTTATACTATATTAATTGGAATACTACGAGCTTAAAAAAAGCAGCCGCTGCCGCCCGGAAAAACCGGCTCCGTGCAGAGGCTGAAAGCGGACTGAGAGGGAAAAATGTATATTACATGTCTTGATCTGGAAGGCGTTCTGGTACCGGAAATCTGGATTGCTTTTTCCAAGGCAAGCGGCATTCCAGAATTAAAGCGCACCACGCGCGACGAGCCGGATTACGAAAAGCTCATGAAATGGCGCATCGGCATTTTGAAGGAACATCATCTGGGTCTGAAAGAAATCCAGGCGACCATCCGTACCATCGATCCGCTTCCCGGCGCCAGGGAGTTTCTGGACGAACTGCGTTCGTTCACGCAGGTCATTATCATCAGCGACACGTTCTCGCAGTTCGCGACACCTTTGATGGAAAAGCTGGGACGCCCCACCATCTTCTGCAACACCCTCGAAGTCGCCCCGGACGGTGAGATCACCGGATTCAGGATGCGCATCCCGGATTCCAAGCTGAATACCGTAAAGGCGCTTCAGTCGATCGGATTCGAAACCATCGCCAGCGGCGACAGCTACAACGATCTCGGCATGATCAGGGCCAGCAAAGCCGGATTTCTGTTCCGCAGCACGGAAAAAATCATTGCGGACAATCCCGGGATCCCGGCATACGAGTCCTTTGACGACCTGCTGCAGGGAATTAAGGATGCAATGAACTGATTCGTCCGCCGAATACGAATCCTTTTCCGCTTTTCACATCACGCCCGCATCTTTCAGTTCTTCTTTTGAAAGCTCCGGGAACGCGATCAGCGGAGAAGGATTTTCTGTGTGCTCTCCGATCATCTTCTCCATCCAGACCATGTCATACCACCTGCCGAATTTATATCCGCACTGATGGAAGCAGCCGACCATTTGATATCCCAGATGCTCGTGAAACTGCACGCTGTTCTTCGTCAGATACTGATCGTCTTCCTCCGGATATCCGATGCAGGCATTCAGGTTTGTGATGTTCTGTGCCACAGAAATTTTCTCTATCGCATTGTAGAGTTTTTTGCCTAATCCCATCTTCCTCTGATCTTCCCTTAAATAAATGGAAGTCTCAGCCGACCAGTCATAGGCGCTTCTTCCGACAAACGCACCCGTGTAGGCATAGCCGAGGATTTTGTCACCCTTAACGGCGGCAAGATACGGATACCGCTTCAGGGTATGCCTGATCCTTTCCCTGAATTCTTCTTCATCCGGTACCTCATATTCGAATGTGATCGCGGTTTTGATGACATACGGTGCATAGATTTTAAGAAGCTCTCCCGCATCGCCCGGGTCCGCAACCCGTATGCGCACTTCCTCTTCCGCCATGATTTTTCCTCCGTCTCCTGTCTGTAAAATCCTGTCAGTTCAATTTCGTTCTGTCCGCCCAGAGTCCCAGCGCGGGGTTCGGGATAAAGAAAATCCGTTCTCCGTCCGGCATCTCGTTCCAGCCGTACTTCAGCCGGTCCGGCGGGTACCTTTTCACCGTTTCATCATAATCCGCCGCATGGAAATGCACGCTCTCTATTTCTTTCCGGGACATATTCTTTACGGCATAGGTCACGGTGAACCTTCCGTCGCTCGAGCCGTGGATCAGATGTGCCGCCGCGCCCATGTTCTCCTGAAGATCGGTTTCCTTTTTCAGCAGTTCCAGAATTTTCTTTCTGCCGCAGTAGCCGTACTTCCGGATGACGGCGTCGTTTTTTTCATCCTCTCCGAAATGCGTAATTCCGGGCGCAAGCACGATCAGCTCACCGCCGTCGGCCATTGCCATCCTTGTGCGGTAGATTGCCTTGTTGCCGAGCCATATCGTTTTGAACTCGCCGGGGTCCAGATAAACTACGCATTTGCGGATTCCGCCGTCGAGATAGTCGAAATTAAAGGCGGCAGCCTGTCTGACCGCATCCTCATAGACATCTCTTCCTTCGCCGAAATAGATCCCGTGCGTTCTGATTTTTCCGTCCGGAGCCGTGGTCACCGTCTGGCAGAATGACAGAGGGATGCCGTGCAGAAAATTCTTCAGCGCGTAATCATAGATTTCGCGGACCGGCGTATGATCCCGTCCCATGATCCGCTCCATGCCGTACACCGCGCCGATGATATGCGACTGGTTGATCATATCGCTTCCGCCGATGCCCACAAAAATATTCTTGCTGTAATTCGACATCCCGGCTATTTCGTGCGGCACAACCTGACCGACCGACAATATCATATCATAGGAAGGATCCAGGATCCGCCGGTTCACTTCCGTGACTATGCTTCTGTCCCAGAGTCCGCCGGTGACTTCCCTGATGTACGATGCGGGAATCTCCCCGATTTTTACCGTGTCTTCCTTCCACCGGTGCGGGATCATGTTTCCGAACGGAATATCCCCATACATTTTGAGGAACTGCTCCTCCGTCATTTCCGCGTGTGTTCCCTGCGCGATCAGGACATCCGTTCTTCCGCCCTTTTCCCTGACCCGGTGATATATGATATTTGCAATATGCCCGCCGCCGGAAAAAAATCTGGTAAAATCCGGGCCGATGATCAGAACCTTTTTCAGTTCGCGTCCGGCCAGATAACGGTCCACCGCATCCCGCAGTTCCGTATCCGAAATTCCCTGCGGCAGCCTGCTCTCCGCCTTTATGCTCATATCGCGGTCATGCCTCTTTTTCCCGGACGCTTTTTGTTATGATGACATCACTGTCAAAACCCAGAATATGCGGAATGATGACATCTCCCGCACGGACCGGTGCCTCGAGGTATATTTTTTTGATTTCCTTCATGACATCCGGTATTCTCTCCCGGGAAACGGGCTTTGTGAGCCGCACGCTTGCAAGCGGCAGTTCTCCGTTTTTCACCGGGACGCTTGTCGCTATGGTTCTCTGCGGATTTTTCAGTTCCTGCGTGACATATTCCTTTCCCTTCCCGCAGCTTTCCCCGCTGATCTCTATAATTTCTCCCGCTTCCGTATATTCCGCACTGATCTCACATCCGTTCGGACAGACAATGCAGGTAAAATTTCTTTTCATTCCACGGTCACCTCGACTTCCTTTTCTCTCCGGATCTTTGCGGCGCAGAGCGGAATCCGGATCATGACGGACGGCAGGATCTTCTTCACCTTCCGTTCGGCTATGACCTGTTCTCCCTGCCGGACGCGGATCACGCAGTTTTCCGCTTTCTGCCTTACCCGCATGGAGAGAACAAGATCATTCTCTCCGCTGATTTTCTGCGGAACGGTATGCTGGATATTTTCTCCGCAGACGATCGGAATACCGCACGGCGGAAGTTTTCCGTTCCGTATGAAGGCTGCCGCCGAGTCCGCCAGCGCCTCCGCTTCCAGCGAAACAAAATCAACCAGATCATGAACATGCAGGACATTTCCTGCCGCAAAAATCCCCGGTACGTCCGTTTCAAAAAATTCATTCACATACGCGCCCTTTGTCCTGCCGTCTAAGGAAACGCCCGCATTGACCGACAGTTCATTCTCCGGGATCAGACCGACACTTAAAATCAGCGTGTCGCAGGAAACCTCTTCTTCCGTTCCGGGTATGGGCTTCATGCTCCCGTCCACCTTCTGTATGGTCACGCCCTCTATCCGGGATTTTCCGTGGATATCCGTGACCGTATGGCTTAAATAAAGCGGAATTCCGTAGTCGTTCAGGCACTGTTCGATGTTTCTCGGAAGGCCGGACGGAACAGGCAGCACCTCATAGACCGCCTTCACATGCGCGCCCTCCAGTGTAAGCCGGCGCGCCATGATCATGCCGATATCACCGGACCCGAGAATAACGACCTCCTTCCCGACCATCCGGTTATAAAGGTTCATATAGGCCTGTGCAACGCCTGCCGTGAAAACGCCCGACGGCCGCTCGCCCGGAATCTGCAGCGCGCCGCGCGTTCTTTCCCTGCAGCCCATGGCGAGAATGACCGCTTTCGCCTGCCACATTTTCAGACCGTCTTTTGTGACCGCCGTCACCTTCCGGTCGGGGCTTAAGTCGATCACGGATGCACCCGTTTCGTACGGAATATGATTCTTTTCGATCTCGGCAATAAACCGCGCGGCATATTCCGGACCGGACAGGGATGTTTTGAACCTGTCCAGGCCGAACCCGTCATGGATGCACTGACGGAGAATGCCGCCGAGGCTTTTTTCCCGTTCCAGGATCAGGATATCCGTGATCCCTTTTCTGTAAAGCTCTGCTGCTGCCGCGAGGCCGGCCGGGCCGCCTCCGATAATGACCGCATCTTTCCGCTCCACTTTTTATTCCTCCCTCATTTTTCCCGTAAACAGATAGGAGTCCTGTCTTTCATAACGGATGTCCTCCGGCTTCAGTCCGAGTTCCTTCTCGAGCATGGCCGCCACTCTCATCTGACAGTATCCGCCCTGACACCGGCCCATCATGGCTCTCGTCCGGTACTTGATACCCGTCATCGTGCAGACATGAAGCGGATTGTGGACAGCCTCAAGGATTTCCGCCTTCGTCACCTTTTCGCAGCGGCAGATCAGTTCACCGTAATCCGGATTTTCCCGGATCAGTTCATTCTGCTTTTCCGCTGTCTGATCGATGAACCGGACAATGCCTTCCCGTTTCGGGTTAAATGCAGGATTCGGCTCCATCTTCAGATATTCGCTCATCATCCCGATGACCATCTTCCCGATCGGAACCGCTGCCGTAAGTCCCGGCGATTCTATCCCGACCAGATTCACGGCACGGGGCGCAAGATCATTCCGGATTTCGATTTTGAAGTCCTGGATGGTTCCGTTCTCATCCACCCATTTCGGAAGGATGCCGGAATAGTTTCTTATAAAATCCTCCCGGCGGATGCAGGGCCAGATATCCGAGGCGCTTTTCACGAGATAATCCAGATTTTCGCGCCGGACGCCGTAATACGTAAAGTCTTCCACATTCTCCGCGTTGGGGCCTATGATCACATTTCCGTCCACGGTATTCGTGACGTGGATACCCATGTAGGTATTGCTCGGGACCGGATAAACCGGCATGGGAAGAAGCGGACCGGTCCTTCTGTCGAGAATAATGTAGTCGCCCTTGGAGCCGATGACATGATATCCTTTTATACCGAGCATATCGGAAATCTTCGCGCAGCCGAGGCCGGCGGAGTTGATCACCCACTTTGTCCGGAACATTCCCTTTTTCGTATGAAGTTCCCAGTTCTGTTCGCTGTCTTTTGTGACCGCTGTTACTTCCGCGTCAAAGAAATACCGGACCCCGTTCACGGCCGCATTTTCCGCGAGCGCAATCGTATAAAGGAACGGATCCAGCACGCCGGAGTTTTCGGAAAACATGGCAAACTTCCCGACCGCCTTCGGCACCAGCTCATGCAGTCTCTCTTCATCGATCAGGGAAAGCTTTTCCGCTCCGTTCCTTTTGCCCTGCTCAATGGTTTTTAAAAGCGTCTCCCTGTCCTGTTCCGTTTTCCCGACAAGCACCTTTCCGCAGCGGATGAAACGGAAGCCGAGTTCCTCCGAAAGCTTCCCCATGCCGCGGTTTCCCTCCACGCACAGTTTCGCCTTCAGCGTCCCGGTATCGTAGGCAAACCCGCCGTGGACCACGCCGGAGTTTCTGCCGCTGGTCTCGTTGCAGACATCCAGATTCTTTTCGAGGACTGCCGTCTTCAGCTTATACTTCGAAAGCTCTCTTGCGATTGCACTTCCGACCGCGCCCCCTCCGATCACAATCACATCATATAAAGTCTCCATTGGTATTCTCCAGTTCTGCGATGCCGGATCGTGCCTTTAAAATACACCGCGATTTACAGTTATCATATCATACCGGCGGTTGCTCCACCAGATTCTTCCGGATGACCGGGCCGAAACAGAGGCGTGATTCTGTGCATTCCCGGATTCAGTTAAACGCATCAATACCCATCCGGGCACAGGCAGCGCGTTGACTGAATACTGATGATCGAACAGGAGAAGGCTTTTCGGCGGGCCGCATGCCCCGAAAAAAGCAGAATTCTTTTCGCGCCCTGCGCCAAAAAAACAGGGAACAGACATCTCTTCTGCTCCCTGTTCAGCCGTACCGTTATATAATTTACTGAACCTTCTCTCCGTTCTCATCCACCTGGTACCCGCCGGGTGTCACCGTGTTCGTATAAAGACGTCCGGCAGTATCAAAATAATAGGTTTTCCCGCCTATGCTCTGCTCTCCGAACACCAGCGCGCCGGTTTCACCGAAATATCTCCAGGAGCCGTCCAGCATGCGCCATGCATTCTTCAGCTGCACATCGTTTTCATAGTACATCCATCCGGATCCGGTCTGTTTCCATCCGGTAAATCCTGCGCTGGCAGTCCCCTCTGTCGCTCCGGCCGTCCTTCCGCCGTAGGCCTCGATCATCTTATCCGTTACCTCCAGCGTATCCGACACAGCCGCATGCGCTGCTCCGCCCGGAGACGGGACAACCCTGAACACATAATTTCCGGGGCCGTATTTTCTGACCAGCTCCGTAAAATCACAGGTATCGCTGCTCGTCTTGACTTCATCGCCTATCCTCTTTCCCTCCATGAACAGCATGACCGAATAGGACGATGCCGATGCAGCCTTCCACCAGTTCCCCACTGCCTTCGTGCTCTCTGCAGCATCCCAGCTGCAGCGTGTGATCACATAACTGGTATCGTCATCATCATCCTCATCGTCATCATCATCGTCGCTGCTCGGATAATAAATTGAAACCGTATCCGAATCCGCATAAGCGCGCACGGAAGGCAGCGCCGCAAAGGCAAACGCCGCACCGATCACCATCAGTTTAAACAAAGTTTTCTTCTTCATTTTTTCTTACCCCTCACACCGTAATATGCTTTTTCCGTTCCCCATGAACGGATATATAATCAATTTAATAATATCTCAAAGCCGGAATTTTATCAATACGGCGCTCTCCCGCCGCAGACCAATCTCCCTGCATTGTTTCCCTACTGTCCCATTCTGTACGCGGCCGTCACGAGCGCCGCGATGTTGCCCACATTTTCCGTGAGACTGCTCGGTACAACCCTGCAGGCATTCCGCGCACCGGGTAAAGTTTCCTTCCGGATAACCTTCTCGGCTGCAGGCCACAGTTCATCATAACAGCGCGTAAAGATGCTGCCGATGATAATGCGCTCCGGATTCAAAACATCGATCAGAACGGAAAGTCCTTCCCCGAGTTTTTCTCCGCTCTCCGACATGATCCGGACTGCCAGAGGATCTCCCTTCTTTGCTGCATTGCCGACCGTCTCGGCACTCAGTTTCTTAAGATCCTCAAGTGTCGGACAGAACGACGGATGTCCCCCGTTTTTCAGTTCCTCTTTCACGAAGATCTCCGCAAGCTGCCTGATCCCGCCGCCGCTGCAGAAGCCCTCAAAGGAACCTTCTTTGCCGAAGCCCACCGGACCGCTTTCCTTCAGGCGGATATGCCCGATCTCTCCGGCACAGTCGCTTGCGCCTTCGTACAGTGCGCCGTTCAAAATGAGTCCCGCGCCGAGCCCTGTTCCGAAGGTCATGAAAATAATATTCCGGAAGCCTCTTCCCGCGCCCATTCTCCATTCGGCAAGCGCACCCGCATTTGCATCATTGCAGAGATAGGCGGGGATTCCGAAATTCTTCTCAAAAAATGCGGTAATCTCCACATGGTCCCATCCCGGCAGATTCGGCGGAGAAAGGATGATGCCCCTTTTGGAATCCATGGGACTCCCGCAGCTGATCCCGACTGCTGCCGGGCGTTCCTTCTCTCCGGAAACAAGTGTCTCAACATCTTCAGCCAGAAGGCGAAGCATTTCTTCCGGCTTCACGCCTTCCGTCTTCCGCGGGGCTGCGGCGCTCTGCATGTTCACACCGCCTTTTCCGTCGGTTTCTCCGAAGCATACCGCACATTTCGTACCGCCGATATCAATGCCGATCAGTTTCATGATCTCTCCTGTTTCTTCCGGTGCCTCCCATCCTGCCTGAGCGTATGACCAATTGTCCCGAAGCAGCTGCTGCAGGGAATGCTGTCCGACGTAATCTTACAATATCCGAAGAAAGGTTTCAATCATGCGGCGATCAGCAATATCCATACAGATCAGAGTGCTGCCGCAACTCTGATTCGCATTTCCGAATCACAAAGCCCTGTCTCATAACGAGACAGGGCCTGCCTTATTCTTCTATCAGTTCATATCTGAACCAGTCAAAATCCGCATGGTTATCGGATTCTCGATGTCCGGAGGAAGCATACATTCCCAGATAAGATCCGAGGAATCCATCTGCCACCAAAGTGCTCAGAATGGATCCGTCCTCATTCAGCGCCAGCGGTATTTTCTCTTTTTCACGTGTTCCGTAAAAGAAATTATATGTGCCTTCACTGCCTTCCGTATATAAATAGATACGGCCTTTGCCGTCAATCGGTATTACCTCGATCTGTTCTCTGACGCCGTTCACAACTTTATAGCAGCCAAGAACCGTTTCCCTGTTTTTCCTCTGTTTCAGCAGTAAAAAGGAAAACCTTTCATTCTGCGTAATCACAAGACCGGCCTCTTCGCTCTCATGCTCCGGTTCGAACTCCATGGCAAGCGCCGCCTGAAAATCGTAGTGCTGCTGGCGTCTTAACAGCATGGAAGGTGTTGCGATATCTTCGATCATAACCGCTGAAAGCCTGAGCCGCAGGAATCCCGGTCGTTCCGTCAGCGAATAAAATGGGTTCTGCACAGGCCGCCTCATGCACCAGATCATATCCAGTGTGCTGTCTTCGAAATTGTCCACCCTGCTTTGCAGCGGAAGCCTGTGCTTCGGAAGATTCGGTCTCCGTTCCGTGATATTCACCATGCCGTTTTCGTTATCGACTAACGGCCACCCGTCATAATCCCAGGCAATTGGCACAATAAACACCTCACGGCCGATATTAAACTGCGCGTTCTTGTTCCGATCCGGCATCCTGATCCATTTTCTCGGTTCAAACATGCGGTAGTCATCAATATCATGTTCGTAAGGCCGTATTCCGAGAAGTGTCATATACCACTCGCCGTTCTGCGTCTGTACCAGATCTCCGTGTCCGGTCACCGCCACGCCCAGATTGTTGATAAGCCTTAGGTTCCGGTTTGTTACGATCGGGTTCCGCGGACACGGCTCGTATGGTCCGAACAGATCCGGGCTGCCGTAAATATTCACGCAATGATTCGCCTGCGTTCCGCCGCTTGCCGTGATCAGGTAATACATGTTTCCGATATAGTAAATGTGCGGAGCCTCCATAAACAGGCTGTGATCCACATTTCCGTCAAAGATGATATGTCTTTCTCCCCTGAACTGAAATGTTTTTTTATCCAGTTCGCAGAGATAAATCATTTTATGGGTCGGATATTTAAGAGCTTCGGGAATCATGTTCGAGCAGTACCACATCCTGCCGGATTCATCAAAGAACAGCGACGGATCAATTCCGTCAGCGCCCTCGATGATGACCGCATCGGACCATTCCCCTGCAGGATCCTTTGCCGTTATGACAAAATTATATCGGTAGGTTCTGCCCTGTACATCAAGCGTGTCTACAATATAAAACATGCCGTCATGATACCGTATGGTAGCCGCCCACAGTCCTTCCGAACTATCACAGTTTCTGTAATCAATCTGATCCGGCCGGGAAATTGCATTTCCGATCTGCTCCCACGACACCAGGTCGTAGCTTCTGAAGATCGGCAAACCCGGATAATAGGAAAAAGAGGAAGCCACCAGGTAATAGACGTCACCTACCCGGCAGATGGACGGATCCGGATAACCGCCTTTAATCACCGGATTATGAAAACAATTATTCATCATATAAAATCCCTGCCGTTTATTCTTTTACCGCTCCTGCCGTCATACCGGCAATCAGGTATTTCTGCATCAGTATGAAGACGATCATAGTTGGAATGCTGGAAACCAGCGCTATGCACATCAGATAATTCCACTGAATCTTGTAGGCATCCGCCATGGTGCTGATGGCAAAGGTGATCGTCTTTTTTGTGTCTGAAGAAATCAGCACGGACGCAAACATATACTCGTTCCAGTTCTGAAGGAATGCATAGATCACCGTTGCGACCACCCCCGGAAGCGCTAACGGAAGCACAATCCTCCGGAATATTCCGAAAGCGCTGCAGCCGTCTATCTTTGCTGCTTCATCCAGCCCTTTCGGAATGCTTTTGAAATACCCGTACATCATCCATGTACAGAAGGGAATGCTGAAAGACGCATATACAATCAGGAGTCCCGGCCTCGTGTCGTTTAAATGCACGCTCACCAGTATCTTGTAATACGGAATAATCTTCATGACTGCCGGAAACATCTGCGTCACCAGCAGAAAGCTTAAAAGGAATGCCTTTCCTCTGAATTCATACCTGGACAGCCCGTATCCGCACAGTGCGGCACAGACAACGCCGAATACCGTGGAACCGCCTACGGAAATCAGGCTGTTCTTTATATAGGTTGCAATCGGGTATAACTGCCAGATGTCCGCAAAATTTTTCAGGGAAGGACCGGAAGGAAACAGGTCCAGCCCTTTCGACATGGTTATGTCCTTCATTGATTTCAATGAGGTTATGACCATCCATGAAAGCGGGAGCAGCACAAAAATGCAGCCGATCAGAAGAAGAAGATAACCGATCGTTAAGAACAGTGTTTTTTTTGTCTTTTTATGTGTCATCTCTCAGCAGCCTCCGGTAAACAAAGCCTATCAGGTAACAGATCACCAGGATAAACACCGACTCCGCAGAAGCCAGGCCGTACTTGAAGTAGGCGAAGGCATCCTTATAGATCTGAATCGAGGAGACCATCGTGGAGCTTCCGGGTCCTCCGGAGGTCATGAGCCAGATCAGCGTGAACTGCTTGAAGACCCATACCGTATCCAGAATGAGAATTGTCGTCAGGATCGGCTTCAGTGCCGGGATGGTGATGCTGCAGAATTTCTGCCAGGTATTGGCCCCGTCAATGTCGGCAGCCTCATAAAGATCGTTTGAAATCGTCTGGATGCCTGCAAGGATCTGCACCATGACCAGCGGATAGCCTTTCCATATGCTGACAAGAATAACGCAGGGCAGGGCAGTCGCGGAAGTGCTGAGCCATCCGACCGGCTTTGTCACAAGGTGAAAATACATAAGAAGTTCATTTAAAATACCGCCCTGCGTATTCAGAATCCATTTGAACAGATATGCGATCACTACATCCGGAAAAAGCCAGGGAAGGATCAGGATTCCGCGGAATGCCGTGCGGAAGCGGATGTTCATGTTCAGGATTGACGCAAATATGAATCCGATGAAGAAGTGACCCGCCACCACCGCCAGCGTAAAGATCAGCGTTTTTAACAGGCTCTGCTGAAACGCCGAATCCGTAAATGCCTGCAGATAATACTTTAAGCCTACAAAGGTCCACTTGTTTACGAGATTCGTGTCATAGAAACTGATGTAGATTCCATACAGGATCGGGTAAACGACCAGCAGCAGAATGGTTATGGAGGCCGGGGCTACAAATTCGTACGGAACAAGTTTTGATTTTAAGCGGTTCGTCTTCACGTCTTTTCCTTTCTTCTTTGTTCTTGATCTTCCCTGTCCGGTCTTTAATTATTTGCCCTTTGCCTTTACGACTGCATCCGCTTTCGAAATCGCGGTCGCAATCGCGTCGTCTGCGGAAATTCCCTGGGAAACTGCGGACTGCCAGCATTCGCCGCAGGCATCTCTGAGCTCGGCAGTTCCTGCAAATGCCGGATATATGACGGCGCTGTTGGAAGCTTCCGCAAAGCCCTTGTATGCTTCGTCTTTCGCCACAATTGCATTCAGTGCATCCTTGACCACCGGGAGACGGCAGGTTGCCGCATTCCAGTCAAGGGAATTGTCCACACTCGTCATGTACTTAAGAAAATCTGCCGCCACCTCGGGATTCTTGCAGGTCTTGCTGATGGTCATTCCTACGCTGGAGAAGGAAGTCGTCGGGTTGACGCCGGTATCGGTCGGCATCGGGAAGCTTCCCATTTTACCCTTCATATCCGGGTTTGCATTGTAGATTCCGCCGAGTACGTTGGATCCGCTGAAGAACATGCAGGCCTTGTCAGCCGCAATCATCGTATAGGCTTCCGAATATCCGGTCTCGACAAAACCGGGAGGCGTGATTCCGTCATTTGCAGCCATATCGATATATGCTTTCATTGCCTTCTTGAACTGGTCGGTATTGAAACCGGATTCAAATGATCCGTCGCTCTTTACCTTCAGGAAATCACAGCCGTATGTCAGGGCAAATGTCTGAAAGCGGGATTCCGCGGAATCGTTTCTCGTTCCGCAGAATGCTGCGCCGTAACGGTCCGGTGTTCCGTCACCATTCGTATCCTCCGTCAGCTTCTTTGCCACAGCCTTGAAATCATCCCAGGTCTTCGGGATCTGGATCCCATTCTTTTCAAACAGATCCTTCCGGTATACCATGGCGGTCGTGTTGTTCTGCCACGGCATATAGATCAGTTTTCCCTTTACCGTAGAATTCTTCACAGCTACGTCAAGGAGCTGTGCCATGTAATCTTTCCCGAGAAGCGTGTCGAGGTTGTCAACGCTCATTCCCATTTCTTCGCAGTTCGCGGAATATGCTTCGGACATTGTGAAAATATCCGGAAGCGTCCCGGCAGTTGCCTGTGTGATCAGCGTCTTGTACAGGTCGTTCATGGAACACTCGACCGGAACCAGCTTGACGTTCGGGTACAGCTTCATGTAATTATCCATGACTTTTCTGAGGAACGGACCGCCGTCGGAATCACCGAGAGAGGTGATCATAACGTTCAGGGTGACATTTCCGGCTCCTGCGACATTATAGGTGTTGTCATATTTTCCGGACGATGCTGCCCCCTTTGCTGCTGTCGTCGCCGCCGCTGCTGCTTTGGTGGTCGCTGCCGCCGCTTTGGTCGTTGCTGCCGCCGTCGTCGCTGCCTTGGCTGCCGCCGTAGTTGTCGCTGCCGCTTTTGCTGCCTGCGTTGTCGCTGTCGTCGAAGAACCGCCGCATGCGCTTAATGCCAGACCGGCAGAAAGCATAAGAGCCATTGCCAAAGATACTCTTCTCTTCATAAATATTTCCTCCCTGTTGTATTTTGGTATTGCTATTTTGATAACTCTATTTTATAAATGAATAAGCGTTAAATCAATTTAATTATAATTAATCATAATTCAGTATTCCTAAAGTTTATATTGATTGTTTCACGGGAGGAGGTTTTTTCAATGGAGACCAAAGTCATTGAATACATTCTGTCTATTGCCAAAAACAAGAGTATTTCAAAGGCAGCCGACGAGCTGTTCATGACACAGTCGGCCCTAAATCAGCAGCTTATGAAACTGGAAAAAGAACTCGGCACGCATCTTTTCATTCGTACCAGAAGTCATTGGGAACTGACGGATGCCGGAAAACTGTATGTTGAGAATTCAAAAAAGATTCTGCAGATTAAAAAGCAGACTTATGATGAGATTCAGGATCTTTCTCAGAAATGGAACGGGAAAATCACCATCGGCATAACCCCGGAACGGGGCATCCAGATGTTCACGGCCATTTTCCCGCAGATTCATAAAAAATACCCCAACACAACCTTTCAGCCGATTGAGGCAGATGTGGAAAGCCAGATCAAAATGCTTGACTCAAACGAACTGGACATCAGCTTCCAGACAATTTCCGGAAGAAAGTACAAGCATTTCTCCTACCGCAAGATTCTCGACGAACCCTTTTACATCTGTATTCCGAAATCTCATCCTGCAGCTTATAAGGATCAGAAAAAGCCAAGCGAATATCCGGTCATTTCTCTGACCGAATTTAAAGAAGATCTTTTCACGCTCGTTAAAAAGACATCGACCATGCGTGTCCTGATCGACTCCCTGTTTGATGATGCCGGTTTCAAGCCCAAGCTTCTGTTTGAATCGACAAGCATGCGCACCATGCAGAAACTGACTGAAAACGGACAGTGCTGTTCCATCATACCCCGCTGTTACGCAATTCCGAGCATGAATATCGCCTACTTCATTCCCGATACAAAATCAAGCTGGGAACTTGTGGCCGTTCATGCGAAAAATCATTACATCAACAAAGCCGCGCGTGATTTCATCACGATGGCATCCGATTACTGGAGATCACACCTTTACATTGAATAGCCGCAGATATTTTATGAATGACTGCGTTCTGTCTTTATCAGGATGCCCGCGAGAAATCCCAGAACGCCGGGCAAAAGCCATCCCAGCCCGACGGCGTAAAACGGCATTTTCCGCGTTACGTCCGTAAGACAGGGCAGTACAATCCCGCTCGCATCCAGTGCCGCCAGTATACTGAAAATTCCCGCCGCACCCACTGCAAGAGGATAAAGATAACGCCGTCCCTGCAGGGAGGCCGGAAGGAATGCCAGGGCGATCAGCATAATCGCCATCGGATAAAGAGCCGTCAGAATGGGGACGGAAAACTTCAGAATGGCATTCAGTCCCGCATTGGCAATCACGGTACTGATTACGGCGAAGAAGACCGCCCATGCCGCATAGCTCATACGCGGAAACAGCTGGTTAAAATATTCCGAGCAGCAGCAGATCAGCCCGATGCAGGTGTTGAGACACGCGATCACAAAAATCGCTCCCACGATCACCATTCCCAAAGTTCCGAACAGGTGTGATGCCGTCTGGCTTAAAAGTTCAGCGCCGTTCGTCATGTCCGGCTTTCCGCGGGAAACGCCGATATAGGTAAGCGCGCCGTACACGGCTGCAAACAGCAGACCGGCAATAAAGCCGGCACGGATGGTGACGCTTACCACCCCGTCATCCTCCTTAATCCCGCGGGCCCGGATATTGGCCGCCAGCACAATCCCGAAAATCAGCGCTGCCATGGCATCCATGGTCTGATAGCCGTCCAGAAAGCCCTGCACCGCAGGTGCCGCCGCATAGGAAGGCACCGGCTGTCCGGGCGCCGTCCCTCCGGTAAAAAGGCAGCCCAGAAACAGGACTGCGATCAGGGCGAGAAGAACCGGAGCAAGACGCTTTCCGAGCCTGTCCACGAGTTTTAAAGGACGCAGTGCCAGGATCAGTGCCGCAGCGAAAAACACCATAGAATACGCTGCGCGCATCCATGGCAGAACCGTTCCGACGAACGGGGTGACCGCCATTTCAAAGGATGTGCTGGCAGTACGCGGAATGGCGAGACACGGACCGATCGACAGATAGATAAGCATTGTAAATACCGCCGCAAAATAACGGCTGACGCGTCCGGCAAGCGCCGACAGACCGTGCGAACGCGCAACGGCTGCGACTCCGAGTACCGGCAGTCCGATTGCGCTGACTGCAAAGCCTGCAAATGCAGGAAGCACGCTGCTTCCGGCCTGCAGTCCGAGGAACGGCGGGAAAATCAGATTCCCCGCTCCGAAAAACATGGAAAACAAGGTGATGCCGATAAATATCTGGTCTTTCCGGGACAGTTTATTCATGGTATGGTTTCCTCTCTTCCCTATCGTTCTGTGCTTACGGACGAACCGCATTTTTCCGCTGTCTCAGCGCATTTATTTTAAACTGGTTCAGTATGACTGTCACTACCATAATTCCTGCCGCGAGCGCAACCGAGGAACCCAGCGCCGATCTCGCCTTTACGGCAAAATTTACGCTGTCTCCCTTCAGTGCAAAAAGCACCGTATAATATAAGTCCCCTCCCGGTATGAACGGAATAACCGTCGGAATAAGAACGGTCGTCACCGGTGTTTTCAGAACCTTGGCCCATATTTCGGAATAGATCGTCAAAAGCACCGCCGCCGTAAAAAATCCCAGATAGACATTGCCGCTTACATATGCATGAAAAAGAAGATAGAACGCCCAGAAAACCGCTCCGCCGGCTGCAGGGATCAGAATCCTCCTGCCCTTCGTATTGAACAGGACGGCAAAACCGAGCGCGCCGAAAAAAGATGCAACGACCATTGGCCAGAACCCGTTTGTCGTCATATGGTTTCCCCCATCATGACCAGCGCGATCATGAAGCCGCCTGCCACGCAGACAGCAATAATAATGGCTTCGATAAAATGCAGCAGGCCGGTCAGCATGTCCCCGCTGATGAAGTCTCTGAAGGAATTGGTAAGCAGCACGCCGGGGATTAACAGCATGATGTTTCCGATCATGATCTCGTTCAGATGTTTCCCCGGTCCGAACCTGCAGGTCAGAATGCAGATCAGTCCGACTATCGTAGCCGTCAGCGTGTTGGCAAAAATCGGATTGGCCTTCATCTTCTGCAGCCTGACCAGAATAATTCTTAAAGAAAATCCTCCCGCCGCTGCACACAGGCCATCCGTCATATTCCCGCCGAAAAAGACCGCAAATGCAGCCGCGATCAGGGCCGAAAACAGACACTGCACCTGCATGGAATATGATGTGCTCTGCAGGATCTTTTCATAACGCCGATCGATTTCTTCCGCATCCGGACGTTCCGCACAGATATACCGGGAAAGCGCATTCAGCCGGTCCAGTCGGTAAAGGTCCGTCCCGTATTCCGCAATGCGCCGCGTCTGCGTGATCCATTTTTTCTCTGCCGTTTCGACCGAAACGATAATGCTGGATGCAATGGAAAAAACATGGCTCTGACGGACCCCGTAGGCATTGCAGATTCTTCTGACCGTATCCTCCACCCTGCTGATCTCTCCGCCGCTTACCAGGAGCTGTTCGCCGATGTCCATTGCACGGGTAAGCATTTCCTCATCCGTCATGGTAATTGTCCTTTTATGGTTTTTCTCAGAAAATCAGAATTTTCATTTTCTATTATAGAACAATTTAATGCGCAGAAATATATACCGGAGCTTATTTCAGAAATGTTATTTTCTTTTTTCGTCCTTCTGCCCTGCAAGCTTCAGAAACTCTTCCATGGAGCGGCTTAAATACCGGTCCGACTTCCAGTAAAAGCAAAGATTCCTCACGGAATATCTGCTGGAAAGTTTATAGAACCTGACCGACCGGCTGTCCGGCACACGGCTGACCAGCGTGTCGCTGATGAAGGAAATTCCCATTCCGGAAAGCGTGATATTGTAGGACGTAAGCTGCTGGTCCAGCTGAAAAATAATCTGCGGCTTCATTCCTCTTTCCCGGAGCATGGCTGCTGCCCGTCTTCCGGTGTCATTGTCCGGTTTTAAAAGAAGAAAAGGATATTTTCGAAAGAGCGTCAGGTCCACAGCCGGTATGCCGGGAGAAAGGAAAGAACCGTCGCGTATGTTTTTTGCATGGATCTCTGCATCATCCGGAATGCCTGTTTGCGACAGCGATGCAGGTACCGCCAGAAGAAGATGCTCTTCCCGGTAAAGCATTCTGCCGTAAAGACTCTGGCTTAGATCGCAGTTATCCATAATCAGGTCCACAAGCCCGTTCAGCAGAAGGATCTCCAGTTTTTTGGTACTCTCCTCCGTCAGTTCCACATTCACATTCGGATACCGTCTCATGAATTTCCCCATGATGGGCGGAAGCACCCAGGAAGAAAAAAGACTGCTCCCTCCGAGCGACAGGTGTCCGGTCTTCAGTTCTCCCCAGTCGCTGACGAAATTTCCGAAGTCATTTTCCGTTTTCCGTATTTTTTCAACTGCCTCAATATACTTTTTCCCGCACTCCGTCAGGGAAAGCGGTTTTGTGCTTCTGTCAAAAATCTGATAACCGATCCGTTCCTCAACCCGTTTTACGTTCGCGCTTAAGGACGGCTGTGAAATAAAGAGCTTTTCCGCCGCCCTGGAGAAACTTTTTTCCCTGTAAACGGCATAAATGTACTGCTTCCCTTCAAAGAAACTGTCTTCTGCTATTTTAATCACCTCCGCCTGTTCCGGACTGATTCTATTATTATAATGTTAAAATTATATAAATAATAGATATATATGTATTTGATTATATTATAAACTGCGCCTATATTGTAAATGAAGGGACAGAAAATTCTCAGACAGGAGCAATTTTATGACGCAGAACCAGAAAGATCAGAAAGCAGAAACATCCGTCCATGCATCTTCCGGCAGCATGCCGGACTACCGCATGGAGAAAGACTCGATCGGCGAAAAAGCCGTACCGAAGGAAGCCTATTACGGCGTTCAGTCCGAACGCGCGGCGGAAAATTTTCACATCACAGGACTGGAAATGCATCCGGAACTGATCAACAGCCTGGCCTGCATCAAAAAGGCGGCGGCAGTCACCAACTGCGGTCTTGGCCTGATCGAACGCGACAAAGCGGACGCCATTGTTGAAGCCTGCGACGAAATCATCAGCGGAAAACTGCATGATGCCTTCATTGTCGACCCCATTCAGGGAGGTGCCGGGACATCCATCAATATGAATGCCAACGAAGTGATCGCCAACCGGGCAATCGAAATTCTGGGAGGCCGCAAAGGCGATTATTCTCTCGTGCATCCGAACGATGATGTAAACTGCAGTCAGTCCACCAACGACGTTATTCCCAGCGCGGGAAAAATCACCGCGCTCCGGCTGCTTACCCGCCTTGATTTCCAGCTGAACCGTCTGCATAAGGCCCTGGAAGACAAGGCTGCGGAATTTGACAATGTCATCAAGATGGGCAGGACGCAGCTGCAGGATGCGGTCCCCATCCGCCTCGGGCAGGAATTCAAGGCATACAGCGTCGCCGTCATGCGGGACATCCGCCGGATGGACAAGGCCATGGACGAAATGCGCATTCTGAACATGGGCGGCACCGCCGTCGGAACCGGCATCAATGCCGACAAGACCTATCTGAAAATGATTGTTCCGAACCTGTCGGAAATCTGCGGTCTTGATCTGGTACAGGCCTTCGACCTGATCGATGCGACGCAGAATCTGGACAGCTTTGTTGCGGTTTCCGGGACCATCAAGGCCTGCGCCGTAACGCTCTCCAAAATGTCCAATGACTTAAGACTGATGTCCTCCGGGCCCCGCACGGGACTCGGCGAAATCAATCTTCCCGCGAGGCAGAACGGTTCCTCCATCATGCCGGGCAAGGTGAATCCGGTCATCCCGGAAGTGGTAAACCAGGTGGCCTTCAACATTATCGGAAACGACGTCACCATCACTCTGGCGGCCGAGGCCGGCCAGCTGGAACTGAACGCGTTTGAACCGATCATTTTCTACAACCTGTTTCATTCCATCGAGAATCTCGGCTTCGCGGTGCAGACCCTCGTGGATAACTGCATCGTGGGAATCACCGCAAACAAGGAGCACTGCCGGGAACTTGTGGAAAACAGCGTCGGCATTGTGACCGTCATCTCTCCGATCGTCGGCTATCAGAAGGCTGCCGAAGTCGCGAAACGGGCCATGAAGACCGGCAGATCCGTCAGGGAAATCATTCTTGAGGAACATCTCATAGAGCCGGAGAAACTGGATCAGCTTTTAAATCCGGTCAGCATGACAGAACCCGGCCACATCCGGAAAAACAGATAAAGTGAACCAGATCCTTCTTCGGAAGGTATCCGGTTCACTTTATAAACAGAACCATCTGCGGATATCAGTTTCAGCTGCAGATCTTATTTTATTTTCCTGATATTGACCATTCAGTCCGTTTCTTCACTCAATAGCTTTCTTTTTTCCCATTTATTCCCAAGGAAATACGTGACCACGATGAGTCCCGGAAGAGCCCTTGAAAGCGCTGTTCCCCAGAAGAATCCGTATGCACCCATTCCCATGACCCAGGCAAATAAAATACTGAGTCCGATCTTACACACAACTCCGTCCAGTACACCGATCACAAAATTAAGCTTGGCGTTGCCGCATCCGATCACCATGGACTGGAATGAACTGGTCAGTGCGGATAAATAGAAATGAAAAATCATGATTCTCAGATAGATAACCCCCATATCGATTACATTTGCATCTTTTGTAAAAATCCCGAATATTTCCTTCGGCACAAAAACAATCAGCAGCATGATTACTGTGGCGGATACCAGACTCATGAAGAAGGTATCCCACACGGTTCTCCTCGCGCGGTCGTTCTTCCTTGCGCCAAGATTCTGACCTACCATGGAGGCAGAGGCCTGGGAAAGACCCATTGTGGCCACTTCCAGGAATTTCTGCAGTTTATTCCCCACGCTGTTTGTGGCAGAAACGGTCAGCCCGTATGTATTTACATTTGCATTGACCCACAGCATGGAAAAACGTACCAGAAGAGATCTGACTGCCTGCGGAACTCCCAGTTCCAGAATGATCTTAGCCGCACTTGCATGCATTTTAAAATATGACCACTTCATTTCAAATTCAAAATGCTCCCGTTTTTTATACATGAAGACAAATGCCGCAATGCAGCTCGCTGCCTGAGATATAACAGTCGCAACCGCAGTTCCCATGGCTTCCCATTTGAAGGCAGCCACAAACAGGATATCCAGAAAAATATTGACAATGGCGACTATCGTTATAAATATCATGGGCCTCCTGGATTCGCCCATTCCCCGCAGGATTCCGCAAATGGCATTATAGCCGAAAATAAACGGCATGCCCAGCGCTGTCACCATCATATAATTGACTGCCTGCGTAAAAGCTTCATCGGGACAATTCAGAGCCTTAAGAATGGGGACACAGAAGATCAGGGTGATGAACATAAGAACAACTGCGATAATCGTCATCATGGATATAAAAGTTCCTATGGCTTCTTTCGCCTTCCTGTCCTGTTTTGCTCCGACAAGCTGTGCAATGAGAATTTGTCCCGCTGTTCCGAAAGAGGTTGCGATCGGTGTCAGCATATCTGCAATTTCTCCTCCGGTGGAAACGCCCACGGTTCCGGTCGATCCCATGAAATGACCGATTACCATAAGATCTACCATAGAATAAAGCTGCTGGATCAGATTGGCAAGAGCAATCGGCAGGGCAAACAGAATAAGCCCCTTCATGACCGATCCTTCTGTCAAATCAACGCCAACCTTCCGTGTTTTCGTTACACTGGCGGTCTCTGCCATGTGTCTCCTCCGTTCGTGAACCATTTTCTGCTTATAACAGAATTATAATTTTGCCAGACGAACGGAGCAATTCAGTTTCATCCGGACTCGTATTCCAAAACGGAATAGATTATCCGGACCTGTTCGGTTATTTTCTGTAGGCGCTTAACCTCTCGATAAAATATTTTTTGAATTTCAGATGATAGGCCCGTTCAACCATGTCTGCCCTCTCCAGAAGAACAAACGGCTGAATATCCAAATCGGAAAGAGGAACCACCTTCAGGTCATCAAACTGAAACACTTTGACATCGCTTTTAAAACAGATGGAAAGACAGTTTTCATAGTTCAGTTCCGAGAACATGTTCTCTCTTCTTGAACCGGGCTTGAGCGTCTTGATTTCTCCCGGCTTAAATCCGAACTTCAGGATCAGTCCGTTCACAATATCGTTTCCGAAAACGGTTTCCATGAATTTTTCCCCGTTCAGTTCCTTCAAAGTCAGGCTTTCTCTGCCGGCAAATCGATGGTTCAGCGGAACCGCGACACATACCTGATCATATGCCAGGATTGTTTCTTCTACCGCATCATCCGGGAAAAACGGACGATGCGCAATCACGCAGTCCGCTTCTCCATTTTTTAACTTTTCTATAGCCTCCATAACAAAGTGCATGTCGGCAGTCTGTACATTGATATCCGGATTTTCATCATTAAACTGCCGGATGATAAGATTCATATGCAGCGGAAACTGTGCCGGCACTGTGAGGCATTTTATCTGCATTCTTCCGGAAAATGCGCGTATATGCTCAAGCGCCGCATTGTAACGGGCCAGTATTTCCTTTGCATCTTCACAGAAACATTTTCCGGCTGCCGTCAGTTCGATCGGTCTCTTCTTCCGGTCAAACAACTCTACATTCAGCTCCTCTTCGAGCCTTAAAATTGCTTTTGACAGAGAAGACTGTGAAATATTTTCATCTTCTGCTGCCAATGAATAACTTTGTCTTTCCGCAACAGCAAGAAAATAATTCAGTTCCAGTAATTCCACGTTTTCTCCCTCCCATCTGAGGTAATCATAACATTTATTATTCCATTTTAGAATACGGAAATGTCCGAATCTGAATTGCCAAGTTATCGCTTTTTTCTTATGTTTAGATCAGCCAAAAACATAATTAACAGCCTCTTAAAGGAGATCAGTATGTTAACAACTTTATACCCTATGGTACAGTTCAAAAAAGACACTTGGGAAATTGATGAATTTGATGTTGCCAGTATGTTTCTTTTAATCGGCACCGAAAAAGCAATGCTTATCGATACCGGAATGGGGATCGGCGACCTGAAGACTGCCGTCAGACGCATCACTGACAAACCGCTTATTGTGGTGATCTCTCACGGTCACCTTGATCACAACGGAAATGCCCGCCAGTTTGACACCGTCTATATTAACCCCAATGATAAAAATGCTCCTATGCCGGGTGATCTTACCCGCCGCAGAGATGACACCCGCTGCATTGCGCTCAGGACGCGCGGCCACTATCCGTACAGCCTGGAAACCGATCTCAGAGAACCTGCGGAACCTCTGCCGGTGATCAAAGATATGACAGACGGAATGGTTTTTGATCTGGGCGGCGGAAGAAAAGTCACTGCTTATGACTGCTTCGGGCACTCCAAAGGTGAAATGATATTCCTTGATTCCATGACCCGTACTCTTTTTGCCGGAGATGCTCTGAACTACAACCTCGGTCTCGGTGCCATAAGCATTGAAACTGCAGTGAAATATCTGGAACGCATGCGTGATATGGGTGATCAGTATGATGACATTTATAACGGGCATCATGATTTCAGGCCCTTTGGCGCTCCGCTCGGAAAAGACTGCCTTCCGAATGCAATTGATCTCTGTCATCAGCTGCTGAACAACACCTACAGTCCGGTAACCGTTCCGAGTTTCTGGGGACCCTGCTCCGGTCGTCCTGACAGAACCATGGTTCTCAAGGGCAGAAATTATCTTGGCTGGAGAAAAATCCACGAGTCTGATCCGGATGCAGAAATGATTCACTGAGAATGATCACAGAAATCTTCTTTGATTTACGAAAACAGGCAGGAAATCTTTTGGTTTCCTGCCTGTTTGTTTTTGCCTGTTTTGGAAGACGCATTGATACAAAATACAAAACCGTTGTCTGCGGAACTGTCAGGATTTATCTGCGCCGAAAGCATATACTGTTTCCGAAATAAATTCTTCGCCGGCCCTTACGATCGGTGCTTCGTAGACAGGACAGTTGATTGCATTCGGTACAAACTGGGTCTCCAGGGCAATACCGCAGTACCCGTGATAAATTTCTCCGTCCGTACCCGGCTTATTGCCGTTTTCAAAAGGTGTAAAGACCACCATGGCCGGCATGTCCGTATATACACACATCCAGCGTCCGCTCTTCGGGGAAAAAAGTTCCGCCGACAGTCCGAACCCCTTCTTTTGAAGCAGAAAAGTATCATCGATCTTTGAAGGACAAGTTCCGAAAAAAGCTTCTGTTCCGCTGTTCAGGGCAATTCCGAGTTTTCTGCCGGCACGAAAATCCAGTGGCGTCCCTTCGACAAAAGCGCTTTTCCCCTGAGGCATTCCCAGATCTCCCTTCACCGCATAGCTTCCGGCATAAACCTGCAGTGTGTGATCCGTGATCTCTCCTCCGCCGTTCAGATTGAAATAGCTGTGATTCGTCGGAGAAACAATAGTATCCTCTTCGGGCTTCAGCAGATATCGGATCGAAAGCCTTTGATTGTCGTCAAACATGAACCTGACTGAAACCTCGACCTTGTTCCCAAAGCCGCCCTGCCCTTCATCCGTCAGGGTAAAGAGCAGCGTGTTTTTATTTTCTTCGGTAACGTTGAATATCCGTTTAGCATAGTTTCCGGATGCGCCATGCACAAAATGTCCGCCTCTGTTCCGTTCGAGATTCACAGTGCGGCCGTTCAGAATAAATCTGCCGTTCGCAATCCTGTTGGCGACACGGCCGATCGTTACGCCGGAATAATTCCGCTCCGCGAGATCAGCCGCCTTTGCAGCCCCCAGCACCACATTGCCGAAGACTCCGCCGGCGTCCTGTACGTAAAGGCCGTTTACTGCCGCCCCATAGTTCAGCAGTTCTACCTTTGCACCTTTTGCATTACGGATCGTATATATGATCACCTCTCGCCCGTCCGGAAGAAATCCAAAACTCTTTTTCCCGATCATGCCTTTCCTCCCTCCGGCTGAATCACCGGTCTCCTCTTACAGCTGGTTCAGTTCCTTCGCCCTGCAGCAGGCCACAAAGTGATTCGGCAGAATTTCATCAAGTTTCTGCGGTTTCCCGCAGTCTGCTGTCGCATAAGGGCAGCGTGCAGCGAAACGGCAGCCCGGCTTCGGATTGATGGGTGAAACCAGTTCTCCCTTCAGAATGATTCTCTCTTTCTTATGATGAATATCCGTGGAAGGTATTGCCGAAAGAAGCGCTCTGGTATAGGGATGTATCGGCATTCTGAATAACTCTTTCGTTTCACTTGTTTCGACCAGCTGTCCCAGATACATGACGCAGATGTTATGGGATATATGGCGCACGACCGACATGTTATGGGTAATGAAAAGATAGGTGATCCCCATGTCTCTCTGCAGATCCATCAGCAGATTCAGGATCTGCGCCTGAATGGATACATCCAAAGCGGAAACCGGTTCATCGCAGACAATGAATTTTGGATGCAGCGCAAGTGCCCGTGCAACTCCGACTCTTTGTCTCCGTCCTCCGTCCATTTCGTGCGGATAAGATAATTTCAGACGTTTTGCCAGTCCGACGAGTTCCATCAGATGATCCGTTACATTCTCGATCTGTTCTCTGGAATACTTATGCGACAGAATAAGCGGTTCCTGAATGGTTTCCTCAACCGTCATACGGGGATTTAAGGAAGAATAGGGATCCTGAAAAATAATCTGCACATCCTCGCGCAGCTTCTTCAGACCTGACTGATTCAGATGTGTGACATCTTCTCCGTTAAACAGTATTTTCCCGCCGGTGCTTTCCTGCAGATGAATCATCGTGCGGCCCAGCGTGGATTTTCCGCATCCGGATTCACCGACGACTCCCATGGTCTTTCCTTTTTCAATCTTAAATGTCACACCGTCAACGGCATGAAGCTGGCCTCTTGGTGTCGGAAAATATTTCTGTAGATCCTGTACTTCAATCAGTCCGGACATATCAGTTCCTCCTCTTTTCCGCCTGGTGATACGGGCATCTGCAGAAGTGACCAGGTGCAATTTCCTTCAGACCTTCCTTGTGTTCACTGCATTCTTTTTTTGCATAAGGACATCTCGGCGCGAATGCACATCCCTTCGGAAGATCGGACGGATCCGGCGGAAGCCCTTCAATATTCGCCAGACGGTCAACATCCGTATCGAGATCAGGGATTGCTCCGAACAGACCGATCGTATACGGATGTGTCGGATAATCATATATCTCTTCCTTGGACCCGTATTCAATGATTTCACCGGCATAAACCACAGCCACACTGTCACTGACTGTCGCCACCACACCCAGATCATGCGTTATCATGATCATGGAAGTTTTCTGTTCTGTTTTCAGCTGATTGATCATATCCAGGACCTGGGCCTGGATGGTTACATCCAAGGCTGATGTCGGTTCGTCTGCAATCAGAAGCTGGGGACTGCATGCAAGCGCCATTGCTATAACGACTCTCTGCTTCATGCCGCCGGAAAACTGATGGGGATATTCTACATATCTTTCTTTGGTGATTCCGACCATTTCCAGCATTTCCTGTGCGCGCTTCCGCGCTGCCTCTTTTGAGGAAGCATCATGGATTCTGACCGCCTCCGCAATCTGATCGCCGACCCTCATAGTCGGATTCAACGCAGTCATCGGGTCCTGGAAAATCATCGCGATTTCCTTGCCCCGGACCTTTCTCATTTCATGTTCGGATATTTTCAGCAGATCCCTGTCGTTCAGATAAATGCTTCCGCCCAGTATTTTTGCCGGCGGATCCGGAAGAATTCTTAGAATCGATTTGGCGATCGTTGTTTTTCCGGCTCCCGTTTCTCCGACCAGCGCCAGTGTCTTGCCGCGTTCCAGTTCAAATGAAACATCATTAACCGCGTGAATTTCCTTTTTATCCGATGTATATTCCACTATGAGATTTTCCACTTTAAGGAAGCTTTCATTTTTTTCGTTCATCATTTTTTCCTTCCTTATTTTTTCAGCTTCGGATCAAGTGCATCACGCAGTCCGTCACCGAACAGGTTCAGACCAAGAACCGTTATCATTATGAAAACTCCGGGAAACATGACCATATGCGGATATGTGCGGATAAATGCTTTTCCTTCCGTCAGCATTGCTCCCCATTCAGCCATGGGCGGCTGTACGCCGAGTCCGATATAGCTTAATGATGCAGCCGTAAGGATTGTCTGTGCCACACCCATAGTTGCCTTTACGATCACAGGCGACATGGCATTCGGCAATACATAGTGTGTAATAATCCTGAACCTGCTGCAGGAAATGGATTCTGCTGCCTCCAGGTATTCCATATCCCGGACGCCGAAAACAGAAGCACGCAGCAGTCGTACATACTGCGGTATGGATGTGATTGCCAGAGCCAGTATCGTCTTGTCAAACCCGGATCCGAGAACTGCCGAGACACAGATTGTCAGCAGAAGTCCCGGAATGGCCTCGAGAATATCAAGGAAACGCATGAGCACGGTATCAAAGGTTCCGCCGAAATACCCGGTAATGGCACCGATTGCGCTCCCGACCACCATGCCGAACAGGGTCGCTGCTATGCCGATGCTCAGAGAATATCTTCCTCCGTACAGGATCCGCGAAAATGTGTCTCTCCCCAGTTCGTCCGTTCCGAATAAATGCTTCGCACTGGGCAGCGCATACATGCTGGTAAGATCCATCTGTTCATATCCGTACGGAGCAATCAGCGGTGCGAAAACGGCAAGCAGAACCAGAATAAGCGTTATGATCATCCCTATGACGGCACCGCGGTTCTGAAACAGACGCTTCATGACTTCGTGTGCACCGCTGCTTTTTTTAAGTTTTACAGACGCAGCGGATTGGTTCCTGATGACATTTGTCATATTATTTTCCTGCCTTTCCGCTCTCGTACTGTGATTTAATGCGGGGGTCGATATATGCATAGGCGAGATCCACGAGCAGCATCATGATGCTGAAGGTAATCGCAAGGAATATCACGCATCCTTCCACAACCGGATAATCCCGCGAATTTACCGCCGTTATCATATAGGAGCCGATTCCCGGAATGGAAAATACCTGTTCAATGATAAGGGAGCCTCCGAACATATGGGCAAGGTTCGTGCCGGCTACCGTGACAATCGGAATCAGTGCATTGCTCAATGCATGTTTGTAAATTACATTATGTTCCGAAACACCCTTTGCTCTGGCCGTGGTAATGTAATCCGAACGGATTACCTCAAGCATGCTGGATCTGGCCTGTCTTGCCTGCGTTGCCAGCCCGCCGAAGCAGTTTGCAATGCAGGGCAGGATGTAATACTGTATTCCTCCGATCCCCATTGCCGGAAGCCACCCGAGTTTCAGCGCGAACAGGATAACCAGAAGCAGGGCAACCCAGAAGGTCGGCATGGATACGCCGATTAATGCGATGAACATACAGAAGCTGTCCATCCAGCTTCCCTGATGCACTGCGGCGCTGATTCCGAGAGGTACCCCGATAATCAGTGAAAGCGCTATGGAAATAATGCCGAGCAGCAGCGTTCTGGGCAGGCGGGTGAGAAGCTCCGCCGTAATGCTGGTGTTATTGATATATGATGTTCCGAAGTCGGCATGCAGAAAAACATCCGACATATATTTGCCCAGTCTGATCAGATACGGCTGATTCAGTCCCAGTTCGGCCCTCTTTGCTTCCAGTTCCATCTGGGTTGCATTTGAACCCAGGATTATGGTTGCCGGATCACCAGGAACAAAATACATAATCGTAAAAATCACAATCGCGACTCCCAGCACAACCGGTATCATCAGTAACAGACGTTTGATAATATATTTCTGCATTTGTTTACCTCACTGTTTTCCGGAAAATACAGGCATATGATACAGAATATGCATTGTCTGCATCCTATGCCTGTCAGATTCTCATAATAATCGGTCCTTCATCGATCAGTTCCAGGAATACTTGCTGCTTGCTACATTAAGAAACTGCTTGCCGTCCAGCGTAATGCCCGTGCATGCTTTCGTCGTAACCGTGAACATCTGAGCGTTGAACAGACCAGCTGCAATCGCGTGTTCGTATAAATAGCTGTGGAAAGCATTCATATCGTCCTGCGTATGGGTCGTTTCACAGGCAACGATCAGTTTCTGTGCCTGATCATCTTTCAGGCCGTTGATCGTTTCTCCGGTCTTATACTGCGTGTTGTCGAATTTGCCTCTCCATATCGTCATCAGATAATCCGAACCGCCGCAGTTATCAAGCAGAATATCATAGGCCGTATCGTCCATCTTATAGGTATTAAACAGAGAATCCTCATAGCTGTCTATTTCGCAGTTGATGCCGATCTGCGTGAGATATCCCTGCATAATCTGGGCAATGCTCTTTCTGACGGAGTTGCCGTTCAGCACAATTTTGAGCTTTTTCGATGCATCATAACCGGATTCTTTCACCAAGGCCTTTGCCTTTTCCACGTTATAGGTATAATACGGCTTGGATTCCCAGTCCTTGTTGTAATCCGAGAACATGTTTCCGCCGAATGTTGCGCAGGCGACACCCTGTCCGCTTGCCGCTCCCTGTATAAGACCGTTAATGTCTATTCCGTACAGAATTGCCTGACGGAGTTTTTCGTTGCTGCAGGGACTGTTGGAAGAGCACTGGAAGAAGAGCACCTGACTCAGATTCTGAAGATCCTGATACACATTAAACTTGGCTGCATCCTGGCCGCCCTCCATGAAACGTTTCGATTCCGTATAAGAAAGGCCGCACACCATATCGACCGTTCCCGACTCCAGGGCAATTGCGAGCTGTGAATCTTCCGGAATATAAAAATACTCGATCTTGTCAACATTTGCGTACTGATACATATCCCATTTCGACTGATCTGTCTGCCAGTAATTATCGGTTTTTTCAAAGTCATATTCCGAACCGGAAACATAATTAGCGAGCTTGTAATGCGATGTTCCGACGGGATCCTTTGACATCTTGTCCGGGGAAGCTTCATAGGATTTCTTCGTAACAACTCTGGTTCCCTGAAGGATTTTCGCAAAAAGTCCGACGACATCCGAATTCAGGGTGATCTTTACGGAATAATCACCTGTTTTTTCGGCACTGACCATATACTTCAGGTCACCGAAGTTACCGCTGTCTTTCATCTGCTGAAGCATCCAGACACAGTCGTCAGCTGTAAACGGATTACCGGCAGTATCCTTGACGTTCTCATACAGATTCAGGTCCCAGACTTTCTTATCCGTTTCCTGCTTCCAGTCCTTCGCCGCGACGCCCTTGACCTCTCCGCCGACACCCTGGTACTCTGCAAGCGGTTCATAAAGCGTGGCATATGTTGCGTTCTTTCCGTTTCCGCCGGCTTCAAACGGTCCGAAGGACGCCGGGTCGGAGTTGATTCCTACTTTAATCACAGTCTTGCCGTCCGCTGTTTTGTTTCCGGATACTCCGGATGCTGCTGTGCTTCCGGCAGCCGTTTTGTCAGCAGCGGCAGAAACCTTGCCGGCTGCTGTCGTCGCGGCTGAATTACCGCCGCAGCCAAAAAGCAATGTTGACGCCATCAGAATGCTTACAGCCAGTGCTGTTCCTTTTCCGAGTGCCTTTTTCATAATTTCCTCCTTCGTTTGCCTTGATATACGTTATTATCCGCAATATGAAAATATTGTTAAATTTCAAACAAGGCGTACATGATTTATAATTGTTTTTAGCCAAAAACATATAATTTATCCCGCCTGTCTTTAGTCATAATGTACAAAATCGGACAATCCAAGTCAATTCACTTAAAGCAAGCGAGTTATTCCAAAACAGAATATTCATATCCGGAATAATTCTTTCCAACAAAAAAACCGCGGTCAGACACAACCCTTTCGGATTGATGCCGCACCACGGCTTGTTCCGTTCCCCGGATCTGTTTCGTCCGGAATATGCTTCAGTTGTCCCAGGACATAAGCAGTTTGTCCAGAAGTTCCGACAGGTGTTTTTTCTCATCCTCTGTCAGACATTTGAACAGCTCTTTCTCCTTTGCTCTGTGCTGCTTTTCCAAACCTGATATTTCCGCTTTCCCTTTTTCGGTGAGAAAAATATCCAGGTTCCTCCTGTCCTCATGATTCTTTTCACGTTTGACAAACCCCTGTGCCTCGATCTTTCCGATGATTTCGCTTACCGAAGCACTTCTGATTTTCATCATCTCCGTCAGATCCTTCTGAGCAATTCTGCCGCCGTTCTCAGAGATGCGCACCAGTATCCTGTGCTGACTGCCGTGATCGTCCCTCCTGTGATACAAAAAATGACCGCATGCCCTGATCTTTGCGTATAATCCTCTGTCACCGGGAGCATTTACGTGAAACCTTCCAAATTTTAATTCCTCTTTCATCCCTGTGTCTTTTCCTTTGTCGGAAATCGTCATTTTATTATTTTTCAATTTATCCCACCCCTTGTTCATTATAAACCTCTGCCCGATGAGCATCATATCATCCGGCATTGTGAATGTCAAGGTACCTTGACATTTTCAGGAGCGGTGCTAATATGATAAGGTACCTAGCAAATTCCGGGCAGGCTGAAAAATGAAAAAAATATTCCATTATCTGAAACCTTATGCCGTTCTCTCCGTCATCTCGCCTCTGCTGATGGCCGGAGAAGTCGGCGCCGATCTGATTCTGCCGTACCTGATGTCCTTTATTGTCAATTACGGGATTATGGGAATCGATATCAAAGACCCGCGTGACGGCTCTGCCGTTGCCTTATCCATCATGCGTTTTTTCCATCCCGGCGTCTGGTCGGGAATGGATCTCATTCTGACTTTTGGCATACTCATGCTGGTAATAACCGCCGTCGGAGGATTCTTCGGTGTCTCCTGTGCCGTTACTGCCGCCCATGCCGCGCAGGGATTCGGCAAAGATCTCCGATGCGATGCCTATCGCAGAGTAATGAGCCTTTCCATTGAACAGACTGATTCCTTCACAACCGGCTCTCTCATCACACGCATGACCAATGACATTACCCAGGTTATGGATTTTATTGAAACCATGCTTCGCGGCTTTATCCGCTCACCGATGTTTATCATCGGCGGGATCTGCATGCTGACTTCCTTAAACTTAAAGTTCGGATTTGTTCTGCTGTGCGCGACGCCGGTCATGGTGATAACCCTGGTCATCGTTATTAAGAAGGCAATTCCGCAGTATTCAGTCGTTCAGAAATGGCTGGACAGCGTCAATACCGTGGTTCAGGAAAACATAAACGGCGCACGGGTCGTAAAGGCATATGTCAGAGAAGATTACGAGTGCGGTCGGTTTGACCTCTCCAGCAGCAGTCTGAAGGAATCCAATTTCCGGGTGCTTAAACAGCTCGCGATCATTTCTCCCGTTCTGACCATTGTGTTAAATCTGTCCATAGCCGCTCTCATTTATATCGGCGGCTTTGAAATCGCGATCGAACGTTCCGGCATGACAACCGGTTCCATCATGGCCGCAATCACATATGTGACCCAGATCATGACCTCAGTGCTGATGATTACCAACCTCCTTCAATCCATCTCACGTGCACAGGTTTCTGCAAAAAGAATCACCGAAGTGCTGGAAACAAAACCGGTCATTTACTGTGATTTGGAGCAAAAGCCCGAAAGCACATCTTCCATTGCATCCGACAGCCGCACTGATCAATCAGTGGGTATGGAAATTACCTTCCAAAATGTCAGCTTCTCCTATCCGGATGCTGCCGATAAACCGGTTCTGAAAAATATCAATCTGAACATCCGGTCCGGCGAAACCCTGGCAATTATCGGTGCGACCGGCAGCGGAAAATCCTCCCTTGCCGCACTTATCCCGCGTTTTTATGACGTTACAGCCGGCAATATACTGATCAACGGTATTTCCATACGCCATTACGATTTAAATGATCTGAGAAAAAATATCGGCTATGTAATGCAGAAAAGTGAACTTGTCTCCGATTCGATTCTCGAAAATATCCGCTGGGGAAAACCGGACGCATCGGACGAAGAAATCCGCAAGGCGGCGGAAACTGCGCAGGCTCTGCATTTTATCACAAATACCGAAAACGGTTTTCAGACCATCCTTTCGGAACGCGGAGCTTCCCTTTCCGGAGGACAGAAGCAGCGTATTTCCATTGCCCGCGCATTAGTCCGCAATCCGTCTCTGCTGATCCTTGATGATGCGACTTCTGCCCTTGATCTGGCGACCGAAAGCGCTTTCAGGAGTTCTCTGAAAAAATCCCTGCGTAATACCACGGTCCTTATGATTGCGCAGAGAATAGCCAGTATTATGAATGCCGACCGGATCGCTGTTTTGGAAAATGACGGGACCATACAATACTGTGCGCCGCATGATGAGCTTCTTAAATGCTGTGAAACCTACAGAGAAATTTATGATTCTCAGATCAAAAGCGGCGCTATCGTATGAACGGAGATAAAAATGACTACTGACAGTAAGTTTCAAAAGACGGCAGGACTGCCGCGCTTCACCCGAAACGGCGGTGGCGGCGGACATGACATGATGGCTGCGAGGGCTGCAGTCGAACGGCCGAAGAATGCCTGGAAAACGCTGAAGCGTCTTCTTTCTTATATCGGAAAAAACAGGTACTCCCTTTTCATGCTTCTGCTGCTTATGATGGTTATTACGTCCATCGATATCATAGATCCTTTTCTGCAGCAAAAGGCCATTGATACCATCACTTTTCAGGATGGAAAATTCAATGTTGATTTCGTCCGCATGCGATTTTATCTGAGCATCATTATTTTGATTTTTCTGGTCAGTGGTTCCCTTACCTACCTGCAGGGCATTACGTCCGCCAAATTATCCCAGGATACAATCTATATTCTGAGAAAAGATCTGTTCACGAAAATATCGCATCTGTCCGTCAGTTACACGGACTCTCACAGACACGGTGACCTTATGAGCCGAATGACGAATGATGCGGACAACATTTCAAATGCCATATCACAGTCCATAACTATTCTTGTATCTGCCCTGCTGACATTGATCGGATCCTTCTGCATGATGCTTCATTACAGCCCGTTATTGACCTTCATTGCCGCTGTCGTCATTCCCCTGACCATCTTCATCTCCTCCGCGCTCAGCAAGTTCATGCGTAAATATTTCAAAACGCAGCAGCAGCTTCTCGGGCAGCTGAACGGACAGATTGAAGAAATGGTGACTGAATATCGGACTGTAGTTGCGTACGGAAAAGAAGATGAAGTTGTCTCCGATTTTACGAAGACAAGCGAAAGATTAAAAAGATGCAGTATCCGGGCAAGGGTATGGGGATCAATTGTAGGACCTATCTCTAATTTTCTTGGTAATCTGCAGTATGTCATGATTGCCTCTGCCGGCGGTTATATGATTCTTAACAATACCGGTGCAATGACCGTCGGAGGTATTCAGGCCATGCTCCAGTATTCGAAAAAGTTCAGCCGCCCGGTCAATATGATAGCCAATCAGTACTCGGTTATTCTGACTGCCCTGGCCGGTGCCGAGCGGATTTTCGATGTCCTTGATTGTCCGGACGAACCGGATTCAGGTTCCGTTCCTGTTGACCAGAGTCAGATAACCGGCGACATTTCCTTTTCTCATCTCTGCTTCGGCTATCAGGACAGGCAGCCGGTTATCAGGGATTTAAGTTTCCGCGTCATGCACGGGCAGAAGATTGCGATCGTCGGTGCGACAGGTTCCGGAAAGACAACCATTGTAAATCTTCTGGAACGCTTCTATGAGCTTGACGGGGGCAGCATTTCAATCGACGGAAAAAACATTACGGAAATTCCAAAACACGACCTCAGAAGCATGATGGCCATTGTCCTGCAGGATACCGTTTTATTTCACGATACGATCATGAATAACATCCGCTACGGCCGCGACGGTTCTTCGGAAGATGAAGTATATGCGGCAGCGCATGCAGCAATGGCAGACCGTTTCATCAGCCAGCTGAAAAACGGCTATGATACCGTTCTTTCCGAGTCGGGATCAAATCTCTCGGAAGGTCAGCGTCAGCTGCTTGCCATTGCGCGTGCCGTTCTGTCCGAGCCGAAGATTCTTATTCTGGACGAGGCGACTTCCTCCGTGGATACACGTACCGAAATGCATATTCAGACGGCAATGCAGAACCTTATGAAAGGAAGAACCTCTCTGATCATTGCACACAGACTTTCAACCATCCGGGACGCCGATCAGATAATCGTTATCAAAGACGGCGGGATTGCCGAATGCGGAAATCACGATGAGCTTCTCGCCGCAAAGGGAGAATACTATAAGCTGTATCAAAAGCAGTACGCCGGAGTTGCCATATAGAATCTGTCCTGTCAGTCTTGGAAAATCAGATTTACAAACAGCTGATGCCAATATTATCCTTCATTTCTTCGAGCATGCAAAAGGGAACTTTTTCAGTTCCCTTTTTATTTTTCTGCGATTCTGACTTATTTCTTTTTTCAGTTTCCGGCAACCGAAAAGCCCATTTTCTTATAAGCATCAACACAGTCACAGTCCAGATGCATGCAGTGTACCCTGCTGCGTTTTTCCGAAGGTATCATCCTTTCCAGTTCTCCGATATAGCAATGATTATTCCTGTTTTTATCCGTGCTGGAAGTATCCTGATATATTTCTTCAATCTCCCCGTTTGTGAACCGCTCCCGTATGTCTGCAGGAATCATCGATGCATCACCGCTGTAGTAGATGTTGTTTTTCCCGTCATTTATGATATATCCGTATGAGGTCATATTATCGACATGGCAGACTTTCACCGGCTGCAATTTTATTCCGCAGGGAAGTTCTTCATCACAACCGATATAATGATAAAATCCGTCGTCTATTCCCATAAGCTTCAAAAGCATGATAATATGCTTTTCCGGATAGACAACATAAATACGGCGTTTAAAAATACAGTAATTATATGAGATCAGCGAGCCAAGGCTTCCGACATGATCGGAGTGCATATGTGTGATAATTACATATACCCGATCAACATTTTTAAAATCTACTTTATCATATATCCGTTCGAAAGTAGTTTCTCCGCAATCCAATATGAAAAGCACATTATCAATAATAAAATATGCGCTTGTATTTCCGAAAGCAGGATAAAATGCCGCCCCGTATCCTAAAAATGATAATTTCATCTTGTATTACCTCACTTTATTCTTTTATACCGGCACTGACAAAGCTGTTCATGAACTGTTTCTGCAAAATAAAGAATGCGATCAACAGAGGAAGTATAATGATCAGCGTAGCGGCGCACACATTGGCCCATTGCATATTTGCTTCCTTTGATTTTGCAAAAATCGCCAGTCCAACCGTCAGAGTTCTGTTTGTTGGTGAATTGGTGACAATCAGCGGCCACAAATAATTATTCCAGTGATAGCTTACGGAAATTACTCCGAATGACATATACGCCGGCTTTGCACACGGCATATAAACACGCCATATTGTCTGCCAGGTGTTCGCCCCGTCCATCCTTGCGGCCTCGGCGAGTGCTCTTGGTATGGTCTTGAAAAACTGTCTCAGTAAGAAGATCTCCAGGGCGCTGCCGAAAAACGGAAGCATGATTCCGAGCTTTGTATCCGTCATCCCCAATTCGGAAATGGTCATGAAGTTCGGTGTTATCAGAACATCATTGGGTATGATGATCTGCATGAATATGATGGCAAAAATAAAATACTGCCCTTTAAAATCCATTACGCTTAACGCATATGCTGCCATGGTGGATGTAATGAACTGCACAATAAACGTTACAAACACCAGCGTTAACGTATTGATATAATACTGGCCGAACGGAATGGCATTCCATACATATACGACATTCTCAAAGGAAAATTTTGATGTCGGGAAGAAAGTCATACGATATGTCGGAGATGTAAGCGCCGTACAGACAAGCCAGAAAAGAGGCGCCACCCACAGCAGGGCAAGCAGGATACCAAATATCGTTATAATCCATTTTTTCAGATTTTTCATGTCAGCTCTCCTACCAAATAATTTCAATTATACTGAATCTTCTTATCCTGGCTGATAAACCTTGGCAACGAAACAACAAGGAGAAGAACAAGCATGATCACTGTTAATGCCGATGCCAGCCCGTAATTAAAATTCGTAAATCCCTGCTGATAGATATAATACAGAAGCAGAGTGCTTGCATTGTTCGGAGCGCCCTCTGTCATGATAACGATATGATCCACCAGCTTAAAGCTGTTTGTGAATGCAATCGTGCTGACAAACAGCATTGTCGGTGCAAGCAGCGGAAAGGTAATCTTGCGGAAAATATCTCTGCCGTTTGCCCCGTCTATCATTGCCGCTTCCATGATATCCGGTGAAATATTCTGGATTCCGGAAAGAAAGAACACCATAAGATAGCCGGCTTCTTTCCAGATATACATAACTGCCAGTGCCGGCAGGACCGTCTCTTTATGTGACAGGACATCCATCGGCTTTAATCCCCAGCTGGTCAGCAGCTGATCAAACAGGCCGTTTCTTGCCATATAAATAAACATCCAGACACTTGCTATGGCGATCATGGGCATAACAACAGGATAAAAGAACGCTGTTCTGATAAATCCGATGCTTCTTCCCTTTCTGTTTACGAGTATCGCAAGTCCGAGTCCTATTGCCATGCTGGGGATTACGGTAATCAGGGCAAAAAATATCGTATTCTTCATAACCTTCCAGAACAGGCTCGAAGTAAACAGCTTCCCATAATTTTCAAATCCAATAAACTGCGGCGTCTGCATGCCCATTTTATATTTGCATAAGCTCAGATAAAGGCTCCGCATGATGGGAAATACCGTAAACGCAACCATAAAAAATAAAGCCGGCATGACCAGAGCCCATGCCATAAGATTTTTCTTTCTTTCTTTTCTCCTGCGGATTGATTGGTCCATAATTCCCCTTTCGTAGATCAAAACAAAAGGGCAGCTTTTCGCAGATATGATTCCGAAAAGCTGCCCGCAGTCATTTACTGGAAATCAGCCAGAATCTCAGTTGCTGTTTTCTGTGCTTCATCCAGAGCTTTCTGAGCCGTGGCATCACCGGTAACAGCCGACTGAATGTTATCATTCAGAACTCTCCAGATTTCAGCACTGTTAAAGGTTGTCAGCTCAGGTTTTGCATTGTCAAGCTGCTCATAAGCAACTTTCGCCTGTGGAAGATCACTATAATACTTCTTAAGTTTCTCAGTCTCAAAGCAGGACTTTCTTGTAGCTACGTACCCGGTATCCAGACTCCACTGAGCGGCACAGTCTGTTGACGTGGCAAACTTAATAAATTTCCATGCAGCCTTTGCTTTATCATCCGAGATTTTCTGCGAAATGTAGAAATTTCCGCCTCCCGTAGGAGCTGCCTGCCGTGCATGCGCCGGAAGTGCAGCTGTTCCGAACTGGAATTTCGCATTTTTCGAAATATTGGCAAGATTCCCGGTTGTGTGGTAGATAATAGCCACTTTTCCGGCAAGGAACTGCGTCGGTAAATCTGTCCACTGGACAATTCCGGGCGCCATACATTTATATTTATTCTGCAAGTCAAGCCAGAACTGCAGTGCCTCTACATTTTCCGGTGTATTAAAATAAACTTTCTTGCCGTCGTCACTCATCAGATTCTTGCCATCGGAACTGTTCTGTAGGCAGAAGCCTGTAAAGGTCCACTGTGCTGAGCCGGAGTTCAAGGCAATGCCGACTCCGTAATGATCCGCATTTGTCAGCTTCTGCGCATCGTCAGCCAGTTCTTCCCACGTTTTCGGCGGTTTCTCCGGATCCAGTCCCGCCTGTTTGAACAAATCCTTATTATAGAAAATAATTTCGGTGCTTCTCTGGAAAGGAATGGAATAAATTTTTCCGTCTACATACGAATCCAGCATAAATCCCGGAAGAAAATCGTCGATGTATTTCTGACCGTCAGCACCATCTGCCTTGATAAAATCATCCAGCGGTCTTGCCATATTTGTAGATGCCATCGTGAATCTCTGTGTTGCAAGACTGACGAAAACATCCGGCGGAGTACCGCCCTGAACAGCTGTCTGAATTTTTGTTACCGTATCATCATAATTTCCGGTATATACAGGTTCCACAAAAATATCCGGATTCTTCGCATTGAAGTCGTCGCAGATCTTTTCAATTAACAATGCTGCAGATCCGCCTACATTTACAGGATAATATAATGTTAAATGAGTTGCATTCGGATTGGACGAAACCTTTTTTGCCGCTGTCGTTGCTGCCGCTGTTGAAGCTTCTGCCTTTGCAGCTGCCGTAGTCGCTGCTGCCTTTGTGGTAGTCACTGCCGTCGTAGCTGCTTTTGCAGTCGCAGCAGCTGTTGCCGCCTTGGTCTGAGCAGATGTGGTACTTCCTGCAGTTCCGTTTCCGCATCCTGACATTACACTGCTGGCAAGAAGCAGACCAGAAGCCAAACAAACTGTCATCTTTTTTATAAATCGCATCTTTTTCCCTCCCTGTGAAATATAAATACGACTTTGAACATCATTAGGATAGCATTAAAATTGAAGCGTGTCAATATTTATATTATTGGTATTTTTGTATTTATTACAAATTATTTCCATTTTATTGTGTATTATGCACAAATTATTACAATATTTCAAATTGTAGCGTTATATTATAATCATCAGGGTTATAATAATTAAAACAGCTACCAAGGGGTAAAACCATGATAACCATAAAAGATATTGCAAAAGCAGCCGGAGTTGCACAGGGAACAGTCTCCAATGTTCTGAACGGAAAGGGGAATGTCAGCAGTCAAAAAATAAAACTGGTATTGTCTGCTGCCGCTTCACTGGGTTATATTCCGAACGAACACGCGAAACTGTTAAGCAAGGGCCAGTCAAATCTGCTCGCCGTTATTCTCCCCAATATCCGTTCCAAACAATATCTTGATTTTTATATGGGATTCAAGGTTTATTCCGAAAACCATAATTTCAGCGTTATTCAATATCTGACAAATGACGACAATCCGGAATCCGAAGCTGCAGCATATAAAGATATCCAGTCTTTAATGCCGACCGGAACAGCAGTTTTTTCCAGCTGTCCCAACGCAGAGAAGGAAGGCAGCTTCTATTTAAGCCAGGATGATGTTACAAACGGCAACACCATATTTGTTGAGCGATGCCCTGAATTTCCGTGTAATTATATCGGCTTTAATTATGAAAAAGCAGGTTCTGACATGGCCGCACAGGCCGCCGGAAAAAACTACAGTAATGTCTGCCTGTTGACCGGAAACCTGTCCCTTTCAAACGAAGCCGCTTTCTATTCCGGGTTTCAGAAAAAAATATCAGAGTATCACTGTAACTTCAGGCATATCCAGACCGATTCCTACAGAAAGCTTCAGAACATATTCCAGATTTTCAACGAAACGGTTCCCGATGCCATTTTTATATCCAATTACGGATTCGCAGAAACCGTTAAAGATATCCATATGACCTTTTATCCCGAGAAGAAAATTGACATTTACACAACTTCCCCTGTTTTTACCATTCCCGAAAAAGACTTTATAAAATATGAGTTGAATTACCTTCAGTGCGGGAAACTGACAGCAGAAAAACTGATCAAAAAGGAGAAGCCTCAATCCCTGATATTGTCAAATGCAGGCTTTCGCAACTGGTTCCCGGGGATCATGCCTTCTGCCGGCAAAAAGCCTCTGAATGTTCTGACTCTTGACAGCCCGAGCGCCTACACGATACGGAGTTTTTCAAAATTATATACACAGAAAACCGGCATTCCGATCAACATGACCATTTATTCTTATGAGGAGATCTATGAAGCCTTTACTCACATGTCCAAGGATTCAATTTTTGATGTCGTCCGTCTCGACGTCACCTGGCTCTCCTGGTTTGCCGAAAAAATTCTTCAGCCGCTGGACAGGATTGATCCGTCCGTTCAAAAGGATTTGTCCGGTTTTATACCGGGGACAGTAAAGCCCTATTCCTATATCAACGGACAGATTTATACGTTTCCGTGTACCCCAAGTATGCAGCTCCTTTATTACAGAAAGGATCTGTTTCAGGATCCCATGATGAAAAGAACCTATTTTGAAAAATATAAAGAAGAATTAAAGGTTCCTGTCACATTTTCAGAGTTCAACCAGATTGCTCAGTTTTTCACAAGAAAATACAATCCTTCCTCACCCGTTGATTACGGAGCAACGCTTACTTTGGGGTCAACTGGTGTTGCAGGATCGGAATTTCTGGCAAGGTTTTTCAGCTATCAGGATAATCTGTACAATGAAAAAGAAAAAGTTATTCTGAACTCGGATATAGCGAATAAATCATTGGAACAGCTGATTGAAATTAAGAACTATTCTGCGCCCAAGTATAATTCCTGGTGGGTAAATACAGCAGCATCTTTTGCTGGAGGAAACGTAGCGATGGCAATTCTTTACAGTAACTATGCTTCCGATTTGTTAAGTTCTGCCTCCAAGGTTTCACATAACATTGGTTTCGCCCTTGTTCCCGGAAACAATCCGGTTCTTGGCGGCGGTTCCCTTGGCGTGGCAAAGCATTCCAAATCTCCGAGAGAGGCCCTGGATTTTATCCGCTGGCTGTGCAGTGAGCCTGTATCATCAGCAAATGCACTGCTGGGCAGTGTATCCCCCTGTCTGAAAACATATGATAACTACGAAGTGGTAAATTCTTATCCCTGGCTGAATTTTGCCAAAAATCAATTCGAACTGGCCAGAGGAAGACGGGTTCCGGAACATGATACACGTCCGTTTGATGAGCGTCATTTCCTGAGTATTATCGGAATGGCTGTTAAGAATGTTTACAGCAATGTCCAAAGCACAAAAGACGCGCTTGATAACGCTCAGCAGTTATATGATGAATATTTTAAATAACATATATTATTTCCATGAAATCAACAGCAGTATTCTTTCAGTAGCACTTCTTCCATGTCTTCATTCAATCGCGAAAACAAAGAGCCATTCCAAAGGGAATGACTCTCTGTGTTATTTCCTGCGGTTCATAAAGCACCCGGCTGCGAAGCCTTCCCCGGGTATTTTCTTTGAAAGCAGCAAACGTCTTCTGATTCTTCCAGTGCGGTGCAAAAGCACTCCAGCTCATGCTGGTTATTTCCGTTCCGGACTGATCTTAATAATATATTCAAAAGAGCAGTCATCTCCGAACCAAAGCGGGAAATTGGTATCCCACTTGTTGTTGTACAGGCAGCAGGAAAATCCCTTCCGGAGATCCGGTAAATTTCTGCAGCCTCCGTACAGCCTTCTTCCTCCCATGCTGACCAGCGGGGAATCCGGGTTCCGGATCTCGAGAAGCATATCGCTGCTTCTGCAGATCATTTTTTCAGTGCAGTGCATCCTTCTGTTTCCGCCCTCCACCACATCCAGCGGCGATATTTCCTCTCCCATGCATACATATTTCCACGCAGACGGATTCTCCGTCAGGAAATTGAAGTCCAGCCACAGGGCTTCCGGTATTTTATTGAGATCCTTTCCCTGCCAGGAAAGTCTCAGCCTGATATCGTCTCCGAATTTATAGTGCAGCACTGCCGATGCAGGACATCCGTACCTCCGGACCGCATCGTTCTCCCCGACAAGATTTATCCGTACTTCATTTTCTTTCCGCATAATGCTTCTGACCATAAACGGATATTTCTTATGTCTCAGACCTTCGATTCTATCCAGTCCCTTTTTCCCGAAATCCGCCTCGGACCATATCCTGTTCTGTTCAATGTTCCGGTTATAGGAATAATATTCATCCATTACATCCCGGTAGTCATAGACCTCATATCCGAGTCTTGCTGTGCCGCTGCCGGGGACAAGATTTTTCCCGCGGAAAATCAGCCTGACCAGTGCGCCGTCCATATCAAACATAAAATCATATCCGCCAGCTGTAAGGATCTGGCCGGGGTATGCTTCTTCCCATCCGCTCTGATCCGTCTCCTGCATTTTTCCGGCCTGACTGATCAGGGAAAATGCTTCCTTCTGCATTTCTGCCGGAAGGGACGATGCCGCCTTTTTCAGGTAATCTCTCTGCTCCCGGAAAGAATTTTCGTACTCGGTATATTGTCTGATATTCTCGACACGGTTCTGTTTAAAATCATTTTTGTCCCAGTTTTCGAAATCATTCAGAAATTTCTTGTAATCCATCCCCCACGTATGCTCACAGACGCAGAGAAGATTTTCCATAAAGGCATCAAAGCGCGGATCCTGCAGCAAAAAAAGATTTTCCGCCTTCCATTTGTCTTTCAGTGAAAGCATTCTCCGGAAGATCATCACCTTAAGAGGGTCCGACGCGACGCCGTGAATCCAGGTGTCTCCGATTTCCTCGTTCAGGACCGGAATCCTGTCCTTCCATTCCGTGACTTTTTCCGCGTACTCATCCAGCGTAGAAGCCATGACTTCCGCCGAAGGATATTTTTTCTGAATGGCATCCAGTTTCAGAAGAACTTCTTCTTCGGTCGGAATTCCTTCGTTATCCATCATGAAGACAAATTCCAGCGCATCTTCCATTCCATCAACATAGCAGCTTGAACCGTAGGAGCCGGAATACTGTACGATCACATCGGCATCTCCGCAGGTCCATAAAAATGTCGCCGGAACCTCCGGCACCATGGAGGAATCGTTGACGCCTATGTGCAGATACCTGATTCCGTGTGCCCGCAGTTTTTTTACGAATGCTTTTGTATGTCCGGGTACATCGGTCATTTTTGCCGATATCGTTTTTTTTCCGAACTCCCAGTCAAGTTTTTCCGCATAGCTGAAATCAAAATCCGCAAGGTCCGAATCCATCAGTTCCGTGTGCGTTGTAAAAGCCAGCGCATGCCAGGCGAGGTTCCCTTCCCGCACGGCGCCCTCCAGCTTCCTGCGGCCGGCATCATCGGCTTCCTGCAGGAATTTAAAAACAGGAAAGGAACCCAGTGTCCATATGAATCTTTTATGTCCGTCCTTATTCAGCTTTTCCGCAAGATCGATCGCGTTCGGGATATATTCTTTTTTATATTTTTCCAGTACGTTGCTTGCCGTATCCGTAAATCCGAAATCAAAGTGCGTCATGAAAACAACATGTACTCTCTTAATATTATTCATGGCCTATTCCTTTTCGCCGGAAGCATAGATTGGATTTGTAATCATGATCATCCTGGAGATGCCGTCAGAAGGAAACTTTCTGTATACTTCTGCAAAGCAGTATTTCGTCCGAGTCATGATTTTCTCATGGTCAAGCAGAGCTTCCCCGTTATGTACCGGAAGTTTTTCTCTTCCGCTTTCGCTTACCAGATATACCTCGTCATCTTCCTTTAACTGTTCAAACTTCACTGAGATGTCTGTATCCCTGCCGACTTCATCTCCGAATTCCACTCCGGCTGTCAGAATGCCGGCCGTCGGTCCCTGCGGCGATATGCTGACAAAGGAATGGCCTCCCCTCATCGCTTCCAGGATGTCCGCAGCCGAACGGGACATTGCGCGCACAAAGGTACAGGGCATGGCTATTTCCCTGCCCGGTCCTGCGCTGTGAAAATCGCTTCCGCCGATGACCGGAATACGATATCCGGCTTTCAGTTTTTTCTCCCACCAGTCCGCGCACCTCTGGTTTGCCTCACAGGAAAGTCCGCCATTCCAGATTTCTACCAGATCATACGGAACGTCCATTTTCCATTTCCAGCCGCAGCTGGGGCAGAAAGGATGATTTAACGAAACCGTCGCGCCTGCCTCATGCGCTTCCCTGATAATGCTTTCCGTGTCCTCTTCCGATTCCGCAATAAAGTTCTTAAAGGGCTTCGTAACGCCGAGTAATCCGGCATGTCCTTTATAATGCGTCCATTCGACGCCCGGAATGACTGTGATTTTCTCCCCGGAAAGGCCCTGAACGCTTTTCTGGAAGTTGTTGTGATCGGTCAGAAAAATATAATCAAGCTGTTTCCCGATCGCTTCCTCTCTGATCTCCGCTGCCCTGAGCTTTCCGTCCGACCCCGTTGAGTGGATATGCGTATCGCCTTTCAGCAGCTGCCTGTGTTTTCCGTATACGGCCAGCCTGTATTTCACTTCCATTGACGGATTTGCAACATGGTAGGCTCCGAGGATCACATTCCAGGTACCCGGCTTTATGGCCGTATCCGCAAAGCCGGCAGAGCTTCCGTATTCGCATACGGTAATGCTGCTTCTGTCGGAACCGGACCACCCGACAAATTCCCCGTCGGCATCCGAGAGACCGAAATCGATAATTCCGTTTTCCCTGTCATATTCATACGATATCTCTATCTTTTCCGCCTGTTCCGGCATGCTGAACGGAACCATCAGATAATGTCCTTCCTCTTCCTGTCTGACAATGCGGCTGAATGAATAAATTTTTCTGTCCGTGTCCATGGTTATCCTTTCACAGCTCCCATATTGATTCCTTCCATCAGGAATTTCTGGGCAAAAACATAAATGATCAGCAGCGGTATTGTGGAAATCACGATGGCTGCCATAATGGCATTATTCGGAACCACCTCGCTGCCGGAAGTTGATTCCACAGACATGATCATCTGCTTCAGCATCAGCGGCATGGTGTATTTTCCCTCATCGGTTATCAGGGTCGCCGGAAGCATGATGGAATTCCATCTGGAAACATATTCCATGAAAAAGACCGTCGCAAGTCCGGGAAGGGAAACCGGAATATAGATATTCTTGAAAATGCGGATTTCATTTGCTCCCTCTATTCTTGCCGACTCTGCCAGGGAGTAGGGAACCGTTTCGAAATAGTTCCGCATCATCATGATGCTGAACCCGGAAATCAGGCCGTTCAGTATAAGACCGGTATAGGTGTTCAGCAGATGAAACTGTTTGTTGACCTGATAAATGGAAATAAGGGTCAGGTCTCCCGGAATCATCATCGTTATCATGATAAAACTTGAGATCTGATTTCTGAACGGCAGATCCCTCTGGATCAGGACATAGCCTGCAAGCGCAGACATTGCCACCTGAATGACCGTTCCGACCGTACTGACAAAAAGAGAATTCAGAAAAGGCTTCAGAAGCTTCGTCACCCGGAAAACATAAGAGTAGCCTTCTATGCTCAGACTCTGCCACCAGAGCTTTATGCCGCTCTGTCCGGAATCGAGTGTTGAAGACGTGGAAACCACCAGGACATTCCACATCGGCAGAAACATCGTAATGAAAATCAGAAGAATGAGCAGTACGGCCAGTATTTTCCAGGCCCCCTGCAGTTCATTTCTATGACCGGCTTTACGCATGATAACCTCCGTTATGAATAAATCTCATCATACCCTATCAGTTTCCGCACAGCTGCCGTGATCCCGAAGGTGGCAATCAAGACGATCGTTGCCGCGGCAGTTGCGGTTCCCACATTAAACTGCAGGATTCCCTGTTCGTAGACCAGCATCAGCAGATTTTTAACCTGATCGCTGATGGACGCATTCATCATAACGAAGATCTGATCGAAGTTTCTCAGGATCCCCATGACGGATAAAACGGTGACTACCTTCATGGTCGGGGTAATCAGCGGAACCGTAATATAGCGGATCTGCTGAATTCTGGTTGCGCCGTCTATCTGCGCCGATTCGTAAAGGGAACCGTCAATCCCGACAATCGAAGCAAGAAACAATGCCGCGAAATAGCCGGCTCCCTTCCATGCGCCGGTAAAGATCATGATAAAACGCGCATACTTTCCCTCCGCCATGAAAACAACCGGAGAATAATTCTTTCCGCCGAAGACCTTCAGAAGTCCGTTCACCATACCGGTGGGCGACAGAATCATGATCCAGAGTCCGCCGACCACCGCCCAGGAAAGCAGATACGGAATAAAGGTTACGGTCTGAAACATCGATTTTAACGATTTTTTTCTGATCTCATTCAACAGCACGGCAATCAGCAGTCCGAAGACAAACTGGACTATAAAGGTCCCGCCGCCTACGATGAAGCTGTTTACAAAAGCGTGCCTGTACTGGCTGTCCTGAAAGATCTCCGCATAGTTCTGAAATCCGATGAACTTCGAACCTCCGAGGAACTGGACCTTCTGAAAGCTTCTCAGAATACCCAGGACCAGCGGATAATAGGAAAATATCAGGAAATAAGCCGCTACCGGTATCAGGAGCAGGTAAATGCTTTTATATCTTCTGATTTTCTTTCTTGTTTCAGCGCTCATTTTGATCCCCTCGCGGCTGCAGATTTGTTTTATTCTTTCTCGGAAACCTTACGGTCAATAAGCTCTTTTCTCATTCCGGAAAGTCCGTCTTTTGTATTTGCCTCGCCCTTGATAATCTTGATTCCCCATTTACCGACGATTTCCTTGTAGGTTATTTCGTTCGGGATAATCGTATTGATTGTCGCATATTTACCGTAGCTCATTGCCTCTTCCACGCCGGCTGCATACGGGAAAAGCGGCTTGTAATTCTTGTCAATCGGGAAAGGCGCACCGTGATCGCATGCATGCTGGGTTCCGATATCCGTAAGCTTATAGCTTCCTTCCGTTCCCGAATAATCATAACCGGCAATTCCTGCTGAAAGAAGATTTCCGCCTTCCTGCGAAGCAAAGTATTCCAGAACCTTGATCGCCCCTTTTACATTCTGCGCGTTTGCCGGAACCGCAAAAAGACTGGCATTTCCCTTTACAAGCTTGTAGGATCCGTCCGGCGTTTTTGTTCCCGGCAGAGACACGATTTCATATGCATCCGAAGCAACTCCGCCGGCCAGCGCATGGGAGTTGTGCAGTCCGACCCATGCCGCCCAGTCCACCGTCACCGCAGTCTTGTTGGAAGCGGCCTCCATCTTCGTTCTCATATCTTTTGTCTTGTCGACAAAGGACGACGGATCCAGCAGGCCTTCATCATATAATTTTTTCAGCCATTCCCAGCCCGGTGCTGCATTGTCCCTGGCGCACGGAACATATTTCTTTCCGTCCGAATCGACAACCACGCCGTCCTTTATTCCGAGCGATGCCATCCACGGCTGCAGGTCATAGGCTTCCGAAAGGACCGCATTCAGCGGATAGAAATCCTGTCCCGTTATGCTGCTCTTCAGCTTCTTGAAAACATTGTAGTAGCCGTCCAGCGTCGGCTCAATGCTCTTATAGTCGATCCCCGCCTTTTTCAGCATGGCATTGTTCAGCTGTACGACCCGGTGGACTTCCTTTTTATTGAAGCCGGCATACACCTTGCCGTTGATTGTAATATCATCCCACTCCTTCTGGTCTACATTCTGGCTCAAGACGGAAGATGCCTTCACCTGACTCGTGATATCCGTCAGCGCTCCCTGCTTTGCCAGATCCATGTACTGGTTTGCCGTCACATAAATGAGATCATATTTTTCGCCGCCGTTCAGCTTCTGCATAAGCACCTTGTCATAATCGGATGCGGGCTTCTCGATCGTAACCGTAAGTCCCGTTGCCTTTGACAGAGCTTCCTCGAATTTCTTCATCTCCGCTTCGTCTTTGCCGCCCGTAACGTTGGCTATGATTCTGACGGCTCCGCCTGCAGCAGCCGCTGCCGCTGTTGTTTTTGCCTTCTCGGTTCCCGCTGCCGCAGATGTTTTCTGGGCAGCCTGCGTCGTCTGGGCGGAAGAACCGGCCGCAGCCTTTGCCGCTGTCGTTGCAGATGTACTGCTTCCGCCGCATCCGTTTAAGGATGCAATCATCGTGCCTGCCAATAAAATTGCGATTGCCTTCTGTTTCATGTTTTTTCCTCCCTGATAGTATTATATATAATACTTAGCTCCCACATTGTGTTTCCTATGCTCATAGTAGCACACATTCTCCGGTATTCAATACTTCCCGCATAGAAATGTATATAATTTTTAGTATTATATATTTTATTTGAAAAAGAAATCCCGCCAAACCTCATCGGAGTCGAAGACTCCCCAAGTTTTGGCGGGATATCATTTTGATTCCCTGTAAAATTTTATTTCTTCCTGTCAGGCAAAATTCCGTGCTTCCTTCAGTATGCCGGGAACCAGAATATCATTCTGTTCCGGTATGCCGTTATTCTCGATCTGACGGATTATGGTCCTGATGACCTCCGATGCCATTTTCTTTTCATCCTGGCGGATATGCGTGAACTGAAACCCGTCTTCTGATAAATAATCTTCATCAATGCAGCATACCGTCAGCCTGTCATAGTCTGCTTTGTCCTTGAGAAATCCGAGATACCTCGCAATTCTGTATTCGGTGCAGATCAGAGAATCCAGCGTTCTGTTCTTTTTCAGATAAGCTCCGATCTGATCAATTCTGTTCTCTTCCACCGAATCCGAAAAGATATCCAGTGATTTCTCATTCGTAATGATGCACTCCGGCATTTTACTCAGATTGAATTTTCTGACTGCATCATGAAAGCCTCTGTTTCGTTCAAGAACGGACGACGTCCCCTCTTCCGGAACCGTAATAAATCCGATTTTGGTCTTCCCCTTTTTAACAAGATATTCCGTCAGGGTCTCCATTGCCTTTGCATTGTCCGTCCGCACCGAAGCAACCGGGATCCCGTCCATCATTTTATCAAACAGCACGATCGGAAAATGGTCCATGACCAGTTTCAAAATTTCCATGTTGTAATACTTGCCATGGCACGGCATGATGATCATTCCTCTGACATTGTTTGATTTCAGAAATGCGATTTCCTCTGATTCCTTTTTATCATCCCCGTAGGAAAACCGAACATCCAGTTTATATCCTGCATGATCAGCAATCCGGTCGGCTTCGTACAGGAAATCCAGACCGAAGCAGGAAGAAACGTGTTCCAGAACCATGCCTATCCTCGGAGTACTGTCGACAAATATCAGGCTCCTCGGCTGTACCTCCGATTGTCTGCCGGCATTGTTTCCTGTTCTTTCCGCAGATGAAAGCGGGACCTTTTGGACAAAGCTTCCGGTTCCCTTGATGCGGTTTATATATCCTTCATCACGCAGTTTATTCAGCGCATGGATCACGGAAATCGTACTGGCATGAAATTTTTCCTGTATGTCCTGATAAGGAGGAAGACAATCCCCTTCCTTCAGTTTCCCGGAAACAATCAAATCCTTCAGGTACTCATAAATCTTTTTATAGAGGTATTGTTTGGTATCCATGTTCCGGCCCCTTGCAAACGGTATTTGCTGTATTATATCTTTTTTAACCGCCGTATGCAATGAAACATATACTTTTCATGTAAAAAGAGCCGGATTTCTTTTGCATCTCTTATGCAGATCTCTTTTTTATATCCGCCTCTTTATTTGCCGGGCAGCGGTTTATGATATCACTTAAGGTGATTTTTTTCAGATAGCCGCTGATCAGATTCTGCAGGCCGTTATAAAACATGGCAGCAGAAGCAAAATACTGGTCCTCTATCTGGGCTCTTCCCTTTTCCTTTTCCATCGGACAGTCAATATCCATGGAAGCTTCTTCCACGGAAAAAATATCATACATGGTAATATCCCGCGGATTCTTTTTCAATGCATATCCTCCGGAGATACCCTGGTTTGACACCACAAAGCCCGCATTTTTCAGATTCTGAAGAATGCTGCGTGTGTAGCTTGTCGTTATATGCATGGCCTTTCCGATCTCCTCCGCACTTACTGTGCCGGGATGAGATGCAAGGTAAACCACACACCGCATTGCGTAATCCGTTGAAAGTTTGATCTGCATATACTTCTTTTCTGCTCCTCGTTTTCTGTTGATCCGATACTGAGCCGTTTGAATATTATGAATCTTTTTCAGGCATGCCACCCGTTGCTTTTCTGTTATTAATACACATTATATAATAGAGGCGTACCTGTTTAGTCTTATTTTCGTTCCAGATTCGTTCCCTGCACACAAAAAGCCTGTCCCGATTTTATTCGGCAACAGGCCATCCGATTTCCTGAACATAAGGACAAACCGGTTTAAATCTGTATTCATCTAAATGAGACCTTTCAGCATTTTATCAGTTCCAGTGTTCTCTCGTCCTTTTCACCCTTGAAAAATTTCCGAAGCACTCCGGCAAATATCCGGTTCTCCGGATCCGCCTCCGAAAAAAGCGTCATTGACGAACGGAGCTTCATGTTGTCCGGCCAGCCGAATATTTCATCCGCATTGTCCGACGAAAGCTTCAGGAGCGCCTCCGATATTTCCCTAAGCCGCGGACCGAGGACAGGATGCCTTAGATATTCCTTTGCTTCTTCCAGACTGCCGATCCCGTAATAGTCCGACATCCGGCTTATTCCTAATTCCCTCATCTGCGGAAAGATGAACCAGATCCAGTGACTCTCCTTGTGTCCGTTCTTTATCTCGCGAAGTGCTGCTTCATAGGTTCCCTTTTGTGCTGTGACAAACCGTTCAAGATTATATGATCCCATGGATGATTCCTCCGTTTTTCAGTATATCACCAATGTTCAGGTAAAAAACAGGTCTGATCTTTTCGGACCAATTCATGGATAATCTAAGGGGCAGACAGGGGATAAAAGTAAGTGTCAAACCATGCGCCATCCAATAAAATAACGCCGCTTTTCAGCGGCGCTGTGGCTTGTAGCAAGGAATCGGAAGCGTCTTTGACCAGGGAAGCAGCGCATCCAGTTTTGACGAATCAATATTTCCATCTTCATCCGCCAGCTTTGGCAGTTCTGTCAGAAGATAGTCAAAATAGAAATAAGGGTTTAGATGATTCAGCTTCGCTGTTTCGGAAATACTGTAGACGACGGCACTTGCCTGTGCTCCCTTTACGGAGTTAATCAGCACCCAGTTTTTCCTTCCGATGCAGAAGGTTTTAATGCTCCGCTCGCTGGCTGAATTATCAATCGGGACATCTCCATCTGTCAGGAACACTTTCAGATATTTTTCCTGATTCAGACTGTACTGCAGGCCTTCTGCGGTTTTCCCTTTCGGCAGGGTTTCGGTCAGGCATTTTTTTACCCACACAAAATATTCCTCAACCAGCGGCCGGATGGTCTTTTCCCGTTTCCTGAGCCGCTCTTCCGAGGCAAGATCTTTTAAAGTGCCTTCAAGCTTATAAATTGCAGCTATTCTGACAAGGGCCTGGTAGGCGATGGATAGTTTGACAGCGGATACATCCTTTTTATCAAAAGCTTTGATCGCATCCGCATAGAACCGTCGGGAATGCGCCCAACAGTTCGCTGAAGTGAGTCCCTCCAGTTCCTTCTCAATCAGGTGGTACTGCTGAAGCCCGTCCGTCATCAGGATGCCATGAAAGTCCCTGTAGAATTCCTTCGGATGTTCATGGTTCCGGGTCTTCTGATATTCATACAGGACTATGGGTTTCTCCCTGTAGAATTCTCCTGACCGGTGCACCCACATGTAGCTCCTGCTGCCGGCGGGTCTTTCGTCGTTCACTACATTCACAGGTGTCTCATCCGCCTGATTAACATGATATTTCAGCAGTTCCTCATGCAGACGCTCATACAGCGGGGCAAGATACCGGTCCGTACAGTTGATTGTCCAGTTTGCCATGTTCTGTCGGGGAATCCAGATTCCATATCGGCTGAATTCCTGTTCGATCCGGTTGAAGGGTGAGGAGTTCACGTACTTTGCGGTCAGGATCGCAGAAAGAAGCGACGGCGTAACAATGCTGTTCCGAAGGAGATCCTTCGGCCTCTTCCCACGGAGAAATTCATCCTGATGAAGGCCGCCGGTTCCTACATACACTTCTACGGTATGAATCTCCACCGTCCATGACGCCGGGGTAAACCGGAGGCGCTTATAGGTTTCATCCGGAAGTCGGCGGTAATTCCCTTCTCCGAAGGTCCCCATCAGTTCTTCTTTTGATACGGTGTGCGGTGGAAGAACTTCTTCCCGGATCTCCTTAAGATCAATATCACGCCGCCCCTGCTGTTTCTTTGCTTTCTGTTTTTTCGGAAGAACATCATCCGGATCCGGTTCTGCGGGAGCCGTCTGGGAAAGAAACTCTGCTTCGTTAAAGAAGGAGAGCTGTCCATCCAGGACCTCCAGGCGTTCGGTCTTACGACCGTATTTACTCTGATTCGCGATGCGGATCTGCTCGATCATCTTCTCAATATTTTCATTCATCCGTACAAGCTGATCCTGCATGGATACGATGATGGCAATTAATTCCGCCCTGCTGCATTGATTCAGTTCTTCAGCTGTATAGGTCTTTGCCATGCCGGTATCCTTTCCTGTTTTCTGATTCTGATTATACCGTAAAAGCGAAAAAATACCTAATTGATTAAACTCTGCAGTCCGTCATTTTTCCTATGGTTCTGGGCTCTTTCCATGCCTTCTGAAAGCACAAAATTCAGGCCTTCAAAAATTCAAAATGCCCCATGGTATGTACCGGACAATTATTCCGGAAACACCATGCGGCATCCTGTATGAATGGATATTGCCTCATTTAAGCGGATTATAAAAGGTGAAAAAATTCTCTGTTTTGCACAATACTTTTTTCAGATCACCATGGAAGGAGCTGTCTCCCGGACCTTGGGACGGATCGGGTTCAGGCCCAGCATCAGCAGATGGAACTGTTCTTCCGTTATCTCGGCTGCCTCTTCCGGCGTCCGCGGCCAGGACAGAGACCCGGCCTCCAGGCGAAGATACAGAAGCAGAAACCCCTTTCCGAGCCACAGCAGCCCTTTGATCCTGTCTGTCCTTCTGCCGCAGAAAAGGAAGAGTGTTCCCTTCTCAAACGGATTCTGATGATACCGCGTTCCGATGATCTGGGCCAGGCCATCCGTGCCTTTCCGTAAATCGACGTAGCCGCAGGCCAGTATGACACGCCGGATCCCGGCAGCATCAGACAGCATGCGGCACCTCTGCAAGAATTCGGTGCAGCAGCTCTTCAGATACGGTGTTGGACAATTCAACCGTCATGTTGCCTGTCCTTACAACGGCATCTGCCCGGAAAGATGCGGATACGTTCGATTCCTGCATTGGGAATTCGGCGAAGCTTAACTCGTCTGCCGGCTTTGTACAGGGCAGCTTTTTCTGAATCAGGCCGTATATCTCTGTACGGACCCGGCGCTGCCAGTAGTAATACTGTTTTTCCGGAATCCCGTTTGTTTCTGTCCATTGCTTCACGGTCTGCCCTTCCGGACGTGACTGGCATTCCGTTATGATGTCTTTCCACTTTGCAAGTCGTATTTCATGTGTCATCCCATCCATTTGCTTCCTCCTCTAAAAAACTTGTAGTTTTTTAGAGTCTGCACTAAAATTCCAAGTTTGTGAAGGCGCATGGTTTGACACTTACGAAATTGTGAGGTAAATGGTAAACCACACGTCTACCCGTGAATGATTGCCGTCCTTCCGGGCGGCATGAGTTTATTGTTTCTTCGGATTTTGACAAATCACCGGCAGTTGGTCTGACCAGGGAAGAAGATCTTTTACAAAAGCTGTCGATTTTTCTTTCATGTGTTTCGGCATCTCTTCGAAAAGATAACTGAGATAATGAAAAACATTTAATCCGTTTGCGATTGCGGTCTGCGTAATGCTGTAAATGATTCCGCTTGCCGCAGCTCCGTTCACTGAGTCTGCGATGTGCCAGTTATGCCTTCCCACACAAAAGGTCCGGATGCTCCTCTCTGCGTCATTGTTATCCAGCGGAATGATCGGATCGTCAAGAAAAGTCCTGAGGTACTTTTCCTGATTGATGCAGTACAACAGCGCCTTCCCTGTCTTGGATGACTGGTCGGTCTCTGCATGGACAGATTTCACCCACGCAAAGAATGCATCCACAAGAGGCCTGATCGACTTCTGACGGTTTGAAAGCCTTTCTGCATCAGAGGCATCCTTGTACATGTTATCCAGATGATAGATCGCGGCTATTCTCCGGTTTGCTTCATCTGCGATCATCCCGTTTGCGGTTTTGGTTTTCATCGCCTTGATCACTTCGGCGAAATGCCTTTTTGCATGTGCCCAGCAGCCGGCCACCTTCAGTTCATCCGGCCGTTCCTTCTCCAACGTATGATAGACCTGGTAGCCGTCCGTCATCAGAATCCCCTTGTAGTCTTTCAGAAATTCCCTTGGGTGATCCGTTTTTCGGGTCGGTTGGTATTCGTACAGAAAGATCGGCGGACTGCCGTCTTTCCCGGCTGCATGGTAGACCCACATGTAGCTTTTGGCATTGGGCCCTCTGGTCTCACGGCCTTCTGTCACCACGAAAGGGGTTTCATCACAGTGGATCAACCTGTTCTTCAGGAGTTCCGCATGCATTTCGTCATAGATCAGTGAAAGGTATCTTTCTCCCATCCGGATCATCCAGTTGGCCATTACCTGACGGGAAACATTCACTCCGTTCCGTTTAAACTCTTCGGATATCCGGTTGATCGGGACTGCATTTATGTACTTTGCATTGATGATTGCAGCTGCAAAGCCCGGCGTCAGGAGACTGTTGTTTAAAAGCCGGTCCGGCCTGTCAGCTTTTACCACGCTGTCGTTTTTCTTTCCTGCGTATACTGCGATATGATGTTCATGGTCTTCAAAAGAAGACGGTACAAAGGCCAGTTCGTGATAGATCTCATCGGGAAGGCGGTGATATCCGGATGGAAACAGTTCGGAAAGCCTCTCTTCCGGGATGGTATGCTCGATCACCACTGTAGGGATATCCTTCAGGTCTTCCTCCCGTTTGCCTTTCGGTTTTTTCCGTTTCCCTGCCGGGATGACTTCATCTTCATCCGGCTCCGGGACAAACAGGTTTTCTGTTATGACTTCCGCCTCATTCAGAATACACATCTTATCCGGATCCAGTACCAGCTGTCCGGGAATGGAAGAAGTTTTTTCTGTCTTCCGTCCGAAGCGCTGCTGTACCAGGACCGCCATATCCTCCTGAAGCTTTGCCGTCTGCTTCAGCAGCTGCTCGTTCTGAATCTTCAGCGTTTCAAAGTTATCCTCCAGCTGCAGATAAAGTCCGATCAGCATTTCTTTTGAACATTCATTCAGTTGTTCTTCCGTCGGTTTCTTCGTGCTCATACGGGTACCATAACACAGAAGAAATCCTGAAGGAAGAGATAACGGCAAAGTTGTGTATGACCCGGAAAAGTTGTTGATTTCAATGGCTTACAGCTGTTTCGGTGTGAATAACTTCACTGTTCCGACGATTGAAAATCCGCTCATCAGAAGATGATATTCCTCAGGCGTCAGATCTCTTACCTCGTCCGGCTTCCGCGGCCAGTGCAGTCTTCCGTCGGTAAAACGTTTGTAGAGAAGGACAAATCCATCCCCTTCAAACAGGAGTCCTTTGATCCGGTCCGTTTTTCGTCCGCAGAACAGATACAGGGTTTTGGTTGCGTATGGGTCCTGATGAAAATGATTTTTTACCACTGCAGCAAGGCCGTCTATTCCCTGACGCAGGTCTGTATAGCCGCAGGCGAGATAGATATGGTCAAAACCTGTAGCATCATTCAGCATGGCGGAGCAGCTCCATTACCTTTAGAATCAGACTCTTTGGGGTGGCGGAGTTGATCCCGAGTATGATTCCGTTCTGAATAAGAGTCATTTCCGGGATAAAACCCGGTGATGTGCTTACTGCAGAAACAGTTACAGGCTCCTGACATTTTAATTCTGCAAACTGAGCCGGGCTGCTTTCCATTGCTGAGAGTTTTATCCTGCGGAGCCAATAGAAATAGGCATCTCTTGATACATGGTTTTGAATGCAGTAATCTTTTACTGTCAGACCGCTGTTGATCCGGTCCTGAATGATCCCTGTCCAGTGCTCCAGCCGGACATTTGTTGTTACGAGATGAATATCCATTCCGCCTCCTGAAATACCTGGTGTGTAAAGTGTGCACACTTTCTGCACTTTTTACACCAGTATCCCAGAAATGCGGTCTCTGCGACAGGGGACGGATGATTTACCATTTACGTCCAGGAAATTATGTGTAAATGGTAAACCACACGTCTACCCGTGAATGATTGCCGTCCTTCCGGGCGGCATGAGTTTATTGTTTCTTCGGATTTTGACAAATCACCGGCAGTTGGTCTGACCAGGGAAGAAGATCTTTTACA